>Ga0209187_1000223_pt1 | contig 122744 bp, 101 predicted proteins | sample BantaG_FD_187430 | JGI IMG/M metagenome (GOLD analysis project Ga0209187, IMG submission 187430) | Marine algal microbial communities from Bantry Bay, Ireland - BantryBay_4 metaG (SPAdes) (version 2) | ecosystem: Host-associated > Algae > Red algae > Unclassified | place: Bantry Bay, Ireland...
ACTGTATTTTCCAACTTCGTTTGTGTATGTCTAAGCCAATGTATAACTTAGCTACTGCATTATCTTTTGTTCCCATATTACTACTTTTTTCTAGGTGACTTAAGATAATGTTTTTACATGAATGCTGATACCCAATGCTGGCAACATTATAAATCGAAACACTCCTACTACGCAAACGTCAAAGCAAAGCTTTCACCTTAGAAAAATATAAGATAAAACCTTAGCTTTGACTTACAACACACTAACCCAAAAACTCTGCTCCGCATTCCAGCACTGGGCATAGCCAAATCGTTAGAATTTATTAAAAGAGAATGAAGAACATATTTTATTTCATACCAATTTTGACAATCTTAATGTCGCTTGCAGCTAAGAAAGAAATATACATATGGTTTCCAAATGAAATAGGAATTATTGGAAACTGCGAAGGAAATGAGATTTCAGTCAAGTTTGACTTAGAAACTGATTCCAAGAAAAAAATTCTTGTTCATAATTTCAAATTCAATAATCAAAATTTCATTTTGACCGCTAATGGAGAGCAAAGAAGCATTACAGACACGCTATTGGTAAGTGGGAAAAGTCCTTTACGAATTGAAATCAAATTCAAACGTAGCCTAGAAACAAATCAAGCTAATTTCAGTTTCAAAACAAATACCAATAACTACCTTAACAATGACATAAGAATCAAATATGGCGTATACCATATTAACTCTGAATCAGTTAGAAATGGTGAAGAACAATTTCTTAATTGCACTGAGAGTTGTAATGACAGTTTGACGATTCATTTTCCTTATGGCGGAACGGTTTCAGGAGTTTCATTGTATAAGGATTCGACAGAACTTGGACCCCCAATTAAATCAGTTTCATATGGGATAATGGAAGAAAAAAACTATCTAAAATTCTCAAAGGAAGAGAAAGGCAGATATTTCGTAAGGTTTGGAGCCTGTCATTGGGGGAATGAATTTTGGTTAACATTAAAATAAAAACGAGTGCTAATAAGGCGTATAGTGCATACCCTTAGGGATACACGGAACGGTAGCAGTAATAACAAAAGAGCTCCAATGAAAATTAGAAATTATTCACTATTTATCTGTTTGTTTTTGACTTCCTGTCAAGAAAAGATTCAATATGTAAACAATGGCGCAACTTGTAAACTAACCCTATATAAAGACGGTACATATAATTATAGTACTCCAAAACTCTTCAGCAAGACTAAAGAAAGTGGCAATTATAAAATGAGCAATGAAAAATTAATTTTAGAATCTAAAATATTTTATAACAAGGATAGTGTTCTAAGTATTGATTACAATTGTGCAAACGACACACCGAGCACCTTAAAAATAAGAACATTAAACAGCAAAGATGAAAATGTTCCAACTCAAATTAGACTTAATAAAAATGATAAAATATTCACATCTAACTCAAAAGGAGAATACTCATTGAATTATAGTCAACTTGAGAATGATTCAATAATTGGGACAGGCAAAAATATTGATTTATTCACGATTAGATTAGACAATAAAGAATACAAAATAAATATGCTTAAGAGCTATTCAGACTCAAGAAAGCCCGAAGAATTAGTATTTAGACTTAATGAATTTGTAGGTCAAAGCTTTAGACCTTCGATTAGAAAGTACGAAATCCATAATGACACTATATACATAGACGACATTTCAAGAAAATTAATTGGCTTTCCAAATTTCAAACTATTCAAAAAATAAGAAGTACTTCCGCTAACAAGAGCTCGACCCAATGCTCCAACATAACAAACCGAAACACTCCCACCCCAAAACTTCAAAGCAACGCTTTGGCCTTAGGAAAATATGAGATAAATCTTAGCTATGACTTCCAACACACTAAGCCAAATCCAACACAGTGCGGGACTCTAGAATCCTGCACTGCCCTAGCCTAAACCGTTGTGTTCCAGATTGAAAAAATCGGCTCAATATTCAAATTTATTGGCTCATTTCGGCTCAATTTAGTATATTTGAATCGTGGTAAATGACATTTACAACTTCAAGCTGGAATTAAAATGGAAGCATCTTGAACTTTTAAGACAAATTGAGAAATTTGAACTTAAATGGAATTCATTCCAACAACGTGAGAGTTCCAGTCTCAAACAATTAAAGACGCTCGCTACTATACAAAGTACCGGATCTTCGACAAGAATAGAAGGATCTAAACTATCAAACAAACAAGTTCAAATCCTAATAGAAAATATAGGTATCTCTCAATTTGACGATAGAGATTCTCAAGAAGTCATCGGTTACTATAATACTCTTGACATTATTACAAAAGATCCAACGAATCTTAGAATTAGTCAGTCATCTATAAAAAATCTTCACAATGTCTTGCTTAAACAAAGTTTAAAAGATCAGTGGCACAAAGGACAACACAAGCAACATTCAAATGCAGTTCAAGCAAGTTTCCCGGATGGTTCAACCGAGATAATATTTAGAACAACTGAACCGGGTATTGCTACTGAAGAGGCTATGAAATCTTTGGTCAAATGGTTTAATGGAAAAGATGAAATTAATCCCATTATTAAATCCGCATCCTTCGTCTATGAATTCCTAAGCATACATCCTTTCCAAGATGGAAACGGAAGATTAAGTAGGCTGCTTACAACTTTACTATTACTTCAATATGGATATAAGTGGATAGAGTATGTAAGTTTTGAACACGAAATAGAAAGGAAAAAGAAAAAATATTATCAAGCACTTAGAAACTGTCAAGCACAAAGACCAAATGAAAACATTTCTGAATGGATTGAATTCTTTTTATCATCATTGCTAAATTTAACAGAAAAACTAAATAAGAAATTAGAAATCTCAGCTTCTACCTTAACTCCCAAACAAAAAAGTGTCTACATCTTCATTTGCAACAACCCAGAAACTAAGGTTGGAGAAATACTTTTAAGAACAGACATTTCAAGAGCAACGGTCAAAAGGGTAATAACTAAATTAATAGAACTCGATTTGATCGAAAAGAATGGTAGAGGAGCAGGAACAAACTATAAAATGCAATCCGGAACATAACATTTGACATGATCGAAAATCTACTCCTAACTCTCAGAGAGGGGGACATATCATTTCCCCTGAGCTGCTGCACAAAACCACACCATTCTCACGCAAGAAACATGTAATAAATATGAAGTTCTATTTGATAATTGTATTCCTAAGCTTGTTTTTAGTTCAAAAAAAATTAACTGCACAGAATAAGGAAAACAATGTTTGGACACAGCAATCGGTAGACAGTCAGTTTATTGTTCAAATGTGTCTTGGAAAAACTCTCGCGTATTACAAGGCCTTTTTCGTCTCAGATAGCAGTTCATTAATTAAAGTAAAGGTGTATGACTTTAGAAATATTTTAATCGTTGAGGGTTATTATTTTCAATTAAAACGAGGCAAACTGCAAGCTGAAGGCGAATGGAAATTTTACAATGGCGAAGGATTACTTAGAAAAAGCGGTAACTTCAAAAAAGGCTTCAAGTATGGTTTTTGGTTTGATTATAACAATGATGGAACAGAAAATTATAGAACATATTACTTCGAACTTGATAAAATAGCAAGTGAGAAAATAACAATATTAAATGTTGGATTTGTCACAACGACATATTCTTTCGACATGCGAGAACTTGCCTATAGAAACAAAGAATAGATAGAGCAACTGCAGCTAAGGAGGGCTTTAAGTGAGCTGCCCATCGGCTCGACCACCTAGCGGACAGGCAGACTGAAGCAAAACACATATCTTTGGCTAAGAGCGATATCGCTTGGAATCTGTGCTTCTTATGTCCGCACAAAGCCGAATTATTCACAGAAAACCAATCAAGAGATGATAACAGATTTTACAGAAGAACAAAAATTTACTCAATGGTGGCTTTGGTTAATATTAATTGCACTGGGCATAATGCCGATTTTTGGAATCTATAAACAAATAATTCTTGGGGAAGCTCTTGGAAATAAACCAATACCTGACCTTGGAATAATTATCATTTCGGCATTTATTTTTGGCTTGATAGCTATGTTTTGGTTTGTGCGATTGAAAACTGAAATCAACCAAGATGAAGTTCGCATAAACTTTTTTCCGTTTGTTAAAATGCGAGTGAATTGGAAGGAAGTAAAAAGTGCTAAGATTGTCGATTATGGGTTTGTGGGCTATGGGGTTAGATTTAGTCGTAAATATGGAACGGTTTACAATACAAATGGGAAAAACGGTCTTGCCCTTGAATTACAAAACGGGAAAAAGCTTGTAATCGGAACTCAGAAAGAAAACGAACTGATTAATATAATACAGAAAGTCAGTTTACAACCATAAGCATACTCAAGCCGCTAGCCCGCCTAGTGGACGGATAGGCAGGCAAGCAAGAGCAAAAAACATATCTTTGGCGTAGAACGATAATGACTGCTTGTGTGCTTCGTAGGCCCGCGCGTCTCATAGCGGAAACCTTAGGAAGCAAGCTAAATAGCCAGAATGAAATGAAAAAAATATTAATTCTATTCATAGTGTTTAGCTGCAACCAAATTTATGCTCAAGACTATATTAGATATCAAAGAATATTTAATAGAGTTGATGAAGATATACTAAGTGAAAAATATACCATAGCCATTGATAGACTAGATAGTGTTTGTGAAAATTATAGTTTTATCTATGCTAGAGATTGTTTTAAAGCCTTACAAATCTGCTGCAAATCGGGAGATAGCATTCACGCAAAAAAATGGCTTGAAAAAGTTTTTATACAAGGTGTTCCAATTTGGATGATTAAAGTAAATGAGCTTACCAATCAAATATTCAACTACCCTTCACTGCAAAATACCATAGCTCAATATGATAGCCTTCGAAATGTTTATACAAATTCAATAGATCAAGATTTAAGAACTAAAGTTGATAGTTTGATTGAAATAGACCAACGATATACGTATAAAATAAATAATGGGTTTATTCTAAGCCGTTACACTTATCACTATCCCAGATGGCTCAAAAATAATAAGAGAGAGCAAAGAGTCCTAGTTAAACTAATTGACAGGCATGGCTTTCCAGGAGAAAAGATCATTGGACTACCAAAAGGTCTTGAAGACTCCGCGCAGATAGTTAACAAATTTAAATTTTATGGAGCAAGTTCTTTATTACAAGAAAGAAGCGCATACACTATGCTAATTCATTATTACAGCAATCCAAGACCAGATATTAATAAAAGACTGAAAGAAAATTTAAGGCTTGGCAATATACCCCCGTACCAATTCGGTGGCTTAAATGATTTTATGGCGGAACATGGCAAAAAGAAGTATGGTAATTACAAATACTATAATGTTTGGCATAATGATTCAGACACTACAAATAATCCAAAAATTGAAGAACGCAGAAATTCCATAGGTCTGAATAGCCTTTACGAGCAAAACAGAAATATGCTAATCAATAGAGAAAGAAGGAAAAATAAAATTGCAAATTCTGAAATAATTTTATATTAAAATAGAATGGCAGCCTTTAACGAAGGCTATTAGCAAGCCGCATCCCGACCGCCTCCTAGGCAAGCAAGAGTAAAAAACATACCTTTGGCTAAGAGCGATATCGCTTGCTTGTGTGCTTCCTATATCCACACTACGTATAGCCCAAATCGTTAGCAAAATAGTATGAGTCAAATACAACTAGTAATATTAGTCATAGTATCAGTCTTCATTAATGGATGCTCAACAACCTCAAAGGTTAGGACCTTCGATCAAACGCAAGAGGAACTCAGAGACGTTTTTGTTTTAACCATTCTAGCCCGCGACTATTTAAAAAATACTAAGGGACGAGATTTCAATCTTGAAAAATTAATCGAGTATGACAGCTTGGGAAGAATTTCAAAACATTTTGAAAGAATTGAACAAGTATCTCGTGGAGGCCATATTGCCGTTCAATACAAATTTTCAGAAAAACGAGATAATAAAATTGAATTTACAGAATACGAAAAAGAGATGAAAGGGATTTGGAAGGTAGTTGAGAAAAAAAATGTTGGTGATTTTAATGGTGAAATTCAATTTGAGTATGGAGAAAGATTTTACCACTTCAGAAAAATAATTATTAAGAAACAATAAAGAACAATTGCTAAGATGGGCTATAAGTAAGCTGCCGCCGGCCAGCCTATCCGACGGACAGACAGACAGGCAGTAGCAAAAAACATATCTTAGGCTGAGAGCGATAATTCTTGCTTGTGTGATTCGTATGCCCAAACTACTCAGAGCTGAATCCTTAGCTGGAAGTTAAAGATCGAACTTAAGAATGTGAAATACTTCTATTTAATGATACTATGCTCAATTTTAGGTGCAGGAAAATTTTATCACCTGAGAAGTGCAAAGATTAGAAAATTAAAAAAAAGATGAAATTTATTATTTTTAGTCAAACTGAACTTACCGGCTCGTTGGTTTAATCAAAAGTGTCTATTATTTTTGTTGTACAACACACCAAATTTGAGCTATCTATGAAGTATTATTTGATTGCATTTACAATATTTTTTTTCTCATCCGTAAATGCCCAGCAAAATTGTGATGAAATTAGAGCTAAACTCGAAAAAATCGAGAAGCAAATCGATAAAGGAACCCCCTCAACTTATTATGATTTTGCTATTGCATTGATTTCTCTAGGAAATTCCGAATGCGTGTCAAGTGAGATTACATCCAAGTTCAAATTTTATTTATCTAAAGGAGCCGAAAATGGTCACCTTCAATCCGCTATTTTATTGGGATATTGCTATCACAAAGGGGCATATTCAACTCCTATAAATTATGACTATTCATTGAATAGTTACGTTCAGGCGATCAAAATTGCCGATGAGATGAGTGATGATGAAATTGCAGAAAACAATGCTTGGGCTGGGGCCGCTTTGCTCTGTGAATTGATCATGAAAAAAAATCCTGAACTTATGAGAGATGAGATTCTTCTTGGTGCATACAACAAGTATCTAAAACAATATAATGGAGAAATTGGCGATTTCTATAGCATGTTTGCCGTCTCAAATGTTCTCGAAATTTATCATATGGTCAAGGCAAAGGCTCTCCACCATGTTTACTTTGGAGAAACAAAAGACATAGGAAAGGCCGTTATCCATTATTTGGAAGCAGATAATATCGAGTCATATGAAAACTTACTGTCGCTTGTAGATCCTAGTACAACTCCGAATTCGACATTTGGGAACAAAGCTGTAGCCCTATATTACTCGGCCTACATGCTCAATAATCAGGAGGCGCTCGCTGACTACGAAGAAACAGATATGCCCGATCGTGTTGCTCCAAAGTTGAATGAGTTGTACAGCGAGATCAACAGTTTGGAAGCCTTTGAGAAGGAGTTTGACAAGGCTTCAGCGCCACTCAAGGAAATTATTTTCGATTATGAAGTGGATTATGCCAAAGAATTATGGGAAGAAATAGTGGAGTGCGAATATATAGAATCAAGCGGATATCCAGGATGGAAATATATGCCTCAGGCAAAGAAAAATGTCATGTGGGAGGAAGCCAAAAAAGAGGATAAATCCGAATACGATGAGCAAAAACGCTTTTTGGTCTGTAAATCCATGTACGATGAAGGTGACTATAGATCAGCCCCATGGCTCGCAAATGCTTATTACAATGGATGGGGAGTAAAAGAAAATAATACAAAAGCACGCATTATTTTCAAAAAAGCATACGAGAAAATAGATCATTCGTGGAGTGCCTACAAATATGCAGATATGTGTGACTGGGGAGAGGGAGGACCAAGGAACTGGGAAGAAGCCGCCAAATATTACCAAGCAGTACAATCGACAAACAAAACTGCGATGCGTGAGTTAGGAGAGTTTTACTTATTTGGAGTCGGAGGATTATCGAAGGATAAAGCAAAGGCCAAATCATTGTTTCAGAAGGCAGCTGACAAAGGAGACAATACCGCAAAGGAATATCTGCAGATTCTAAAGGATTTAGAAAGTCGGAAAAAGATCTCGTTTACATATGATGACATTGTTATTAATGTCAAGATGACGGAAAGCGACTATTCAATATACAAGAGCGCAGCTGGACGTAGCTGGATGTACCCTTTCGAATACAATGTTCCCGCATCGGCCGGCAATCTAACGCTATTCCCGCAAACTAAAGATGCAAATGGCGAATGGATAACAGCAGCTGTCGGTTATGCTCAGTATTCTCCCTGCGGTCCATTATCAGGAGAGGGGGAGCATAAGGTATCAATCACAAATACAGGGCCCTACCGGGGACTCGGATACATGGTCGTAGATGTGAAATTGGAAGGCAGGCTAATTGGGCAAGTCAAAGTTCCAATGGCAGTAGTTTGGACGCCTGAAAATTGATGAACCATTCAAAATTTTGAGGTGGCATTCACGTCAACATAAATCACTTTCGCTAGAATATAAGGCAACCTTCATTCTGCGGCGATGATGCCTCCATATCGGTGGACTGTACAAGATTAAGGTCCAGCCTATAATATGAACCCAAGAACAAGCAATGAGCTTAGAAACTATTTTAGTGTAATCTATAATCTTTAACTTGCATAAAGCAAGCGCCTTAACGAACACCCAAAAGCAGATAGATGAAGAAAGATTTTATTATTCTCGGAAGCTCAAACAGTAATGGTAAAAGGAACTTGCTTTCTAGCTGCATTCATGAACTAAAAGGCTTCTCAATAATTGATTTAAAAACTCTAAATATGCAAGAGTTTGATAAGGTACTTAATAATGGTATAGATGATGTCTAGATTGCTCAAAAGTATAATTTCATTAATATTCTTGCTCATCCTTGCCCAAGAAGTGCTTGCCCAAAAATTAGATCAAAATATCGATAAAGATTCATTGTTCAATGTACTAATCACGGATCTACCTACAGAAGCACAAGAGTATTGGGTAGACGCCTACGAGACTGAAAATGATCAAGCTAAGGAGCTCTTTATCTTCATTCTATCCATGCCACAAAGCAGTAAAAAAGAACTTATTGAAAACTATGACGTGCACTTTAAAGAAATAGAAAATCTTATAAACCGCTATGAAAGCTTAGTGCCCAAAGACCTCTATGTTTATATAGAATTCAATCCAGGAAACAAAATATTCCAAATAGAGAAGAGCATGGACCTTAAAATTTATCCTAAGGCAGAAGCTGATGAAAAGATAAAGTCGCAACAAGAGTGGAATCTCAAAAAAGGTTCAAAAAAACGAGAGCAAATGCTCAAACGACTTCAGTGGACAGAACAAACCATAGATGAGATTGAGGACCTTCTTATGGCAGCTCATTGTATCTCAATTCAAAATGGTGAGCAATGCTCTATCGGCTTTGCAAGAAGTGGAATGGGTAAATACTCCTATTTGATTTTTGATGAAGATCTTAGTCCTGAACAAATTGAAGATTTTAACGATGGCTGCCAATACTTATATCATAAAAAGAAGCTTGTTCTCGAATATGGTGGAGGGGCGATTGGTTCACAGTGTTTTCCGGACAAATAAATCAGCTTGCCCAAGAACTTTGGAATAATACAAATGACGAAACCTACTCATTTGCCAAAAATTTAGCATTGAAGGGTCCTTAAAAGTTCACATTACGCTTAACTTTAATATCAATGAATAATGTCCTAGCAGCTATTTTCTTTCTGATGAGCTCCCAGATGAGCGCTCAAGACCTTTCTTACTTATTTCAAGAAAGTGGAACATATTCCGTATCCCAAAATGTCTTAAAAAATGCAAAGAACATATCCGACATTCACGAGCGATACAAAGCCCATTGGGTTGATCAATATCTGTCAACAGAAATCAGTCTGAATCAAAACGGTAAAACCTTTTCTGCTAATGGGAAAAATGGCAAACTCAATGCTAAGCAAATTCGTTTGCTCCAAAGCGCTAATGTTGACGCAGAAATTAAACTTCTGGTGCATTACATCCCTAAAAACAATCTTAAAGAAAATAGTCCCAAAGAGATGGACTACACTTTCAAAGTCAGTCCTGCAAAGTCGGCACAATTTATGGGAGTCGAAGATTATATTCAAGAGAATATCATTTCAAAAATCACACTCGCTCAAAAAGGACTCATAGACATCGGAAAATTTAAGCTGAACGTGAGTACAACAGGTGAGATTCAAGAAATTGAAATTGTGCGAAGCACCTCATCCACTGCAGTTGACGAACTCGTTGTTAAAGCGCTCCAAAGCATGCCTAAATGGTCAGCAGCGCAAAACATAAAAAAAGAGGCCATTAGCCAAGAGATTAAGTTCTACCTCATCCATAGCGACAAAAGTTGCTTGATACACGAGCTTAAGGATTAGCTGAGTTAGTAAAATTGACTACATTTATTTGCATGAAATCAATGACATGCAAACAATTAGGTGGCGCTTGTGATAAAGTGTTTGAAGCCAATACTTTTGAGGAGATCGCACAATTGAGCAAGGAACATGGCACGGAGATGTTCAATAAAGGTGATAAAGACCACCTCGCAGCAATACAAGAAATGCAAAAACTGATGCAGACTCCGCAGGCTATGAAAAAATGGTTTGATGGGAAACGCGCAGAATTCGAAGCCCTTTAGCTGTTTCTCCGATTATCGTCTTCGTCCCCCTTTAAACTCCATAGCCTCCCCTTTTCCAAAACCATAACTAAATCCAAGCGTGATGAAGCGACCGCGATATCCTCGATTGTAGATATAGAAATCGGCTTGGTTGATGGTCGTTTCTCTAATGCGTGAGGCAAAAATATCACGCATACTAAAATTGATAACTGCTCTCTTCTTGAGCAACTTTTTTCGAATACCCATATTAGCGAAAAGCTGAGCTGACCTAATCCCTTGAATCATTTGCACTCTTGATTGATACTCCCCGCGAAATTCTACATCCAATTCCTTAGGCAATTTAATTTTAGTCGTTACTTCAGCGCTCCATTTGTCTGCCGAAAAATCGAAAACGACATCATTGAATGTTCCCACACGATTAAAATAGTTATAACTAAACTCAGACAACAATTTAACTCTCTCATGCAAACTGTATTCGATATTACATTCAAGCCCTGACAAATAGTTTTCTCCAATGTTTTCAGGACGCACCGTGGTCACATTGCTTTCAAATAAAGAGATTCGCTCGATTACTTGCGATGTATTGCGCTGATAAAAATTTATATTCAAGCTATATTTTTCCTTAAAATAAATGGCCGCTATCTCATACGAATTGGTAAACTCAGGCAATAAGTCTGGATTCCCAGCTCTAATGCTGAAGTTATTTCGAATATTGAAAAAAGGATTTAAGTCCCATAGTCTAGGCCTATAAATTCGTCTAGAATAACCGGCTTGAACTGAAAGAGACTTATTGATTTTATAAGAGGAATGTAATGTTGGAAACAGATTGGTAAAATTTCTATCGTTGGTTTCATTGGTATTCTCGAGCACCGTTTTCAAATCTGTATTTTCTGCCCTTAAACCAAGCTTCAAACCAAATTTATCCTTTTCATAGGCAGCTGTTCCATAGGCTCCAAAGACAGATTGTTGGTAATTAAAAATATTAGTGAGTCCTTCGTCAATAACCCATTGATTGTTTATAAAATCGGAGACTTCATAATCGTTGCTTACATCTTGCGTTTGGTATTGGGCTCCTGTCTCCAAAGTATAGAATTTTGCAAAAGGTTTAGTGTAGTCAAGATTAAAAGTGTATTTGGCTTCTTGAAAATTCGTTCGCGTATTCTGCAAACCTGAATTGTCGGCACCAGAAACATATTCATTCTGAAAACTTGAACTCTGATCTTTACCGAAAAAATTCCCAATAGCACTGAAGAGCAGGTTGTGCTCTTCATCATCTTCAAAGTCCTTTTTGTATTGCAATTCGTACTGGTACTTTGGGTTGAGTGCAGTGGTCGTTTCAAAACGATTCCATTCTGAAAGATTACCATTCCCATCATCTGAAATGAAGTTATAGGTAGACGGCTGAGACTCATCTTCTAAGGCAATAGAGCCCGACAATGTAAGCACATTGGTTTTATTGATATAGTAATCCGTTCCTAATATAAAGTTGTAAAATTTTTCATTCCTATATTCTTCTCCTTCACTGGTGACACTGGTATTATTGGATAGATCTAGATTAATACTCTCTCCAAATCGAGGCAATTCTCTATAACCAGCTCCAAGCTGACTGAAAAGATTAAACTTTTCTGAGCGTCTATTTAAGCTTAAACCAAAACTGTGATTCTGCGGCCACCCCAAATTTAAACTTGCCGAACCATTTACACCCTTGCGTTTTTCTTTCTTGAGGACAATGTTTAATATTCCAGCACTACCTTCCGCTTCATACTTCGCTGATGGGTTGGTAATCACCTCAATTCGCTCAATCATATCTGCCGTTATGGTTCCTAAAGCATTGCCTTGCTCGTTGGCAATTACCGAAGGCTTTCCATTGATGAGAATCTGCACCCCATTACTTCCTCTTAGAGAAATTTCACCTTCAATATTCACATTCACAGAAGGCACATTATTCAAGACTTCAAGAGCTCCTGCCCCACTGCTGCTTAAATCTTGCCCCACATTAAAAACTCTTTTGTCTAAGTGAAATTCAGTCGTTGACTTTTCGCCTTGAATTTTCACCTCTTGCAAGGCTCTGCTATTCCGCTCCAAATAAATTTTTCCCAAATCGGCTGTTGAAGCTTTCAGCCCTGTAATTTCCTTGGGCAAAAATCCTATGGCCGTAATTCTAAGAAAGGCATCAGGCCCTTGAGACTTCAGTTTAAATGAGCCGTCATCGGAAGACTTCGTCCCTCCCAAAATCTTATCAGTTCCTTTTTCAACGAGGACAATGGTGGCAAATGAAACGGCTTCTTCAGAGGACTGCTCCAAAAGAGTTCCAAAGAGCTCATAAGAAATTGACTGTGCGATTATGGACAATTGCGTCCCCATGAATAGACAGAGCCATATTGAAGTTTTTAAAGAAGTAGCCACTCTTGACATAAAAGCAAATTTATAACCATAGACGACGATTCAATCCAAATTCTTCACTTCAATTTAATTTATTACTCAATAGGAATAAGGGTCGCTCAAACTCAATCAAATTGGCGAATGCATTTGGCGTATCTTTGGAAATTCTCATAAAATGAATGAGAGAAAATTCAATTGAACAAAACCCTATACAATTTGACATTTAACGAACTCAAACTAATTCCCTCTATCCTCAAATCACTCAGTGAAGAGGGCTATAAAGAACCTACCTCAATTCAAGCCAAATCCATCCCCTTCATCCTAAATCGAGAAGATGTCTTAGGGACTGCACAAACTGGAACTGGAAAAACGGCGGCTTTTGCCATCCCAATATTGCAACTCCTCACTGAAGATGAGAGAGCTCCTGGCAAAGCCAAAATCAAAGCCCTTATCGTAACGCCAACCCGTGAACTTGCCATACAGATCAGCGAAAGCTTCAGTACTTACGGCAAGTATACAGATATAAAAAACGTTGTAATTTTTGGAGGTGTCCCTCAAGGCAAACAAGTGCAAGCCTTGAAGAAAGGGGTTGATATTTTAGTGGCTACTCCTGGACGACTGCTCGACTTAATTGGGCAGGGATTCATTTCCCTACAAGATGTAAAATACTTTGTGCTCGATGAAGCTGATAGAATGCTGGACATGGGTTTCATACATGACATCAAAAAAATCTTGCAAGAACTGCCCAAGAAAAGACAATCACTCTTTTTCTCAGCAACCATGCCGAATAATATTGTCAAACTTTCTCAAGAGATTCTCAATAATCCGAAAAAAGTGTCCGTTGATCCTGTTTCCTCAACTGCCGATACCATTCAACAATATTTGTATATGACAAATAAGTCTGACAAGGGCGAACTACTCTTGCATCTTCTCGAAAATCCTTCGCTCGATCAAGTGTTGTTATTTTCAAGAACAAAACATGGGGCCGATCGAATTGTAAAAAGACTCAAGAAAAAAAATATTGAATGCGCCGCCATTCATGGTGACAAATCTCAAAATCAGAGACAAAGAGCCTTACAAAATTTCAAAGAAGGTTCCATTAGACTGCTCGTCGCGACAGACATTGCAGCGCGTGGCATTGATATTGACAAATTGCGTTACGTCATCAATTATGACATCCCCAATGAAGCCGAAACCTATGTTCACAGAATTGGACGTTGTGGAAGAGCAGGTGAAGACGGGGTTTCATTTTCTATCTGTGAGCCAGAGGAAAATGCCTATATCAGAGACATTGAAAAGCTGATTAAGCAAAAAATTAGAATTGTAAACGACAATCCTTTTCCGCAGACTGATAAGCCAATGAATAAAGAAGAGAAGAAGGCGTTTGAAAAAGAGAAGCAGAGAAAGAAACAAGAGTTTTTTGCGAACCGCAATAAAAACAAGAATAAAAAGAAAGGCGGAAAACAAGGCGGTGGCAGAAACCGCTGGTAGTGGGCAATTCTTAGAATTTGCCTCTACTCTCCACATTTTACACAAACATCACCATTCCCTCAAGCTTGAGGCTTAAATTTGTACAGCTTATGAAAAAGGCCGCCATTCTAGTCTTTCTGTTATTTATATCAATATGCTCTTTTGCCCAAGGCGGCACCTGGACTTGGATGAAAGGATCGAGTACAATTAATAATGCTGGAAATTATGGCACAATAGGCCTTACTAATAATGCCAATCAACCTAGAGCGCGTTATCAAAGCGCATATTGGACAGATTTAAATGGAGACTTCTGGCTATTTGGTGGAACAACCGCAGTGGGTAATGGCTTTGAGCCCTTGAATGATCTCTGGAGGTATAGCGTCACTACAAATCAATGGACTTGGATTAGTGGACCGCAGCTTATCAACGACCAAGACGGAAACTTTGGAACGCAAGGAATTGCCTCTGTAAACAACTACCCTTCCGCTCGAGGGAATGGCGCATTTGCTTGGACAGATAATAATGGAATCTTTTGGCTCTATGGAGGACAAGGAATTGATGCCTTAGGAAGCAATGGTGATTTGTCTGACCTCTGGAGCTATAACCCCAACACCAATGAATGGACTTGGGTGCAAGGACTCAATACAATTTCTACTGCCCCTGTCTATGGAACTCAAACTGTTCCCAATGCAGCAAATACTCCAGGAAGCAGAAAGGCAAGCAAGAGCGCTTGGGTGGATGCAAGTAATGACCTTTGGCTCTTTGGCGGCAGTTCAAACAATAGTAGTGCCAGCTTCTACAATGATATGTGGCGATACAATATTGCCAATAATGAATGGACTTGGATGAAAGGGCCAAATCAGGCCAACCAAGCGGGGACCTATGGAACACAAGGGGTTGAGGCAGCGGGAAATTTACCGCCTGCGCGTTGGAGTGCCACTCGATGGAAAGGAATAGATAATAAATTTTATGTTTTCGGTGGACAAACGCAATTCAGTTTGAACGTAGCCAATAATCTCAATGATGTGTGGCAGTACAATCCAATCACAAACAATTGGGCTTGGATTTCAGGAGCCAATACAACCAATGATCCCGGCACTTATAATCAAACCTGCGATCCGCAGTCAAACACTTTCCCTTCTGCACGATATGAAAATCATACTGCACAAACTCTCGGCTGCTCTGAAACCTTTTGGAGTTTTGGAGGTCGAAATAACCAAGGCCGATTAAATGACCTATGGCTTTATAACTTAACGAATAATGAATGGACATGGGTGAGCGGTAGCGCAACGCCAAATTCAGTTGGAAATTATGGAACACAAGGCGTTCCCGCTGCATCCAATATGATTGGTTCAAAATACGGTGTTTGTATATGGGTTGATATCGACAATAACCTATGGATTTTTGGTGGACAAAGAGGGTCAGGAGATTATTATAATGACTTATGGAAATTTGAACCAGACACGACATGTTTCAATGCACCTTTAGTAGCAAGTTTCACCTTATTCCCACCGTCTGATTCGGTACTCTGCGTTGGAGATAGTGCAAAAGTATTTGTGCCAGCAACGGCCACGGTAAGTTGGACGCCCGCAGCCGGAGTCTATCCAAATGCAGATACATCTATACTCTGTTTTGCTCCACTCGTCAATACATCTTATACCATAATTGGTGTTGACACAGGTAACTGCCCCGGGATGGATACGCTCAATTTTAACCTCAATGTTGTTTCAGGAGGCACTGCCTTACTCAGCCCACCTATAGACACTCTTCTATGTGCTGGTGGAAGCGCCATCATGCCATTGGACACCAACCTTAGCATTAGCTATTCCCCCACTGCAAATACAATTTTGGCGCCCGATGGATCTTTCATAAAATTCTCTCCAACGACTACGACCACCTATACCGTCATTGGAAATTATGGACCATGTTCCATCGCAGACACCACAACATTTACCATAACAATACTCCCATCAGATCCCATCACCTTAAACCAACCTGTTTTACAGAATCTATGTGTGGGCGATTCGACTATCATGAATATCGACCCTTCATATTCAGTGATTTACTCCCCAACAAATGGAGCATTTCCCAATTCGGATACTTCGCAAATCATTTTCTCTCCGCTCACGACAACGACTTATACTGTTTACGCAATTACAAATGGCCCATGTCCCGCCTATGACTCCGTGCGATTTACAATCAACGCCCTACCCATTACAAAAATCCAGTTGCAAGAAATTCCAGATACTACAATTTGTGAGCAAAGCGTATTTTTTATCAATATCCCACCGACAGTCGATAGCATCTATCTAAGCGACTGGAGTAATACGAGTACAGATGGAGACACATCGCTTATATTTTTCTACCCGCCCAGCACAACAAACTATGAATTGATTGTATCAGGCGGATTGTGTACCATTCCCGATACCGTAAACTTTACCATCAATATCATTCCAAGAGCGCAAGCCACATTTACGATTAGCCCTGATAGTTCCTTTTTCAGCAATTCAACTTTTAGTCTGACCAATACTTCTATAAATGCAAGTTCTTACCAATGGTTTTACAATGGCAACTTAATATCTGTCCAAGAGAACACAAGCTATAGCCCTAACATTTTAGGTGAAGCCTGCTTCACCTTAATAGCAAATAATATAGGAGGATGCCCTGATACGAACAGAATTTGCGCTTGGGTAAAAGAAGATCCTGCATTTGTGGTGGCACCCAACGCATTTACTCCCAATGGAGATGGACTCAATGATGAATTTAGAATACTGGCAGACAATGTCATCATTCAAGAGTTTCTCATCTACGACCGATGGGGTAAAGAAATGTTCAATACCAAACAGACGTTTTTGGGTTGGGATGGAAAATATCGTGGGACTGAAATGCCCCCTGGCGTTTATTATTATTACGTACGTTATATCCAAAGCGGCGAAGAAAAAATCCTCAAGGGCGACTTAAGTCTGCTTCGATAATTTTTTCTTTATATTTTAGTGCTCAAGCCCATGAAGCGCTTTATCCTTTTTTCATTTTTAAGCCTCATTCTCATTTTTTGTTTGAACACAAATTGGGGGAACATTCCTGCCTTGGGGAGCCTCTTGGATCCATATCATGGCTGTTGGCAAAATGTTGTTGATGATGAAAAGGACGAACGCATAAATCTTGGACTTAACGAAAAAGTTGAGCTCAAATTTAATGATAGGCTCATCCCTTTTATCAAAGGAAAAACCTCCAAAGATGCCTATAAAATCTTGGGCTATTTACACGCTAAATATCGCCTCTGGCAAATGGATATCACCACTCGATTGGCCTCGGGACGTCTCAGTGAAATTATCGGTGAACAAACCATAGATTTAGACCGATACCATAGAAGGATTGGGATGGTCTATGGAGCGGAAAATTCTCTGCAAACTATGATGAAGGATGAGGACTCAAAGCAAGCGCTGCTCTCCTATTCAGCAGGAGTGAATGAGTATATCCAATCTCTTTCCAAAAAGGACTACCCTCTAGAGTACAAAATTATCGGCCATGAGCCTGAAGCTTGGACTCCGCTCAAGACATGTCTAGTGCTCAAGTATATGGCCAATACATTGAGCGGAAATACGGACGATTTTTCACTAACTATTGCCAAAAATGCCTTGGACGAAAAAACATTTCGTTTACTCTATCCAAACCATAGAAAAGAGGAATACCCCATCATCAAAGAGACGCAAAATATTGACCAATTAAAACGTCCCGAAGCGCCAAAATCACCCAACATCAAAATTGACAATGCGGAGGCAGCCAAGACTGAGAGTAGCCAAGGTATTGGCAGCAACAATTGGGTTATCGGCCCACAAAAATCGAGCAGCGGAAATGCAATCTTATGCAATGACCCACACCTCCCAATCAACCTACCGTCAATCTGGTATGAATGTGGTCTTCAAATCGGAGATAATAAGGCCTACGGAGTCAGCCTTCCGGGTGCACCTGGGATAATCATCGGCTTCAATCAAAATATAAGTTGGGGCTTTACCAATGGTTATAGAGATGTCATGGACTATTATAGCATCAAAAAAATGGGCAATGGCTATGATGTTGATGGCCTTGAAAAAGCATTTAGTCATCGCATAGAAGAAATAAAAATTAAAGGTCAAAAGAGCATTATTGATTCTGTTTTATATACTGAATATGGTCCACTCACCTACGACCAATATTTCCCTTCAGACGAATTTCCAGACCTAAAACTTGCAACGCAGTGGATGGCTCATCGCGGGACCAATGAACTTCAAGCCATCAGAGGATTAAATAAAGCTAAAAATTATGCCGATTATGTAGCAGCAATTGCTCATTTTGAATGCCCCCATCAAAATATAGTCTATGCCGACACCAAGGGCAATATTGCGCTATGGAGTCAAGGCTTATTTATCAATAAATGGAATGAACAAGGTCGTTATGTGATGGATGGAAGCAATTCTCTGAATAATTGGGGAGAGATCATTCCACAAAATCAGAACCCGCACGAAAAAAATCCACAGAGGGGGTGGATTATGAGTGCAAATCAGATGAATACTGATGCCACTTATCCTTATTACTATAACGGCATTTTCCATGAAATGAGATCTAAGCGTTTGGAAAATTTACTCACAGCAAAAGAGAAGTTCAGCACGGAGGATCTTAAAAAAATGCAGCTGGACAACTACTATCAACTTGCCCATGATGCTTTAGAAATTATCTCACCTTGGTCCGAAGGTGCATTTGATCAATGGGATTTTCAAACAACAATTGACAGCAAAGAGGCCGTTCTTTTTTGGGCGTGGTGGCAAAAAATAAGAGCAGCCTTGATAGATGATGAATATCTCGAGCTAGATTTCGTGCCAGATTATCCGAATCATTATGTTCTCATGGAAATCCTTAAAAATGAACGTCATCCTATTATAGACGACAAAGGCACTCAAGCCATTGAAGAACGCTCCGACATTCTTAAAAAGAGTTTTTCAGCTGCGCAAGATGAAGTTCAAGAAGTCCTTGACACTCATCCCAAAGATGCCTGGGCATATTATAAGAGCGTAAGTTTAGAGCATATTGGAAGGATTCCCGGTTTGGGCATAGACTATATTCCCATTGAAGGTGGACGTGGAATTGTAAATGCGGCGAGTTCTGGCGGAGCTCCATCATGGCGAATGATAGTCGAAATGGGAAATCCAATCAAAGCCTATGTGGTCTATCCAGGAGGACAAAGTGGACATCCGAGCAGCGCATTCTATAAAAATCAAGTGGAACATTGGAGAAGCGGTCAGTATTATGAAGCCGCGCTTGAATTTGGAAACTCTAAGGCATTTAAAAATATAAGTTTCTACTGATGGCAAGGGCGAAACCAATTCTGATACTCCTTGGACTGAATAGCTTACTTCAGTTTTTTATACCCTTTTGGTGGGTCATTGGCATCAGTGGCTTTTTGGTTGGTTTTTTACTCTGCGTTCGTCCGATGCATGCCTTTATCACAGGATGCTTGGGTATTAGCCTATCGTGGCTTGCCATGATGCTTGTGACAGATGCTACGCATTCATTTGCACTCAGTAAAAACATGTCTGCCGTGCTGCCTTTAGGCGGATTTATTCCAGGATTCTATTTGCTCAGTCTCTTCATTGGAGGCTTAATTGGTGGCCTGAGTGCTTTAAGTGGCTATTATGGGAAAAAATTTTTCATAGATAAATGAAATTGAACTTTTATTTAAAGGTTTAGAGTCTATTTTTGGGGAATGTCTGCTGACATCCAAGAAAACAAGAAAGTAAGAAGAGGAAAGGCAAATTACCTCTATTCCATAGTAGGTGTCGCCTTGGTTTTATTCCTTTTGGGAATACTAGGTTGGCTCGTAATTTATGCGACCACCCTCGCAGATTTTTTCAAAGAAAATATTGAAGTCCAAGTCATATTTAATGATGCGACTAAAGACGAAAAGGCGCTGAAACTTCAGGAGATTTTAGACAAACAATGGTTTGCCAAAGAAACTGAATTCATCAGTAAAGACAGAGCTGAAGAAATTTATAAAGAATCTGTGAGCGAAGACTTCATCCAAGTACTTGATTATAATCCGCTCTATAGTTCTATTAAAATGAACTTGCGTCCAGAATATGTCAATACGGACAGTCTCATCAAGATTAAGAACTTTATTGAACAGAGTAATATTGTTCGAGAGGTTTACTATGAAAAAAGATTGGTTGATGAGATGGTGGACAATATCCAAAAAATCAGCATCGTCTTGCTACTTCTTTCGCTACTTCTCATCTTCGCTGTTGTATTCTTGATTGATAATACCATCCGTCTTGCAATGTTCAGCAATAGATTCTTGATTAAAACGATGCAGATGGTTGGCGCAACGAGAAGATTCATTGCAAAACCATTTACCAAAAGAAGTATAATCAATGGAGTGATCAGTAGTCTGATTGCAATCGCTGGCTTACTCCTTACTAAATTTAGTGTTGAAAACTGGATCCCAGAATTATCAGGAATTGCGGCGAATAATAAGATGTTCATACTGTGTGTAGGCATCCTAATTATTGGAGTCTTAATCTCATTTTTAAGCACCAACCGCTCAGTATTAAAATATTTGAAAACTCAATTAGACGAACTATACTAAATTCGCATTATGGCTAAGAAAAAAAAGACTCAAAAGAAAGGGCGCACCAATCTAAAGACTACCATCAACGAAGCCAAAGAAGTTGTTGTAGAGAAAGTTGAAACTGCTAGCGCCACTGCTGCTCAGGCAGTGAGCCCTAAAGGTGGCATGCTCTTTAATAAGTCAAATTATATGTGGATGGGCATAGGAATAGCCGTTATCATACTTGGCTTCATTTTGATGTCAGGTGGACGTAGCGTCGATCCAAATGTTTTCAACGAAAAAGAACTCTACAGTTTTAGAAGAATAACTTTAGCTCCCATACTCGTTGTTCTCGGTTTTATTATTGAAGGATACGCCATCCTAAAAAAATAATTTTATGAGCATATTCGAAGCGATTATCATCGCCATTGTTGAAGGACTGACGGAATTTTTACCAGTCTCCTCTACAGCACACATGATATTTACAAGCAATATCTTTGGAATTCAGGAAGATGAATTTGTAAAAATGTTTGAAGTGTCCATTCAGTTTGGTGCAATACTTGCCGTCGTTGTCTTGTACTGGAAAAAATTCTTTGACTTCAGCAAATTTAATTTCTACATCAAATTAGCGCTCGCAGTTCTACCCGCTTTAGTCTTAGGTTATATTTTTGATGATAAAATTGAAGCCATACTAGGCGAGCCTATTCCTATTGCTATTGTACTAATCTTAGGAGGAGTCGTCCTTCTTTTTGTAGACAAATGGTTCAAGAAACCAACGGTGCTAAAAGAGGAAGATATTAGTATAAAGAAGGCTGTCACCATTGGCTTTTGGCAATGCTTAGCCATGATGCCAGGAACGAGTCGAGCAGCCGCTTCCATAATTGGAGGTATGCAACAAAAACTATCTAGAGAAAATGCAGCTGAATTCTCATTCTTTCTTGCCGTTCCTACCATGCTGGCCGTAACGGTCTACTCCATTTTCCTAAAAAAATGGGAAAGCAATGGTGTTGAAGTCAAGGGTTATGAAATGATCATTGCCGATAGCCATCACATCATGTTATTTGCCCTTGGTAATATTATCGCATTCGTTGTCGCCATAATCGCCATTAAGTTTTTCATAGGCATTTTGAAGCAATACGGTTTTAAAGTGTGGGGATGGTACAGAATAATCGTCGGGCTCGCCTTTCTCGGCCTTTGCTTTGCTGACGTTATAAAGTAGGACATGGCCTCCTCCGAAAAGCATGAACTCCATCCTGACAATAAACATAGAGCGCCTTACGATTTTACTGCCTTAAGCATAGCCCATCCTGAACTAAAAGATTATCTGATCAAGAACGATTATGGCAACATAAGTCTTGATTTCAGTCAGGCAGCCGCAGTAAAGGCCTTAAATACAGCCATTTTGCTAGACAGCTATAAGATTGACTTCTGGGACATCCCTGAAGGCTATCTATGTCCTCCTATTCCAAGCAGAGCAGATTACCTACACTACCTCAATGATCTACTAGGAAAGCCAAAGAAGGCCAAAATTTTTGATCTAGGTGCGGGTGCAAATTGCGTCTACCCGTTGCTTGGACAGCGCTTGTTCAATTGGGACTTTGTTTGCAGTGAAATTGATGAAATAGCACAGGCGCATATAGAGCATCTATTAAAGTTCAACTCCCTTCAAAAAAAAATCAAGCTTCGCAAGCAAAAAGATGCATCATCCTACTTTGAAGGGGTAATCCATCCAGATGAAAAATTCGAGGCTTGTATGTGCAATCCTCCTTTCTTTTTATCTGCTGAGCATGCTCAAGAGGCGAATGCTCGTAAATGGAAAAAATTAAAGAAAAAGGGAAGCCGAAATTTTGGCGGACAGCACAATGAATTGTGGTGCAAAGGTGGTGAGGTTGCCTTCATCAAAGGAATGATAGCAGAAAGTCGTGGCTTTAGAAATCAGTTTGAATATTTCACGGTTTTAGTTTCCCGAAAAAACTCCTTAGACCTAATCACTCCAAGCTTCCAGGATGAGAATTATGAGATTATTGAAATGGCTCAAGGCAGAAAAATAAGTCGCATCCTCGTCTGGAAATAAAAAATCCCCTCTAGAATCTAGAGGGGATCACATTTTTTTGGGAGATGCTTAATTCTTCATCACCATTTGCGCATTTGCATTCGTTGGGTCAAGCGCTAATAATTTTTCAGCGTATTCTTTTGCTGCAACTAAATCTTTTTGATTGAAGCTTAGAACGGCCAAATACTCATATGCTGAGACTAAGAAATCCTTGTCTTCATCAGCTTCAGTAATCATCGACAAATAAGTCTTGAAACTTTCCTGGGCTGCTCCGGTCGTATAACCACCATCGTCCATTTGCTGAACTGCTCCCATCCAATAGAATCCTTGACTTTCAGTTGGGAATTTTTCTTGCATCTTAGCAAATAGCTCGATTGCCTTTGGGTTGTTTCCAGAATAGTAGTTGTAAGTACCCGCGTACCACAAATCATCATAGGTAACATCGTCAGGCATAGCATCAACAATTTTTGTATACCACATCGCAGTCGTAGTGTCATTATCAGATGATCTGTAAGCTTCTGCAATTTCACGATAGACTAACCTTTTGTCTTTAGAGGTATCCATACGCATAGCACTCTCAAATTGGGCCAGCGCGTCCTCTGTACGGCCTGCGGCCATTAAAGTTTTACCATAGTATACATAAGATCTTGGTGTAATCTCAGAAGGTTTTTCCTTCTTGAAATAAGTTTCATACTTGCTTACCGCTGTAGGATAATCTTCTTTTTCGTAGTAGCATTCTGCTAAAACAGACTGCATATACGGCTCGCCATGACCTTGACTAATTAATTCGCCAAACTTAACGATCGCGTCATCAAAACGTTGCGCTAGATAAAGAGTGTTTGCATAGTGCTGACGATCGTAGACACTGTTGTCAGAATTTTTTAGATATTTCTCATTGTTCTCAAGAGCCTTGTCATAGTTATCTAACTTATAGTAAGCCTGAGAGAGCTCATAATATGGCAATGGATTGGAAGGGTCTAAGCGAGAAGCATTCGCGTATTCTTGCTGTGCTTTTTCATAATTCTTGGCAGCAAACCAAAGGTGCCCTTTCTTAAAAGCAGCTAGAGATGATCCACCAGAAATTAATGTTTCAGCTTCTTCATAAGCGTTCATGGCATTTCCGCCACCGCCTTGAATGAGTCGATATGCATCGCCCATTTTAAGCAATACATCAGCATCTCTTTTTTCGGTTTCTTTCATATAAGTCTTATACCAATTCACCGCTTTTTGAGGGTCACCCTCATAAGTATAAGTAATGGCATCAGCAGCATAAATAAAAGGTTCTTTATTCTTACGACTGACCTTTTTAACGACCTGAGCAAGCAAACTATTGGCCTCGTCTTTTTTCCCTTTCAAGAAAAGAACTCGGGCGATTCCAGCCATATTCGCTGAATGTTCGGCCTGTGTTTGAAACACTTCCATGGCCTTATCTTTCTTCCCAAGCCCAATCAGGCTGAGACCTTTATAGTAAGTCGCGAAAGGGCTAGTAGCAGCTAGCGGTTCGAGCATTTTTATTGCACTTTCGTAGCGCTCGTAAGCATACATTTCTTTTGCCTTATCAAGATCTTGTGCATTCGTAACTCCAATGCCCCCAAGCAGGAATACAATTAGAGTAATCATTGTTTTCTTAAGCATATTTTCTGATTTTATTTTATTACTGTTTGTTTTAATAATATACTTCTATGTAATGGAAAAAGTCTTGCTTGTTTGAACAAGAGTTGTCCATCTTTTGCCATAAAAGTCACTAGTCCGGAGCCAAGCCCGACCCAACTTTCTTTACTGATGAAGTACAGATTTCGAGTTGCTGGATATTCGCGTCTACCAAGACTATCTTTTAGACCGATATAAGCTTGATAAGGTTTAACGTAGGCATTGCCGCCTTCTCTTAAAATTCCGCAAACTTGTATTTTGTCTAAAAACTTCAAAGCCTTTTCATCCGTATGATCTGATATCCAATTAACCCCGATAACACCTATGGCTTTCGGGTTTTTACTGACGTAGTCAATGAGGTCTTCTGGATTTTTGGCTGCAAAATTATTGTCAGAAATTTTCTCTCCGGGGATTAAAGAATCTGTGACGTATCTAACCGTACTTGAATTTTCATTATCGAATACGATTTTAAAGTCACCGCGCTTCTTATCTCCTGTTAGAATCTCTTTAATTTGTTTGATTGAAAACTCAGAGCGTGCTGCATCCTTAGAGACAATAAATGCAACTGCATCCATTGCCAGAGCCTTTGATGAAGTATACATCTTCTTGCTGAGGGCATAATCCTTCTCTTCTTGGCTAAGTTCTCTAGTGACAAAAATGACTCTCGTTGTATCCTCAAAAAAGTCCTTGAAACATTCTGCTTCTGGCTTATAAGTCGCATTAATTTGAGTCCCAGGGTATCGAGACATATATACCTTAATTTGCTCTTCTATCACTGGCTTAAAGCATTCATCTACACTAATTGCAATAGATCCAGTATCGGCCCTATCCTTGACAGGGATACTAGAATTTGAGCAAGAACCCATAGTAATGAGCAGGGCTAAAATGATGGCAAAATTTCTGAACATGTTTCTTCTTACAATATTAACGCTTGGCGCTCAAATACAGTATACGCCTAACATCTATATAACCTGATTTAATTGAAAATTAACCTTTTCTCTCGGCCATCAAATCGCGATAGCCACGATAAATTCGGAACAATCCCATTAAAATGACCAAGACCGTTATAATTTTTCTCGTTCCTTCCATATCGGTGCCTTGCATCACTCCAATAGGTTTGAAATACAACATATAGCCTATTCCCAAATAAATAAAGCCAAAGGCCACATTGTAGAGCCACTTGAATTTCCCGAACATAATTTTGTTAATTTACCTCTAAGATATCCTTGCACAAGGAAATTACTTCTTTTTGGCAGCTTTCTTTTTTGTTGCAGTCGCTTTAGCACTCTTCTTCTTCTTTTTCTTCTTCTTTGCTGCCTTTTTCTTTTTTACAGTCGCTTTGGTCGAAGCCGCCTTTTTCTTGCGTCTACGCGGCGGGTTCTTTTTGACATCTTCTATGATGGCCTTTGCCTCCTCCAATGTCAAATCCTTCGCCACATCGTGCTTTTCTTTAGGAATTCTAAAGTTTCTTAATCCTTGTTTAATATATGGTCCGTAAGGGCCAATCAGAATTTTAATTTTCTCTTCTTCAAAGATTTTTAAGGTACTTTTTCTCTTGATTTCTCTCTTTTCGAGAACCAAAGGTCCAACCTCATCAAATTCGACAGTATAAGGATCCATATCTTTTGCAAGGCTATAGAATAAGCCATCGTGCAATGCGTAAGGGCCAAAACGTCCAATATTTATGACAACAGGCTTGTCTTCCAACATGCCAATTTCTCTCGGTAATTTGAATAAGACAACGGCCTCATCAAGATTGATGGTTTCTATGCTTTGTCCAATTCTCAGTTTAGCAAATTTGACTTTCTCTTCATCATCTTGCTTCCCCATTTGGACCATAGGACCATAGCGACCCATTCGAGCAATGACTGGTCTGCCAGTTTCAGGATGATTTCCCAAGGCACGCTCACCACTCACGCGTTCAGCATGTTCAATAGTATGTTCAACTTTTTTGTGGAAGGGATCGTAAAAATCGCCCAACATTTTATTCCATACTTTTTTCCCTACTGCGATGCTATCAAATTCTTCTTCAATCTTGGCGGTAAATTCATAATCCATAATTTGCTCAAAATGCTCCTTGAGGAAATCAGTGACCAAAAGTCCTAAATCTGTTGGAATGAGTTTATTCTTTTCCGCACCGGTCATCTCGGTCTCCATCTCATCCTTAATCTTATCGTTGGCTAGTGATAAGACATGATAATCTCTTTCTCTACCGGGCAGCTCTGTTTTGTCTGCGTACTTTCTCTTCTGAATAGTAGAAATTGTAGGAGCATATGTAGACGGTCTACCAATCCCTAACTCTTCTAACATTTTCACAAGTGCCGCTTCAGTAAACCTTGCCGGTGGTCTTGAATATCTTTCTGTTGCGACCATTTTAATCAAATCAAGAATTTGACCTTCGCTAATCGGAGGAAGCATACCATCTTGAATTTCATCATCTTCTTCCTCATCTGTTCCAACAAGATAAAGCTTCAAAAAACCATCAAATTTCAATACTTCACCACGTGCAGTAAAAATTTCGGCATTCTTGTCATTACCAATACGGGCAGTCGTTTTTTCCAATTTGGCATCCGCCATTTGGCTTGCCATCGTTCTGTTGTAAATGAGGGTATACAAACGCTGCTGATCAGCATTCTTAATATCCATTTCCGCAAAATTTGTCGGGCGGATACACTCATGCGCCTCTTGTGCGCTTTCATTCTTATTTTTAAAAGTTCTTGCCTGATGGTACTGATCTCCATAAGCGCTCTTAATTTGATCAGTAATCATGCCTAGGGCAGTGTCAGAGAGATAGACAGAATCCGTTCTCATATAAGTAATCTTACCCGCTTCATATAATTTCTGTGCGAGCAACATTGTCTTAGACACTGAATAACCCAATTTTCGACTCGCCTCTTGTTGCAATGTACTCGTAGTAAAGGGTGCTGTTGGAGTCTTTTTAGAAGGTTTTACTTCAATCTTATTGACCTTAAATGTCGCCCCTTTGCAGCTTTCAAGAAATGACATCGCATCATCCTTCTGCTCTTTTCTTTTAGAGATTTCAGCTTTGAATGCATGTGATTTCCCATTATTATCTGCATTAAAATTGGCAACCAATTTGAATGAAGAGGTCGGAACGAATTTTTTAATTTCTCTTTCACGTTCTGCAAGCAGTCTTACTGCAACAGATTGCACACGTCCTGCAGAGAGATTATTCGTCATGGAAATCTTTCTCCATAGCACTGGTGAAAGTTGAAAGCCCACCAATCTATCCAATATTCTTCTCGCTTGCTGCGCATTGACAACATCTAAATTTACAGTTCTTGGTTTTTCGATGGCTTTCAAAATTGCATCCTTAGTTATCTCATGGAAAACTATTCTTTTTGTTTTTTCTGGATCTAAACCGAGGACTTCGCAAAGGTGCCATGATATGGCCTCTCCTTCGCGGTCTTCATCCGTTGCGAGCCAAACATCATCTGCTTTCTTTGCTAATGCTAAAAGTTCTTTTACGACCTTCTTTTTATCGTCCGCAACCTTATATCGCGGGTTGAAGCCTTTGTCTACTTCTATGCCCATGTTGGCCTTCTCTAGGTCTCTCACATGTCCGAAACATGAGTGTACGGTAAAATCCTTCCCTAGAATTTTTTCTATGGTTTTGGCTTTTGCCGGCGACTCAACTATCACTAAATTTTTTGCCATTGGGTTAGTTTTGATTCAATTTGGTGGTGCAATGATATAAAATAAATTAATATCAGCTCTCAAGGAATTTGTTATAAGGACAAGAAGATGACAATAAGATTATTCATTAAGAAGCAAATTACACCCTCTGACCTCTGAACTATCAAGACGTCCTTCGACAGTAAAACTTACGCTGTCGAACACTTGTCCAATATCGTCCGTGGCAATGAAGGCACAGGAATTTGCATTTGCCAGGTCAATAATATTTAGGGCGCCGCGACCACTTTCCGAAACTGCCAAGGGGTCATACAGCTCGCGAACCAAGACTTTCTTCCATGGAGGTGGATTAAATATCCCTTTGCTTTGAGACCAAGATTGTGACAATAGTTCAGCCATACCATACTCGCTGAAAATATTTTCCTTGCCCCAAGCTGTTCCTAATTTTTGGTGCACTTCATCTCGCGTGATTTCAATAGCCCGCCCTTTCATGCCACCAGTTTCTACAATATCTATAAATTTTAATGCCTGTTTAAACTCTTCCGCAAAATCAAGCAATGCGAAGGTGACACCAATCATCAAAGTTTTTTGCCCCTGCTCCTCAAGTTCTAGAATCAATTTTTTGAGCGCATCTCTATCGTCTAGGAAGAATGCGTTCGATGAATGTCCACTTTTATTCATCAAAGCTCGAACCATATAAATCAGAGATGAATGCTCTCTTTCAAGATAGTGCGGCAATAAAGCGACAATGCAATAGTCAGTAATCTCGCCAAATTCTAGTTCGAATGCTGTCAGAAAGGAAGACTCATACAAATTGATATCTTTTACATAGTGCTTGGAACTTATTTGGCCAGTCGTTGCGCTACTTTCAAAAAGGGTGTATGAATCTAGTGTTCCGCAGACTATAGTGCGGGTTTTGAAGAATTGTATGGGGAGGAAAGGAATATCAACCAGACGACTGACTTGCTCCGCCTTGCAGTTTAGCGTGCTCAGATATTGAGCATAGACATCACATTCCTTGGCTTGCCTTTGGAATAAAGCAAGAGCTTCTTTATGAAAATCTTGACGTTTTAAGGAGAAGATTTGATATGTATTATGCGTTCTCAATCTAAGTAAATTTGTATTTTCGGAATATGCGCTTCGCAAAAGTAGGTCTATTAATATGTATACTTTTCATCTTTGGATGTAAAAAGAGTCCGTATTCGATAATCCCTAATTTAAATTTCATAGAATTTAGAGGGCTTACGGAAGACGGAATGATTGAAGCAGGCAGTGGGCGTATACTTCAAATTCGAGTCGACTTCAGAGATGGGGATGGCAATTTGGGTTACCCACCAAGCGATACCACCAATAATATCACGCTGATTGACAATCGAGATAAAAGTGTTGTAAAATTTCAGTTTCCAGAAATTCCAGAAAGTTACAATCCTAAAGGGGGCATTCAAGGCATCTATGAAATCGACTATAATAGTGCCTTTATTCTTAAAAGAACGGATAGTCTTCATATAACAACAGACACCATTAGCTGGGATATCTTCATTACAGATCAAGATGGGAATCAAAGTAATACCATCACCACTTCAGAAGTCATTCTATTTTAGAAAATGCTGGAGTGCTAGTTTATAGCCATTCAATCCCAATCCTGTAATAGAGCCTGTACAAAAAGGCGCCACCTTAGATTCCTTTCGAAAACTTTCTCTAGCAAATACATGGGAAATATGCACTTCAATTATTGGGACTTTTATTGATTCAATGCATTCTGCGATGCGTTCAGAGGTATGGGTAAATATCGCAGGGTTCAAGATAATGGCCTCCGACTTTTTTGAGTGCAGCTCCAAGGCTTCAATAATTTCATCTTCTAAATCACTTTGAAAATATTCAATTTGAACAGCACTAAAATCAGCCCTTAAGGAAATTAGAAAATCTTCGAATGATTGCTCACCATAGATGTGCGGTTCTCGACTCCCCAACAAATTCAATTTGGGTCCATTGATAATAGAAATTTTTTTCACCTACCTTCAAATGTATTAATCTTTGCAGTAAATGTGGACAGCCTACATAAAAGGCTTTAAGGCTTTTCTTCAACTCGAACGCTCACTGAGCGAACGCTCTGTTTCATCCTATATTTCGGATGTCAAAAAACTCGAGTCCTTTATTGCACATGATGAGAAAAAATTGAGTGAAATCGTTTTAGAAGATCTCCAAGAATTTATTCGAAAACTTAACGAATTGGGTTTGGAGCCCAGCTCGCAAGCACGAATTATTAGCGGCATCAAGAGCTTTTTTAAATTCCTGCTACTCGAAGACATAATCGAAAACGACCCTACGGAATTTTTAGAGAGTCCAAAAACACAACGCAAGCTTCCAGACACCTTGAGTGTAGAGGAAATTGAGTTGATATTTAGTGCAATAGACCTCAGCTCTGCTGAAGGAAGTCGGAATAGAGCCTTAGTAGAGACGCTCTACAGTTGCGGATTGAGAATCTCAGAAGTCATCAATTTATTGAGGTCTAATTTATATGCCGATACCGGATTTGTGCGCGTCATTGGAAAAGGCGATAAAGAACGATTGGTTCCTATCGGACGTTCAGCCTTGAAATTTATCAATATCTATCTCGAAGGCTATAGAAACCATCAGAGCACTAAGAAAGGTCATGAAGACTATATATTCACAAGCCGGAGAGGTACACACCTATCGAGGACCATGGCTTTTTATGTGGTCAAAGAAGCCGTAAAGGCGTCTGGAATCAAGAAAAATATTTACCCCCATACCTTTAGGCACTCCTTTGCGACACATCTTATTGAAGGCGGTGCAGATTTAAGAGCAGTGCAAGAGATGCTCGGCCATGAGAGCATTACAACCACTGAGATATACACCCATCTCGATAGAGAGTTCTTGAAAGAGACGATTCGACAATTTCACCCGCGATACAGCTAGACAAGGCACGGCTTTTGATAATTTCCCTGACAATTCTATGACATTTAGAATAAAATGACTATTTTGTAAACAACCCGAATTCCTTTACCTATGAAAAAAAGAATTTCTCTACTCTTCCTAGCCGCTGTTTCAGTGGTGCTGATTTCTGGAACAATTGATATACAAAATCTTTTAAACTATTCTAATGCGCCCATGTATGGCTATTTACAGAATATGTTCAATAGCTCATTTAGCATTCAGCGCAAGGCCGTGGCGAATGAATCTGCAACTTTAGGAAGGGTGCTTTTCTATGATAAACAATTGTCATCAAACAATACCATATCATGTGCGAGTTGTCATAAACAAGAGTTTGCCTTCGGAAGTGAATTACAATTAGAGCCAGGGGTTAATGGAACAACGGATAGACATCCAATGAGATTGGTGAATATGAACGCAACATTTGCTGCATACTATCAAAGCAATCTAAATCGATTTACTTGGGATAGCGACTTTGATAGTCTAGAATTATTCGTAACTGAACCCATTAAAAATCATGTTGAAATGGGTTATAGTGGAACGAATGGAGATCCAGATATGAGCGTGCTCATCAGCAAGCTGCAAGCCATCCCCTATTATAAAAGTTTGTTTCACATGGTCTATGGCGATGATGTGATTACTGAAGAACGGATGCAGCAAGCTATTGGACAATTCGTCTTAAGCATTGAATCCTATGATTCTAAATATGATGTCGGAAGGGACTTAGTGAGCCATCACAATGACCCCTTTCCAAATTTTACTCCAATGGAAGAGGCAGGTAAAACGCTTTTCACGCAGAATCCAATATTTAACGGGAGCCAAAGAACAGGTGGAGGTTTAGGATGTAATTTTTGTCATGGAGCTCCTGTCTTCGCGTCTCGACCAAGCACATTTAGCAATGGTGTCTTATTTGCGGCGGGAAGCAATACAGTACTCGACACCTTCGCAACACGCTCACCATCCTTACGTGATTTGTATGGCCCTAACGGGCAGCTCAATGGCCCCATGATGCACAATGGAAACTTTACGACTTTTCAAGAGGTTATGGAATTCTATGATAGCATTCCAACTTTGGCACAATTTCCAAATTTGGCCAATCGATTTGCCCAGCAATTCCGCACTTATCAATTCGATACAAAGGTTTATAATATGAGCCAGTTGGAGATTGATCAAATTGAAGCCTTCTTGAAGACCTTGACTGGTTCTGATTTTTATACCAACGAAAAATGGGCGGACCCATTTGATGCCAACGGAAATCTTGTAATCATTGGTTCTCCTTTAGGAAATCAAGATGTCAAGATTGTTGAATTCACGACCTATCCTAATCCAGCTACCACGACAATAAATGTGCGTGGCGACATTAAGGGAAGCAAATTAGAAATATTTGACATGGGTGGCAAACAACATCTTAGACAAATGGCAACAAATGAGCAAGAGTCTTTAGATGTTTCTCACATGGCCGATGGTATGTATTTCATGGTGATCAAAAACGAAGAAGGAAAGATTATTGGACGAAAGAAATTCGTGAAGAGCTAATTATTCTTCTAATCTAGGCGTCCCCATTATCATCATGCCCATGATTTCGGGCTGATCAATTTTCGTTTTCATTTTCAAATCACTGAAGATTTGATTAGGCTTTTGACCTATGGTGATTTGCTTTCGATAATCTGCGAAGCCTACTTTTTTGATGACCATATCATAAACCCCTGCAGACAAACTCTTCGTATAAAAACTACCATTTGCAGCCGTCTTAAGCTCTGCTATCAGATTACCAGATTGGGAAAATGAAATGCTCGCCTGAGATACAGGCTCTGCATGTTCATCTACGACATTCCCTGAGACTTTTGCACCGGCTGTTTCTACACATCTTACTTTTCCCATTCTAATGGGACCAGGCTTAACTTGTGCTTGAAGCTGCGAACCCATCAAGAGAATGAAAACTGTTGCGAATGCGCGAACGAACATTTTGGTATAAGGACTTAAAATACGGTAGTAATCAATTTTAGGCTCCAACTGCTCTTTTTTAAATCGACCGCAGATCGACCCTTTATAGTTGAGGAAATAGTTCTTTACTTCAATGTCAGACATAGACGTAAAATCAACAACATCCTTGGAACATGATGCGCAAAAGCGCCCCTTTTCTTTGGCTTTCATTGCATCCCAATTTTCATGACAGGGCTCCTCTACTTTAAATTGATATTGACTCATCTTGTGTTGTTTGCCTATAAGATGCGATAAAGGCTGAGATTCCATAAAATTAAATGAAAGTCTTTTAATTATCTTTAAATGAGAAAATGATACGAGTCGAGGCAGGTCTAGACCAAAGCACCTATTGGAATCAAGACTATTTAAACTTAATAAATGTCTGGTCAAAATTGATATTAAACTCCAATGGAGAAATTGATGGAGATCTAAGCTCCTATGGATTGGAATCTAAAGCAACAATCCCAGACTATAAAGGTGCGAGAATAGAATTAGAGATCGTCAAGAAGTTGACCAATGTAAGCAATGATGTAATTCCAATGAATGCGGCTTATCATGAAGTATTTTATTTGAAAGGAGAACGAGCGAATCCAGATATAGTTTCAAGCTTGAAAATAAAAACCTCCTCCATTTTAAACAGTCTTTTCAGTCTCACTCGAAAAAAAGAACTCGCGAAAGGACATTTAATTATTTGCAACGACAGTAAATTAAGAGCAAAATTAAAGGCACATCCAATCTTAGATTTTCCAAAAATTTCTAGCATAGAAATCAACAAAAAGGGATTTGAATTTAAAAGTTATAAAATACCCAACAGACTAAAAGAGGCCCACTTTCTAATGGACTGTTTAATAAATGCTTCAAATACTTAATGATTGAATTTTAGAAATATCTTTTCGCAACATTGAGCAATTTGCTCATACACTTGATAGTATCCATCTTCTCCACCAAACCAAGGGTCAACTACATCTTGATTGCTGCCTGGATGGAGTTCATTTAAGAAGTAGTCTATTTTCTTCTCGTCAAAGCGATCAGCGGCAATTTTCTTACAATTGTTCATGACATCTTCAGCCATCACATAAATTTGATCATACTCTTCAAAATGCTTAGCTTCAAAATCCATGGAGCGTTGTTGGCTGATATCAATGCCATTTTCCTTGCAAACCTTCTGTGAACTTTTATGCGGAGGCTCTCCGGTATGTATAAAGTTTGTCCCAGCCGAATGCACCGTCCAATCGAGTCCAGCATCATCTGCTTGTTTTTGAAGAATTCCTTCGGCAATAGGCGAACGACAAATATTTCCCAGGCAAACCATTAAGACTTTCATGAATCAAAGGTCACTGCTGATGCTTCAAATTCCAAATGGCTTAAAAGATCAACTGTTATTAAAAAAGAAATTCAACAATCATTAATCGGCTGTTGGATATCAAGCTGTCTTTTCTAATCAAGTTCGAGTTTCAGAAATTGCGCCGTAATGCTCTTCTTCACCTTGGCCACTTCTTCAGGTGTGCCCTCGGCAACAATCTCTCCACCACCATCGCCACCTTCAGGACCGAGGTCAATTACATGGTCAGCCACCTTGACTACATCGAGATTGTGTTCTATGACCAAGACCGTATTTCCACTGTCGGCCAACTTATTCAAAACATTCAGCAACATTTGGATGTCCTGAAAATGCAGACCTGTTGTTGGTTCATCCAAGATATAAATCGTTTTCCCTGTCGCTCGTTTAGAAAGCTCCGTACTCAGTTTAACGCGTTGGGCTTCTCCACCGCTTAGAGTAACGGCATTTTGCCCCAGCGTAATATAGCCTAGGCCAACGTCTTGCAAGGTTTTAATTTTCCGATGAATGGCAGGATGCATTTTAAAAAACTCAACGGCCTCGGACACACTCATATTCAATATATCCGCAATGGACCGTCCTTTGTATTTTATTTCTAAGGTTTCATTATTGAAGCGTTTGCCATTACATTTTTCACAATGAACGTGCACATCAGGGAGGAAGTTCATCTCAATGACCTTCAAGCCTGCTCCTTCACAAATTTCGCAACGTCCACTCTTTACATTAAATGAAAAACGACCGGGTTTATAGCCGCGTATTTTTGATTCTGGAATGATGGAATAGAGCTGTCGAATGTCCGTCCAAAATCCGCAATAAGTTGCTGGATTGGAACGAGGTGAACGACCAATTGGAGATTGATCAATTTCAATCACTTTGTCGATATGCTCCAAACCTGTGATTGATTTATATGGCAGAGGAACCCGCTTGCTTTTATAGACGTACTTCGAGAGGATTGGATAAAAGGTATTATTAATGAGCGTACTCTTCCCGCTCCCGGAGACTCCGCTAATGCAAATAAATTTCCCTAATGGAAACTTCACATTCACATTCTTTAAATTATTTCCGTTGGCGCCCTTCAGTATAATATTCTTCCCACTCCCCTTTCTTCTTTTTTTGGGGACCTCAATGGTCTTTGTTCCCTTGATAAATTTGGATGTCAAACTTTTGTTCTTGACGAAAGACTTTGGTGTCCCTTCTCCTACAATTTGACCACCGTACTTACCCGCACCGGGTCCAATGTCTATCAAATGATCGGCCTGCATCATGATGTCCTTATCATGCTCCACGACGATCACCGTATTCCCTACATCTCTTAATTCTTGCAAGGCCTTAATGAGTCGCTGATTATCTCTTTGATGCAAACCAATACTTGGCTCATCTAGTATATAAGTAATCCCTTGAAGCTTAGAGCCGATTTGCGTAGCCAAACGAATCCGCTGGCTCTCACCACCACTTAAGGTTCTAGTGGGACGGTCTAAGGTCAGATAATCCAGGCCAACATCTAAGAGGAAACCTAATCGCTCATCAATCTCTTTCAATATTTCTTTGGCAATGGCCATTTGCTTTTTGTTCAACTTCTTTGGCAACTTATCCATCCAAACTTGAAGGGCACGAAGATTCATTTGACTAACTTCTGCAATATTCTTCTCATCCAACTTGAACCATCTAGATTCCTTTCTGATTCGACTTCCGTCACAAGACGGGCAGGTGTTCATACTCATAAAAGCTTCGGCCCATCTTTTGATATACTGACTTGAAGTGCTATGATACCAGCGAACGACCATATTGACAATGCCTTCAAAAGATGAATTGGGTCTAGATGCATTTCTATAATCTACCGATACTCCAGCATCCGCATCTTCGGAGCCAAAGAGCAGCATATTTAAAGCCGGTTTAGAAATTTTATTGATAGGAGCCGTGAGCTTGAATTTATATTCTTTCGCTAAATCTTGCACTTGATTGTAAAGTGCTCGATCTCGGTCTTTGCCTAAAGGTGCTAAGCCACCATCTTTGAGACTCACACTATCGTCAGGAATAATTTCCTTCATGTCAATTTGAGCCACCGTTCCCAAACCTCTGCACTCTGTACACGAGCCATAAGGCGAATTAAATGAGAATGCATTGGGCGAGGGTTCTTGATAAGAGATTCCTGTTTCGGCACACATCAAGAGTTTTGAAAAAAGTTTAGTCTTTTCGCTGTCGAGGTCTACTATCATCAAACTAGCCTTACCATATTTAAGAGCACTTTGAATGCTTTCGACAATGCGGTGGGCATTCTTTTTATCGGCAGTAAGTCTGTCAATAACTATTTCGATATCGTGAATCTTATATCGATCTACTTGCATACCCTTCTTAAGCTCTTGGAGTTTGCCATCAACTCGAACGCGCACAAATCCTTGCTTCATGAGTTGTTGAAAGAGGTCGCGATAATGCCCTTTTCTTCCTTTGACTATTGGCGCGAGAATGGCTATTTTTTTTCCTTTAAATTCTTTCTGAATCACCTTGACAATTTCCTCTTCAGAATATTGCACCATTTGTTTGCCCGTATTATAGCTATAAGCAGGAGCTGTACGCGCATAAAGCAATCGAAGAAAATCGTAAATCTCAGTTATGGTACCAACCGTAGAGCGTGGATTTTTACTTGTCGTTTTTTGTTCAATCGCAATGACTGGAGAAAGTCCATCTACAAGATCGACATCTGGACGTTCCATATCACCTATGAATTGTCTAGCATAAGCAGAAAAGCTTTCCATATAACGTCTTTGCCCTTCGGCATGTATGGTGTCGAAAGCAAGAGAAGATTTTCCGCTTCCACTGATACCAGTAATGACCGTGAGTTTATTCTTCGGAATATCGACATCTATATTTTGCAAATTGTGCTGTCGAGCGCCTCGTACTTTGATTATTGAACCCACCTTACGAATGTACCGCTAGTAAGCCTTTTTAATTCAAAAGGCAAATGACAAAAATCCACATTTAAATTTCTATGTCGATTCTGAAGTATTAATTAATTTTGCAAAATGGCTATATCCAATGTATTTGAAGAAAAAAGTGTTCAGGGCTTATTGACTCGATTAGACAAGCTCACTCCTGATTCCAAGGCGAAGTGGGGGAAAATGAATGCAGGTCAAATGCTCAGGCATTTAAACGTCCCTTATGACATGGCCTATACAGACCAATATCCTGTAGCCAAAGGCTTGAAGCGATGGCTCATCACCTTGCTCGCTAAAAATGTCGTCGTGAGCGACAAGCCTTATAAACAGAACTCCCGAACGGCCAAGGAGTTTTTGGTAACTGATGAGCAAGATTTCGAAAAACAAAAGAAAACTCTAGTTGACTATATCACTCGTGTGCAAAAGGACGGTCGCACGCATTTTGAAGGAAAAGAAAGTACTTCATTTGGAAATTTGACGGCTAATGAATGGAACAATCTATTCGGCAAGCACTTGGACCATCATTTTGACCAATTCGGAATATAGAAGCTAAGCCTTTTTAGATTAGCCTCCCCATTTCGGGATGTAGCTTCCCGATAGTCATCGGGACAGGCGCACATCCTCAAAAAATCTCTGGGGGACTTGTAGTCGTCCTGCCATAGGCAGACAGGCCCGATTTTTCATTGGGATCATTCCACACTTATTCCAACAGCCTTTTTATATTTGTCGCTCCCCATTTCGGGATGTAGCTTCCCGATAGCCATCGGGACAGGCGCACCCTTTCAAAAAATCTCTGGGGGACCTGTAGTCGTCCTGCCATCGGCAGACAGGCCCGATTTTTCATCGGGATCAGCCCGACTTATTACAAAGCCTTTTTATATTTGTTGCTCCCCTTTTCGGGATGTAGCTCAGCCCGGTAGAGTACGCGTCTGGGGGACGTGTGGTCGCAAGTTCAAATCTTGTCATCCCGACAAATCAAAAAGCCTTGCATTTATGCAAGGTTTTTTCTTAGAAGCCATTTGAGCTTGCTTAGGTCTTAAACCCTGTCTTAATGCCCATTTCCAATGAAATTAGAGGTTTTAAGTATTTTATGATGCTAGGTCCTCACTTAAGTTATTTGCTCCAAAATGGAGCTATTTAGCCTATTTCTGACACCAATTAGGTTACCACAATTATTAATCATAGCTCTTACAGGCTAACAAAATCAATATCTATGACACAGAATACGTTTTCTGTTCATTTTATCATTAGAAGTGATAGAGTGGACAAAGAAGGATATGTTCCAATTTATACGAAAATTACTATCCGTAAGCAAAAAATTTTAATCTCACTAAATCAAAAAATAAAAGCTTCAGAATGGAATAAAGAAAGAGAAATGCCCAATTCTTCCTGCATAAATGCTCAAGAGTTGATGAATCTCATTGAAGCATATAAGGGAAAAATATTTTCGATATACTCCAAGCTTGTGGCAAGTAATCAGGAATTAACCACTTCTCTATTTAAAGAACAATTTTATGGTAGGCTAGAAAAGAAGGAAGGTCACAATCTAATTCAGACTACAAAAGAGCATAATATGAACTTTGAAAAACTAATAGATGTAAAGTATAGCTCAGGTAGTTATAAAAATTATAAGACCACCCTGAAATACCTACAAGAGTTTGTTCCTCTCAACTATAAAAAAGAAGATATTCCTCTAAAAGACGTGAATTACAGCTTTTGTGAGGCTTATTATAATTTTCTTACAAGCACTAAAAGTTGTAAAACCAATGGAGCCAATAAGCACATCCAAAGAGTGAGAAAAATTGTAAACTACGCTATTAAACAAGGATATATGAGCAGTAATCCAATGGCAACATTTACCTTAAAATTCAAAGTTTTTAATAGAACGGCCTTAACTATTCAAGAAATAGACGCAATTAGAAATTTGGAATTAATCAAAAGTGGTTTGATTAAAGCTAGAGACACTTTCCTATTTCAATGTTATACAGGATTAGCCTATTCAGATGTAAAGAGGTTTTCAAATGAACACCTTCATAGAGATGAGAAAGGTAACTATTGGATAAAAATGGAAAGGCAAAAAACCTCTACATTATTCTCAATACCCCTACTGCCTCAAGCTTGGAAGATACTAAAACCATATCTTGATATTTACCAAGGAGAAGGTAAAATATTACCCGTACTAAGTAACCAAAGGATGAATGACCATTTAAAGACCATTCAAACTAAAGCAGGTCTCTCTAAATACCTCACTACTCACTTAGCAAGACACTCATTTGCTACTACAATTACCTTAGCAAATGGTGTACCCATTGAAACAGTATCAAAAATGCTAGGTCATACTAAGCTAAGTACTACTCAGATATATGCTAAGGTTCTAGACCAAAAGATTGAGGATGATATGGAGAAGCTGAAAGGCAAACTAGATAAATAAAGAGGGTGGATTACCCTCTTTATTTACTATAACTGAAGTGATACCTTAGCCTTTCCACTGCCCTTGTAATGTTTTATACTCAAATTATTATATTCCGCATAGATATCAATCCATTGTTTAAATTTTATGGCTGAAAGATGTGGATTATCAAAAGCCATTTTGAAACTTGCCAATAATTCAGCTTTATCATACTTCCCACTTTCTATAAAGTTGTTATCCATGAACTCAACAAAATTTTTACTAGTAAGAATGCTTATTTTCTTTTGACCATAATTCTCCGAATATTGAGGCCTAAGACCATTGTTCATGTAGTAGTGAACACTTCTTAGCATAAGAATATCAAACATATTCCATTGTTCATCATCCCAGTCATCAAAGAAATTGTATCCAAATTCCATACTTGGAGTATTATCCTTTGAATAATATGGTGCAAATTCAAACTCCAACCTCCTCCTAAAATCAGTATCCCCAAAAGTTCCATCAACAAGATAGTTAGAACTAATAAGCAACTTTGGCGCAACTTCAAAAGGTATTGACACAGAATCTTGATATTTTCTATTGACTTTGAGTTCACCAGTAATAAAGGAATAAAACTCTTCAAGGTTAAACCCATTTCTTACGTCATCAAAATATAATAATCTATGATACTTCCTTACGTCATCATACACAAATACTTGATTAGCATTATACCTTTTAGCGTCTTTGTAAAGAAGTGGTGAAATCTTGCCTAATGCATTTGCTAATAAGGACTTTCCCGTACCTCCATTAGCAGAGCTACCTAAATCAAAATCTTCATCAATAAAAATAATTGCTTTGGCATGAGACTTGTCCTTGTAAGGATGTAGGAGGTAACCTAAGATTGAAAACAAATACTTAAACCTAAGCTCGTCTCCACCAGATATGTTTTGAAGAAACTTATAAAAATCTACATCATCCAAATTGATTTTTTTATTAATAAAATTTCTCTTGTTAATGCTCTCCTTCCACACATATCCTTTATACTCTTCATATGGAACTAAACCACAGCTTTCTTTTCCAATATGCACTACACCATTCTGATAGTTAAAAAGCGCCATATCCTTTGAGGAAGGATTGTAATTTACATGGGGAAGAATATCTAAGAATTGAATGAATTGTTCATTAATATCATTTCTCTTTATAAACTCGCTCCATACCTGTTCTTCTTTTACCGTTTGTCTCAAATAAAATTTAATGTCTCTCTTGATGTCCTCAATTCTAGCTTCTTCTAAAATTGAACCTCTAGTAAGTCTGATAAGCTTGTATCTATCGTCCCTATAAAAGCCTAATTCAGAACTTATAAAATCTAGCAACTCTTCTTTGTTAAAAGAAATGTCTATTCCATTTTTTGTTTTGTTTATAGACCAAAAAGTCTTTTTAGTATTATTCATAAATACAAACATCCGATTATGAAAAACTTAGCGCCTTAAGTTCTTGAGGCGAGTCTTGATACTATTCTTGAGGTAAAGCTCAAGAAATTTGAAAACTGTCAAATGCTTCGTCAATAGCTTCGACCATTTCATGTTTGATATTTATAAAGCTATTTTTTGAAGACTCAATACTCCTTTGCGAAAGAGGTTTATTTTGTTTTGTATAAAACACTTGAGACTCAGCAATTGCCTTATTACTAAAATTATAGAACATAGGTCTCAACTTAAATAATATATATGAAGCTTTCTCCATTGTACAATCAAACTTGATTCTCAAACCCTCCTCTTTTGGGTCAGAAGAAAGGATAATTTTTCTAAATAAATCTAACTCTTCTTTGTCCTGAGAGAATAAATCCAACTTCCGTAAGATATTATATAAACTTTCTATTTTAGAAATAATAAGTTTGAATCCAAATAGACCATCTAAAATGGGAGGAGAACTATTGATATAGTGAGAATAAATATCATGTTCTAACAATAATGATGGATACTTATTCTTTAGGTATCTAGGTATATCGATCATGTATTCCAAAAGTGATAGCTTTTGATTATACAATTTTATATTATCGAGTTTAGAGATATAGAAGTTTAAAGAATCCAATATTAACAATAATTTAGACTTGCTTTCAATAGCTCGCGAATCAACTAAATCATCAATTTTAGATTTCAAAATATTATTAATCAAATTTAGTCTTACTCTCAAATAATCACTAAACCTTTCTGTTATAAAAGTCGGTTCTCCAAAATCCTCCTGATAATATTCTATGAAACTATATTCTAGCTTATCATTAGATAAAGTGCCAGAGTGCATTTCTGCACTATAAATAAATTCATCATACAATGTCTCAAGTCCATTATCTTGGATTAGCCATTTATAATTATCTCTACTAATACTCATTTCTATAGTTCTAAAAATAAATAGCACTTTGGCACTTATGAGTATTTCTCAAACAAATTTTAATTCATCACCCAAATATGGGTGGTTTTTTCATTTAACAACTAAAACAAAAAAAATATGCAATTAAAAAAAGCAACCAGAAAACAAGTAAAACTCAGGCTTAATATAGCCTCTGCTTCTGGCTTTGGAAAAACCTATAGCGCCTTACTATTAGCCTATGGCATGACCCAAGACTGGAACAAAATAGCTGTCATTGATACAGAAAATGAATCAGCTTCTCTTTATTCTAACTTAGGAGAATTTAAGTCTCTCCCCTTCTCTCCTCCATATTCTCCTGCTAGATATATTGAAGCTATCAAAATTTGTGAGAATGCAGGTGTGGAAGTAATTATCATTGACTCCATTACTCATGTATGGAAAGGTCAAGGTGGATTACTAGAATACCAGAACTCATTAGGAGGAAGATACCAAGATTGGGCAAAAACCACCCCACTCTATCAAAATTGGCTAAATACCATATTACAATCCAAATGTCATGTCATAACAACTGTAAGAAAAAAACAGTCATATGATATGGTAAATGAGGGAGGGAAACTCAGAGTAAAAAAAGTAGGACTAAGTGATGAAATTAGAGATGGTTTTGAATATGAAGTAACTACCTCATTTGAAATCATAAATGATAAGCACTTAGCTAGAGCTTCTAAAGACAGAACTAATCTGTTTGTAAATCAACCAGAATTTGTCATAACTCCTGCTACAGGAAAAAAGCTATTAGATTGGTGTAATCATGGCTTAAATGTCAAGGAAGAAGCCTTAGAACTCATTAAAACCTCAAAGACTATCAATGAACTTATAGAAGTCTATAATAGATTCCCTACCATGCAAGAAGAGCTAAAAAAAGACTTTGCAGGCAAGAAGATAGCCTTAGAAGCTCAAAAGAATAAACCCCTAAATATTAATCCTCAAACATTTTCAACCAATGGAACAACAAGAAACAATGGAGTTAGCCAATAAAAAGCTGAACTCAAATAAAAAAAAACCTAATACTCAGTTTATCAATTCTAATACTAGTGAGATATCTCTAGAGCACTTAAGCAAGGATTGTATCATTCCAACATTCAAGGATAATGAACAGACCTTAGCACATCAAGAACTAATAGAGGCAACTAAAAATTGTATAGCCTCTTTATTTCCTAGTCAAGAAATCTCACAACCTGAAATTATGGTAAGCCATGAAATAAAGGGCAGAATACCAGAAGCAATTGGTAAACCAGTAAAAGAACTGCAAACTCATGAAAAAACTAGATACTATGAGCGTTGTGCATTTCTATTTCAATTACCCAATGTCAAAGAGGTAATCAATAATAATGAGCTTAGTCTGACAATTGGTGGAGTGAGAGCATATAATATGGAGAACCTCTATTCTAAAAAGTCTATGGAGAAATTTAAAGTATTCATTGGATTTCAAAACAAAGTATGTACTAATCTTTGTATTAGCACTGATGGATTCCAAGCTGAACTGAGAGCTAGCAATATCTCTGAACTAGAAGAAAAAATCATAGAACTAATACAAGGCTATGATGCAAAAAGTCATTTGGTTCAATTAGATAGTTTTGGTGATTACTCCTTAACTGAATCTCAATTTGCTCACTTTATTGGGAGAGCTAAACTATATCATTATTTACCTAAAAAGCTAAAGGCAGAAATCCCTTTGCTTGACATGAATGATGGTCATATTAGCAGCATAGCCAGAACCTATTTTGAAGATGAAAACTTCAGCTCAGAAGGCAATGGCAACATTGATCTATGGAAAATGTATAACCTGTTTACAGGAGCTACTAAAAGTAGTTACATAGACACATTTTTAGATAGAACAGTTTCAGCTCATAAGCTAACTAGAGGAATTACTCATGCCCTAGATGGTCATGGTGATTATCAATGGTTTTTGAGTTAGGGGAAAGGGTTGGAATGTCTTTTGATAAAGGCATTCCTTCCTTTTTCTCTTACCACCTCATGAATAGCTTAAATTTACCTTAGCAACTATATAATAGCTAAAGCTAGTCTTTAGTTTTTTTGCATAAAAAATTGAAAATAATGAGCTTTAAAATTCTTGGAATAAACATATTATCAGGCTGTGATAAAAAATACACAAAGGTTCTCAATCCTAATGAGATTTATAAGTTCTATCAAAACTATGAAATTTCCATAAATGGAGACCACTATGATATTGAGAATACAGATAATAGCTTGGACAAGTTATTCTGCTTAAAAGGCAAAAAAGATATAAGTGTATCCGCAATAGTTGGCAAGAATGGTAGTGGTAAGAGCTCATTGGTTGAGTTACTATACCAAGCTGTATATAATATTTCATGCATAAAAGGAATCCTTTACAATGAAGAAATTGATGATTACTTAAGCAAAGATGACATCATAAATTATATTAACTTGGACATAATATTTGAAGTAGATTCAAAATACTTTGTTCTAAGAATTGTGAATTATGATGTTATGATATGGGACAACTCTTCAAACAAATTATCAAACTATAATGACAACAAGCAATTCTTTGAGTCCTTCTGTTATACAATTGCTGTAAACTACTCACTCCATTCTTTAAATGAAAAAAATTTAGGCCCATGGATTAGAAATATCTTTCATAAAAATGATGCCTACCAAACACCTATTGTTATAAATCCATACAGGGATTTTGGGAAAATAAATATATCAAGAGAAGAATACCTTGTAAATTCAAGATTAATAGCTAATATTTTATCAAATAGTAGTGCTGGCGAACAGAAATCAAACTTTACCAGATCACTATTAAATGGAAAAAAAATAAGGCAATTGAATGTGACATTGGACAAAGAAAAACTAAATTTAGATTTAAAAAACAAAGACTCAATAAGAGAAAAAAGAAAGAGACTAAACCATAACTTACTTATTGAAGTGTATAGAATGTTTTTGGGGGAACAATATTATTATTTTGATAATGAGAGTGACTGGGCCAATATCTACATTCTAAGAAAAATTGAAAGTATAGTTGAGAAATATCCAACATATTTTAAATTCCAATCAGTCTTTAAGAGATACAAAACATCAGATGTTGGGAATTTAGTTCTTGCACTGCTTAAGGATAAAAGTCATATCACATTTAAGTTAAGACAAGCAATTTACTATCAAATAAACCCATACTTTAAAGAAAAAGGAAGTTCATTCACATTGGATATCCATGAGACCAGCAATGTCTTAAATGAGCTGTCTGAGAAATATAAGGCAGATTTGATAGAGCTCATTCCACCTTCTTTTTTTGACATTGAAATAGACTTGGGTGACAGTGGAAAATTTGAAGATTTCAGCTCTGGTGAGAAACAAAAAGTGTTTACCCTTTCAACTGTAGTATACCATTTACTGAACCTTAATTCAGTTAATGAAAAAAACAGAACCCTAAATACTTATAAAAATATAAATCTAATTTTTGATGAAGTTGAGCTGTACTTTCACCCAGAGTTTCAAAGAACTTATGTAAGTGACTTGATTGACATTATAAATAAAACAGAATTAGATAACATTACAGGAATAAACTGTTTATTTATTACCCATTCCCCGTTCATTCTTTCAGACATTCCAATTTCAAACATACTTTTTCTAAATGAAGATGGCAAAGCCTTACAGCCATATAATGAACAGACTTTTGGAGCTAATATACATGACCTTTTGAAAAATAATTTTTTCCTTGATAAAGGATTCTATGGAGAATTTGCAAAATCAAAAATTAGAGAAGTAATACTATTTATTAGATACAGGTATTTGCTAAAAGAGGTGCAATTCAATTCAAATATTAAGGAGAAAAGGAAATTTGAAAAAGAACTAAATAAAATGAACACGGAAAATTTATTCCTAGATAATGTTGATTTCTATTTAGCAATCATTAATAATATTGGTGAGCCTGTTATAAGAGTCAAATTAAAAGAAATGTATATAGATACACTATCAGAGAATGAAAAAGATAATTGGATTGACAATGAAATTGAAAGACTAGAAAATCTCAAATCGTAATTATGCTCTATTTAGAAGAAAATGAAATAGCACTTAACTCTTTTTATGAAGAAGTAAAGCCTCTCATTTTGAGAAAACTTGCTAGAATTGATAATAGAATCTCAACATTTATCATACAGCATGTTGATGAATTAGTAAAAGCCAAACCTCCTAGGTTAATAGAATTGAATAAAATATTCTATGATAGTTATGGGGCAGATTATAGTTCACAGGAGCATGATTGGTATGTCAATAATAAAATAAGGGCCAATAGCACTATCTCTAAACAAACTGCTGAAGCCACTAGAAATAAGTATAAAATATTAAAAGATGAGATATTAGGACTTATCAATTATGACCATTGGTCCAAACTGGACACAACAAAAGGCGCTTATCTTCTTGCCAAAAACCTAGGTATCAAAACCTGCACATATTGTAATAGAACTTACACTGTTACTTTAACCAAAAATGGGCATCAAAAATTGATGAGACCTCAATTTGACCATTGGTTTTCCAAAAGCAAGTACCCATTATTAGCTCTATCTTTTTACAATCTTATCCCCTCTTGCTCAATATGCAATTCAAGTATTAAGGGTAATATAGTTTTTAAATTGAATACCCACCTACACCCATACTTAGATAAGAATGAATACATTAAACAAAAAATCTCATTCAAAATCACTTCAGACTTAGAATATAAAACAAGTTTAGATTTAAAAAGCTCTAACCAAAGAGCTTTAAATACATTCCAAGCCTTCCACCTTAAAAAAACATATGAAGCTCATCAAAGTGAATTAAGTGACTTAATCAAATTAAAAAAAGAATATAATCTTAGCTACATTAAGATATTAAAAAATTTATTTCCGCAAGGCAAACTAAATGAGAAAGAAATTTATAGGATAGTCTTTGGAACTGAAATTGAGGACCAAGACTTTCACAAAAGACCTTTCAGCAAGTTAAAAAAAGACATTTTACAAGAATTAGGAATTATTAAAACTATCTAATGCTATTAAAGATTCTATGAAATAAGGCCTACATATTGAAACGCTTTCTCACAAACTTCATATCATGAATGGTATCAAATTCTAAGGAATAATAATGACCAAGATAATCAAAAATAGACACCCCAAATCTCCCAATTTGGAAGAGGTAAAAAATGGTAGTCACCTAATTCCAATCTAGATACTTTCAGCTACCCAAGTATTCATAATAGCAAACACGCCACTAATTTTGCTATCGCTTCTAAGATAATTTCAGAGAAAATGAGTTTGAAAAGGTGTATTTTACAAAGATTATCGAATTGAGTTGAAAAGATAAATTGGACATAGGAATATTTAAGTATGTCACCAATTCTAATGGTGTATTACAATCGCAAGTGTCAAAACAGGGCATTTGGGACTAATTTAAATCTCTAATACCTCAAGAACAAAATATAAATATGGATATAAATATTAGTTCAAATACATTGTTTCATTTTACCAATGACATTAAAAACCTGAAGAACATTCTCGACAGAGGGTTATATGTCAGGTATAGCCTAGAAAACTTTGACCAGACGATTGGTGGAAAATCTGAAATCCTAATTCCGATGACATGTTTTTGTGACATACCATTATCTCAAGTAAAAAGACATACTGAAACCTATGGCAAATTTGCCATTGGCTTATCGAAAGAATGGGGTGTTAATAATAAAATTAGTCCAGTCATTTACACTTACCCTAAATCTAACACAGCAGAAATACTCAACAATATCAATAAAGACATTGGCAATTATATTGACATAGAGAATGATGCAGATATTCCCTCAGATAGTTTTCTTGACACATTATCAGAATTCATAAATTCTATAGATGAAAAAACAAAACCAAAAAAGGAAGATGAAAATGCAGAAATTTCTCAAAATTTTATTAAAATTTCTAGCAGATTATTCCACCTACACAATAGTATGAATTATCTAATTCAGAATATCAAACCTTATCAAGGAAAGATCTATAGAAATGGAGAATATTCAAATAATGTAAAGTTCTATGATGAAAGAGAATGGAGGTTTCTACTTCCAAGAAACTTTTTTGAAGAGCATGACTTAAAGGCACATTACAATAAGAAATTCTACACCAATCCAGTTAAAAGAAGGTATATAAATATTCAAATTGCTAAGCATTTCAAACTTGAGTTTCACCCAAAAGATATAAAGTTTATTATAATTGATAATGAAAAAAAAATACCAGATATGCTAAAATACCTTGAAGAAATATTTGGTGACAGAGAAGGTGTTACTCAGAATGACATTAAACTTTTAGGAACAAGATTGATTTCCATTCAGCATATAATTGAAAACTTTTAATTTAATGAAAATGAAGATTAGACTCCTAGAAGCATATAATGGTGACTGCATTCATATATTTTTTGAAGATAAAAACAATGACGCAAAAAATATTTTGATTGATGGAGGAACTTCGAGTACCTATAAAAATCCTAGTAAGAAAGGAGAACTCTATAGGTTGATAGAAAAAATAAAGTCTAGTAATGAAAAGATTGATTTACTAATACTCACACATATTGATGATGACCATATTAATGGGTTACTAAAATGGCTCTCTTTTGACAAAAAAGCACATAAACACATTGGTCAAGTTTGGCACAATTCAGGAGTGGCAATTGCTAAATACTTAGAGAAATCTCCAAATGAAGAGTTAGAATTATCATTGAATGAGAGTAATTCAAATTACACAAGTGTAAATCAAGGCATTAAATTTGAACAGTATTTAGTTAAACACAATATCCCAACAAAAGACTTATTTATAGCAGAAGACAATTTAGAATTTCTCGGAATAAAATTTACCATATTATCCCCTTCCAATAAGTATTTAAATGAACTTCATAAAAAATATAAGAAAGCAGCTCCTGACCTTTACACCTCAAAACAATCTAATGATTGGGATACCAACATTGCTGAATTTATTGAAGAAGAGAACGCTCTAACTTATACTCCACACTTTGACAACAGTGTAACAAACAGAAGTTCAATAGCATTTATACTTGAGCTCTTTGGGTTAAAGTATCTATTTTTAGGAGACTCTTGTCCTATATTAGTTGAGCAGTCTTTAGAAAAGTTGGGATATACAGCTAAAAAACCTATTGAAGCAGAGTTCCTTAAAATATCCCATCATGGAAGTGAAAAAAATACAAGTAGAAGAATGTTACAATTAATAAAAACTGAAAACTATTTTATCAGTACTAATGGAGCTATTCATAATCATCCTGACAAGAGAACTATTGCTAGAATTATTCATTCTAATAACAGGGCAAACATTTTTTTCAATTATAGCCATATTAAGGATTACATATTTTCTAATCAAGATTATGAAGATTATAATGAGTTTATTCCTAAATTGTCTGATGATTACAATGTAACAGATGGACAGCAATGAATTAGAGAACTATAATGTCAAAATAGACTCCGGAAGTGGTGTCCTATTTCAACCTATGTGTAACACTAAGTACACATACATTCTCACTGCTCGACACAATATTGAGCCAATATCTTCCAAAGCTAAAAGCAACCAAATTAATATAAAGAAAGAGGTGACTATCTGTTTTTATGATTCCAATATTGATGACAAAATTTTGGAAATTATTGAGGGTGAGAGCTACTTTCCACACAAAATAGCAGATTTGGCAATTCTAAAATCTAAACCTATTCCTGGGAATAACAAATTACTCATAAGTAATGAAATTGAAGAACTAAAAGATGCTATGCTGTGCGGATTCCCAACTTTCTTATGCAACAATCCAGACAATAGCAATGAAGAAAATTACACTAAACATATCCTCAGAGCTAAAATTAGCCTACCCGGTAATACCTGTAGAGCGCAATTGGAAAATGCTAACCTTGACCAAGACACCTTAATAGGAATGTCTGGTGGAGGGATATTTAGGGAACAAAAAAATTACTTCGAGCTGTTAGGAATTCAAAGTAAAATTATTGGGAGTATCCCTAATGGACAAATAGATTTCACTCCAGCTAAATTATTTAATGAAATAGTAAAATATCAAAAGAATAGAAAAAAGTTAGTAGAGCTACTCCCCAATTACCTAATGGACTTTAAACATTTAATCACTGAAGTTTTCAAACTAGATGGGGCTACTTTCAATGATTTTAAATCAAAAGTAAAAAGTATAGTAAAAAATAGATTTAGTCTATATGATGTTACTCCTATTGAAATTCTCAATTCAGAAATAAAAGACAAACTTTTGATTAAAGGTGAAAACATAAGTTCCCTTCATGGAAGCAACCTGTGGATTGCTTGGGCAGAATTTCTTGTTCTTCTAAGCTTAGAAGATAATTCAAGAATAAGCTTTAAAAGAATAAAGGAAATTTTCAAAACCAAAAGATTAATTCACTCTGAAGAGTCATCTTTTGTTGAATTAGTTCCTAATTTACTTAACTCCAATTTGGAAGGGTTAGAGAAAGACAGTCAAGTCTTTGTAAGCTCTGAAAAATACCCCGGAAAAAGGGAGAAAAGAAAACTTTCCAGTAGAGACATTCTATATATTGGTCAAGTTAATAGTAATGGCGACTTAGAGATTGACAAACCTAATGATTTCAAAAATGTCAAGACTTGGATTCACATCAAGGCTTTTGAGGAAGACTGTCTTGTTCTAAATGAGGATTTGCTAAATAAAAAATTTAGCTCAACCCAGATTAATGAATTAATAATTGAAATAAAAAATAAAGCTAATGAAGTTTTCCAAAATTAAAATTGACCCTGAAATATTAGAATTATATGGAAAGAACATTCACCATTTTATAAATAAAGAAAAGTGGAAGCTCAATATTTTCTTCTTCACAGGGACTACTAGTACCATTGATAATATATGGGAGAAAATTAATAGTGCAATATTTTCAATTTACAATGTAGAAAATGATAACACTAATGACTTTGATAGATGGAACTTTTATATTTTCTATGTTAGCAAAGAGGAGGTTGGCAAAGAACTAAAAAGCAAAATTGAGAATGATAAATTATCATGTAGAAAAATCGTTTTGGAAAATTTTCAAGACAATTTTACAAATACAATTGCTAATGAACTCATTATAAAACATATTACAAGCTCAGACATTAAAACAATTCTTAACACCAAGGTAAATAGTAATAGAGCAACATACACACCTATCCACGAGAATATTTACAAACTAATACCTAAGAAATCAATATTGGGCAAAATAACTAAACAAGAAACTGTTTTGGAACAATTAAACAAAATCAATGAAAATAAAAAAAGTTGAAATTTCGAACTTTAGAGCTTTTGAGAATAAAGAATTCTCAACATTCAATTTTTGCAATCCTAATGGGGAAACAGCAAACTTTGTTTCTATTTATGCACCTAATGGATTTGGGAAAACTTCATTTTATGATGCTGTTGAATGGAGTGTTACAGGACAGATTCAAAGGTTCCATAGACACGCTCGTGAATACACAAAAAAGGGGCTTGCTTATAGAAAAAACAACTCTAAAAAGCCATTTTTTCTACAACATCATCATAGTGATGGAAGTTTGGGTTATGTCAATATTGACACAGAAGAAAAAAAGTTTAGCAGACAGCTAACCACTAGTAAAGTATACAATTTCAAGAATTCTGGAGAGAATCATTATTTTAAAGATGTTATTATGTCACAAGAGCTCATTGATTCCTTTATCAAAGAAGAAAAGGCAGAGGACAGATATAATAAGTTTGTAGATAACTTTCCTCAGTTAAAAGACTATAATATTAAATTAGACAATCTTCAAAAAATTAAAGATGTCAATGGACTGAGAATTAAAAAACTCAAAGAAGAAATTAACGACTTAGAAAGCAACCAGCTAAAAATAGACCTTGACCAAGACAAAAAAGTACTAGTTGAACTAAACAAATACATCAAGCTAACTAATGACAAAAAGCTAAAGACTATAAGCCAAGCTAACTTTACTGAGAATAGCTTCAAAGTTCTTTCCACAAGAATTAGTGCTCAGATGAGTCAATTAGAAATAGAAATAGAAAATAAGAACACTAGAATAATCATAATTGATAGAATCTACCGGGGAACAGATGAATATCTTGGTGTAGTAAGCTACTTCAAACTCACACAGGACAAAAAAGACATCATAAATAGAATTGCCATAGCCAATAAACTTAAATCATATCTTATCCTAATTGATGAGCATGAAAAAAATAGTAAACTAGCAAAAAAAGATATAGCAAACCTTTTTAAGATTAAAGACAATTTCCCTCAATATATAACCTTAAAAAAATCTATAGATAAACTTGAAAACAATAGCAAAAAACTGCAAGATGAGATCAATAAAAAAGAAAAGAAGAAAAAGGATTCTCAAAAAATTATAACCAAAAGAAAAGAAGATATAACCCTTTTAAAATCTAAAGAAGTTGAATTAAAACTCAAACAAAAAAAATGCACTTCTAATAGTCAGAAGATTGAAAAATTAGAACAGCAAATCAAAAAAATCAGAGCAAAGGTTTTAAGTCAAGAGGTGCTAAATAATCTAAATACAAATGAAGAAAATATTTCAACAAACTTAACTGAACTTAAAGCTTTCATTGCCAATTTTAAAAAAGAAGACATTAATGTAAAATTTCCAAAATTCCTTTTAAAAAGAAGGAGTAATCTTTCAACAAAGATTAAAGAATACTATACTCAAAGGAAAGAAGTACTTCAAAAAATAGAACAATGTAATTTCAAAATTCAAGCTCAGGAAAACTTAAACAAAGATTTAAAAACATTTATATCTGCAGGTCTTGAAATAATATCTAAATCCAAAGAGAAAACATGTCCTTTCTGTACCCAAGAATATTCTTCATACGTTAAACTATCAAGAAAGGTAACCAGCAATGAACTTTTTGATAAATTGCTAAATAGCCTTATCAATGAGAAATTGTCCTTTGAAAATAAACTACAGTCTATTGAAAAAAGAATTCATAAAGAGAAAGAGCAAATATTATCTTTTGTTGAAAAAACAAGAATCAGTTTGATAAATACATTGCAGAAAAATTCGGTCAGATTAAGAGAAAATGAAAAATTGTTGAAGAGCCTAAAAAAACTGAATGATAACCAAAGTGATATTTTTAAATTCTTTGAAGGATTCAAGCCATCTGAATTTTACCAAAAAATCGAACTAGAGCTAAAAGATATTAAAAATAAATCACTGAAACTGTCTGATAAACTAAGCATACTACTGGCATCCAATAAACTCTTAGGAACTCAAATAGGATCAATTACAAAGGAAACTAACAATAATGAAAGGGAAATTAAAAAAATAAAATCAAACAAAAAGTTTAGCAATATTATTGACTTCTTTCTTGATAAATTCAACTCTTCAGTCATTAATATTCAAATGGTCAACAATGAAATTGAAGAAAGTAGAACTGAAGTGAGGAAATGGGAGAATGAAATCAGGGAGGTCACTAAAAAGACGACTCAGCTCATCAAAAAATTAGATATAGATGAAATGAACAAGAAAGACCTTGATAAGTTGATAATGACATTAAAAAATAAAGTCAATTCTATTGAAAAAGAACTAGGGAATTTTCAACAAACAGTTAAATCTGACCTAAATGTTAAAATTGCAAGTAAAAAGGAACAAGTTGATTCTCAATTTTCTATAATAAAAAAGAAGATACTAAATGAGGTTAAACAATCTGAAAAAATATTTAGTTATTACAAAACAATTGACAATCTCAAACAACAAACTCTGGATTTTTTGACGGCAGAGGCAGAATTAAAAAAAATATTCAATCTACAGAATAAATTAGATAGATTTGAAACAACGCAAAGCCAATTATCAAGTGAGTCAGATAATCTTCAGAAATTTCTAAAATCAGAAATTAATAAATTCTTCTATACAGACATAATCAATGAAATTTATCAACGGATAGAACCACATCCTGAGTATAGTAGGATTTCATTTGACTGTGATTTCCAAGACAGAAATCCTAGACTCCAAATTTTCACTGTTGATGAAGATGACAACATGTCCATTCCTTCATTATACTTTAGTTCTGCACAAATTAACATCCTCAGTTTAAGTGTATTTCTAGCAAGGGCCTTGAAGGCTAAGGACAAAAATGGGAAACCAGTCAAATGCATTTTTATTGATGACCCCATTCAATCAATGGATAGTATTAATATTCTATCATTTATTGACTTATTCAGAAGTTTTATTTTAAACTTGGACAGACAAATAGTTATTTCTACCCATGAAGAAAATTTTCACAACCTTCTCAAGAAAAAGATTCCTAGCAATTACTTTAAATCCAAGTTTATAACATTTGAAACTTTTGGCAAATTGAATAATCACTAAAATTTTTTTTATAAAAATTTTGCTCCACTTCTTCAAAAGCGTGAACCTCCCTCAATGAAAGGCCCCCACTTATTCTCAGGGGAAACCTCCCCCCACCTCACTTTGAGTGAACTTTTCAATTGCCTAGAAAAAATATTTAGTCAATGCAATAGTGAGCTAGTCTATGCCTTTACCATCAGTCATGAGAACAGATAAACAATTCTATTCTATTCTACGCCTCACTCTTTTGAGGTCATGAGAGAAGCAGGTATCTATTTTCTCTTTCTGACTACAAACACTAAGGATATAAACTAGAACTTAAAGTATAACCTATTACCCTCACCACCCCTGCTAATCTCTGCATGGGGTATGAGCCTATGACAATTCAATTTAAAACCTTAACTAAAAAACAAAAACTATGGTAAGAGTAGTAAACTATGAAAGCAAAACAACAGAAGAAGGAAAGCAATTCTTTCTTCTAAACCTAGAAGGTGAAGTAGAATTTATCAAAAGTGAAAACACAGGTAAATTCTATGCAACTGTAAGAAAGTGCAACATTCCTTCTACTTTTTCAGAAGAAACCTGCAAAGGACTTGTTGGAAAAGAAATGAATGGCAATATCAAAAAAGTGGAATGTCCACCTTATGAATATGCCAACCCAGAAACAGGAGAAGTAATTGTGCTTAACCACAGATATGAATACTTCCCTAATGATGAAATAGAAAGAACTTCACCTCAACCTAAAAAGGAAGAGAAAGAGTTGTTGTCTAATTTCTCAATGAATGGTCAAGTTGCCCACCAATAAGTGAAGACCATTTAAAACTGCTGTCTTCAGAATATCTCTTTACTCCTATAGTGAAGAGATATTCTCTAGACACTTGTAAAAATTCCATATTAGTAGTACTGCTAATAATGTCTATTATATCCAATATCCCAACAATATCTATTGCACTTTATAGTTTATAGAAAGAGTTGGGATATTTTTTTTATTAGTTTCAAATGTAAGCACCAGTCAGAATGATGGGTTTTTCATAACAATATGAACTAATTAGAAAAGAGTGATATAATATTAATAGCGTTTTTTAATATTTTACATATCAAAATAAATACCCTTTATTCATTAGTTTCTGTCTAATCTATATCTACTAACTCTGTGATTTTTACTCCTAGTTGATCAGCAACATTTACCAAAGTAGAGAACTTAGGATTAACCCTCCCACTTTCCAATCTACTAATATTTGACTTCTCAGTATCTAGTTCATGAGCTATTTGCTGTTGAGTGATATCCTTATCCTCTCTCAATTTTTAAATCCTTTGTCCTAAACTCCACAGCAATTCTTCTTTATTCATTTAGTTGTCATGTTTGACAACCAAATTCTTTTAAAGCAGTATTTTTGAGGTTATCACACAGGATAACATTTTATACTCCAACCCATATGATAATTAAAACAATCAACTACGTTAAATCAAACATTTCAGTAGGTAACCAAAGGTTACTGTTGATTATAAGTATTGTGTTATCACTACTACTTGCTGGGATGAATAAATTAGACAAACCATGTTATTCATGTAAAGAAGAATTTTCTGTCTTTTTTTTCATACTACTACTCCCATTGTGTTTCATAATATTCTGGCTTATAGTCTTAGTAATACTATGGGTTAAAGATGGCTATAAAACTAAATAACATGATAAAGTACATTTTACAAATAGCAATATTGATATCACTGACATTATCCAGCTATTCCCAAGGTGGAACAACGATAGAAAAGAGTAATAATACTTCTGATAAGAAGCCTTTATTTAATCTTAGTCAAAAAGATATAAATAAAATACACTCTACTATACCTAAAAGAACAGATATAACAGGTGTAGATAAAGGTTCAGGTGGTACTGCAAGTTTTGATGAAAAATATTATGAAATGGCAATAGCTTATAACTTGAATGCATTTGCTCAACCAAGCCAAGATAAATTAGATGAAATGCTCTTTGAGTATAACATGAAAAAATACCTTAAGTGGGGAGGAATGATTTTAGGATTAGTTCTAATCCTCTTTCTAATAGTCAAAATTGCTAAATCAAACTCCAAAAAATCAAGTATTACTAATTAATGACTTCCATTTCTAATAAAAAAAAGAGTTCTGTTATATTTTCTTTGCTAATAGAAGGGCATAATCCCATGTACTAATGGATTAGAACCACATAGCTTTCTTTTGAGAAGGTTTTACTCTTTCAAATCCCTAAATCCCCCGAAAAGAAATAACTCAAAAACAGAGGAATTCTGACACCAATTCGGCTACCATAGAAATCTAACTATAGACTAATATGGATTTGAGAATTAATGAAATCTTGCAGAACCTATGTTCTTTGCACCTTTTAGAGGACTTAGTAATAAAACTATTAGAGAATAAAGGTCGCAAGTTCAAATCTTGTCATCCCGACAAATCAAAAAGCCTTGCATTTATGCAAGGTTTTTTCTTGGAAGCCATTTGAGCTTGCTCAGAAATGGCGGGAAAGAAAAAACCTGAAGACTCCTGCAAGGAGTCAAGGCTTTTTGATTAAATCACCCCCCACCTCCAAGATCAGCGCAGCTAATCTTGTCATCCTGCCATGCGGCAGACAGGCCCGACAAATCAAAAAGCCTTGCATTTATGCAAGGTTTTTTCTTGGAAGTCATTTGAGCTTGCTCAGAAATGGCGGGAAAGAAAAAACCTAAAGACTCCTGCAAGGAGTCAAGGCTTTTTGATTAAATCACCCCCCACCTCCAAGATCAGCGCAGCTAATCTTGTCATCCTGCCATGCGACAGACAGGCCCGACAAATCAAAAAGCCTTGCATTTATGCAAGGTTTTTTCTTGGAAGCCATTTGAGCTGAAGAGTTGGAGCCTTTTTAAAATGTATCTTTATTATGAAATTCTAAACGTTCAATTATGAAAAAAAGCAGACCGCTTTTCACCATCGCAATATCCCTCTTCATTCTTTTTTTTCTGAGTTCGTGCGCGAGTATGAAAAAACCAGAACCTTTATGGTGGATGAACCCAAATGACTATGGGTACAATGAAATGAGTTCAAATAAAGGGCAAGACAAATCGCCTACAGCAAACGATTCTTTCAAAGTTGTCATTTTCAATGCAAGCATCGCCTTGTTGGTAAAAGAAAGGGAGACTCTTCATTCAACTTTTGAAAGTATTGCCAAGAAATATTCTGGTTATGTCCAAACTTTAGGAACTAACAGATCCGTAATCCGTGTTGAATCTCAACACTTAAGCACCGCTCTGGATGATATTTCTCAGCTTGGTGAAATTGCAAACAAAGAAGTGACGGGTGAAGATGTAACAGAAAACTACTGGAATTTCAAAATTCGTCTGGACAATGCCAAGAAAGCACGAGAAGCCTATTTAGGATTATTAAAAAGGGCTGAAAATGTTGAGGCAGCCCTAAAAGTTGAAAAAGAGCTTGAAAGACTGAATGGTGAAATTGATTTGCTCGAAGGGAAAATGGGCAAGTTGAAGCACTTAGCTAAATATTCCACAATCAGAATCGACATCAGACTTAAACCCAAACCAGGGATTCTTGGCTATGTAGGACTTGGCATCTATAAGGGAGTAAAGTGGCTTTTTGTAAGATAGATTAGTCGCCTACTTGAAGGTGACTCCAAAGTTGATATCTAGAAGTTGACGGCTATAAAAAATCAGACAACAACTCCTCCTGCCCGAAATTGCCCCTCCTATTGTCACATAATTCTCAGATATTGTTCTCCTTTATATTTCATTCACGAATTAAATTAGGTGGATGAAACTCCAACTAATACATTTGACATCTGAAAATTTAAATAAATATGAAAAGAGCTACCCTCGACTTTATTAAACTGAGTATTATGACTTTAGTCATTGGACTATCAGCTAGCAGCTGTTACGATCATCCACCACACACTATTCCTGGAAGTGGAACTACAGATACAACTGTTATCGTTACAAACACAATCACTGATATTGTTGTTGCTGACGACAATTTCTCAATTTTAGAAGCCGCTGTACTTAAGGCAGGCTTAGAAGGAACACTTAGCGGAACTGGACCGTACACAGTATTTGCACCAGACGACAACGCATTCATAGCTTCTGGTTTCACACTTAACGACATCAACATGATGAGTGCAGCAGATGTAAATGATTTATTACTTTACCATACACTCGCTTCTGAAATTTTAGCCGCTGACGTACCTGCAGGTCCTAATGCAAAAGTAGTTACTGCAAATGGCGATTCAGTTTTTGTAACAAACAATGCAGCTGGAGTATTTGTAAACGGCGTCAAAGTCGCTACAGCTGATATTGCAGCAGACAATGGAGTAATCCATGTTATAGAAAAAGTTCTTCAACCCGCTACTGGAAATCTTGTTCAGACAGCAGTTTCTTCTGGCCTAGATTCATTGGTGAAAGCTGTTGCTAGAGTAAACAATGAAGCTGGTGGAAATCCTAACTTTATCACGACATTGAACAATACTACATTGACTGTATTTGCTCCAACCAACGCAGCATTCAGCCAATTGCTGACTGACCTCAGCTTGACTGATATCGATGCAATTCCATTAAGCACATTGACTGCGGTTCTACAATATCACGTTGTAAGTGGAAGAGCATTTTCATCTGATTTGAGCAATGGCGCTTTAGCTATGCTTTCAGGAAGCACAACAATCGACTTAACTGGGACTCCAACAATTACTGGAACTGGTAATATGATGACAGCTTCAAATATCATAGCAACTGACATCTTGACTACAAATGGTGCTGTTCACCTAATTGATAGAGTTTTATTACCATAGTTTTAAAACTCATCGATAAGAAATGCCCATTCATTTTGAATGGGCATTTTTATTTCTCTAAATTATTTCCATGATTCACTAACATCGGCCTCCTTCAATTCGTTATTTTCGTACAAACTTTATGCAGATGAAGAAAATATTGCTATTTGCCCCCTTGCTCTTATTTATGATGCAAGCGTGCACACCAGAAAACTCCTATCCAGCGAGTGTAGAGGGATACGTTCCTATTTATGCCACAGATGCTGAATTAAAAGAAATCAAGAGTCTTGGACCACAAGATTATGTCAATCCAGGAAAGATTTATTCTTATGCTGGCAATTCACTTCAAGTGGATGTAAATAGAGGGATACATGTCATCAATAGCTCTGACCCTTCGAATCCTCAAAAAGTGGCCTTCATTCAAGTGAAAGGTTGTTCAGAAATTTCGATTAAAGATGGCGCTTTGTATACAAATAATAATACTGACTTAATCGCCTTAGATATCACAGATATAAATAATGTGGTTGTCAAAAGTAGAATTGAAGATGCTTTTCCAATTGCAACAATGCTCGTTCCGCCAGTCAATGGTTTCTATTATGAATGTGTAGATGAATCCAAAGGAACTGTCATTGGATGGAACAAGCAAACTATTCAAAACCCTAAATGTTATTTACCATGAGAAAGTTGAGCATAATAATATTACTCTTATTGCCAATCTTTTGGATGGCATGTGAAAAATCAAATGATATCGGAAATGTAGGCGGCGGCACCGGCCAAGGAGGCTCAACAGCACGCTTTACCGTCACAGACGACAACTATTTATATATTGTGGATGGTCAAAATTTGAAGTCCTACGATATCTCTACTCCAGGAATACCTGTCTTCAAAAATGAAGCTTTGATTGGTCGGAATATTGAAGCCCTTTTCCCTTTTGAAGGGAATCTATTCATCGCCTCAAATAATGCGATGTATATCTATAATTTGAACAATCCGGCAATTCCTGAGTTCGAAAGTAGAGTGCAGCATCTGACGGGTTGCGACCCTGTGGTCACTGATGGGACCTTCGCTTATTTGACTATTCATGGCGGCAACCGCTGTGGTTCTGAAATCAATGAGCTCAACGTATATAACGTGACTAATTTAGCCAACCCACAGCTCATCAGTTCAACCTCTATGACGAGCCCTTATGGACTTGGATTGAAAGGAAAAACGCTCTATGTCTGCGACAGGGGAGAAGGAATTAAGGTCATGGACGTAAGCGATCCAAACAATGTTCTAACGGTCACGACCCTAGCTGAACCTGCAACAGACGTGATTGTGGTCAATAATACAAACCTTTTGATTTGTAAGCGTGACGATGGAATTAGCTATTTTGACATTAGTACACCTTTAGCACCGAGCAAACTTGCTGAAATCGTTCAATAACAGCACTTTTAGGGTGGAAAAAAGGAAGTCTAATTTGCTTATTTTCTAAATTATCAGCTACCTTTGCCGTCCCTTAAAAGAATAGATAACGTATGCCAACCATACAACAATTAGTAAGAAAAGGAAGAAAAGTCACTAAAGCGGCGAGTAAAAGTCGTGCTTTAGGAGGCAGTCCGCAAAAGCGTGGAGTATGTACTCGTGTATATACTACTACACCAAAGAAACCTAATTCAGCTTTACGTAAAGTTGCGAAGGTTCGTTTGACCAACAAGATAGAGGTGATTGCCTATATCCCTGGAGAAGGACATAATCTTCAAGAGCACTCCATTGTACTTCTACGTGGTGGACGTGTAAAAGATCTTCCTGGTGTACGATATACTATTGTTAGAGGAAGTTTAGATACAGCAGGTGTTGCTGATCGTAAACAAAGCCGTTCTAAATACGGAACGAAAAAATCAAAGAAATAATTAATACGCCATGAGAAAACAGGCCGCTAAGAAAATTCCATTATCTCCTGACCCACGCTACAATGACTTGTTAGCGTCAAGATTCATCAATAACATGATGTGGGACGGAAAGAAAATTACTGCCCAAAAGATATTTTACGATGCATTGGACAAAATCACAGCTGATACTGAAGAAGAAGGATATGACGTTTGGAAGAAAGCTGTAGAGAATGTAACTCCTGAAGTTGAAGTACGTAGCCGTAGAATCGGTGGTGCCACATTTCAGATTCCAACTGAAATTCGTCAAGACCGCAAGCTTTCATTGAGCATCAAGTGGATCATCAAGTATACACGTGAACGCAGTGGACGTTCAATGGCTGAAAAATTGGCTAATGAACTCGTTGCAGCAAGCAAGGGTGAAGGAAACGCGATCCGTAAGAAAGAAGATACACATCGTATGGCTGATGCAAACAAAGCTTTTGCACACTATAGATAGTCTATAAAAATTTAAGAAAAGGCCCTTTGTTCAAAACAAAGGGCCTTTTTTATTTATTAGCAAATATTGATGACGAACGACTTATTTTTGCCAAAATGAGCACCATTACGCTATTGACAGATTTTGGAAGCGATAGCCCCTTCCCCGTCATCGCGCATTCGTTGATTGACCAATTTATTCCAGGCCATACCGTCCGGGATATCAATCATGATATCGTGCCTTTTAGTCTCGCGCAATCAAAATATTTTCTAAAAACAACGCTACCCCACTTCCCAATTAATAGCTATCATTTTGTGCTCACTGACCTCTATGGTGGCGCCAACAAAAAGCTGCTCTATGTTTATGAACAAGAACAGCACATATTTAGTGCGGACAATGGTTTCATGACCCTATTTTTTAATGAAGAGCCTATGGAACTCTTCAAATTAAAAGACTCTCCTAAGCCATATACTATTCCGAATATTATTCACCGCCTATGTGAATGCGTTTCTAGTTTGGAACAAGGAGATAAATCTGAAATGAGTGGCATAGACGTAGAAGAAATTCATACATTAAGAAGCATTCAATTTGCCCAATCTGAAGACTCAATAGATGTTCAAGTACTGCACATTGACCGTTTTGAAAATGTAATTTTCAATATCCGAGAGAAGGAATTTGAAGATTATAGGAAAGGACGAAAGTTTAAGGTGGAATATTTTGGGAACAAAAAAGATGGAGAGATTTTCGAAAACTACAATGATGTTCCGGAACATGAATTGCTCACCTTCTTCAATATCGCTGGATATTTAGAGCTCGCAATGAATCGTGGAAGTGCAGCAGGAACGCTGGGTTATAAGATTAAGAATAAAGAACATAATCCCTATGATAAGGTTCGAATAAAGTTTTTTGAATGATACGAATTGTAAAAATGAGCTTTGAGTTAGCCTATGCGCAAGACTTTAAGACGAAGTTTGAAGATATCAAATTAAACATCCTCTCTTGTCGAGGATGTCGTTCACTAAGATTGGTGCAATCTCAAGAAGATGGAGGAATATTCTTTACCATCAGCGAATGGGATGATGAGGATGACCTGGAAAATTATAGAAACTCTGCACTCTTCAGAACAACATGGGCACATATAAAACCTTGGTTCAATGCCAAGCCCGAAGCTTGGAGCACGACTCAACTATTCTCTTCTCTATGAGTCAGATTTTCTATCCTAAAAACAAAAATAAATTTTCCTATAGTTTAAGCTCTAGCGGAAAAAAACTTTTAGTCTTTGATCGAAATACTGCAGAAAATTGTAGCAAAGTCTTATTCAAACGTTTTCCTGAACTGAGTGCATTACCACAATGTGTCATAAACGCAGGAGAGCAGCACAAAAACTTAGCGAGTGCTCAACTCATTTGGTCTAGCCTGCTTGAGCACAAGCTTTCTAGGCAAGGTGAACTTATCGGGATTGGCGGTGGAGTCGTAACCGACTTGGTAGGCTTTGCAGCATCAACTTATAAACGTGGTCTATCCTTTAGCTTTATTCCAACGACTTTATTGGCGATGGTGGATGCCTGTTATGGCGGGAAGACGGGAATGAATTTTGAAGAAAGCAAAAATCAAATTGGCACTTTTTGTGAAGCAAAAGATATTTATATAGACTCCATTTTCTTAGAAACATTGAGCGAAAGACAAAAGAGAAATGGCGCCGTTGAAATGATTAAGCACCTCATTTTAAATGATAATGACTCTTCGGCTAAGCTAAATTCCATAAAAGAGCTGTCGTATTTTTATTCTGACGAAGAGATTCAAAAAAGTTTATTGCTTAAGAAAAAATACGTAGATCAAGATTTTAAAGATGAAGGGATACGCCAAGCTCTGAATTTTGGTCACAGCATAGGTCATGCCATTGAATCTGTTGGCATACAACAATCCTTAGATATTCTGCATGGTGAAGCAGTACTTCTCGGAATGATTATAGAAGCGAAAATTTCTGAAGAACTGCTAAACTGTCCAAGTGATATCCGCAGCAGTCTTGAAAGCATAAGAACTAAACACTTCAAAGATGTACATTTTCAATTAGACATCAGTACACTGCTTCCCTTCTTACTTCAAGACAAAAAAAATGAAGGGGCAATCCATATGAGTTTACTAAATGAGCATAAAGAAGTAAAAATAAAAACGGCTGTTCCGATAAATCTGCTAGACACTATATTTACATAAATGCTAGTTACGCGTAACAATAGCAACCTAAGTGGAAGTGTAAAATTGCCTGCTTCCAAAAGTTTAAGCAATCGCGCCTTAATCATCAGGGCCTTATGCGACAAGGATTTTGAAATACAAAATTTATCAAATGCCGACGACACAAAAATTCTTGGAAGAGCCATCGCTCATCTAAGAACGGAAAAGCGTATTGATTGTGGAGACGGAGGAACTGTCCTAAGATTTCTGACCGCATTTCTATGCACTTTGGAAGAGAAGGAATTTCATTTGTACGGTTCGGAACAACTGCAAAGCCGCCCAATTTCACCATTGGTGGAGGCCTTGAAATCAATAGGAGCTGATATTGAGTATTTAGAAGATTCAATGACTGCTCCACTCAAAATAAAGGGAAAACAACTTCGATCAAATCTGGTGAATATGCGTTCACAATTATCGAGTCAATTTATCTCAGCACTCTGTATGATTGCTCCTGCACTTGACGATGGCATCAGTTTAAGTGTAGAAGGGAAAATATTCTCTCAAACTTATATTGAGATGACCTTAAAGTTGATGGAATATTTTGGCATAAAATCTTACTTTAAAGATGGTCATATTGACATCCTCAAGAACAAGTATGTTGCCAAAGATTATAAAGTTGAAAGTGATTGGAGTAGCGCCTGTTTTTTCTATGCCATGGCAATTTTAAGCGATGATGCCGAGATTAAGATTGAAGGCTTAGGACTCAAGAGTTTGCAAGGAGATTCAAAAATTGCTGAATTATGTGAAGATTTAGGGATAGAGACCCTTGAGATGAAAGATGGGATTCTAATCTCTAAGAAAAAGAATATTCAAGCGGTCAAGAAACTTATTGATTTATCCAATTATCCAGACCTAGCCATTGCCTTAATTGTCGCTTGTGCGGTCAAACATCCAGAAATAACATTTTCAGGGCTAGACACCTTAAAATACAAGGAAAGCAACCGCATAGAAGCCCTAAAAACAGGCCTAAATCGCATAGGAATTGAACTTAAGGAGCAGTATGGAAATATCAGCTTCGAAGGTCGAGCAAAGCTCAAACAAGAAAATGTAAATATTAATACATTTGATGACCATCGCATTGCCATGGCCTTCTCTCTTTTAGCGGTTTGTGGCTATAGCATACGAATTAACAATCCTGATTGTGTTAGCAAGTCTTTTCCCCTCTTTTATGAACAATTGCAAGCCTTGAATTTTATCATTTCATAGGCATTTTTTACCCTCAGCACGCTTCTTGTCAATTATATTTGTGGGATAATCAGAAGCCCCATGAGCTACAACAAAATCAATAATTACATCGGTTGGATCATATGTGCAATTGCATGCACAGTATACCTATTGACACAAGAAGGCAGCATCTCATTTTGGGATACTGGAGAATTTGCTTCTGGTGCAAGAAACTTAGAGGTTGTGCACTCTCCGGGTGCCCCACTCTTTTTGATTATTGGGCGTCTGTTCATGATGGCATTTAGTCCAGAAAGTGCCTACATTGGAATCAATGCGCTATCAGCTCTATGTAGTGGATTCACGATATTATTTTTGTTTTGGTCTATCACACACTTCGGCCGCAGAATCGCCTTACGCAATAGCGAAAATGGAGAGCTAAACAGTAATTCAACCATTGGAATTATGGCTGCTGGAATCGTCGGCGCACTCGCCTATACCTTTTCAGATACCTTTTGGTTCTCGGCTGTTGAAGCGGAGGTTTATGCGATGTCATCTTTATTGACTGCCGTGGTCTTCTGGGCCATTCTAAAGTGGGAAGATAAAATGGATGAAGAAGGCTCACATGCCGATCGTTGGATTGTCTTTATTGCGTTCATCCTCGGACTCTCCATTGGAGTTCACCTTTTGAACCTCTTGACCATTCCTGCAATTGTAATGGTTTATTATTTCAAGAAATTCAAAACGACGACCATGGGTATTTTTTGGGCCTTCCTTATTGGTTCGGCTATCACAGGAATAGTGCAAGTTGGTGTGATTCAATTGGTACCAAAAATTTGTGCCAAAATTGATATCATGTTTGTAAATGACTTTGGTCTTCCGTTCAACTCAGGCGTATTCTTTGTGCTATTACTCATTGCCGTAGGAGCCTTCTTTGGTCTGAAATGGGCCCAAAAGAATGCCAAATACTACTTGCATATTGGGATATTAAGCTTTTTGTTCATTTTGATAGGCTACTCATCCTACTTCCAAACGGTCATCAGATCAAATGCTGATGTTCCGATTGATATGACCAATCCGGACAATACACACTCATTGGTGAGCTATCTGAGTCGTGATCAGTATGGATCTATCCCTCACATTAGTGGTCCAGATTATAATTCCAAAATCATTGGAGTTAAGGACGGGGAGATGCAATACCGTAAAGGCGAAAAAGAGTACGAAGCCGTTGGCGAAAAACTCAGCGACTATGAATTTGCTCCTGGAACTACAAGAATGTTTCCGAGAATATGGGATCATAATAAGGCCCAATACTATCCGATTTTACTTGGCCTAGAAGAAGGTGCAACCCCAACTGGTAGCGACAACCTCAGTTTCTTTTGGAACTATCAAATCAATCAAATGTGGTGGCGATATTTCTGTTGGAATTATATCGGGCGACAAAATGATTTCCAACAAGTATTTGACGAGAGACATCGTTCAAACTGGCTCTCGGGAATCAAACCCATTGACCGTGCCTTTGGCCGTGGAGATATGGACAAGGCGCCTGAAATTTTCAAACACAATAAGGCAAGAAATGAACTTTATTTCTTACCCTTTATTTTAGGACTTATCGGTCTATTCTTTCACATTAAAAATGATGATAAAAATGCCTTCATTGTTGGTCTCTTATTCTTCTTCACTGGTTTGGCTATTGTCATTTACCTAAACAATAATCCCGTACAACCGAGAGAACGAGACTATGCCTTTGCGGGGGCAACCTATGCCTTCGCCATATGGATTGGGCTCGGTGTAATGCAAGTAGCTGAATGGTTGCGAAAATTCTTAAAAGCACCCATGTCGCATTATGCGGCCGGGGCCATTTGCCTATTGGCTGTGCCCATATTAATGGCTTCAAAAGGTTGGGATGACCATGACCGCTCGAACAAGACTCTACCAAAAGCAACAGGCTCAAATTATCTATCAAACTTGGATAAGAACGCCATCATATTTACCGAAGGTGATAATGACACCTATCCCCTATGGTATGCCCAAGAAGTGGAAAGATTGAGACCTGATGTCCGCATCATCAACTTGAGTCTATTAGGAATTGATTGGTATATCGATCAATTGCAGCGCGCGGTGAATGAATCGCCGCCTATCCCAATGCTTTGGAGACCTGAAGATTATCGAGGAACCAAGCTTAATCAAGTTCAATATTTACCTTCTGAACGTGTAGATCAAAGTAGATTTTATGACATTTCTCAAGTCTTAGGACAGACGCACAAAAATCAAGGAACTATGGGTGGAGGCCGATTGGTTGCCAACCAATTGATGATTCCTGTAAACAAGGCAAATATCAAAGCATCTGGAATTTTGGCAGGGCGCGATTCTATTTTGAATGCAGCCCCAGCAAATATTGGATTCAAATTGCCGTCAAGAAATAATCAACCCTTCCAGAAGAATGATCTCGCAGTGTTGAATATCATTGCGGCAAACGATTGGAAACGTCCGATTTACTTTGCTAACAGCATTGATCCAAACCACTATGAAGGATTGGAAGAATACCTTGAGATGGAAGGGCTAGTATTTAAATTAGTTCCTTATCAAACACCAGGTTCTTCTCCTTATCAAATGCCTTTAGCCATTAACCAAAAGAAAAATATAGATTGGTTTACGAATAAGGTTAAATATGGTGGCGCTGAAAGTGGTGAGGTATACTACAATCAAACGAATAGAAGAATGCTCAATGGTTTACGTAGACATGTTCATTATGCCGCGGAAAACTTAATCCGACAAGGCAAGAAGGAAGAGGCAATACAAATTCTAGATAAAGTCCTTGCTGGGATACATCCAAAATCTTATCCATGGGCCGTTTCCAATGAAGATTTGGCTACATTCAAAATGGGTTTGAGTTATATGAACGCAGGAGCTGAAAAGAAAGCAACAAAAGTATTCAGTGCTTTACTCAAACATATGGAGGATGATATGGAGTATTACAATACGCTGAAGCCTAACGGTAAAATTTTAAAAGATCCTGAACTAGATCTGTATAGACAAGTACTTCAAAATCTTGAAGCACTTTCTCGCATGAACAATATGCCAAAGATTCAAGAGATGGTCAAGAAAACGATGCAAATTTATTCAATGAGTCCGCAGCAAGCGCCGCCAATGCCAGGGCAAGCGCCTCCACAAAATGCTGCGCCTCCAAAGAACGCCGCTCCAGCACAAGGGCCTCAGGCAGGACCAGCCCCACAAGGAGCAGCACAACCAAAGCAATAGAAGATGTATAAAGCGCATAGAGGAGATAAAACCTTTGAAATAGATATTCAGTCTAGTTCATGTCTTATTGATGGTAAAAGAGAAAATATTGAGTTTCTGAAGACTGGTCAGGATGAACTTGAAATAGTGTGGAAGGGAGAGAAACATATTGCACGCTTGCACAGCTTTGATAGAGAGTCTAAGATAATCGTTCTTTTTCTCAACAATAAAAGACACGAATTAAAAATAGAGGAGCCCGTTGACCTCATGCTCAAAAAATTGGGTATGAGTGCACTAAGTCAGAAGAAGGTCAAAAACTTGAAAGCTCCCATGCCTGGATTGATCCTGAAAGTCCTAGTTGAAGAAGGCCAAAAAGTCGCAGAAGGTACGCCCCTACTGATTTTGGAGGCTATGAAAATGGAAAATATATATAAGGCTTCCGCAGCGGTTGAAGTAAGTAAAATTCTTGTAAAAGAGACTCAAGCTGTTGAAAAGAACCAAGAATTAATTCAATTTGCAACAACATGAAAAAATTAGCCCTCATATTATCTTTTCTGGGAATATTCTGTGCCGCTTTTGGACAGAATAAATCTTATGTCTATCTCGAATTAGATAAAAAAGTTGATGTAGATATTAGCTGCAACAACTATCCAATCAAGTATGACAATAATGGTTATGTCATTTTACATAATCTTCCAACAGGTGAGAATACCATTAAAATCAAGCCAAAGAATTTAACTCTAGGGCACACTTTTGTGGTGAATGTTGAAGACGGAAAATCATATGGGTATAGACTCTTAAAATCGTCTCCAAATGAATATTTGTTACAGGATGTACTGAGCAAAGAGGTCGTAAAAAATTCTGCAAAATTCAACGATGAAATCGTTGCGAAGAACAATCCTCAAAAATTTGAAAATAAAGGTCCAGGAAATACGATAAAAGTAATAAATTCAGAACAGCCTCGATCAGAAAAGAGAACACCTAAAAGAGGAGTATTAGAAGTCTTAACTGCAGACAATCAAAAGCCTGTTGAGAATACTGTGAGCACAGAAGGCAGCGGCCAGAGAAATACTGTCAAAGATCTGGTGAGCAAGAATAGAAGTAATAAAACGTCTGAGAACAGCGTCAAAAAAGTTGTCACGAAAGATGTCGGCACAAACACTGGAGCAGGACGTTCTACTTATGCAATGTACCATGATGGGCATGATAGAAAAGTTCAGCATAAAAACTATAGAAAAATCACTCGTGAAAAAAAGAGAATTGCAAGACTCTCACAAACGAAGACGGTAAGCACACCGAAGGTTAAAAGTCCGAAAACAAAGAAAGTTACTACTCCTAAGGTTTCAAAAACTAAGAAAGTCAAAACGCCTAAGATCCCAAAAACTAGAGAGGTGAGCACACCTAAAGATTCGAAATTAAAAGAGCAAAAGGCAAAATTAGCTAGAGAGCAAAAAATCATAGCGGAACAAGAACAGACTCGTCTCGCAAAAGAAAAAGCCGCCGCTGAAAAAATTAGAAGAGAATCCGAGAGACGTGAAGCGCGCGCTACCAAAGAACGTGAGCAGAAGGCGAGAGTTGCCGCGGAGAAAATCAGAGCACGTGAATTACGCTCTAAAGAGCGCGAGGCGCAAGAATCTATAAAAGCAAGACAAAAGTTGATGGAGCAAGAGAGACTTGCTAAAGAAGAAAAAAAGAGAAGCTTACAATTGAAGAAAGAAGCTGCGCGTGTTCAAAAAGAAAAAGCTGTTGAGGCAAAGAAACTTGCTGTTCAAGAACAAACGGCCAATAGAGAATTAAGTCGAAAAGAGAAAAAAGCAAAACGTAATAAAAGCGAGCAAGATTTTGATAAGTATGTAGATGGTATTGGGAAGAAGGTGATTAACCCTGAACCAACAACTAGAGAGTCTGCAAAGACCACGACGAGCTCTAAAATTGACCCTAAGAATTATATTAGCTCCGAATGCCCTCGCATCCCATTGAATTCTGATGTGAAGCGAATGGTTCTTGGAATGCAGCAAAAATTAGATGATGAAGCCAAGGTCAACTACTTCCTTAAAAACTCAGGAACATCATGTTATACAGCGCCTCAAATTGCTTATGTAATGAAGAATTTGGACAGTCAAATTTGGAAGTACAAATTGGCGAAAGAGATGAGAAGCAAAGTGGCTGACCCTGAGCATATGGATTATATCACTAAGCTGTTCAACAATTCATTCAAGAAGAAGTTTGACAAGCTAGCAAACTAAAAGAAAATATTCTGTAATATAAAAACCCGCTTCATAGAAGCGGGTTTTTATTTGAGTGTTACCCCACCTGGATTCGAACCAGAACTGACAGTACCAAAAACTGGAGTGCTACCATTACACCATGGGGCAATACGGATGCAAATATATTAATAATTGTGTTTTAGAATCGTTCGTATCAGCTTTTTTTATCGAGCTTCAATAGATGTTGCTGCCAAGCCCATGCTGAGCGCATCATCTCATTCACATCGCGCTGAGGCTCCCAATTCAGGATAGACTTCGTCTTAGAATTGTCTGCATAGACGGCAATAACGTCGCCATCACGTCTAGGGCCCATCTCATAATTGAGCTTCATTTCACTCACTTTTTCAAAAGCCTCGATCAGCTCCAAAACTGAAACGCCCTGCCCTGTCCCTAAATTGAGGACTCGGTAGCTTGCTGCATCCTTATTATTGGCTAAGAGCACCTTCAAGGCACAAGTATGGGCATGAGCAATGTCCATGACATGGATATAGTCCCTAATACATGTGCCATCCTTGGTATCGTAATCAGATCCCCAGATATACATCTTATCCATAATACCTGCTGCCGTTTGCGTAACAATGGGCAAAAGATTATTGGGCTTGTCGGGAGAATGTTCTCCAATCAAGGCAGTTTCGTGCGCACCAACGGGGTTGAAATATCGTAAAGCAAAGGTGGGTATTTGGGACTGTCGATTCCAATCTTCAATGACTTCCTCCCCCATTTGTTTACTTGCCGCATAGGCGCATTCGGCAGGCTTCAATGGAGTTTCTTCGGTGACGGGCAGTTTATCGGGATTGCCATAGACAGAGCATGAAGAAGAAAACACAAAAGCCTTGATGTCAAATTGAGTCGATGCTTTTAATATATTGATGAGAGAGAGAATATTGTTCTCATAATAAAGCAATGGATTTTCTACACTCTCCGGCACAGATTTGTAGGCAGCAAAATGTATGATGCCATCAATATCTCCTTCTTCTTCAAAGACCTTGCACACGGCAGAATAATCACAGAGGTCCACTTTATGATTTTTGACGGCTTTTCCTGAAATGGCTTCTATGCCAGCAAAAACTTCCGGCTTTGAGCGCGAGAGATTGTCTAAACTCACCACATCAAAACCCTCTGCGATTAAATCGACAAGGGTATGTGAACCAATATATCCGGCACCTCCGGCAACTAGAATTTTAGGCATTTAGATCTTTTTTTCTTTTGAATATGTCGGTAAAATTATAACCAAAATATTTGAGGCCAGATAAGAGCAAGGCGGTTGCGACGCCTTCATCTATATTTCCAACAACAGGTAATTTGTCAGGAAGAAGTTCAACGAAGCCAAAGGTTGGATTTAATAGATAAATGATAGAGATACCCATAATCACCTTGACCATGAGGTCCTTGGCACTACTCTTCTTCTTTTTCTTATCGCCTGCATTCTCCTCGAGAATTTCAACTTGATGCTTATCCTTCATTGGGTAGAATTTTTTCCATAGCGGTCAATCGTGAACCTTTAATGTACACTAAATCTCCAGAACTAATGTTGTTTGCATACCATACAGAGGCCGCGGCACTATCAGGGAAATGATGGTATTCATGCTCCGTGAGGCCAAACTCCTTTCCAACCAAGACGATATTTTTCCAAGTAAATTGCTTGCAAAGGTCAACTACTTTCTGATGCTCTTGAATACTCTCAGGACCAAGTTCCATCATGGCCCCTAACATGAGCACTTTGGACGGATGCGCCCTCGCTCCCACAAATTCAATCCCCGCTTTCATGCTCATTGGATTCGCATTATATGCATCCAATATAATGGAAACACCATCTCGCTCAATTTGCTGTGAACGATTGTTGGTCGGCGCATATCCCTCTAAAGCCGCTTTAATATCACTTAAGTCCACACCAAAATGCTTGCCTATGGCTATGGCAGCCATGACATTCGCAAAATTATATTCTCCAACCAAGTTCGTTTGGATCTCTAGATCGACTTCAGTCGAATGATAATTTACTTTTAAGAAGGAGCCTTCGCTTGAAAAATTGCCCTTAATTTCCCCACTTAAACCATAGGTTTTTTGCTCGGCTATGCCTTCGCTCATTTCCATTAAATAATCTAAATCTGAGTTTCTAAAAATCATACCGCCATTGTTTCGGATATAATCATAGAGTTCGCCTTTGCCTATGCGAACGCCCTCCAAACTTCCAAAGCCTTCAAGATGAGCCTTCCCACAATTGTTGATTAAGGCAAAATTAGGTTGAGCCCAAACGCAGTATGATCCAATTTCCCCTATATGATTTGCGCCCATTTCTATGATGGCAAATTCTGTATCCGGCTGAATAGACAATAAGGTGAGCGGAACTCCGATATGATTGTTGAAATTTCCTTTGGTGGCTTGTGTCTTGTATTTTTTAGAGAGAACGGCATAGACCAATTCTTTGGTTGTTGTCTTGCCATTGCTGCCTGTAATTGCAAGGAAGGGAATGTCTAGTTCTTCTCTATGTTTTTGGGCCAATTGCTGAAGGGCTGTAAGTCCATCATCCACTAGAATAGTGCGATCATCGCCTTGGTAGGCAGCTTCGTCTATGACAGCATAAGATGCTCCATTTTCTAATGCTTGTTGTGCAAACTTATTGCCATTGAAATTATCCCCTTTGAGCGCGAAGAAAATATCTCCTGAAGCTAATTTCCGAGTATCCGTTTGCACTTGGGGATGCTCCTTAAATATTTGGTATAACTTATCTATCATGCTGAACTGATGTAAAAATATAAATGCCTCGCATAGCGAGGCATTTAAGTTGATGTTTTATAAAAAATTATTTTCTGATACCCTTGCCAAACTGACCAAAGTAATTTCCAGATGGAGTGTGTAGCGTTGGGCTTCCCAAACGATCCATACAACAACGGAATCCAATTTTAGAAGTAGAGTGCGTAGCCTGTAAGAAACGACGTGTTCCTGGACTCATCCAATATGCTCTATCATCCCAAGAACCGCCTTTATAAACGTGCGCATCATCATTGATTAAAGTGGTATTTCCATAATCATAAACTATGCCTTGATTTTGAGAAGTATCACCATCGCGTGAATTACGTACATCCGCTACCTGATAATCAGAATAACGTTTTGCAATCTCTTCTTGAGTAACCAATCTCTTAGGAAGTTTACCTAGACTATCTCTTTCTTCAAATGTATAGTCATCTAATGTTTTATAAGTTTCGAAGACGTTCCCTCTAAATGGACGGAATCCATCAGGAGCATCCATTGAAGTATTCGGACGGTAAACATCTAAAACCCACTCACTTACATTTCCAGCCATATTATAGAGGCCAAATGCATTCGGCTTATAAGAATAAATCGGTGCTGGAATATCCGCATTGTCATTTAGACCACCGGCTACACCCATATTATCACCCATTCCTCTTTTGAAATTTCCTAAGAATTCACCTTGATAGTAGTCATTTTGACCATTTCTCGTACTGAGATTATCACCCCAAGGATAGACTTTTCTATCCGTGACAACTTCTTCACCTCTACGACGCTTGCTGTCTGGCTCAGGATTATTTCCTTTATAGGCAAGAGCAGCATATTCCCACTCGGCTTCCGTTGGAAGTCTGTAATCAGGAACCAAGATTCCATCAGCATAAGTCACATTACGTGTTCCTGCGCCCGTAGGATCTAAGTCTTTCTTTTTACGTCCAGCCTCACCTTCGTATTGGCCAGCATTATATGTTTTTGAATTAAAGTTATCATCAGAAACTTGGAAAGGGTTGTCTTTCAAATATCCTTTTTGAATGAGTAGAAGTTCGTTTACACGATCCGTACGCCACTCACAATATTTTTTTGCTTGATCCCAAGTAACTCCAACAACTGGGAAGTACTGATATGCCGCATGACGGAAGTAGTACTCGACCAATGGTTCGTTGTATTGCATTGATGATCTCCAAACCTGAGTATCAGGAAGAGCTTGAGCGTAAATTTCGGGATAATCAGCATTATAAACTCTGTACAACCAATAGAGATATTCTCTGTAGTGCACGTTCGCTACTTCTGTTTCATCCATAAAAAATGAAGAAACCGTAACTCGTCTTGGTACATTATTGTTGTCCCAAACTAAGTCTTCTTCAGTTTGCCCCATCGTAAATGTTCCACCTTCAACAAAAGAAAGGCCAGGCCCAACGTACTGTCCTTCATATTTTGGAACTTCAAAACCACCTTGGTCTTCGTCGTTAAAATTCCAACCTGTTTTAGATGATACCAAGTCGCTTGAACGCTTACCACATGATGACACGGCAAGAATTGCGAGCATCAGTAAGATTGGTAATCCATTTATCCTCTTCATACTAGTCTATTTAGTCGTTTTTGAATTGTTTTAGGTATGCTAATTTACCCCACAATGATAAGAAAAACAATGGAAAAACAAGGAATCCCGAATTATTATATTTTCACCAATGTTGATAGCCCCCAAATTAAAAACGCCTTCAGAGCGAAAATGTTGTTCAGAAATACAAGAAATTGATCATATGAAGGCTGTTGAGAAGACAATTTTGGCGAACTCTCCCTCGCAGGAATACTTGCTCGAGTACGGAAATTCCTACATTATAGGCTATTCAAAATCGGTATTCTGAGAAAGATGTTTTAACTTTCCCCATTGAAAATGCATCATCATATGAATAAAATTTTGATCTTGATTCTCGCTTTTGGGGTTTTTGCTTGGAACAGTGCAGATGGACAAACTAAAGTTGATAAAAGAAAGAAGAGCAAGTACTACAAGAATAATACGACTACTGAAGATTTTGATGTAGTGGGTTACGAAGGCTACTATCAAAAGAGAAGTACCCGAAAAGATGTTGAAGAGAAAGCGCCTTATAGAAAATGGAATATTCGTCGACGTAGTGGTGATGAAGTCGGGCGATATAAAGACAAAGTAAAAGATTTAAATTACGGTACAAGTCGTCAGATTTATCGTGACTCAATCAACACCATAAAAACTATAATGACGGCAGATGTTCAGCCTACAAAAAATCCAAAAGTGCGCAGACCAATCACGATTCAGCGTGGTGGCAAGAATGAAATTACCAATGAGCGCATGATTCATATGACACCGAACGAAAGAGAGTATGCAACAACAGTGGTGCGGAAGCGTTATACAAATCTTGATGTACTGGCCGACGATTTAGATTTGTCTAAGTGGCAGATTCCAGTCTTCAAAGGAATATGTTCAGAATGCGATCGAGATGTTGACGATATCATCGTGAACAAAGACCTTTCTTCATTAGAAAAAAACTATAGACTCAAGCAAAGCTATATGCTCAGAGATAAGAGATTGCGTGAAACGCTAGAAGACGGACAATACCGCAAGTGGTTGCGCATCAAAGATTCTGATGAGTACCTAATCTTGACAAAAGATCCTGAATTAATTGATGGTGTCTATAAATAAATAACACAGCCCTATTTTGAAAAGTCCTGACAGTAAAGTCCGGACTTTTTTCTTTTAAATTTAGACTATGAAATATTTAAGCCTTGTTTTTCTATTCCTGTTTAGCCAGGTAAACGCACAAGATTACCGATGGACTTCGGACCAAAGTGGACCATATACCTATAAAACAATCATCGGCGACCCGACAGAGGCAAAGTTCTATACGCTAGACAATGGGCTCACCGTAATACTCAGTGAAAACAAGGACAAGCCTAGGATACAGACCATTATATCGACTAAGGCAGGCAGCAAAACAGACCCTTCAAGCCATACAGGTCTTGCACACTATTTGGAGCATATGCTTTTTAAGGGGACAGATAAATACGGCACACTGAATTGGGAAAAAGAGAAAGTGCTTTTAGATCAAATTGACGAGCTCTATGAAAAATATAATTCTAGCAAGGACGAAGCCCAACGAAAAATAATCTACAAAGCCATTGATTCAGTTTCGGGTTTGGCTTCCAAACAAGCCATTGCCAATGAATACGATAAACTGATGGCCATGATTGGAGCGAAGGGGACCAATGCCTTTACATCATTTGAAGAAACGGCTTACATAAACGACATTCCTGCAAACCAAATTGACAACTGGTTAAAAGTAGAAGCGGAGAGATTTCGAAATCCAATTCTAAGAATTTTCCATACCGAATTGGAAGCAGTCTATGAAGAAAAAAATCGCTCCTTAGATGACGATGGCAGCAAGGTATTTGAAGCTCTATTTGCCAACCTATTTAAAAATCACAACTACGGAAAACAAACCACCATTGGAACGATTGAGCATCTCAGAAATCCTTCCTTGAAAGAAATTAGAAAATATTTCTATAAAAATTATGTTCCAAACAATATGTGCTTGATTATGGTGGGAGACTTCGAAGCCGAAACGCTGATTGAAAAAATCGACCGTTCATTTTCCTATATGAAGCCTAAGAATGTCAATCCATACACATTTAAAGCAGAAGAGCCCATCACATCACCCATTGAGAAAGAGATTCTTGGACCCGACGCAGAATATCTGATGATGGCCTACAGATTTCCGGGTGCAGGAAGCAAGGAAGCCCTTATGCTCGATCTCATGAGTAGCATACTCTCTAATGGTAGCGCGGGATTGCTCGATTTGAATCTAGTGAAACAACAAAAGGTTCGTGGTGCTGGAGGTGGAGCTTATGTCCTCAAAGACTATAGCATACTGTACCTACAAGCCAATGCCAAAGAAGGTCAAAAGTTGGAAGAGGTCAAAGAGTTAATTCTCAACGAAATTGAAAAAATTAAGAAAGGGGAGTTTGACGAAAAGCTCATTCAAGCGATTGTAAATAATGTAAACAAGGCTGAAATACAAAGTAATGAATCCAATTCTGGACGTGCTTATACTCTACTCGACGCCTTTATTCAGGAGCAAGACTGGATGCAAAATGTGCGCTACGCCGAGGAGCTGAGTGCCCTAAGCAAAAAAGACATTCAAGACTTCACTTCAAAATGGTTGGGAAATAATTATGTGTGCATTTACAAACGTTCGGGCAAAGACCCTAATGCATTAAAAGTAGACAAGCCTCAAATTACACCCATCAGTGTGAACCGCGACGCCCAAAGTCCATTCGTTCAAGATGTGGCGAACTCGACCGTTGAGGAAATCGAGCCTGTCTTTTTTGAACTGGAAAATGATATTGTACAATCGGTCGTAAAAACACCCAATGCCGAGATTCCTTTGTTGTATGTACAGAATGAAAAGAACGACCTCTTCACACAATACTACTATATAGAAATGGGGAGTCATCACATGCGGCTACTGCCCTATGCCATGAATTATTTGGAGTATCTCGGATCGAGCACCAAGAGTGCGGAGACAATAAGTAAATTGTTTTACACTCTAGCCTGCGATTTTGGAGTGAGTAGTAACGCAAGAGAGAGTTATGTCTATTTGAGTGGGCTTCAAAAAAATTACACTGAAGCCTTGCAACTCTTTGAAGAATTGTTGAGCGATTGCATCATGGATGAAAGAGCACTGAAGGAAATGATTGCCGATGAAAAAAAGAATAGGCTCGATTCTAAGAAGAATAAAGGCGCCATCCGTTCTGGACTGATCAATTGGGCTCGATATGGAGCTGACAATCCCTTCAATTACGAACTAAGCAATGAAGAACTGGATGCAATTCGGCCGGAGCAGCTAGTTGAAATTATCCGATCTATTTTGAACTACAAACATGAGGTGCTCTACTATGGCCCTGCGGAATTGCCTGAACTGCAATCACAATTGGCGAAGCACCATAAGGTAGCAAAAGAGTTTATCCCAATCCCTGAGCGGAAGAAGTTTAGCTACCAAAAGCAAGACAGCAAGAGTGTTCTCTTGGCAGATTATGATATGGTTCAATCAGAAATTTCTTGGATCAGAAATAATGAAACTTATGATACAAAATTGGAGCCTACGGTGCGCATGTTCAATGAGTATTTTGGGGGCAATATGAGCGGGATTGTTTTCCAAGACATTCGAGAATCAAAAGCCCTCGCCTATTCGTCCTATGGAAGTTTTAGAACGCCCTCACGGGCAAATGAGCCCATGCAAATGATTGCATATATCGGTTGTCAATCAGACAAAATGAAAGAGAGTATTACTGCTATGAATGCATTGCTCAATGAGCTTCCAACTTCAGAAAAACTATTTACTAATTCTCAAAAATCCCTACTCACTAATGCACGAACCTCGAGAATCAATAAGACATCCTTATTATTTAAGGCCTTGAGCATGCGTAAACTTGGGCTTGATTACGATATGCGTTCACGTATACTTTCTGAAGGGAGCAAAATGAAGTTTACGGACATCAAAAAATTTCATGAAAACTATATTGCAAATAAGGCATACACTCTCGCGGTTCTCGGATCAAAAGACAAACTCGACTTATCTGCATTGAAAGCCTACGGACCACTGCAAGAAATTAGCTTAGAGAAACTGTTCGGATACTAATAATTTTTCAGCGAAAGCATCACCAAGGTGCAGGCATTTAAAACTTCAATTCCTGCCTTTTCGGCCAAGAGAGACAATTCAGGATTTTCGGCACCCGGATTAAAAATGATGCGAGAAGGTTTTAGCGATAAAATATAATCGTAATACTCTTCTTGCCTAGCAGCGCCTAAATACATGCTCACAGTATGAACATCTTCAAAAGCGAGCCTTTCTTTCTCTATTTTAACATCGGCAACGAGCCCTTCACGCAGTCCAATGGACAGCGTTTCGTGGCCAGCAGCACGCAATGCTTTTATGGCTTTATTGCTGTATCGCTCCTCTTTTAAGGATCCGCCGAGTACTAAAGTCTTCATAATTATTTAGACGAATATAAGTTTCGAACATTTCAGTATGGAATTATTCGGTGAATAGCATCTATTTTAGGTATGCAAGACGACAATTTTTCCACAATTCGGCCAAAAAGAGCAAATTTTCACAATTCATTTGTGAAAGAAGAAGACGTTAGCTTGACAAATTCCATTACTTTTGGGCTTGTATTAAAGATTGCAATGAAGAACTTTCTAATCATATTTTCACTCCTAGTCACTACCTTTTCTTTTGCCCAAGTTCAAGTACAGGTTATTCGCCCTGACAGCGTTTCTCGCGAAGGACAGAGTGGGCAACAGATTGGAGAAGTAGTCACTGGAAATATTGATTCGATGCTGATAAGCAAAGGAGAAGTTGATTCGACTGCGGTGCGTTCCAATGTAAATGTCTATATGGACAGCAGATTGGCAGCCTTGGATAATCGACCTAAAGAATTGGCAAGAGTGCGTGCAAATGCAGCTCGTAAGAGAGCGGCCGCTGAAAGAGCAAGACGAGCCAAATCAACGGCTTCAAGATCTTATGCAAGCTCGAGTAAGAAAACATATTCCGGGAATAGCACAGCTGGACCTGGTGTAAGAAACTACGAAGCGAAGTCTGTAGGTTCTGGAAAATCTAAAAAGACTGTAACAGGATCCATCGTTACAAAGAAAGGATATCGAATTGTGATCTATACTGGCAGCAGCCGACAAAAAGCAATTAGCGCAAAACAGCGTTTTATGCGTCGCTATTCTAGTGTGAGATCATATATGACCTATAACAGACCGTCTTATAAAATTCGTGTGGGAAATTTTGCTTCCAAAAGCAAAGCTTATTCTTTCTTGAGAAAAATCAAGGGTTCTTTCCCTAGCGCATTTGTAGCTCCAGATATAGTTACTGTCAAAAACATTCGTGTACGATAAGTGACCGCAATAGCAGAACGCATAGCAGATCAACTCGACGATTTCATCGCCATCCGGCAACACCTTCATGCAAATCCAGAACTCTCATTTGAAGAGCATAATACAGCAGCATATATCAGTGAAAAACTCAGCGAATTTGGCATTGAACATGAAACTGCCGTAGCAGGAACTGGAATTGTAGGTATCATCAAGGGAAAAAATCCTAACAGTAGAATCATTGCCTTACGTGCAGATATGGATGCGCTTCCTATAGTAGAAGCCAATGAGATTCCTTATAAAAGTAAAAACGAAGGAGTCATGCATGCCTGTGGTCATGATGTGCACAGCACTTGCCTCCTTGGCGCAGCAAAACTTTTAGCAGAAACAAAAGAAGATTGGAGTGGCACCATCAAACTCATTTTCCAACAAGGAGAAGAAAAACTTCCCGGCGGTGCGAGTTTGCTGATAAAAGCGGGCGTTCTAGAAAAGCCAAAACCTCAAGCCATTTTCGGTTTGCATGTACACCCTGAACTTCCATACGGACAAGTGGGCTTTAGAAAAGGTCAGTATATGGCCAGCTGCGACGAAATTTATATTACAATAAAAGGGAAAGGCGGTCATGCTGCACTACCCCATCAGACGATTGATCCGATTGTAATGGCTTCTCAAATTATTCTAAGTTTACAGACCATCATCTCTCGCCGACACAATAGTATTGCATCTCCAACAGTGCTTTCTTTTGGGAAAATAGAAGGCGGTAGCGTGGGAAATGTGATTCCATCTGAAGTAAAATTAGAAGGTACATTGCGCTGCATGGATGAAGAGTGGCGCGCTCAAGCTCAAGAGCTCATCAAAAAACAAGTCAATGAAATTGCCCAAGCCATGGGTGGATCAGCCGAGGTCAATATTCCGCCAGGATATCCTTCTTTGATTAATGATGAAGAAACTACACGTAAAGCCCGTTCTATTGCTGAAGACAGCCTTGGCTCAAATCAAGTAAAACACTTAGCAAAGCGGATGACAGGGGAAGACTTCTCCTTTTACACCCATCATGTTCCTGGATGTTTTTTTAGATTGGGAACGAGTCATGATGGCAAATTTGAAGTTCCTGTACACAATCCATCCTTTAATATCTACGAAAAGGCAATAGGAATAGGCATTCGAATGTTCTACGAGTTGGCTACCCGCTACTAATTTCAATTGCTTTACTTTTGTAGAGCATGGCTGATAAGTCAAACCGCACATTTTCCAAAAAGCATCTTTCTACAAGAGAGAAATGGTATGAAATAATCTTTGGCCACCACACCGTAGAAGGTAAAGGCTTTGATGTTTTATTGCTGTGGGCTATTCTCCTTTCCGTGACAGCCGTCATGCTCGAAAGCGTGAGCTCGGTTCGAGCAAAGTATGGATTTTGGCTCACCATAGCCGAATGGACCTTCACCATAATTTTCACGATTGAATATATTCTGCGCATCATAATTTCCCGAAAACCACTTAGTTATATTTTCAGTTTTTATGGTCTGATCGATTTGCTCTCCACCATCCCAACTTATTTAGGTCTCTTCTTTGTAGGGCCTCACTATCTCATTACCATTCGCACCTTTAGACTGTTGCGGGTATTTCGCATACTCAAACTGACTCGTTATTTGGGCGAATCGAATTCCCTTGGCAAAGCCCTCTTGGCAAGTCGAGCAAAAATCATTGTTTTCCTAGGTGCCATATTGAGCATTACAGTAATTGTAGGCACGCTCATGTATATCATAGAAGGTAAAGAAGCCGGCAGCGGTTTTACGAGTATTCCTAGAAGCATTTATTGGGCTATAGTAACTATCACCACTGTGGGTTATGGAGATATTGCTCCTCAAACTTCGATTGGCCAACTCTTTTCTGCGATTCTTATGCTCTTGGGTTATGCGGTGATTGCAGTACCTACTGGAATCGTTTCAGCAGAGATCGTTAGACTCAAAGACGATCACAAAGAATGTGTCCGTTGCGGGCATGACACACACGATAGTGAGGCTCGCTTTTGTTTGAAATGCGGGGAAAGGTTGGTTCAGGAGAATGTGAGAATGTGAGAATGTGAGAATGTGAGAATGTGAGAATGTGAGAATGTGAGAATGTGAGAATGTGAGAATGTGAGAATGTGAGAATGTGAGAATGTGAGAATGTGAGAATGTGAGAATGTGAGAATGTGAGAATGTGAGAAAATTATTCTAAAATTTTTATCCGCCAATTATTTATGATTCTTTTTTGAACTAATAATAATTTTTGCAATGATATTTCGAACATTTTTTAAATCATCCAACATCTTTTGCGCCTCTTTGAGTTGATACACCTCCTTCACTAAAGCTAACCAGTATTCTGTTTCATGAGCTTCCTTAGATGCAATTTTAAATTTATGAATAAAATCAGCTCGACTTTCAGCTTGTTGTGCTTCCCGAATATTTGCACCAATTGAGGTTCCGGACTTCATCAATTGTTGATGGATTACAAAGTTTCTCTTTCCAATGTTTCGATCGCAGAAGAGAATTGTTTCTTTAGCAAAATCAAAAGTCATTGTAAGAATTACATTCTTTTTCATAACGGTAGTCGTCCAAATATAATGCAAGACAAAATTGACCTCTCTTAAAAATTCCTTAAACATCAGATTGACAGTACTTTATATTCCTACCTACTTTGTCGGGGAGGGGCAATTTCCACATTCTCACATTTTTAATTTTTAATTCTCTTCTCACCTCATTTATTTCTATTTTTAAAGGCCAAACTATGAACTACTCAGTGGATGAGCGCTTGATGCGCTATGTGAAAATTGACACCCAAGCCGATCCGAACTCGGACAGCTTTCCGTCGACAGCTAAACAAAAAGACTTAGGCAAATTATTGCACGACGAATTGAAAGCACTCGGTGCAGCCGATTTAGAATTTGATGAACATGGTTATGTCTATGCGACCATACCTTCAACGGTCGATCATGATGTACCCGTCATTTGTTTTTGTGCGCATATGGATACCGCTCCTGATTGTAGCGGAACGAACGTCAAACCTATTTTGCATAAAGCATGGGACGGTTCGGATATAGTTTTGCCCGACGATAAGGAACAAATCATTTCTGTAAATGATCACCCCTATTTAAAGAAGCGCATTGGTGATGATATCATCACGGCGAGTGGTACAACATTATTGGGAGCAGATGACAAGGCCGGTGTAGCTATCATTATGAATCTTGCCGAAATACTCCTAGCCGATACGTCCATCCCCCATGGGAAAATCCGCATACTCTTTACTCCTGATGAAGAAGTTGGGCGTGGTGTGAACCATGTGGATATGGACAAATTGGGTGCCGACTTCGGCTATACGCTCGATGGTGGTGTCCGTGGCTCTCTAGAAGGCGATACCTTCAGCGCCGATGCCGTAAAGGTGGTCATCCATGGTGTAAGCGCCCATCCGGGCTATGCTAAGGGCAAATTAGTCAATGCTTTGAAAATTGCCTCTGACTTTATTAATCGACTACCCAAAGACGCCTGGAGCCCAGAAACCACTGATGGTGAGGAGGGGTATATCCACCCGCTACAAATGCGAGGCATCGCTGAAAAAGTGACCATAGATTTTCTGATCCGCGACTTCAAAACGGACAATCTCAAAACACATGAGGATCAGCTGAAGCGCATTTTAGATGCGACCATGGATGCCTATCCTGAGGCCAAGGCCGATTTTGAAATCACCGAACAATACCGCAATATGCGCGAGATGCTGGACCAACATCCACAAGTAGAAGCCAATGCCGCTGAAGCCATGAAACGCGCCGGCATAGAACCACTAAAACATTTAGTTCGCGGCGGAACGGATGGCTCACGCCTATCCTTCATGGGGCTGCCCTGCCCTAACCTCTTTACGGGCGAAATGGCCATTCACTCCAAGCATGAATTCGTCAGCGTCCAAGACATGCAAAAAGCAACGGACGTTTGTGTGGAATTGGTGAAGGTTTGGGGGGAAACGGAGAGTTAGTTGGTTAGTGTGCTAGTTGGTTAATGTGCTAGTTAAAAATTAAGAATTAGAGAATGTGGGCATGCCTGCCTGACAAGAGTGCTAGTTAATGGAAAATTGAAGCCTGTCTACTGTAGGTAGGAATTGAGAATGCCTGTTGGAGGGAGGAGTGCAAGAATGTTCAGAAAATGTCACCCTGAGCGGAGTTATAGGGGGCTTGAGGCTGCTTCCGTCACCTTCATTACAGCAAAAGCAGATAATCCGTAAGCTATTTAGCATTCAAAAGCTCACTCAGCTTTATAGAAAAAGTTTCGTATTTTTTATTTGGTGAAACAGGAACAACCCAATCATATTCGAATTCTTCAAAGTTCGACAACTCTCTAAATTGATACAGTGCATATGAGTCTTCACTAGGTTTAGTCGGATATCCATACTTAGTTTTCAATTGTTTTTTAGAACACAAAAGTGGGCCGTCGGTCAATTTATAAAAGCGACCAAATGACTTATCACTAGAATAGAGTAATAAGAATTGGGCTGAACTCTCTTCTATTCCCAATGAGTATTCTTCCCCATAACGTGCATTATACAAATTTCTACCTTCAATCCATTCTAAATGCTTTTTGCTTTTGACATAACCCACTATAACAAATGTCTCATCAGGAATTATTTTGACACCGTCAATGCTCTCTGGAAAACGATAAGATTCATTCAAGGAGTCCGAAGATTTACGCTGTTTTACTGAATAGACCTTAGAAATTTTATTACTAACCTTTTCGCGGCTAGAATTCCTGTCTTCAATCTGAGAGATGACGTCAGTTATGAACTGCTGCAAATGCTCAATTCCAGAATTACTTTCACTCGGCCGAACAGCAAATGCACCTAAACCTGGAAGGAGCTCATGGAAGCCCCTAAATGGACTCGCCCCATTCTCCCCAGGATATAGAACATAGGCCCCGCCAGTCCTGCGAATCGCATCTTTGTATGCATGCATTTTTAGCAAATCAGCACGTTTATAATTTCCTTTTTGCTGTTCCTTTTTTTCTTCATCAAGATACTCTTCCTCGCTTCCATCCGCGGCCTCACCAAAAATTTCTGAAATTTTGTCGACCTTATACTTTGCATCAAAGTGAATGTGAGTAATTTCTTCTTGATTCTCAGCTTCATTGACATCCAAATATTCAGGCCATATACTTAAAGTAAAATCTGGTCTCATTGCTTTAGTCCAACTACCTTCAACTGGGTACTCATGAACTGACTTAAATGAGCGATTGAAACTAAATTGAATCTTCAATTTTCGTTTCCCATTATTATAAATCCCATCTAAAGCTAAATGCTTCCCCTGCTTCAGATTTAAGTTCAGCCCAGAATTCGTTGAAAACAGTTTTTCAATTTCCTTTGCTTCAATCTCGAATGTGTTTTCAAAAATTTCCAATAATTTGAAGAATAACCAATATTCGTAAAGAGCAGCAATGTTCTTTTTCCCAACACCGTAGATGTCCTCTCCACCTTGCCAACCTAATTTTGCGGCTAAATCGAACATAAGCCAACTTTTCAATACCACACGATACCCTTCCTTGCGTTGTAGCACAGGACTATTCAAGGGAATAGAGGAAAGTCTTGAACATTCCCTAAAGACTCCATGATGAAGATAGCCTTCCAATTTTTCACTCATCGTCTTTAGCTCTCTATCTTCAAAGGATCCATCTTTCACAAGTTGCTTCGTACTCAGAAAAAAATCAAGGAATTCTTCAAGTACAAATTTCACAAATCTATTCTCAGGAGTATCTAGAGTTTCAATTTGTCTTGATGTTCTAACCTTGGCACTTATTGATTTCAAACCGAATTTCTTCAAAGAATGATTGGCAGGCAATACGATTCTTGAACTGCCATGAATCAACTGCTTCACTTCTTTTCTTGATATACGTTTTATCCGGCGCACGTCCTTTTCTTCATCTTTAGATTGCCACTTTGTACTCGGATTGGAAATGATGCGCAGCAAACTCTCTTCAAACTCTTGGGATTCGACGATTGACTTTACAAATGAATATTTTTGATAGACTGCGTCATCATTTGATTCTTCCTCATAGTCAACATGGACTGATTGAAGTACAGGAGAATTTATTTGAAATAAGAGATCAATGCTTTTCTCAGTTATATCGAGCAACATATCGCGATAATTTTCTCGATATCTTGTTTTCACTGACTGGATTTCCAATTCAAAATTTTTCACCGAGGAGTTGTCCTGAGAATCAACTAAGCGCAGTTGTAATGTTCCTACATATATATTAGGTTTTATAAAGCCCCTCTGTGTTTTCGACTGAATTTTGGACTCCGAGATGATTCCACTGTGATTACATTCAATTCGATAAGCTTCCTTATTGAGTTCAAATTCGTATGAACACCCTTCTTTCAGTTGATATGGAGATTCATGGTTTTTTAGGGCCTCCTCTCTATTAATTTCTTGTATATCTGAAGGGCTGCTATGCGCAACTATTTTTAAGCGAACATCATTTTTCGGATCAATTAAAATGTCTATATAATTTTTGTCTTCCATTAGGCCTCTGCATAGCTCGCAAATCCATTTTCAATTGCTGCCTTATGCATGCGCTTAATCTTTGCATAGGAAATAGGATATTTTATTCCTTCTATCTCTTTATCAAATACCTTCTTACTTTCGACCTCTTTTTCAAAACATAAGTTCCCTAACTTTTCGAGAACGGGAACTAGTTTTCTTCTTGAACCATGGAGTTTTGGCAACATTTTTTGCATAATGGCCACATCAATTTGATCCTCCAATTCAGTGATTCCCAATTCATTTAAATTTCGAATCAGAATATTCATTTCTTTAGCTGTTCGATATCCAAATTCTGCGCCTACTTCTGCAAGCTCTTTGAAGAACTTGATAAATTCTTGATGTGCAGCTGTATCCTTGCTAGCTGTCTTGTCTAGTGATTTAGATACAAAATCTTGAGCCATAGTTGCGCCAGCGCCAACTAGTCCATTCGTATCAATCTTTTTAGACTCCTCAAAGAATTTAGTTATTTCTTGTTCGCTGACTCTAAACTCAATCGTATTAGCCCTGTCCAAAACTTTTGGACTGAACATATAGGTTGTTTCATCAATATTTACTGTACCTATGATGAATAAATTATTTGGAATTTTTATTTCATTGGGAACACCATCTAACTTTTCTCCTTTTCTGTGTAAAGGAATTGCCTCATCAGATTCCATTGCACTTAAAAAATCTGCAAAGTAACGCTCCACATGGCTCAAATTCATTTCATCCAGAATAAGGAAATAAGGAAGAGATGGATTGTATTGCGCATCAATAAATAACTGAAGTGCGTCATTATCAGGATGTTCATATTTCTTTGGTTCCAAGGCATTTGGATAACCCAAAAGTGGTTCTCGATTCGTCCAATCAGCACCTACAGGAATTATTATATATTGAGATTTATCTTGGCAAATCCATTGAGCAAAAAGTTTAGCTAATTGAGTTTTACCAGATCCTGAGAGACCGGTAAATAGTGAAAAAGATTTAGTTAACAAGGAGCTTGCGAACCGGATAACCAAATCAGTCAAATAAAATATTCCGACATCATTGCATTCTTTTGTAAATTTAGAAACCGTGAACTTTGTCTGATTATTAATTGGAGACAAAACCTTAGACTGGTTTGTTTGTCTTTTCAACAACTCTCTCAAAAACCTGACGTAATTATTAGTGCCCAGTATTGCCTTGACCGAACCGTTCCCAACAGTTTTTTTATTTAAATCACCGATTTCGCCTGATTCTTCAATAACAATTGATTCCAAATTATCCAATATTTTCTCGATTGAGAGATTTGGGTAATCAAATATTGAAATCCCATGATCATTACTATATGCTTGTTCATATTCGCTCAGCTTTTCTATCAATACTTTTATATCTCCCTTATAAACTCTTTGATATTTACCTTGTTCAAACAGCCAATGAGCAAACTGAGATTTTAAATCATATTCTTCTGGGGCTTCAGCCAATGATTGTCCGTTGAAGTACACCGAGTAATCATTAAGAATATTTTTAATCAATCCCTCATACTCTTTCTTCTCAATTTCTCTGACAACCTTTTGATTCCCCCTGCCAAATCCAAAATTAGAATCTATCTCCATTTCTTTTCTAAGACTTACTTCATTTGAAGTATAGTCAATTACCTTTAGTTTATAAAATGTTCGAGGCGCCTTAAATCCTATTATGAGATCATTTTTTGCAAATTTTAGATTTGAGCCTAAAGTTGTTGATTTGAATTTAAAATCCACCCCTGCTTCAAATTGAGAGAATGTCTCTATCCCCGAATCAATATTGTATAAATAGTATTTTGCCATATTATTTAGTGAATTTGTTAAAGTGCCAAGAGTCTAGTACATCAATATAAACTTCATTTGATCTTTTATAAATCTCAACAAAACTGTCTCTTTTTATACGACTATACAAAGTTGGAGGCAAACTACTTATTTTATAAAATCTAGACTCCATTGGGGAGTCAGCCCTCTTTTTCTTCGTCTGGGCTAAAGCTATACTCGTTCTAATAACTTTTCCATCAAAATTGAGAGTCAATTCTTTGTGAAGAAAATCCATTTTAAGAGCTTCTACTTCATTGAGAATTTCAAAATATTTATTCGATTTATAATATTTGAGGCAAACTTTTTGATAGGTCCTCATATAAATCTCATAGTAAATTCTTTTACCAATTTGAATTTTCTCTAAATATACATAATCACCAGGTGATGGATTGTAGGACTTATATAATGAATTTAAATTAACAATGCGACACTCCTTGTTAGAAGGGTAGTACTGATACCTGACCCAACTTTCAACTTTCTCCATAGTTTTTCTATTTAAGACATCGATCTTTTGAGAATCAAGCCCGTCAAAAAAATCGTTTGGAATCCCATTTTGGATATCCTTTGATAAACGAACATACGCATCATTTGTACTTTGAGAGTTGAGCTCGGTATTATTCAATTTTCTTATAAATTGCTGGACTTCCATACTATAAATACTTTTTTATTTCCTTGGCTATTCCATTCGACATCATTGGAGGAACAGCATTCCCAATCTGCATGTAAGTCTTCAGATACGGACCCAAAAAAACATAATCATCGGGAAAAGATTGGACTCTGGCAGCCTCTCTGGGAGTTATACTCCTAGCTTGATTTGGATGAATGTGGGAATGACAATCCATTTTGAGATGAGCTGTAATCGTTCTCGAGGGTTTATCTCCAATTAATTTGAAGTATTTATCTTTAAAAATATGATTCCTATGTTGGTAAGGCATCACATGCTTAATCCTATCGCTTGTGCCATCCTCACCTTCCCTTAAAGTTGAATAAATTTCATAGTTCACATCGTTTGCGTAACGTGCTTTATGATTAAAAATGAAATCTATTCTTCTGTTTCTATTAATCAATTCCAAATATTCATTTTCGTTACCAATGTATTCATTAACATCGACCTTCTTGCCAGTCAGTTCATCATCAACCTCAGTCATATTTTTTATTCTTGGCGAATTTAATGGTTTAATAAAGGCCAAAGCATCACTCAGAACATATTTTTTGGACTTTGATTGACTTTTTTCAATTATGTTGAATAGCTCAGTAGGGTTGACTTTTTTATGTTTTGAAACGTCATCTCGAATAGCTATAAAAAATAAGCGATGTCTTCTTTGTGCAACACTAAAATTGTCGGACACAAGAACTTTATAATCAACATTATATGAATAATTACAATTTCCTTTTCTGCCATTAATACGCCTAAAATCCTCAACAACTTGATCTGCGGCTGAGAGCATACCTCGAACATTTTCCATTATCACGAACTTAGGGGAAATTTTTTCAACGGCATCTATGAAGTATTTGTAAAGTTCATTTCTCGGGTCGTCAATTATTCTTTGTTGGTTGGCCGAACTAAATCCTTGACATGGAGGGCCACCGATAACAACATCAATTTCACTGGACACATAAGATTCAAGATTGTCGACCATATCTCGTATATCACCCATAACAACTTTTTCTTCAGGCAATTCTGGATGGTTATATTTGAAAGTTTGAATACATACATCTTCATGATCTGTTGCTAAATTGACCTGATACCCTGCTTGAGTAAATCCAAGGCTCAATCCTCCAGCACCACAAAAAAAATCGACAATCTCTGGTCGCTTCTTCCTTTTATACTTTTCCTGGATGTCCTTTCGTTTGCTTGGATCCAATTTATCGAGGAGTCCTCCAATTTTCTTTTTGTATTTCACGCTAAAATTGATAGCTGAGATAAATTCAACATATAACGTTTTCTTTAAGACCTTCGAAAGTTCTCTTACATCACTTTCAGAATTGTCCTTTATAATCTCCAATTCAGAAAGTCTATGATAAGTATGGGCCTCCAAACTACAGTCGTCAATCGAAACATTTAGATCGTTCCTCACTGCAAAAGCGCTCAACAACTTGACGAACATCCCAATCTGTTCAATAAAAAACTTTTTTTCCTTAGGACCACTTATTTCACAGACATTTTTAAACATACTCCAGATTGGATAAGATTTTTTTTATACTTTTTGCTATAGCTTCTGCCATCAGAGGAGGAACTGCATTGCCAATTTGCTTATATTGTTGTGTTCTTGAACCTACAAATTCAAAATCATCAGGAAAAGATTGCAATCGAGCCGCTTCTCTACTTGTCAATGTTCTTTCTTGTTTATAGTCTGGATGAATAAACTGATTACCATCTTTATATAAATGAGCAATAATAGTTCTCGCAGGCTTATCCCAAAACTGAACAACGTAACTGTTATTAAAAACTCTACGTTTTATATGGTTTAGTGATGGTTTTTTTTCGAGAAGTTCATTGAATGTCCACTTATTCTTACTCATTTCATGATATCTCTTACGATCTTTTTCATTGTGCGTTCGAGAGACATGATCTAATAAAAGAGTATCATCTTTACGTCTAATCTTCGACAAATATTCGTTCCAAATTTTGACCTTGTGACTCCTTCTTTTTTCTCCTTCACCTGGCTTTATAAATGGAAGATCGTAGATTGCATCCTTTACTGTTACATATTTCTTCTTATTAGATCTTTCTATTCGTGATGATTCTGGAGTAAAATGAGTCTTTATAATGCCATCATAAACTTCAGTCGGTTCAGCTTTGATATTCTTACGAACACCGATTAAAATAACTCTTCTTCTTATTTGCGGAACACCATAGTGACAAGAATTTAAGACCATCTTAGATTCGTCGTTAATCAATTTGTAGTGCTTCCCGAGCCTTTTTAGTATTTGATCCAATATTTTTTTACCGCCAAGTTTAGCCGTTAATAATCCCGTAACATTTTCAAAGACAAAAATTTTTGGCTTGAAGTGGTTCAATATCATTTCGTAAGTTTCAAAGAGATAGTTTCGAGGGTCATTTTGCATACCATTTTGATCTTTAGCTCTACCCAATGAAGAAAAGCTCTGACAAGGCGGCCCCCCAATCAGAACATCTACTTCCAATTTATTAGTTGTAGCCTCAATTTGTTCTACAATACCGACGTCAGTAATATCCTTCTCAATAACACTAATTTCTTTCTCGGAATAACCATAATATTTCATTCTAGTTCGTAAGCTTTCGCATGCAAAATGATCATATTCAACATGAGTCAAGCTTCGAAAATTTTGTTTGTAAAAACCCTCCGTTAAGCCACCACATCCTGCAAACAAATCAATAAATGTAAATTTTTTCTCCATTCTTACAGTGTCATAAATTCAAGTGCACCTGCAAGAAATTAAATTAGAACATAAGGAGTTTACATTCTAAAAAGTAATTCGAAAAGTATCCACGATTTAGAGTCTAAACCCTCTCAACAACAATCGCACTCGCGCCGCCGCCGCCGTTACAGATGCCGATGGCGCCGTATTGGGCTTCGTTTTGGTGGAGGATATTGATGAGAGTAACTAGAATACGTGATCCTGAGCTTCCTAGTGGATGCCCCATGCTTACGGCTCCACCATTTACATTGGTTTTGGTGTCGTCTATGCCGAGCTTTTGCATATTCGCTATGCCCACTACGGAAAAGGCTTCATTCAGCTCGAAATAGCTAATATCATCCATCTTCAGACCAGCCTTTTCTACCGCTTTGGGTACGGCCAAACTTGGAGATGTGGTAAACCACTCAGGTGCTTGCTCCGCATCTGCATAAGACACGACCTTAGCTATCGCTTTCAGGCCCAAGGCTTCCATCTTTTCTTTTGACATGAGGACCAAAGCGCTGGCGCCATCATTCATGGTACTGGCATTGGCCGCTGTAACACTCCCCTCTTTGTCGAAGACTGGACGAAGGTTCGGAATTTTTTCAAACTTTACATTAAATGGCTCTTCATCTTTTGCCATCACGATTGGATCACCCTTGCGTTGTGGGATTTCTACCGGTACAACTTCATTGTCAAACTTCCCTCCTTCAATCGCTGCTTGCGAACGCTTATAGGATTCTATCGCAAAAGCATCCTGATCTTCACGGCTAATATTACACTCCTTAGCGCAAAGCTCTGCTGCATTGCCCATTGGATAGTTATTGTAAACATCGGTCAATCCGTCGTGGGCCAATCCATCGACTAACTTACGCGTGCCATATTTTGCACCCCAACGCATATCGTAATTATAGAAAGGCACATTACTCATGCTTTCCATTCCGCCGGCAACTACAACCTCTGCATCACCCAATGCAATACTTTGTGCGGCCAACATCACCGCTTTGGATCCACTCGCACATACTTTATTCACCGTTGTACAAATAGTACTGTCTGGAAGTCCGGCAAATTTTGCTGCCTGTCGAGCAGGAGCCTGCCCCAATCCAGCACTCATGACATTTCCCATAATCACCTCTTGAACATCTTCTGCCTTCACTCCAGCTTTTTCAAGCGCTCCTTTAATTGCAAATGAGCCTAATTGTGTGGCACTAAATCCTTTTAAACTCCCCCCAAAACTCCCCATAGGAGTGCGCATTGCGCTTACGATATAGACTTCTTTCATGATGATTAATTGAGCCTCGAATTTACAGTTTTTTCTCCAAAGCTTCGCTTTAAAGCTATGTGGAAATGAGAGAATTAAAAATGAGGGAATTAGGGAATGTGAAAATGTGAAAATATGTAAATGTGCCAATAGACCAATGTGCAAATGGACCGAAAGTGAGAAGCTGGCCGTGACTGACCTAGATAGCAATCTGAGAATTAAAAATGAGGGAATTAGGGAATGTGAGAGTTGGATAGTGTGCTAGTGGGCTCATTAATTGAGAGTTGAAAATGGAAAGTTGAAAATTAGGGCCTGCCGTAAGGAGGAAATAAAAATATGTAAATGTGAGAATGTGAGAATTAAAAATGTATAAATGGGTGTGAGTTAGGAGTATTCCCATTTTCAACTCTCAACTTTCAATTTTCCATTCTTTGTCATGCTCAACTTTCAATTTTCATTGTCTACTATCTAATCTGCGTTTTCCTCCTCCTCTAACGGCACCAATTCCACATACCGATTGCTCTCTTTGACGAAATTGCAGTAATCACAGTGCTCCTCACCGCAGCCTTTATAGAAATCGTGGTTCTGAATTTTGTTCCACACCTCCTTGATTTGTTCGCGAACCATCTTCACATATTCTGGAGTAGGCACAATTTTTTCCAAATGATATTTACCAGCCTTATCGGGCTCTACAAATTGGAAGATGCATTCCTTCACCGTCCAATCTTTAAAAGGATCATTGTCGACTAGCAATTTATAAAACATGGCTTGTCGCCAGTAATCACTTCCTTGAGGCTCGTCCTCTGTGGGTGGGGAAACTTTCTTCTTAATCTCCCGAGCTTCAGACTTGCCTGTTTTATAATCTAGGACGACAGCATCTTTGCCGTCAAATTCAATCTTATCTATCATCCCATTCAATGGCACATGATCAATGACGATGTTCTTATAACGCTTCTCTATGCTCACCACCTTATTCCAACTATCTACATTTTCTGTATAGTAATCCGTGAGAATTTTTGCACCATAAACGGCTCTGCGCTTCAAGGCTTCAGGAGAGAAGGCTTCCTTATTTCTATGCAAATACCAATCATAATCTTTGAGCACCTCTTCCAAGGGGGGGAATTCTTGCTCTGGATGGTCTTGCATCTTTTTAAAGCAATGTTCTAAGGCATGGTGAATGGCAGAACCAAAGGCCATATACTCATTGCGCCCGGCAGGCACTTTGACCACATTACTATAGTAGAATCGTAAGGGGCAATTGATAAAATTATTTAAGGCTGTAGGACTCAAGGTAAAATTCTTGAGTTGATGCTCTATAAAATCCCGCTCAGCTGTTTCTATGACGGGCTGTTTATTTGCAAATAAATATATTTCCAAATAGCGCTCCATGACCTCTTCGGAGAATTCAATTTTTTGCGCTTTGTATTTAGTACCGTCAGTGATTTCAGCGATGAATTGAGAGGCGGCCAAAGCTTTCCCATCCATATTAGTCTGTGGCCAAGAGATATATAAATTGATTTTAGCACGGGTGACGGCCACATAAAAAAGCCGTCGTAAGTCTTCATTTTTATTGAGATCATCGGTGTCTGTAGAACGCCCGACTGGTATTTTATAACCACTGCTTGGTGCCCGCTTACTTTCCCACTCTTGGCTGGTCGTGTGCACCATGAATACATGCTTAAATTCTAGGCCCTTGGCCCCGTGAGCAGAGAGCATATTGACCCCTTGGTCATTTCCATAAATCCTATTTAAAGAGATGTTCAGATCCTGATCCTGCATGGTGTCAATGGTATTGACAAAAGATTCAATGCTGTGATTTTGATTTCTGTGCATTTCCTCCTTAGCATAGTCCATCACTGCGCGCAGCACTTCCATATGCCAGAGTTTATCGCCATCTTTGAGTGCAAATTGCAAGAAATTCCCTTCTCGTAAGATGAGCTCTACCAGCTCTAAGAGCGGCACATTATAGCTCTTCTTGATCCAGCTTTCGAGTTTTGTAGCAAGCTCAGTGAGTTCTGCTGAAAAAGACTGATCTTTCTTTTCTAAGCAATCTTTTAAATAGACCCGCATTTTTTTATCCCATCGAGGAATCTCCTCATCGGCATCCATGCGTGCATTGATGCGCACAATTTCGTGGGCAGGAACTTGGTATAAGTCTGAATGCAAAATCTCAAATAAAAGACGCTCACCACTACCCAAGACCTCTCTTTCCGAAGCGATATAGGATAAGATCTGCAAAATTTTCTTGGCGAGGGGAATTTCAAATAAGTTCTCCTTCCGCTTGACGTAGTACGGGATGTTTTTGTGTTTTAAATAAGCCAAGAATTCATCGCCCAAACGATGCACTCTATATATGACAGCAATTTCATTGGCTTCTTCTCCTGATTCTATGAGACGCTGAATTTCTTCTGCTACGCCTACCCACTCTTGGAATGGATTGGCATAGAATTGGATTTTAGGCTCGGCTGTTATCTTACTAATTTCTTCATGGCTGGAGATTAGTTCTTTCTGATACAGACTATCAGAGAGCGCGAGTCGTTTAGAATTGTTCTTAATGAGGTGCTTCGCACTTTCTAGAATGGCTGGGGACGACCTATAGTTTCTCGCAAGGACTACCTCTTTTAGGTTCTTGGTATAACGATCCTTAAAGTCGTAAATGTTTTGAATGTTAGCGCCTTGGAATCTATAGATGGATTGGTCATCATCCCCTACGACAAATATATTGGGCTGATCCTCATCTTCCACCAAGGCGTTGATGAGTGCATTTTGAGTTCCACTAGTGTCTTGAAATTCGTCGACTAGGACAAATTGATATTGTTCTTTGAAGTCGGCGAGGAAGTCGGCATCCTTTTTAAAAGCCGCGAGGACCCAATTGATCATATCATCAAAATCAAATCGATTGCGTTTATCCATCTCCACTTGATAGTCGTCGAAGAGGTGAATGGCTGCTTTGGTCTTATCGAATCGCGCCACTTCTGTTGCAATTTTCTTTTCATTCAAATCGCCTTTGACATATACCTTGCCCGTTTTCTTATCTGTTGTTTTCCTCTTATAAACAAAGCCATCTTGTTCAGGCAAGGACTCTATATGTTCTTCAATGGCCTGCAGCATATAAGCTTTTGTCCAGCCTTCGCGCTTCATGGAGCTAATGAAGTAAATGAGATTTTTGACTTCTAGATATGGGCGCGACTTAAAGCGTTTGAGGGGATTATCATTTTCTAATTTGTCGATGAGGTCTTTGAGAATTTCTACGCGCTCAAGCTCTGAAACAGGATCCAAGGCTGGCTTATTAAAGAAGGAAGGATTGTCCGAGATGATTTGACTACAGAAAGAATGAAAGGTGTGGATAGCTACTCTATAAGCATCAGCTCCTATCATGTCTTGCAGACGTTTGCGCATGGCAATGCGCCCAGCATCTGTATAGGTGAGACATAAAATATTGTCCGGTAGATAATCCGTCTCTAAAAGAAGATGCCCGATGCGTGCGGAGAGAATTTGTGTTTTCCCAGTTCCTGGACCCGCAATAACCATGACAGGACCATAGACCGTTTGAACAGCCTCTTGTTGTTCTGGATTTAATTTCCCGAAAATTTCCTGAAATCTTTGGTGCAGTTCTTCTCTATTCATCTGGTCAGCTAAATTTTATCAAATATGCTACATTATAGCATAAGGAGTTTATGTAGGGCATAAAAAATCCCGACACTAGGTCGGGACTTTTCAAAATGTTTTTGATAGTAGTTATAATAGTACTAGAATCGTGGACATTCGAAGTTATAGGTACGAGACACATTTCGAATAATACATCCACTGTAAATCAATGAAAGCTCAAGAGCACCTTGACCTTGAGTCGCTGGTGTGAAGCTTGAAAGGTTTACATCATAGCTCAGACCCAATTTAGCCTTCGACCACTCGAAACCGATATAAGGAGCAACGGCATCATTATAACGATACCAAGCACCTAGATAAAATATTGTGTTACCCACCGCATCTTCATGAGAAGGATTTAGGATGAAACCAGTTGCAGCACCCACAAGTAGCTCAGAAGCTTTTCCTTGTTGTTGATACATACTAGATGCATAAAGTACAGTATTGTCATTCATCTGGAATGAACCACCTAGAGTAGCTGTGATTCTAGAGTGAATTTGGTAATCAGACCCTAAGAAAGATTCTGTAGGACGAGTAATGTGATAGTAAGAACCTCCAGCATAAAGAGTTGCTTTCTCATTCAAACGACCTGAGTACATAATACCCGCGTTGAAATCTGGGTAAGGGTCCATCTGTGTGATGTTCTCACCTGAGAAGTAAATCACCTGTCCTGAAACTGGATCCCACATGGACTCGAAAGTGAGTTTTTGTTGGTCAACACTTTTCTGAACGAGATAGCCTTGAACACCTATAGAGAGTGTTTGTGGTCTATCAGGATCATCACCTAATTTTTTGTGATAAGCCAATGAAAGGCCTGTTGTAATATTTTGTAGCGCACCTGATCCTGCTCTATCGAACATTCCAAGAACTCCAATTCCAAGAGCATCGCCTCTCAGTTTATTTTTCATGAGGGCCATATCATAAGAAACCGTTCCGGTCAAATATGGAACAGAATTTACTGCACCCCATTGTGAACGATAATTCCCAGATAAGCGCCAATCACAATTTACCAAACCTGTATTTGCAGGATTCAGTGTCAAGGGTGATGTGAAATATTGGGTAAAGTGTACATCCTGTGCTGTTGCTTGAACAGAAATTAAGATGGCGAGTGCTAGTAAAACTTTTTTCATATACTCTATTGAATTGTCTTTTAAAGATAGATTTATTGTGGTAAATAAAAAAATATTGTTAATGGAATAGACGTCATATTTTGGGTATTGGTTTGTCATATTTCCATCTAAATACAATGATATATCAACATTTAACAGTTTGCAATAGCTAATTCTAGTTATTGGGCCGAAAAACTCATCCTGAGCTTAGGCTGTGTGGGCAATGTTATTTGCTCCTTTGGTGAAAATATTTAGAATCTCGGGCAAGCAAAATTGTAAGATTGCGAACTTGTTCGGTTGAAACAACCACTATAAATCAATGAAAGTTCTAAACCGCCTTGACCTAGGGTCGCCGGAGTAAAGGAAGAGAGATTGACATCATAACTGAGTCCGAATTTCTTTTGCCCCCATTCAAAACCAACATAAGGCGAGAGTGCATCATTATATCTATACCATGCGCCAAGGTAAAAAATGGTATGCCCCACCTGATCTTCATGCGTTGGATTTAAAATAAAACCAGATGCAGCACCTACAACTAGCTCTGAAGCTTTTCCTTGTTGTTGGTATAAGCCCGAAGCATAGAGTATTGTATTGTCATTCATTTGAAAAGAACCACCCAAAGTGGCAGATACTCTCGAATTAATTCTTATGGACTCACCTAAAAAAGTTTCATTGGGACGAGTAATATGGTAATATGATAAACCAGCATAGATTGAAGATTTTTCATTGATCTGCCCAGTATACATAATACCTAGATTATGGTCCGGATAAGGGTCCATCTGTACGATGGGTTCGCCTGAGGCAAATTGAACTTGGCCCGTAATCGGATTTACCATATTCTCGAAAATTAGTTTTTGCTGATCTATACTTTTTTGGACCAAATAACATTGCGCTCCAAAGGATAATGTATGCGGTCGATCAGGGTCATTAGATAAGTTTTTATGATAGGCAAGGGAAATGCCAGCCGTCGTATTTTGCAATGCTCCAGATCCTGCTCTATCATACAAGCCCAGTATACCAATGCCGAGCACATCGCCCCGGAGTTTATTTTTCAAGATGGCCATATCATAGGAAATAGTCCCCGTTTGATAGGGAACAGAATTTACTGCGCCCCACTGACTTCTATAATTTGACGATAAGCGCCATGTGCAATTTACCAGTCCGGTATTCGCAGGATTTAAAGTCAATGGTGAAGCAAAATATTGGGTAAAATGTACGTCTTGTGCTGTTGCCTGCAAACTGAATACTAGGGCAAGGAGGTATAGTATATTTTTCATATCTGTTGTTTTGGCGCACGAAGAATTTATTATTTCAAAACAATTTATCGTCGCGCACTAAAATAGACGCAAGAATTTCTGAGCGCGTTTGCCCGCTCAGACGGGATTAGTGTTAAAATTTGGGGCTATATTGTTAAAAGAAATTAGTCTGCAGTAAATCGCGGATCTGACTCCATGACCGTTCCACAATTAGAGCAGGTACGCAATTCTTCAGAAGCAAAAAACTCCTTGAATCTTGGGAGAAAGTCTTTTTCAATATCCTTAAGCTCGAAAAAAGTTTCGTGCAGTTTGTTATTGCAATTATCGCAAAACCACATTAGGCCATCAGAAAAACCTTTTCCTAGTCGCACTCGTTCTATGACGAGCCCTATGCTACCTGCTTCGCGAGCCGGTGAATGAGGAACTTTGGCAGGGTGTAAATACATATCTCCAGGTCCAAGTTTCATTTCGACCATTTTGCCATCAATTTGTGTTTTGACATTGATATTTCCCTCTAACTGATAAAAAAGCTCTTCCGTCTCATTATAGTGGTAATCTTTTCGTGCATTAGGTCCAGCTACTATCATAACAATATAGTCTTCACCCAATGGATATAAATTTTTATTGCCAACCGGTGGTTTTAGTTTATCTCTATTCTCATCGATCCATTTTTGCAAATTAAAGGGAGGTGCTATGGTCATAATCTTATTTTGTGATTCTAAAATAAGATAAATTTTAGGCTGACCACAAATTATTATCACTTTCTTATGTTCAGTCTGATGAGCAAAATGCTAAAATGATTTATCTTTGCTCTATGATTTTTCGATACATCATGTGGTTGGTCTTGGCATATTTTGTCTTTAGACTATTGGGTCGCATATTCGACCCACTATTGTCTAGCAGGGTTAATCGTACGGTTAAGAAAGAAAAGAAAAAAGAGAAAGTCGGGGAATATATCGATTATGAGGAGGTGGAGAAGTAACGGATAGTAGAAGGCTAGATATTAGATAATAGAGAACAGATAATAGAGCTTAAGTTGAAGAATGAAGAATTAAACTCTTCCTAACTACGATGAACAATTCCTACCTGCGGTAGACAGGCCCACATTTTTAATTTGCATATTTACCTATTTGCGCATTTACTCATTTGCACATTTGCACATTTACCCATTTTCACATTTTCACATTTTCACATTCTCTAATTTCCACATTTTCAACTTTCAATTTTCAATTTACTAGCACACTAACCCACTAAACCTTCGGTTTAAACACATCATCTTCCAAAGTCTTATTCATGGTCAAATGAATGGCGCGTAGTCCCAACTTTTTTGCTGTTTCAATATGCTGCGGACTATCGTCAATAAAGAGCGTTTCGGCTGCATTGAGTTCATTTTCCCGAAGGATAATTTCAAAAGCCTCAGGATTAGGTTTGCGATGACCGATCTGGTGCGATAGATAAGCCTTATTGAAAAAGTAATCCATGCTTTGAATGCCGCAGGTATCCATGAGCACCTGATTGTAACAGCGCATATGCGTTTCATTGGTATTGCTCAACATAAATGTTTCATAATGCAGGGCCACTTGTTGCAAGAGTTCGAGTCTGTCCAAGGGAAACTCCAAAATCATGGCATTCCAAGCTTCTATGATTTCTAAGTCGCGCACTCCTGGGCGGCATTTGGGTCGAGCATAATCGAGGAATTCTGCCTCACTGACCTTACCCGTTTCAAAATCGTCCATGAATTCTGACTGACCTGCTTTGGAAAAGATGTCGCCGAAATCCGTGACGCCGAGTTCGACAAATGCGTCAATGGTAAGCTGATAATCAATATTCAAGATGACCGCACCAAGGTCGAAAATAATATTCTTGATTCCTTCCAATTTCGTTTATTTTATGCGCAATTACGGAATAAGGTTCTACTTATACAAATCTTGTTTTCACAAAGTCTGCTATTCCAACAAATAGAGACTATAAGCAGCAGTAGTAATTATGTAAACATCCCTTTCAATTCTATATAATGCTCATTCCCAACCACAGTATTTTTGGGAAGAAAAATAAGATTCCATAAAAAAATAATAACAATTCAAGAAAAGACTCAAAATCATTTAATCTCAACTATTGACCAAATATCAAACGAATTAAAATGAAGCCCAAAGCAAGGAAACATCTACCTTTAAAACCCTAAATGAACATAACAGACAAATGAAAAAAAGCTTTACAAATTTATGGAAAATTCTAAAGAACAGTGCCAGTGAATTTGGCACCGATAGTGTTCCAAAAAAAAGTGCAGCTCTTTCTTATTATACAATGTTCTCTCTGAGCCCTATGCTCGTGGTAATTATGGGGATGGCCAATTTATTCTTTGCGGAAGAAATTGTTCAGGGACACTTATACGAGTTTATTTTTAATACCCTGGGAAAAGAGTCCGCAGTGCAAATTCAAGAAACTTTAAAAAATCAACGTCTTGATGGAAATTCACTATTTGCTACTATCGTTGGCGTTGTGACACTAATTATTGGTTCTACAAGTATGTTTGGCGAAATGCAAGATTCTATCAATCAAATTTGGCGCGTTGAAACGAAACCAAAGAAAAAAATACTGAGTCTATTACTTTCTAGACTTACTAGCTTTTCTATGATTATTGTACTCGGTATTATTTTGTCGGTGAGTCTTGTCCTCAATTTTTTATTGGATATTTTTAGTGAGAACATTAAAAATATCTTCAACTTGGAAACAATATTGGGCATGCAAATCATGCATGGAGTCATTTCCCTAAGCCTACTCATTTCGCTTTTTACTTTACTTTTTAAATTAATGCCTGATGTAAAACTCCAAATTCGGCAAATTTTACCTGGGGCCATTTTCACAGCAGTCTTATTTTTCATCGGGGAGTTCCTCATCGGTCTTTATCTGAGCGAAACCGCGGCTGTTTCAAGTTATGGTACAGCCGGCAGCATTGTTGCCATACTCCTTTGGGTATACTTTTCATCCATTATCCTCTATACAGGCGCTATCTTCACACGGCAGTACATATTGTATCACTACGATAGCATTCAACCGAGTCCCTTCGCAATTCTAACAGAAACTGATTAAGTATACATCACACATGCCCGCCAAAAAAACATCAACGGTATCAAAAATTGCCAAACGCCTTTTAAAAATAGGCGCGTGGACTATTGGCATATTGGTCATTTTAGTGGTGGTTTTAGCCATACTGCTTCAGCAGAACGGAGTACAAAACTTTGTCAAAGACAAAGCCGTTACTTACCTAGAAAATAAATTAAAAACTGAAGTCAAGATAGGACATATAGATATCGATTTCCCTAAAAAAATTGTGCTGGAAAATATCTATCTCGAAGATCAAAGCAAAGACACCCTCCTCTATGCAGGGGCTCTCAAGGTAGATATTGCCATGAAAAGCTTAATAAATAATGCCGTAATCATTGATGAAATTGATTTAGAAAATGCTACAGCGAAACTATACAACGACAGTGCGTTCAATTTTCAGTATATCGTAGATGCATTTGTACCTGCTGATACTAGTCAAAACGAACAAGCCAAGGATACTAGCTCCGCCCCATTGGAAATGGACGTAAATCACTTGCGATTAAAAAATGTGCGACTTGTGATGATGGACTTGCAAGCGGGTAATGATATGTCTTTTAATGTGGGCGCACTCAAGGCTGATATCGATAAATTTGACATCAATAACTATGGTTTTGATATTCCTCTTATTGAGATTGCGAATACAAGTTCTAGAGTAAAACAATTCAAGCCACTCGTGCAATCACCAATAGACACTTCAGATGAGGCCATCACGCTCAATTTCAAAGTAGGGAAGCTATTGGTTTCCCAATTAGATTTGAATTATCAAAATGATATTTTGGCCATAAGCGAGGCGTTAAAAATTGGCACCTTAGACGTACGTCCCGGCAAGATTGATTTAGATAATCAAACCATAGAGATAGAAAGCATCCTCCTTAATGACACCTACTCCAAAACAATGTTGGCGCAAGCTGAGCAAGTCAGCGATCCGAATGAAAATGAAACAACAGATGAGAAAGGATGGCGCATTTTGTGCAAGCAATTAAACATTGCGAACAACCAATATATTTTTGACGACAATACAAGCCCGCGTCTGAAAAATGGCATGGACTATGCTCATATGAATGTAGACGAGGTCAATCTTTCGCTCAACAATTTCGGCTTTCAGCAAGACAGCATATTCGGCAATCTAGCCGATGCCTCTTTTATCGAAAAAAATAGTTCCTTTAAACTGCAACGCTTACAAACTGATTTTTTATATACCGCCAAGGCTATAAAGTTGGAAAATCTTTATGCCAAAACGAATCGGACTATACTGCGTGACAAAATGGTGATGCGTTACAACTCTTTAGAACAACTCACAGAAAATATTGGTCGGGTTTATGTAAATATCAATTTAAATAAAAGTCAAGTTGCTTTAAATGATGTACTCACTTTTGCACCAGAATTAGCGAGCAATGAATATTTCAAAAAATATAAAAATGAAACGCTCTATCTAAATTCTAAAATAGAAGGCCTTGTCAAAAACTTAGACATCACCTCATTTGACTTAACAGGATTGCCGGAAACAACAGTATCCCTGAACGGTAAAATTCAAGGATTGCCCGATGCGGAAAACTTATTCTTTGATTTAAACATCACTGAAATTAAATCTACACGAACAGCAATCCAATCCTTTGCACCCAAGGGAACCCTACCCGATAATATCGAACTGCCTGAGCGATTTGCCTTGAGCGGTGTGCTGCAGGGTGATATGGCCAATATCAATACAAATCTTGCGCTCAGTTCTTCATATGGCAGTGCCAAAATTGAGGCTAGCTTGCAAGATATCACAGACGAAAATCAAGCACAATACGACCTAGCCTATGATGTCAATCAGTTTGAAGTAGGCAAACTCATCAAACAAAGAGAGATGATTGGACGCTTGACCGCGAAAGGAACTATTGTCGGAAATGGCTATAATCCGGAAACAATGGAGGCTGATGTGCAAGCCGAAATTGATCAGGTCTATACCCAAAATTATAATTATCAGAATATTTCATTTGATGGGCGACTGGCTCAACAACAAATTTCTGGGAGGGGAACCATCAATGACCCCAATGCAAAATTAAACTTTGATGCTGGGGCCACTTTAGGTGATGAAATAACTAATGTAAACCTGAATGCAGAGATTGACAGTGTACGCTTAAAAGAATTGAAACTTGCTGATGAAACCTTGAATTTTCATGGCGTAGTAGATGCACAGTTTGAATCCTTGGACCTAGATAATTTGGTGGGCGACGCCTTTATCACTCAAGCGGTTGTACTGAATGGAGATCAACAGTTTGTGTTAGATTCAATCAGCGTACAAGCGAATGCAGACCAAAGCATTCTGATTGATGCTCCTTTTGCTACTGCACAAATTACCGGAGACTACAAACTCTCTCAAATAGCCGACAATATTATTCAGCACATTAATAAGTACTATTTTATTACACCTGTAAGTAATAAGGTTGCCAAAAATCAAAATATCTTTTTTACCATGACGGTCCGTCCGCATCCCGCGGTACAAACTTTTTTACCCGATTTAGAATTCCGCAATGCCATAACTGCTCAAGGTGAGCTGAGCGGTAGCCATCAGATTGAGCTGAGTGCCAATTTACCTCAAATGACTTTTTCTGGAACGAAAATCGACCCCTCTAGTCTTCAAGTCAATTCAGAAAATGATTCCCTTAAATATGATTTAAAGGCCAATAGTATAGCAATAAGTACTGATATGAAAATTGCTCAAGCCCATCTCTTTGGAGGTGTAGCAAATAATCAGGCATTGATAAATGTCGACTTAAAAGACAATGAAAACATAAACCAATATTCTTTTCAAAGCGTTTTAGAAAAAAGCGGGGACGATTTTAAATTTTTAATGTCTTTAGAGGATGTACTGCTCAATTATCAAGATTGGAAAATAAATCCAAGCAACTACATTAGCTTTGGTCCATCTGGATTTTATGCTAACAACTTTAGGCTATCGCGCAAAGGACAAGAGCTGTCCATACAGAGCAGAGGCATTAATAAGAACAGCCCTATTGATGTAAACATCAAGGATATACTTATTGAAACCTTCACGAACTTCAGTGGTTTAGACAGCGATAGTTTATTGCTTGCGGGAAAAGTAAACGGAAAAATAAGCTTGGAAAATTTGACCAATTCACCTTTAGTTTTTGGAGATCTCAACATCGATAACTTACAGTATCAATCCGATAGCTTAGGAGATTTAGAATTGCATGTAAATAATAAAGTGGCAAATACCTATGCCGTGCGAGGTAATCTGAAAAATAATTTAAACAACATACTCATTGACGGAACCTATAAAGATTTACAACCTTCAGGACAATTTAATCTTGACCTAGACTTAGATAAGCTGTACCTCAGTACAATTGAAAATTTCACACAAAATAACATTCGTGATGCCGAAGGTTTTCTGACGGGCGACCTGAAGCTTAGTGGAACTATTGAGAAGCCTTCAGTCTTAGGAAAATTAAAATTTAAGGGTGTAAAAATGAACGTGGCTCAGCTCAATCAAGATTTTAGCTTGGATAATGAAGAGATTGTATTTAAGGATGGGCTCATTCAGTTCAATCAATTTACACTCCAAGATTCTGTAGGACAAAAAGCGATGATAGATGGTGCTATTCGCACACAAAATTATCTTGATTACACTTTTGATTTAAGCTTAAAAGCTGATGATTTCCAAGTCATGAACTCTACGCGAGCTGATAATGATTTGTTCTGGGGAGAGCTTTTTATCAGCACTAATATGGTTGTGAAAGGAGATATGGAAAGTCCAAAAGTTGATGGCACCATTAATATTAATGAAGAAACTATATTCTCCGCCCTTATTCCTCAAACAGACCCTGGAGTGGCCTCGCGGGACGGTGTCGTCGAATTTGTAGATTTTAGTGTGCCCATGGATACTCTATGGAAAAGAAGATATGATTCCGTTAATACAAGTCAATTGACTGGATTGAATCTGGCTGTAAATCTAGAGATAGATGAAGAAGCAGAATTTAATATTATCATAGATGAAGCGAATGGAGATTTATTAAATATTAAGGGCGCTGCCCAACTCTCTGCTGGTATAGACCCTAGTGGTGAGATTAGCATGACGGGAAATTATATATTGGAGGAGGGTTATTATGACTTGACCTTTAATCTGATCAAACGAAAATTTAAGATACAGCCTGGGAGTCAAATCACTTGGACGGGGCAACCAACGGGGGCCAACCTTGATGTCACAGCCATTTATGAATTGCGCACCTCACCTTTTGACCTGGTTAATCAACAGCTCAATGACGCGTCTGCGCAGATCCAAAATACCTATAAACAACGAATGCCCTTTGATGTCAAACTTAATATGACTGGAGAGCTATTGACCCCAAAAATCAAATTTGACATCGATCTAGATGAGGATAATAATACAGGTATAAACAGTAAGGTCAATACAGTGGTCGAGACCCGCCTGAATCAAATCAAACAAGAGGCGTCAGAATTAAACAAACAAGTTTTTGCCCTCTTAATTCTCAATCGATTCATTGGTGAAGATCCATTTTCGAGCAGCACTGGTAGAAGTGCAGAAGATATTGCCCGCGGCAGTGTGAGTAAATTACTTACTGAACAGCTCAACCAATTGGCGGGAAATCTAGTCCCTGGACTAGATATAAATGTGGGTATTGAAAGTGGAAGTGATTATACCACAGGAGAGCGACGAGAAAAAACAGATTTGAATCTTGGCCTTTCTAAACGCCTATTAAATGATCGTCTGACCGTAAGTGTAAACAATAATTTCGAACTAGAAGGCCCTCAAACCGATCGCCAAAAGACAAGTGGCATCGCAGGAAATATACAAGTTGGCTATATGCTCACTAAGGACGGTCGTTATCAGGTGAATTTTTTCAGACGGAATGATTTTAATAATATAAGTAATGGTAATGTAGTGGAAACAGGCGCATCGCTCAGCTATACCCGAGATTTCGATTCATTTGCTGATCTTCTACGTAACCCAAATAAAATAGAAAAGGATAACGAAAGAAGTGCTCTAATTTTCCCCAATACCTTCCCTGCCATTGTGAATCGGGAAGATGAAATAGTAGAATTTGATTAATAAAATATGAAGAGAACACCCTATCTATATTATTTGATACTTCTAATACTGAGCACTGCTACAGTCAGCAGCTGCAATTACTATAAGCACATTCCAAAAAATGACAAATTATATGAAGGTGCCGATATCAAATTCACAGATACAGAGGGTGTAGTGTCGACGAAACAACTAAAGACATTGGAAAAAGATTTGGTAGATCTTACCATCCCGAAGCCAAATACCGAACTCCTTGGTTGGAAGTACAAATTATTTTTTTATAATATCTCTGGTGACCCAACAAAGGAAAAAGGACCAGGTGCATGGATAAGAAAAAAATTAGGCGAACCGCCTGTTCTAGCGAGCCGAGTGAATGTAGAAAATAATGAAGAAAGATTAAGTACTCGCATGGAAAACTACGGTTTTTTTAGAGCTTATAGCAATGGTAGCGAAGATACCACTGCTAAAAATCTTGAAATGCACTATACGGTTAATCCTGGACCGCAATATACCATTAGCCGTGTGCGCTACGATTCAGGCACTACAGCCGTCCACAATGATATGAGAAGCTTGCAAGAGGAAAGTCTCATCGAAGCAAAGGAGCCTTACAACCTACAAATAATTAAAGCTGAGCGCGCACGCATCGATAGAAAATTAAAAGAAATTGGTTACTATTATTTTTCCGAGGAATATTTACTCGCAAAAGTAGATACCACCGAAGGCGACCACAATGCTCAAATTTATTTGCAATTAAAACCTACGACACCTAAAGCGGCACGTGAGCAGTATCGATTGCGGCATGCCATATTATTTCCCAACTTTAGTATCCGTACTGCGGATACCGTGGTCGAAAACAAAGGGCCGCGATACTACGACTCCTTTCATATTATAGATTCGACAAAAACCTTTAAGCCTCTACTTTTTGAGCATAGCATTCTGTTCGAAGAGGGAGAACTCTACTCGCGTAAAAAACATAATTTAACCCTGAATCGGCTTATTAATACAGGTAATTTTAAGTTTGTCAAAAATCGTTTTGAACTTACTGATAGTGCCCGCACTTTAGACGCTCTCTACTTCATGACGCCCCTCGCGAGACGATCCATAAATGCTGAATTGCAAGGAAATACCAAAACGAATAACTTGACTGGAACGAACCTAAGTCTTGGATTTAAGAACCGTAATTTATTCCGAGCAGGGGAGCAATTTTCATTTGATTTGAATGGAGGAATAGAAGCTCAAATTTCAGGCCAACAACAAGGATTTCTTACCTATCGCGTAGGTACGGACGCGCACCTTACCGTGCCGCGTTTCGTGATTCCATTTTTCCAACACAAGGTCACAACCTCAAGTGCCTATGTCCCCAAAACCAAATTTGGACTTGGATATGAGTTATTGACAAGACAGAAATTATACACCCTAAACTCCTTCAACGCAAATTTGGGTTATATCTGGAAAGAGGAAGTCAGAAAAACACATGAGCTTAACCCAATCTCAATATTATTTGTGCAACCCACCAAAGTAACGCAGCTCTATATGGATAGCGCCGCTTCGAACCCTACATTGAACCAAACCATTCAGCGACAATTTATTCTGGGAACCACATATAAATATACTTTTGATGGCCAGCTTTCGAACCCAAGAAGTAATTATTTCTACTTTCAAGGCGATATAGATCTATCTGGGAACCTCTTTGGCTTGATGCAGAAGAGAAATAGCGAAGGCTTCAAAACAATTTTGGGAGGGGCCTATGAGCAATATGCAAAAACACAATTGGACCTCCGCTTTTATCATAAAATGAGAAAAGAGCGCACCTTCGCAAATCGAATGATAATAGGCGTTGGACTTCCTTACGGCAACTCTGAGACACTACCCTTCATCAAACAATTCTTTAGTGGTGGAAATAATAGTCTGCGTGCATTTCGTAGCCGATCTGTAGGACCGGGTACTTATAATTATACCACCTCAGACAATTTTAGTTTTTTACCTGATCAAGGTGGAGATTTTAAATTAGAACTGAACAGTGAGTTCCGCGCTAAATTGGCTGGGTTTATCCACGGCGCAGTATTTGTAGATGCGGGAAATGTTTGGTTGCGAAATGAAGATGTTGATCGTCCTGGCGCCCGTTTGGGATCAGATTGGTATAGGGAGTTGGCAGTAGGTACGGGTTTTGGTTTTCGATTTGATTTTAATATTTTAATCTTACGAACTGATTTTGCCATGCCCATCCGCAAGCCTTATCGAACGGCAGGCGACCGTTGGGTATTTGATCAAATAAAATTTGGTGATCCAAGCTGGCGAAATGAAAACCTGATTTTTAACCTAGCCATAGGTTACCCATTTTAATTAAGACTATGAAGTTCAAATTTTTTCAGGAATTTAAGGAGTTTGCCATCAAGGGAAATATGGTAGATATAGCCATAGGTGTGATAATAGGGACGGCTTTTAATAAGGTGATAAACGCTATTGTAAAAGAAGCTTTTATGCCCCCACTATCCATGCTTACAGATGGCTTGAACTGGTCCAGTAAGAAATGGGTTTTAAGAGAGGCGGTTGTCAGTGATGGCAGCGGGCAAGTGGAAGAAGTCGCGATTGGTTACGGTAAATTGATTGAGGCGAGTGTTGATTTTCTGATTATTGCTCTAGCTGTCTTTCTTGTAGTAAAATTAATGAATGCAATTAAACACAAATCCCACGACCCCAACGATACTACTGTTACAACGCCAAAAGACATTGAACTACTCAGCAATATGAATGAGCTGATGGAGAAGCAGGTTGAGCTATTAGAAAAATTGAATCCAGGAAAATAATTTGTGGGGTCTAAAACTGATTTGAACGAGCGCGAGCATTCTAAATTCTGCTAATACCAAAAAACACCCACTCAAGCCAAAATCAATCAAAAGATGCCTTCTATGCCTTGGAATCTCCTTTACAGAGCGTAATATTTCCTGCAAATCTTATAATTATATAAACTTAAGGCACTCTTATGTAAGAAGAACGGTAGCGCAAGAGTGAAATTTGTAGTAAGAGGAAGAGAGGGCTAAAAAGACCCACGACAAAATACTTAGAGATATGAAAAATTTATTTTACTTAATAGCAACAGTTCTTGTGTTGGCTTGGATCATCGGATTGCTAGCCTTGAATGCAGGAAAATTCATCCATATACTTTTGGTCGTTGCCTTGTTGATGATAATTGTAAGAGTATTGAAGGGCAAGGAAATAGCTTAATGAAAATATTATAAAACATTGATTTAAAAGTGTAACAACAAGAACAGGATAAAAAGGAACTTTACAATAGAAACAAAAAAACAAAATCCATGAATAAAAAAGAATTGATAATAGGAGCATTAATCGGAGCAGCGGCTGGAGTATTACTAGCCCCTAAGTCCGGAAAAAAAACAAGAAAAGATATTGCGAAACGCAGTAAAAAATTAGCAAATGCCACAAAAGGAAAAGTGGATGATTTGGCTTCCTCCACGCGAGAAAAGGCCAATGAGCTAGTATCGCTGACCAAAGAGAAAGCAAACGGAGTGGCTTCTTCGGCCAAAGAAAATGCCAAGAACACAATCGTGAATGCAGCTGGATCCATCGAATCTGCAGCAGGCAATATTAAGTCAAAGGCTAAGAAACTAGACATTCTCAATTAGCCCTCTTACTCTACTCGATTGATATTGAGTAGAGCAGTATTTATTATAAGAAAATTACGCATCCCACCGAATAGGCAGCCTTTATGGCTGCCTCAATTTTTTTGTAAAGATGTTAAATATATTATTCTGCCTTCCTCCAGTAAACAGTCACAAGTACAAGAATTGCTGCCAAGAGCAATAAGCTGTGCATCCACATAGAGGCGTCATAGAATAAAACTTGCACAAACCATATAACGATTAATAGTAAAGCTAAGAGATATAGAATTTTATTATTTTTCAAGTAAAACGAGTGAATTGCATTGGTTTTTAAAAGTGCATAAGTCTCCAGAAATGCTATTATAAAATTTCAATATGGCCTTATAAAATTTCCATTTAGATTCTAGCTTTAAGTTGGAAAGCGGTAAATTGCCTATTTACTGAAGCGTCTAACGGAAAACTATAAAAAAATGAATTTTTATTTAAAATTTGATATGACCAAGACTTGCCGCGTGGTACTGGAAGAGCTTATGGACAAGTCACAGCTTCCTGCCAAAGTCGTAGGACTGCACGAGATTGCATTAGAAAAGGAATTAAGCAAGAAACAACTGTCGGAACTTAAAGAGTCATTAGATCGTTATGGTATAGAGATCGTCGATGATCAAAAATCGGCCTTGATTCAGAAAATAAAAGACACCTTAGTGGATATGGTGTGGAATGATAACGAAAATCCGAACGTAACCACCTCCGTGTATTTGGCGGAGAAATTACACCACAGTTATGGCTATTTATCAAACCTATTCTCGGAAATAACCTTTTCCTCTATAGAGAATTTTGTTATTATTCAAAAAATTGAACGTGCCAAACAACTGCTATTAAATGAAGGGCTTACCCTCACGGAAATATCATATATTCTCAATTATAGCAGTGTTGCCCACCTATCCTCACAATTTAAAAAGACTACGGGGCTTACCCCAACCTCTTTTCAAAAAATAATCAAACGCAAGAGAGACCTTAAACAGAATTAAACAATACAGCTATGACAAGTATGAAAATTCTTTTGGCAGATGATGACGAAGACGACAGAATGTTCTTCGAGGAGGCTTTAGAAGAATTAAGGCTGCCGACTGACATTACAACAGTAGGTGATGGCATCGAATTAATTGAGTTCTTAGACAATAATCCAGACTACGAACCGCACATTTTATTTTTGGATATTAACATGCCTCGCATGAACGGCATAGAAGCCCTCAAAGAACTTCGGGCCAAGCCAGGGTGGAAAAATTGGGTGGTCGCTATATATTCAACTTCAAATGCAGAGGCCGACATAGAAGAAACTTTTGTTCAAGGGGCAAACATCTACATCAAAAAACCAAATGATTTCAATGTCCTTAAAAAGACATTGGAAGAAGTGGTTAATATGAACTGGCAATTTCACAGCTCAGGATTAAATAAAGAAACTTTTCTACTGAAAATATAAATTGAATAAAAATGTCTGAAAGATCCGTAATGAAAGAGAATACATACCGCACCTATATTGCAGTATTCTTCATTGCAATCTTTTTGTTTCTATTTTTTAGTGTGATTACATTCAAACAAATCAACGATTTAATAACGATACACGAAAAGGAAACGCACACTTACGAAGTCCAACAAAAAACTCAATTGCTTTTGGCCGACTTAATTAATGCTGAAACAGGGCAACGTGGATTTCTATTGACCCGCGACAGCTCATTTTTAGAGCCCTACTTCATGGCCGAAGGCAATATAGGCTTACACTTGAGCGATTTGCGCGGACTTACGAAAGATAAACCTGCGCAACAACAGAATATCAAAGATTTAGAAGTCTTAAACAAAAAAAGGCTTAAATATTTGACGGATGTCATGGATGATTACGCTCCCGAAGGTTATATGACCAACTATACGGAGAGCAAAATGTATATAGGCAAAAAATTAATGGATAGTTGCCGCGACCAACTCATTGCTATTAAGGATATTGAGTTTGAGCGACTCAAAAAGACACAAGCACAGAGTGATGACAAGGTACGCTCAGCTTCTATTTTTGCCTTGGTCGCTATGTTAGTTTCCTTACTAATCATCCTAATTGCATTTTATAAGATTGATTATGATTTAACTAAAATGCGTAAAATTCTAAAAAACCTGAACCTAGCCAATCATAAATTAACTATAGCTCAAGAAGTAGGCAATATAGGACAGTGGGTTTGGAATATTACGAAGAATACCATTGTCTATTCTGACCAACATTACAAGCAATTGGGCTATGTACCTGGCGACTATGCAGAAGAACTTGATTCCTTCTTCAATATGGTGCACAAGGATGATTTGGATCAAGTTACTTTAATCGGTGAGCATATTATGGCTGGTCAGCATACAGATGATGCTGTTTATAGAATGCATAAAAAAGACGGTAGCTTAGCCTATTTGATATCAAAATATAATTTTACTACGGATAAAGAATCCGGCGACAAAATGGCAATAGGCGTCAATATAGATGTAACCAATGACGTCCTAAATGCAAAAGGTTTGGAGTTGCGAAATGAGTCACTGATTAAAGCCAATAATGAACTCTCATCCTTCAATTATATTGCTAGCCACGATCTACAAGAGCCGTTGCGTAAAATTCAAATGTTCATCTCCCGGATAGATTCAGATGAAGAGACTAAAATTAGTGGTCGTTCAGAGCAGTTTTTTGAGAAAATAAAAAATGCCGCGAATAGAATGCAAATTTTGATTAACGATCTACTCGCCTTCTCTCGACTGAATAAAACGGACAAGGTCATGGAAGCCATTGATCTAAACAGTCTTTTTGACAATATTCGCTCTGAATGGTCACAATCTATTGAAGAAAAAAAAGCACAACTAGAGCTAAGCAATATGCCTGAAATTCAGGGTGTCCCCTTTCTAATCCAAACACTATTTTCCAATTTAATTGGGAACTCCCTAAAATATTGTAAGGCAGACGAAGCGCTCACGATTAAAATCACGCATGAGCATATCGGGAGTCAGAAAATGAAATTTTACGAAGGAGATGACTATCAACGCTTCCACAAAATCAGCATTCAGGATAATGGCATTGGTTTTGAACAAGAATATGCAGATAAGATTTTTGAATTATTTCAACGATTACATGATAAAAATACTTTTGCAGGGACAGGCATTGGATTAGCTATTTGCAAAAAAATTGTGGAGTCCCATGATGGCTATATTCAAGCCATTGGAAAGCCAGGCATCGGATCTACTTTCGAAGTGTATTTGCCTACATAAGTAAATATGGCAAATTGAGTACCAAATAAAAACCGACGAGTGGCACACAAAGAGCTATATTCAAGTTTGCTTAGCAAAAACACATGAAAAGAACAATTCCTAAAATACTTAAACGCATTCCAATAATTCTTGGAATACTTCTCGGCGTTCTCTTATTGGTACAGTTAGGCATCTATATTTATTTTCAAAACAATAAAGGAGAATTCAGCGAGAAAATTTCTAGCCTTCTCTCTGAAAAAATTAATGGCGAACTTAAATTCGCCGACATTGACATTTCCTTTTATAAAAACTTTCCTACTCTCTCACTCCAACTTAACAAAGTCGTTGTCACCGATACTTTATTTGCTCAGCACAAGCTAAAAACCATAGAACTGGAAAGCGCATACTTGAAAATGGGCGCAAGAGCTATGCTTGATGGCAATTTAGTTGTCAAACAACTCACCCTCACTGATGGCAAAATTCATCTTTTTACCGACAATGCCGACTATACTAATCTCAGCATATTTCCGACTGATGAAAACAAAGACAGTGACCAAAAACTACAAATTAAAAAACTCCGCCTAGAAGATGTTCAGTTATTTGTAGAAAATAGGCCAAAGAGAAAAAAGTTTGACATACTGTTTTCGACTTTGCAATGTCAACTTGCAAACAAAAAAAACAATCTAATCATCAAATCAAAAATTGATGCTAAGGTCAAGGAGTTAAACTTCAATATAGACCGGGGCGGATTTTTAGTTAAAAAAAATTTGTCAGGACTTTTGAATGTATCCGTTGACCAAGATAAAAAAGTTGTGAAAATAGTGAAATCAAAAATGACAGCTGGAGGAGAAGACATTTTCATGGCAGGACAATTTAAGCAAGAGGAAGAAGACATTTATTTTAATATGTCATTTCATGCACCAAAAGGAAATTTCAACAGCTTATTGACTTCATTACCCACTTTTTATCAAAGCAAACTAGATCAAGCGCAGGTGAAAAATGATATTGATGTCAAGGCGATTCTGAGAGGCAAACTAAACTACCCAGATACTCCTAGCGCGCGCATATTGATATCTACTCGAAATAATGAGATTAAAACCGAAGCCGGAACTCTTTCCAAGGCTTCATTTGATTATGAATTTTATAATTTTCGTGACAGCACCAAAAGTCACGGTGACGAGAACTCATATATTGCATTTAAAAACTTAAGCGCTACGTGGAAAAACATTCCATTCAAATCGAAAAAACTGACCATTGTCAATTTGAAAAAGCCCTATCTACGCGTAGACCTTAAAAGCCAATTTAAAAGTGAATTGCTTAGTGCATTTACTGAGGGAACAATGAAATTGAAGAATGGCAAGACTAGGGTCAATGTAATTTACAAAGGTCCTCTTCTTGAAAAAGACAATAGAACGAGAAGTCTCGATGGTAGCTTGGTTCTTGCTGATGCTGATGTAAACTACCTCCCTTACGAAACGACATTTACCGATTGCAACGCACAAATTTATTTTAAGGAAAACGATGTTTACTTTAGAAATGTAAACTTCAAGCGCAAGCAAGATGCCATATCCATGGAGGGCAACGCGCAGCAGTTTTTAAATTATTTATTTAATGATCCCGGCAAAATTGCCATTAAATGGAATGTGCAAGCACAGCAATTACACATAGAAAACTATTTGAGTTTTATCAATCGTACGCGTCAATCAGCGAACACAAATACAGCAGCCCAATTGTCGAAAGTGAGCAGAAAATTGGCAGAATTTACGGATAAAAGTGCCATGAAGCTATCACTTAAACTGAACAATATTTACTATCAAAATTTTTCTTCGGAACGTGTTGTTGCCGAGATACTCCTGCTTGAACATGCGATTGCTATCAAGAATGCAAAGATGAATTTTAGACGGGGTACCGTAGCCTTGGCTGGGAACATCTCCATAAAAGATGCCTTAAAGAAGTTTAGTGTGAAAACAAAAATTCAGAATGTGGACATCCCTGATTTATTGCTTGCTTGTGATGATTTTGGACAAAAGACCTTCTGCAAAGACAATATCAACGGTAAGATTAACCTAGACGCACAGCTTGTGGGCAAACTAAACAAAGATGCTAGCTTGAGGCCCAAATCGCTTTCAGGCAAACTATCTTATGACATAAAAAAAGCTTCTTTGGTGGAGTTTGAGCCCTTGCAAAAAGTAAAGAAATTTATCCTACGCTCACGCGACCTCGCCAATTTAGATATTCGCAATTTATCAGGACAATTATATATGAAAAATGGATTGGTAAACATTCCCTTGACTGAAGTAAACACAAGTGTGCTTAATATTTTTATGCAGGGCGACTATGGGATAAATTCAGGAACGGACATAGATATGCTTATCCCCTTGCGCAATCCTAAAAAAGATGAAATTAAAGCCGCCAAAGGAAAAAAAATCAATAAAAAACGTGGATTGAAAATTTACCTGAATGCAAAAGATGACGCGAGTGGTAAAGTGCAATTTAGCCTACTGAAACGGGCTGATAGACCCAGTTTTGAATAGCAGAGCTATTCAGCCGATTCCATTTCTTGAACTTCCTTATCCTCTTCTAACTCTTGGTATCGATCTTCGATGTCCTCAATTTTAGTATCGCTAATGATATAGCTATAAGGAATTAGAGATTCAACGTTTTGAGTAATGATATTAATGATGGCAAGCAATGGAATTGCTAAAAACATGCCTGAGACGCCCGCAATAGCGCCACCTCCTATTACACCCACAATTGTAGCCAATGGGTTGAGCCTTACCTTGGAACCTACTACTTTTGGTGATATTACATTATTCTCTAGAATTTGGACTACACCAATTACAGCAATAACACCCAAAATAGCTGTTGGGTTATTTGTTGCCGCGACAGTGCTTAGTACCGATATAAAGCCTGCAACCAAAATTCCGACATAGGGAATTAAATTTAGCAAAGCGCACAATAAGGCTAGGAAAATAATATGAGGAGCTCCGACAATCCAAAATCCTAGAAGTGATAAAAGAAATATAAAACTCATTTGCAAGAGCAATCCTGTCAAATAGAATTTAACAAGCTCCTTTATACGCGCGAGAATTTTTGATAAACGCTCACCATTACCTTCGGCAAACTTTGCGAACAAAAACTTCTTAAACCGTTTCTTATAAAGCAGGATTAAAAACGAATATACCGGAACGAGAGTGACATTTACCATAACCGAAGACACGGAACCCAGAATATTATTTTCAAAGATGATGTCTTTCGTTTTACTTAATGGCGCATCCGTACCATTTTCAATCATTTCATTTTGCTCACTTAAGCTAAGATTGAAATTTGTTGCTATCCATTTTTGCAATTTGGTGTAGTGTCCCTCTAAATTTTGTTTGATTTCTGGTAGATTATCGAAAAAATTAGCAACTTGACTGCTTAATAAATAGAATAATGCTGACACCAAGATGAGGGTAACTACTATCACAATAATTATCGAAAATACTCGGTTCAAAAAGGTTCTCTGCTCTAGAAAATCAACAAATCGTATGACTAAAATAGAGTATAAACCTGCTATGATAAGGGGTGTAAGTATACTTGCTGCTAAGTTTGTCAAGAGAAGCACGGCCGACAGAATAACGACCCATAAGGCTACATTTAGCAGATACGCGTTTCTTCGTTTAAGGTCGTCTATCATCTAGGAATTATTTCGGAATGTGTGGAATATAATTTAGTCTATTGGATTGTCTATTGTAGTCTCTACAATTGATGGTCCAACATTAATTTGATCTTCAGTTAGAGGCACCACCTTTGTTAACTTATTTTTTTTCTTTTTTCGTTTCTTTTTCTTCTTCTTTTTCTTTTTAGCTCGAAATAATTTATTCAGCGCTTTCTTAATGTCTTTATACTCTAATTTGTCATCAAGCACCAATGCGAGGGAAGTAACTAAGGTTTTGGTCGCCTTACTCTTCGATTTGAACAATGTATTATTAAGCAAAACAGGCAATAGTAAGCCAAGCTTGAAGGTCTTATTGTTGAAATTACCACTGACTGCATCACTAATACTATTTACAGAGAATTCATTAGTCAATGAAGATGGCAGATAGGTATTGACATCAACCAAATCGTTTTTTATAGTACTTAAATAAATTTCATTCTCAATTTCAATGGCACGCATCCTGGCTTGCAGGTCTGACTTATTGCTTAAATTATTCTTCATTTTTAGCATATTTTTTAATGATACGATTGATAACAAATTTTTCAATGTAATTATCCTTAGTCAAAAACACTATTAAAGCGATAAGCAAATAAATAAGAGAAATAGCGCCAAATCCAAAAGTATAACTCCCTAAGACTTGAGATAAATAAAAAGCCAGTGTGATCGTAGCAAACAAAAATGCCATGACCCCACATAATATTACGACTACCTCAGTGATTACATTGGCAACTACTGTACTGCCCTTGTCGAGCGCCTTTAGTTCGGCATATTCAATTTTATTATTGACGTATTGTTTCGCGAGTTCTGTTATATTCGCCAGGCTTTTAGTATTCGTTTGCATGAGATATCTAGTTTAGTTCAAAGAATTCAAATTATTACTTCATTAAAGATGGGCTATTATGCGATAGATAAGTTGCATCTTTTCTCTTAGAAATTATATGATTAACGGAAGATAGAGATTTTAACGCAAAAAAGCCAAGAACGCATAAAGCATCCTTGGCTCTCTTCATTTAGAGTTGATTTAATTAGAACAAATCCTCTAAACGCTTTACTGTATTTACAGTTTCATGAATTTCATCGTGTTGTTTTTTAATAGTTTCTGTTACAGTGGACGGGAGTTCACCAGCATTTGCCAAGACTGCGTGATACTCTTCCATGCTTGCTTTCTCTCCACGAATACACTCTTCTAGAACTTTCTCCTCACTTTCACTACTAAATGCAGCTTTTAAATCCATCCAAGCGCGATGGACATCACCTTTCAAACTACCGGACTTATTCGTTTCGGCAGATGGGTCTAAAATTTCTAAGCCTGATTGCAATTCCGTGGCGTATCGATTTCTTTTCTCAGATTGCTGTTCCAAAAAGGACTTCAATGGAGTATTACTTACATTCTCTGCGGCATTTTTATAACCCAAATATGCGTCATTATTTTTTTCGATTAATTTACTAACTTCTTCTGTGATCTCTTCTCTTGTTCTCATAATTTTTAAATTTTAGTTTTAAGTTATTGTTCTAAAACAAAGTTAGCAGATACAATAACCAAAGCGTTCTAGTTTTAGAGACGATGTTTACATAATTTCAATGAATACCTCAGAACGATACTATAAATAGATGACCCCAGTGGGTTGACAGAATAGCTTTGACTAAGCTAAGAGATTTATTTGCAGCATCAATTTAAACCTGACTTATAAATTATCTAGAAGACAGCACGCTTACAAGCTTCTTGATCAAGTGTATATAGTGTAAAGTAAATAGTGCTATTTACGAGGTGGTATTCTTATAAGTATTATTTCGAAAAGTATATCATCTGAGAGATGATAAGCCTCAACTTTGTGCAAAAGAAAAAACGAAAAATATGAAGAATAAAATAACTCAAGCAGGAACACTCGGATTTGATAAAGAGGAATCCAAAGACTTAATTATGGCCTTAAATAAGTTGTTGGCTAACTATCAGGTTCACTATCAGAAGTTAAGAAATTTTCATTGGAATGTAACTGGTCCTGATTTTTTTGAATTGCACGAGCAGTTTGAGTTGGAATACAATCAAGTAAAGCTAAATATAGATGTATTGGCAGAACGTATTAGAATTTATGGTGCGCGACCGCTATCTACTATGAAAGAATATATAGAACAAGCTACAATTTCCGAAGCCCATGAAAAAGTATCGTCAAAAGAAATGGTTTCAGAGATTCTCTCCGATTTTGAAAACTTACTAACTGATGTAGTGACTTGCCAAGAACTTTCGGCCACGTCTGGAGATACAGCGACATACAATATGCTCACCCGATGGGCCGAGCACCTGGAGAAGAGACATTGGATGCTGACCGCTTGGTTAGGTTCAGAATAATATTTACATCAAAAAATAATTAAAACGTTTAGAAATGAAAGATCCGATAAAAATTATAAGTGGAAAATTAATCTCATGGTATGAGAGCATAGTAATGAATTTACCTAATCTACTATTAGGGATTTTAGTATTTGCACTTACACTATGGCTGTCTCAGCTATTGAAAAAATTTATCAATAAAAAACTAAGTAAACGTATTGAGAAAGCAAGTATGCGTAGTTTGACTGCAAATATCGCTTCTTTCTTGGTCGTTTTATTGGGTTTGGTTCTGGCCTTGAGCACCATGAATTTGGACACTGCAATAGAATCAATCTTAGCCGGTGCCGGTGTAGCGGGTTTAGCGGTAGGTTTAGCACTTAAAGGAGCTTTGTCTAATTTATTTTCTGGTGTCATGCTTTCGGTTCAAGATATTTTGAACGTAGGCGATTGGATTGAGACTAATGGATATTCGGGCACAGTAGAGAAAATCACTTTACGCAATACCTTCATAAGAGAAAAAGATAATAATATGGTGATTATACCAAACAGTACAGTGCTCTCAAACCCTTTTAAGAATTACGGTTTCACGCCCACCAATACGGTAATTGTAAATTGCGGCGTGCATTACAGCACTGATCTTCGTAATGCCAAAAAAGTATTGACTCAAATGATAGAAGACCACTTCCCTCCACCATCTAAAGACAAGACGCCCAAGATATTATACAATAATTTTGGTGGGAGTTCGATTGACTTCGAATTAAGGTTTTGGATTGACCCAAATGAACAGCCGTCACGCATGGAGGCTAGAAGTGAAGCCATCATTCTAATACAAGAATATTTTGCAGACGCAGATATTGATATACCCTACCCTATCCGGACACTTATTCACGAAAATACAAATCAAAGTATCTTGTCAAATTAAGGAGTTCAATACTTAATAGTCAATAAATCAATCATCCGCAAGGCCCTAAGTGCTCTTGTGGATTTTTTATATGCAAATTATATAAGCATGCACATCAATTGTAAAAAGTGTTCACCCAATGATTGATTAACTTCGCAGCTATGAAAACTATATTAAACAAACTCGTATTACTTATGATTTTAAGTTTATTCGTCATCAGTTGTTATGATAATGAAGAAACTAACACCACTGAAATTGAAATGGAAAGCAATGCCGACCTTGGGCTTCAAGACTTCACGACCATGTCTTTTGAAGATCAAGAAAATGACATGAATACGCGCATGGAAGACCTAAAAAATTGGACTTCCGAAATGGACGACGAAACGCGTGCAACCTATCAAACTGACTTAGACAATTTAGAAAACGAAATCAATACCTTCAGGGAAAAACGCAGCCAAGCTGATGCTAATGCTGACGACGCAACATTAAAAGCTGAAACTCAAGCATTTGCTGATAAAATTCGAGCAAGTAGTGATGATATAAAAAACAGAATTAAAGGAGTTCAAGCGGACGTCCAAGACTCTAAGAGTGAAGTTAAAGAGGACATTAATGAAAGTAAAGAAGATTTAAAAAGTGATATCAAGGAAACTGCAGATAATGTGCAGGATGAAGTACAATCGACCAAAGAAGACTTGAAATCAGATGTGCAAGAGAAGAAAGTGGAGGTTAAATCTGACATTAAAGAAAAAAGTGCTGATGTTAAGAGCGATATTAAAGAAACTGCAGCCGACGCCAAAAGTGGCATAAAAGAAAAAGCAGCTAATTTAAAAAGTGGCATCAAGGAAACAGCGGCAGATGTGAAGAGTGGTATTAAGGAAAAAGCAGCTGATATTAAAAGTGATCTTAAGAGAGATCAAAAATAATTATCCCTTTTACAGAATTTATAAAAGACCGCCTTTGGGCGGTCTTTTATTTTTGATGCAACTTTCGGCTAAATTATTTGTTGTGCTTTTCGAGATATGGATATACATTTGCGCTTAGATGTGTCGAGAAATCGACATTGGACCTATAGCTCTCCCGATAGTTATCGGGAGGGACTGTAGAAGAAGTAATTAGCAGAGACACATTAATTTATGAGGACAAAAATGTATTTGTTGTCCAAATAATCGACAAAATAAAACGCCCCAGTGCTTTCCTGAGGTACTATCTTAAAAAACAAAGATATTTATAATTATTTTTTACATTTGTCCAACAAGAGAGGAAGCAGTCTTTGATTGTTTACCTTGTGTAGCCACGCCTTGAGTGTGGCTATTTTCAATCATGGACATATTCTTGTAATTTTCAATATATGCTTCGTCTTTTTTCCAAAGAGCGTAGATAGTCGTCAAAATTTTCTTCTGAACAGCAA
>Ga0209187_1000224_pt1 | contig 122740 bp, 82 predicted proteins | sample BantaG_FD_187430 | JGI IMG/M metagenome (GOLD analysis project Ga0209187, IMG submission 187430) | Marine algal microbial communities from Bantry Bay, Ireland - BantryBay_4 metaG (SPAdes) (version 2) | ecosystem: Host-associated > Algae > Red algae > Unclassified | place: Bantry Bay, Ireland...
TTCTTCAAAAAATGTTTTAGTTTTAATTTTCATAAAGCAAGTATTACTCGTTTGTTAATTCAACACTCTAATTTACGAGTTTTTACTTGCTTTTTTTTGTTTCAAACGGTTTTATAAGAAAACCCTTCCTATAAAAGTATTTGACAGGGACGGAAACGGAAATCTCTTTGATTTAATATGTGCTATATATCACGGAATTGATAATGGTGCGGATATTATTAATATAAGTGCAGGTTTTAGTGGACTGGACTTTGGACATTGGGTAATTAGGGAACTGGGTAATTAGATAAATTGCTCATTATCAATAATTTACGTTGATTTGCATTTTATTTTAAATTAACTTTATTACAATTTTTATTATGCTGATAAATAGCGAATTATACTTTCGTTAGCCTAATTACCTAATTTCCCAGTTACCTAATGTCCAAAGTCCAGATATTTAAGAAATGAAAAAATAATGGAAATCACAGATTTAGACGAACTAATAACGAACATGAAGCCTGTTCTTAATGGAGGGGAATATATCTTTGCAAGCGTAGCAAATACGGCACCTATTCCGAGAGCAATGACGGTATCCGAAATAAAAGAAAAGGAAGGCATTACGGTAGTCCTGTCAAAAAAAAGACGCAGAACAACTCGGATACTTGACAAAAAAAATTAGGACGTAAAATTACTTTGAATGGATAAAGGATTGTTCTATAAAATTTAAAAATTTTCGACATGGGATTTAATTTTTGAATCAAATTGAAAAAAATGTAATGAGCAAATTATAATACCTTCTCTATCTAAATTAGGCGTATTAATTTGGTGAAATTCGGTATTTCAAAAAGTTAATAGACGTATTAAAAGGGCTTAAAACAAGCCTATAAAAATTTAGATGGAGAAATAGAAACCTTAGAAAGTTCCCAAAAAATAAAGGCAAATACTTTGTGAATTATTAGTCTATCTTTGCGACCTTTTAATATAAAGCAAGCCATGACAAGACGATTGATTAATCACTTTACAAGCAACCCTAAAAACGACATTCTCTCCGGAATTACGGTATCTCTTGCCCTTGTTCCGGAGGCGATTGCCTTTGCTTTTGTAGCTGGAATAGACCCTTTGGTGGGTCTGTATGGTGCATTTATTATGGGTATTGTGACGGCATTATTTGGTGGCAGACCGGGCATGATATCGGGTGCTACGGGGGCTACGGCAGTAGTGATGGTACACATGATTGCGAAGGGAAATGAAGTGGGTGTTGGCTTGGCTACGCCTATCGACAATCTTGGTTTGCAATGGCTCTTTATCACCTTACTAATCGTCGGTGGTATTCAAATCATGGCAGGCGTTTTTCGATTGGGAAAGTTTGTACGACTGATTCCTCATTCTGTGATGATGGGTTTTGTGAACGGATTAGCCATCGTTATTTTCTTGTCTCAATTGAGTCTTTTCAAGGAAAAAATAAACGGACAAACACAGTGGCTGCAAGGCAATGCGCTTTATATTATGTTGGCTTTGGTGGGCTTGACGATGGCGATTATGTGGTTGTTGCCGCGACTGACGAAAAAGATTCCTTCGGCATTGGTGGCGATTATTGTGGTGGCGGCAATTACTATTTTTGCCAACTTGGATGTCAGTACCGTTGGTTCGTTCATCAGGGATGGCGGCGGAACGGGTTTGCAAGGTGGCTTGCCGACTTTTCAGGCACAAATATTTTCTATGCTTGCTACGGTTGGCGAACATTGGGGCTTGATTTTATCTACGGCAATGATATTGGCGGCTGTGGGTTTGATTGAATCGCTGATGACGCTCAATTTGGTGGATGAATTGACGGAAACGCGAGGAAGTGGTAATGTCGAATGTGTGGCGCAGGGCAGCGCGAATATTTTGAGCGGACTTTTTGGCGGCATGGGCGGTTGCGCGATGATTGGTCAATCCATTATCAATGTCAATAGTGGTGGTCGGGGTAGATTGTCGGGTGTGGTGGCGGCACTGGGTTTGCTTTGTTTTATATTATTTGCGGCACCGCTTATTGAGCAAGTTCCTATCGCAGCTTTGGTTGGTGTTATGTTTATGGTGGTTATCGGAACTTTCGCTTGGTCGAGTTTTAGAATTATCAATAAAATACCACGGTCAGATGCTTTCGTATTGGTTATGGTATCTGCGATTACGGTTTGGCACGATTTGGCGATTGCGGTAATTGTAGGCGTAATCATTTCGGCTTTGGTATTTGCTTGGAAAAACGCGACGATGATTCGCGCACGCAAACGCATCAAAGCCGACGGAACGAAGGTCTATGAAATCTGGGGACCTTTATTTTTCGGTTCTATCCAAAATTTTAATGAAAAATTTGACCCTTCCGGCGACCCGGATTCGATTGAAATTGATTTTATAGAATCCAAAATAAGCGACCACTCCGGCATAGAAGCCATGCGCGGAATTGCCAATAAATATCTGGACCTCGGCAAGTCCATAAAGTTTACGCACCTTAGCCCCGATTGCAAAACTTTACTGATTCGAGCCAATCCTAAATTCGCAAAGGTGATAAAAGATTCTGTGGATGACCCGAGGTATTATGTGGTCACAGATAAGTTGGATGTGGATGTTTAAAAAAAACATTTTGAACCACTAAGTACACAAAAAACACTAAATCGAACCAATAAAAAAGAACACAAAAATATTATAATCAACATGTTATAAAATAATTTAGTGACCTCTGTATTAATTCGACCTTCGTGTTTTTTGTGTCCTTAGTGGTTCAGAATGTCAGGCAACAATATATTTAATTTTAATCGAAAAATAAAAAGATGAACTGGATATATACGCTTGATATGATTGGGACGCTGGTATTTGCGATAAGTGGCGTAATGGCAGCAGTAGAGAAAAAGTTGGACTTAGTGGGGGCATTTGTTTTGGGCTTTGTGACGGCGGTAGGTGGCGGTACTTTGCGCGATGTGCTTATTGGAACTACTCCGGTGGGTTGGATGAATGATTTGAATTATATTATCTTGATAGTCAGTGCTTTGCCGATATGTTTTTTTGCAAAGAAATATATTTTACGCTTGCGAAAAAGTATGTTTTTGTTTGATACAATTGGGATTGCTTTGTTTACGATACTGGGCTTGGAGAAGACGCTTTCGCTTGGTTTGTCTCCGGTGATAGCCGTATTGATGGGAGTAGTGTCGGCTACTTTTGGTGGCGTAATACGTGATGTCTTGTCGAATGAAGTGCCTTTAATATTTCGGAAAGAGATTTATGCAAGTGCTTGTGTCGTAGGTGGTCTAGTGTATTTGTTGACGAAGTATTTGGATATAGCGCATCCCGCAGATTTTTTGATTCCGATTATGTTAGTGATTGTGATTCGTTATTTGGCAGTACGCAATAGTTGGGGAATTAGCTTTAATCCTTTGAATTAGGAACGTGTACGAGATAATGATTCATTCATTCCCCTGCCAACTCCCTGATTAATTCCGAGATATTCAACTCGATATTTTGAACTGATACGCTCATATTGATTCAATTTCTTTCACTAATATCGTACCTTTGCTAATTGTGGTTTGATAGGAAAAATAAATTTATAAAAACCCAATGAAAAGTTATCACAATCTGCTCCACTCTTAGAACTAATTTATACTTTTGTCCTTTCACTCCCCGTAATTAGATATTGACCTAAATATGTCGCAAAAGCCGCGAAACATTATTTTTCTTATCGCTGACAGTTTACGCTTTGATAGCGTTTATGATGCAGGTATTCAACTCCCTTACGTTCAAAAACACGCGCTTCAATTCACCGAAGCACGCTCTGCCGGATGCTGGACGCTGCCTGCTACGGCATCCCTCTTTACCGGATTGATGCCACACGAGCATGGTGCGACCTCGCAAAGCCGCGCCATTCATCTGGAGATTCCGACGTTGGCAGAAAAAATGAAATCTGCCGGATACAACACCTATCAAGTCACCGCCAATATCGCCACGACGGATATTTTTGGACTACACAGAGGCTTCGATGAAGTTCGTCGAATTTGGAAATTGGTGGATCCAAAATTCAATCGCTTACAACAATTGCTTGTTTTAATCGGAAAACCACGTTTGCGTAAAAAGCTGATGTCCAAAGACTTACTCATGCAGCGCATGTCTTCCGACCTTGAAATGGCAAAAACGTGGTTGCAGCATACTTATGAAGATGTCTTTGAAGAAGCCCGAAAAATTATCCGAATGAATGAGGCAAAAGGCGAGAGCAGTTTTATATTTTTAAACCTCATGGAGACGCATTTTCCTTATCACATTGCACCTACTTTTCAACTTTCTACGACCGGAATCCGCCGCAAATTGCGAGAAGTCACGTCTTTATTTCACACTGCCAATCAGACTTTTTTGACAAAAGGACATCAAAATATCAAAGCGGATATGCTCGAAGTTCTCAAAGGCAGACAGCGTCAGGCTTGGTCTTCGCTTGCGCCCGGCGTAAATGCTTTTTGTGAAGAAATGCACAAAGACACCGGAAATTTGGTCATTTTCGGAGCGGATCATGGTGAAAATTTTGGTGAAACAGGTTGGACATATCACTTCAGTAATGTGACTGATGCAGGCAATAAAGTCCCTATGTTTTGGCTCGACCACAATGGCGAATCTTCCAAAACCATTCCCGAACCCGTGAGTACGCGCCATATTTTCAACAGCCTTTTGCGCGCTACGCAGCAAGAGCAACTCGGTCCGTCGATGGTACACGAACCCGAAATGTCTTCGCCCATCATGCAATCATTTTGGTATAATAATAATGGTAAAACATTAGACCAATACAAGTATAACCAAGTCTGTTTTTTGTTGGAAGACACCCGTTTTCTGATGCGTAATAATCGTTGGTATCAAGCTCCTTTTCAAACCGGTTATGACGAACCGGAATACATCGCCTTACCCAACGACGCTCACCCGATACACGACTTAGTCAAAGACCTGAAAAGCAAAGACGAGCATCTAAAAACCTTAGAAGATTTCAGGATGTTTTCCTCCGGGATTTCTTTCGATGTAAAAAAACATTAACACCAAATTTAGGAATGGTAAAATTGTGTGATTGTGAAATTGTTATTATGTTTTTTTGCGAAGTAAAAAACGCCTTTTAACCATAAAACAATGCAGCAATAAAACAATGCCATCTTAGGCATCAAAATATTTTCTTCTTTTCACTACCTTTGTTGCTGCAACAGGATACAAGTATATCCTTTTTATATGTTTAAACATGAAAAATGAACATATTAGAATTAAAATCGTATCGAATTTTTGTAGGAGATGATATTTGGAAGGATTTTACTTATTTGCTAAAACAAAGAGACTACTCGCGTGTCTTGATTTTGGTGGATGAAAATACGGGGCGAGACTGTTTGCCTGTCTTTCAGGCGAATGTGAATATCTCCGCTCAGGTCATCGAAATTCCGGCAGGAGAACAGCACAAAAACATCCAAACCTGCCAAGCCATCTGGAAAACGATGTTCGAATACGAAGCAGATCGCAACTCAGTGGTCGTTAATTTGGGCGGTGGCGTGATCGGCGATATGGGCGGTTTTTGTGCGAGGACATTCAAGCGCGGTATTGATTTTATACAATTTCCAACAACCTTACTTTCACAAGTAGATGCTTCGGTCGGCGGTAAGCTCGGCGTTGATTTTCAAGGCATTAAAAACTCAATCGGGCTATTTGCTGACCCGCAAGCCGTATTTATTTATCCGCCGTTTCTGGATACTTTGCCGAAGCGTGAATTGCGAAGCGGTTTTGCGGAAATCGTGAAGCACGGATTAATTTTTGACGAAAAATACTGGTCAGATATTAAAGAAATGAACTTTCTGCATCCCACAACACTATCTGAACTCATCTTACCTTCTTTGCATATAAAAAAAGAGGTCGTCGAAGCCGACCCTTACGAAAAAGGCTTGCGTAAAATTCTCAATTTTGGGCATACCATCGGTCATGCGGTAGAGAGTTATTCGCTCCACACCTCAAAACCTTTATTGCATGGAGAGGCAATCGCTATCGGAATGATTTGTGAAGCATGGTTGTCTTTTAAGACCTTTACTTTGAAGCAGAGCGAACTGCGAATTTTGACCGAATTTATACTCCGAATTTTCGGAAAAAAAGACATCGACATCGACAGTTTTGAACGCCTCATCCAACTGATGCGAAACGATAAAAAGAACGAAAACGCCAAAATTAATTTCACCTTATTACGAAATATCGGCGAAGCCGTCGTCAATCAAACTTGCGACGAAGTCAGCATTGGTGAAAGTTTAATGTATTATGATTCGTTATAAAGTAGCATAGGCTTCCAGCCTGCACATGTTAGAAATATTCCATGCAGGCTGGAAGCCTGTGCTACTTTTGTCAATTTTTAATAAATTTCTTAGAAAAAATCTGCTTCGCAGATTCGACGGAAAGAATGTACATACCTTGCGACAAATGTTCGATATTTAATTCCTGTTGTTTATTATTGCATTTAAATTGATGGATGAGGCTGCCATTTAAATCATAAATAAAGGCGGTAGCTACTATCTCAAATATCGGTATTTGAATATGAATAATATCAACCGCCGGATTAGGAAATATGGTCAATACATCACTGTTTATCAGTTCATTATCCAATAGAAGAATATCCTCATTTTTTACTTCATTCATTAAATTACTTACAACATTCACTGTATAATCTTCTACTTCACCGTAGGTGAAATTTTCACAAAACCCTGCCGTCGAGCCATACTTCATCGTGACACGCATACGGGTTTGTCCGGGTGTGGCATTGGCAGGAATATCAGCATTTGCAGAGAGTAAACCGCTATTGGTAGAAGAGCCTTGAACGACCTGTTCGTCAGTATCATCAAAATCGCCGTCTTGATTGAAGTCAATGTAAATGCTCCAATAAAAATGATAACCGACATCAGGACCTTTACTGAAATACAAGGGCTGTGTACCGCCTTGCGAAATATTAAAACTAACATTTGTAAAATCCTGATAACCATCGCCACTGCCGGAAGTATTGCCGCCCGTCTCGGCTGTACCGATGTAGTCAATCCATTGATGTTGGGAACTGCCTGCGCTTGCATTACAATACCCACCGCCACCAGAACAAGGCAGACAAGTGCCACCACAATCGACTCCGGTTTCGCTGCCATTTTGGATACTGTCATTGCAAGTCGGAGTCGGCGCAGCACCGAATTGTACCGTATAATCCTCCACTTCGCCATAGTCAAAATTGCCACAAACGGGTGGTGCCGAATTGTATCGCATACTCACACGCAGACGCGTCGTACCACTTGCCGAAGCGGGAATATTGATACTACCCGTTGCTGCGGTATTGGTCGGACCGGCAGAAAAAACCATTTCATTAGCATCCTCAAAATCGCCGTCGGCATTGTAATCTATCCAAATTCGATAGGTATCCGAATAAGCCGCACCGGAAAATCCGGGCGTGATACTAACATTGACGGACTGCCCGACAGGTAGCTGCACGGTGAGACTTGTAAAATCGCTATACGGCGTACCCGCCGAGTTTTTTGTAAAATCATCAAGGCTTACACTTGCAATCCATTCGTAATTTGAATTATTGCTTTGTGATGTGCAATAACTGGAATTTCCATTGTCATTTTCACAATTGCTTGCACCGCCTAAACCTACTGCATACCAAGCATTTGTAACCGCAATAAGCTCTACCGAACAAGCCCCAAAAATGTCTTCCGTCGCCTGAATACTAAAGATACGTGCAGAGGAATAATTGGAATTTGGAGAGAGATAAACGGCTTCGGTTCGGTAGGCAATTTGGGCAGCGGCATCCATTCCAATGCCTGTTATATCGTATGTGTCACCGATGTCGTTGGTGCCGGAACCGCCTGTCGTGAGCAGATAAAACCAGTGGTTGATCACACCGCTATTGACATGTACACCGCCATTGTCGGTATCGTCAGTATGCCAATATGTACCACCGTAAGTGTCGGGTTGATTTTCAGAGTTTGGATCGCTCATTGAGCGTAAAGCCGTGCCTTGCAATATGACATCTTCAGCGATAAGCCAGGGCGATTTATTGGGTTCGGCATGAGCCTCAACACAGGCTGCCCAGATGTCGCTAAAGCCCTCATTCAAGGCACCGGATTCATAAGAATAAACCAAGTCGGCAGTATTGCTGCACAAGGCATGAGCAATTTCGTGTGCAGTAATATCCATCGAAGTCAATGCCGAAAAACGCTGCGAACCGTCACCATAAATCATGCGAGTGCCATCCCAAAAAGCATTGTCATAATTGGTATCAAAATGAACGTAATTATACAATGCCGCGCCACTATCATCGTAACTGTTGCGATTGTGTTTTTGGAGAAAATAATCATAAGTCGCTTGTGCGCCATAGTGCGCGTCAAGCGCAGCATTATCTTGAGCCGCATTGTTCCATTCTGACCAGACATTATCGGAATCTGTAAAGTCCACCGCAAAGTTATAATCCGTACCGCCCTGCATATTCAGCGTGACAATACCACTACCTCTCGTATAATCACGCAAACGATAAGTTCCTGAATAACTGTCAGTTGCGAGTGTTTTAACACCGCTATATTTGGTGTGGCAAGTGCCGTTGGCGGCAGCGTGTTTGATGATAGGATTCTGGTGAACGACCTCGCCTGTATGTGCGTCGATATACACATAGTCACGACTGAGCGGTTGCTCGGCATAGATGTCAAATTTGTAAGCGAGTGTCGGTTGGCGATACTTCTCGCGGTCGTGTCGGTTGCGATAATTTTCTACGATAACGAGTTCTGCTTTTGGATAAAAAGTAGCTTTTAGATTGACTTGCTCGGCTTTCAACCATGCTTCGTTTTGTATGGATTGCCACTTGTAGCGTTTGGCTCTGATATTGTCGAGCGCAGCACTCAAGGCTTGGGCTTCGCTGAGTGTGGGATTGGTGTTGAGGGCATCGCTCACTTGTTTGAATTCGCCACTCATCGCACTTAGGGAGTTGTTCTCGGTGTGGACTGTATAAGTTCCGTATTCTACTTTGATGCCTTTGTAATATTGTTGGTATTTATGGTGTTTGAATCCGAGCGGATCGGTCTCGGATTTGTGCAATTTGAGTTGGTCGGTGGAGCGGATAGGTAAATGATTGACAATTGCTGACTTGATGTCATCTTTGTGGTAATGATTCTTTTTGAATTTGAGGAAAGTGGGCGTTCCTTTGCTGTCGTTTGTACGTTTGACGATATGAGCGTCGAATTGTCCGAAGACGAATAATGTACTGATAACTATCGCTATCGCAATGCTTGTGACTTTTCTGAACATGATTGTTGAATTTTGTGACTTCAACAAATTCAACTATTTAAACATGTATTTTAAATTGAAGGGCTAAAAGCTGTGACAGTGGGAATTAAACATAATGAAAAAATGTTTTGTGATTTATTTTAATCGGACGTATGAGATATGATTGATTATATGGATGTGTGAGTCTGTAAATTAGAAAGTTATTGTTCGGGATTAAATATATTCTAAAAAATCAAACTATGTTTGTCTTTTTGATTTGTAAAAATGTTTTTATAAAAACATTTACATTAAAATAATTTCTAATGTAAATTAAAAATACGCTTGTATTTCTGTTTAAATATTCAAAAAACGACGAAGAATGGATTTTATGCGCCAATAATCGGGCTGATATTGAGTTTTATTATTCTGAAGTTCGCTCAAATTTCCGATAAAATATCCATGTTCTTCGAGCGTTGGTTTGACCAAATTGGTCAGTATTTTATAGTCTTCGGGTTGAATATTTGCATAAGCACGGACGAGTGCTTGTGGGTCGGGCGTTAAGGCGGCTTGCCATTGCGATGCAGGAACGGGAAGGTCAAGAAAGGTATAAATTTGCTGCAAAGTCTCTCGCGGATAGACTATTAAATCTTCATATTGCACTTCAAGATACTGCGATATAGGCAAGGCGTTAGTTTGTTTTTTTATCCTTGAAACTACTTTTTGCCAATACAAAATAGCTTCTTGCGATGTCGCTTGCAAGGGCGCGGTTTTACTTAATTTTGCTTGATAGCTAAAGTTTCCTACCTTGTCAGGATGTCCGGCAGTGATGAGTCGGCTGATGCCTTTGTGCTTGGTCATTGAGATGGCAGCAAAACGCCCGTCGCGTATGACATGAATAAATTTGGACTGAGGAAAGAGGCGCGAAATAGCTTGCAGGTGCAAGCCGTATTGAGGCGTTTTGTCTATGAGAAATCGTTTTTTGTCAGGGGTGTTTTTTTGATAACAAGTATTTAAAAAAGCCATAACACGCTGTGCGTGTGTGGTGTATGAATGGTCGGTACAATGTTGTGAAAATTGTTTTTTGAAGGCTGCTTTATCAGTAATTTGAGCTTCTTGGAGGTGTGTATCTGTCCAACGATTTTCGCCATTGGAGGTGTAGTGTTCGTCCAAAATTTGCCAAAAATCTTCAAGTGACAGACTGGCATCTGCAAATCTCGTCGCCAATGTACTGATAAAATGCGTCTCCGTTATTGGCAGCAATTTCGGATGTTCGCCGAACATACGATTGAGCAAGTTTGTACCACAGCGTCCCGTACCGACAATGAAGTGGATGTTTTGCATGATATGCGGAATATTTAGCCACCGCCTCTTCACCTTTTACACTTTATAAAACGGCATTTTGACGACTTTTGCTTTTATCGCTTTATTTCTAATTTGAATAAAAATCTCGGTATCAGGCTTTGCAAAATCTGTTTTGACATAACCCATTCCAATGGCTTTTCCGAGCGAAGGAGCTTGCGTACCGGAAGTTACTTTTCCGATAATCGCACCCTCGGCATCTGCTATCTCATAATCGTGTCGCGGAATGCCGCGTTCCGACATTTCAAAACCAACTAATTTACGTTGTACGCCTTCGGCGCGTTGTTGTTTGAAAATTTCGACGGAATTAAATTCGCCCTTTTTCGTTTTCGTAATCCAACCGAGTCCGGCTTCTATCGGCGAGGTTGTATCGTCAATATCATTTCCGTAGAGGCAATAGCCCATTTCGAGTCGTAGCGTATCCCGCGCACCTAATCCAATCGGCTGAATATCAAAGGCTTTTCCTGCTTCAAAGACAGCATCCCAAACTTTTACAGCCTCATTTACATTTACATACAATTCAAATCCGCCCGACCCGGTATAGCCCGTCGCCGAGACCAATACATTCTCCACACCTGCAAATACACCTTTTTGAAAGGTATAATATTTCATTCCTTTCAAGTCAACATCGGTCAGCGTTTGCATAGCCTCTACTGCCTTCGGACCTTGTACAGCGAGTAATGCAGTTTGGTCAGAAATATTGATCATTTTCGTATCCGAATCATTATGTTTGCTAATCCAATCCCAATCTTTTTGAATGTTGGATGCGTTGACAACGAGCATAAAAGCCTGTTCACCCTCCGCGCACATATCTTCTGGCAGGCGATAGACCAGGAGGTCATCTACAATCCCGCCTTTGTGATTGGGCAGACAAGAATATTGTGCATCGCCGATGTTCAATTTCTTGACATTGTTGGACGTAACTTTTTGTATCAAATCGGCAGCTTCGCGCCCACGCACGATAAATTCGCCCATGTGCGAGACATCAAATACGCCTACGCCCTCGCGCACTGTCGCGTGTTCTGCTTTGATACCTGAATAAGAAATCGGCATATTGTATCCGGCAAATTCTGCCATTTTCGCGCCGAGTTCGATGTGTTTATTGGTTAGTGGTGTATTTTTCATGTCGAAAAGTATTGAGGTGTTGAAGTGTTGAGGTGTTGATGTATAGACGTGAATCATACACGTCAGTACATCAGCACATTAGCACGTCAGCACATTTTAAGGCGCAAAAGTAGTAATAATTTAAATGAGAATATTCTGTGAACGGATATATTTTTTGGTATTCGCACATTTTTTAGTCCACTTATTTTACATTAGTGGAATTTTAGAAAAAGTCCACTAATTTGCTTTTGTGGACTTTTTTGTGTATTTTTATGGAAAATGGTTTTGAATATATGGGGATATTAGCACAACAATTAAGAAATTATTTTGGTCATCAAAAAGAGTTTACAAAACAGGAATTACAGGATTTTTACCAACGTGAAAAAGACTATTCGGAGAGTGATTTATTTTGGGGTGTGTATGATTTGAAACGTAAAAATGTAATTAAATCTGTGGATGAAAATACTTATAAATTGGTGGATGATAGCTTGCGTTTGTTTGAACCGATTTTAAGTGATAAATTATTAAAAATAAATCAGCTAATACATAACTTTCAGTTAAGTGGCAACTACTGTATTTGGTCGAGCGAATGGTTGAATGACTTGATGATACATCAGGTGATGCGTACTTTTGTTTTAATTGAAGTAGAACGCGACGCAGCAGAATTCTTATTTAATTATTTGCGTGACCACCTTGATGCAGATGTGTTTTTATATTTGAATAAAGCTGATAAAGTATTGTTAGATAGATATGTTTTTGAAGCAAAAATGCCTGTCGTTGTCACCAAAATTATTACAAAATCTCCAATTAAGAAGATAAAACAAGACAAAAGAGAGGTTTATATTCCTAAATTGGAAAAAATATTAGTGGACTTGTTTTATGACGATGATCTATTCATAGCTTACAGAGGCTCAGAACAAGAACGTATTTTTGAAGAGGCAATCAATAGGTATCAGATTAGTTTTGAGACAATGTTCAGTTATGCAAAAAGAAGAAAACAAGAAAAGCACATAAAAAAATATTTATATAATAATTTTAAAAACGAACTAATAAATATATTGGAATGATTAGCGAAAAAAACTTCAAAAAAGAATGGGCAGAAAAAGTAAAGCAGAAACACTTTAAGAAGAAGGATCCCTCACTATTAGAAAGAATGACTCAGGCACTTTATCTGTGTGAACAACTTAAAACCAACGGTTTGGAATTTGTATTTAAGGGTGGCACGAGCCTTATATTATTGTTTGATGAACCCCAGAGATTTTCTATTGATATTGATGTCGTAACTACTACAAGCCGGAAACAACTCGAAAATGTGTTAGACAACATTATCAAAAATTCACATTTTACAAGCTGGAAACCAGATGAAAAAAGAAGCTACAAGGAAGGAGGAGTTCCCAAAGCACATTATTTCTTCTTTTTTGACTCGATATTCGACCAGGATAACAAAATTTTACTGGATATTCTTTTTGATAAACAGCCTTACTTACACACACAAAGTATAAAAATTACAAAGCCTTGGATAGATACGACCCTGCCATTAACGGAAGTGACTGTACCGACTATCGAATCTATTGCAGGAGATAAACTAACAGCTTTCGCACCCAGTACAACAGGAATTCTTTATGAGACGGGCAAACACACTGAAATTATAAAACAAATGTTTGACGTAGGACAATTATTTGACAAAATAGAAGATTTTGAACTTGCTGTAGCATCTTTTCAATACCATGTAAAAAAAGAAATCGGTTATCGTAATCTTTCGCTTATCGTAACCGACGTACTTGATGACATTCTAACTACTTGTTTTGATGTAGTTATGGAAGGGCGACCTGAATTAAACAAAGGTATTCTTACTTTTAAAAACTGGACAATTCACTCATTCCGAAGAGAAGAAGCTATCGAAGCTGCCGGAAAAATCGCTTACATGGCAGCAAAAATAAAAGCAAATGATATGAATCCTTTACTTCATTTTGATGCGAAAACCATGAACAAAAAAGATTATTGGGTTTTACATGAGGAATATAATCGTATAAATAAAAGAGTCAGAAATGCCAAAAATGCTGTATTCTATTGGTATCATGCAGTAGATATAATCATAAAACATCCACAACTTTTTCACATTGCCATTTAAATATATGCGCCTACCACATCCAATTCCCCTTTCTGAAATCGCCAAAATGACAAATGCTAGAATATTCGGCGATCCCGATGCACTCGTTACCGGTATCAATGAAATTCACAAGGTCGAATCGGGTGATTTGATGTTTGTGGATGTCGCCAAATATTTCAAAAAAGCCTTTCAATCTGCCGCTACCTTTATTCTCATCAATGAACAAGTGACCCGCCCGCGAGGTAAACATTTGCTACTTTGTGACGACCCTTTTTCGGCATATAATTCATTGGTAAAGCACTACGCGCCCAAGCGACCTTTGACGATACACATCAGCGATACAGCCCAAGTGCATCCTACGGCAATACTCGAACCCAATGTCGTAGTAGGGCATCAGGCTATCATCGGTGCGGAGACTTATATTCGTGCAAATACGGTGATACACGATGGTACGGTCATTGGCGAACAGGTCGTCATTCACTCCGGTACGGTCATTGGTACGGATGCTTTTTATTATACAAAAAATGATGCAGAATTTGAAAAGTGGCATTCCTGCGGACGGGTCATCATCGAAGATCGGGTAGAAATTGGAGCTTGTTGTACCATAGATAGAGGCGTATCGGGCGATACGATCATCGGTGCAGGAAGCAAACTCGACAATCAAGTACATGTCGGACATGGTGTGGTGATTGGTAAAAATTGTATTGTCGCAGCACAAGTCGGGATCGCAGGAAAAACCACGCTCGGCGATGAAGTCAAACTATGGGGACAAGTCGGCGTGTCATCTCGTTTGAATATCGGAGACGGCGTAGAGGTCTATGCCCAATCGGGCGTATCGCGTGACCTCAAAGGCGAACAAGCCTATTTTGGTGCGCCGGCTGTTAATGCCAAAGAATGGTTCAGCGATTATCGTGCATTGAAAAGAGTGGCGAGGAAAGAGAAATCAAACCGTGGTTCGTAAAGGTACTTTGCATGAAGGTAATAGGTGTGAGCATAAAGCCAAATTTATTTAGCCATCGTCTTTATATTTTGTCGGTTTTTATGTAATATTTCTATCGTATAAAAAGTTATTACTTTATCCCTTTCGACAATATCAAATGTACAAAAACCATTTTAATCGAATACCGATGAAATACATCTTCACATTAATCATATTAATTGGCTTTACGACTATTCAAGCGCAAGATTTGGCAATAGGTCAATGGCGGTCACACCTGTCTTATACCGTCGCTGTATCTGTAACACAAAGTGATGAAGCCGTTTATTTTGCCAGCGAACAATCTTTATTTTTTATTAATAAAGCAGACAATTCGGTCGAATTACTCAATAAAATAACAGGATTGAGCGATTCCGGTGTTCAGCGTATTCATTTCAATAAGCACAATGATATTTTATTCATTGCTTATACAAATAGTAATATTGATTTGGTGACAAAGGATGGAGCTGTGATTAACGTTCCGGCGATAAAAGACGGTAATGTGATTGGTGATAAAAAAATTAATCATATTCATTTTCAAGAGAATTTTGCATGGCTTTCTACCAGTTTCGGAATCGTAAAATTCGACATGCAGAAAACCGAATTTCGATTTACGACTTTCACAGAATCGATAGCTAATTCTGTTACCATTTATAAAAATAAAATATATGCCTCGACCGAAGATGGTCTGTTTCGCATTGATATGAATACAAGTGAGTTGTCGCAGTCCAATTTTGCAAATTGGGAGCGAATTGGCGTGGCAGACGGATTGCCTTCTGCCTACTATTCTACTGTAAATGAAGTACTTGATGACAAATTATATGCGGATGTAAATGACACACTTTTTATATATGATGGTAATGATTGGTCATCTTTTTATTTTCAAGAAAATTCTCCTTTTACAACACTACATACCGGAAACAATAGACTCGTCGTATGTACGGACGGTTATGACAAACTCTTGCTGATTAATCCTGACGGCACAGCGATTACTTTTACTGACCGTCAATATGTCAACTCTTTGGGTGAAGCCATTGAAGATGAAAATGGTGTCATTTGGATAGCTGACCGCTTTGAGGGAGTCAGTAGTTTTGATCCGACTACAGATGATAAAAGAGAGTACGAAATTGACGGACCTTACTCCAGTAAGGTCGGAGAAATCACGATACACGATGGCGAAGTTTGGGTAGCATCAATTTTATTAAAACCCAGTTGGCAGAAAAAAACTTTGAGCGACGGTTTTTTTCATTATACCAATAATGGCTGGGTCAATTATCATATCAAAGACTACCCCGAATTGGATAATAATAAGTACTTTGATATACTTACCGTTGCAGTACGACCTTCGGATAAGCGGGTTTTTGTTGGCTCATATACAGGTGGTCTCATTGAGTACGACGGAACGAATTTTGAACTCTACAATAATGGCAATTCCATTTTACAAACTCAAGTAGGCGACTCTTTTGATACACGTATCGGCGGACTTACTTTTGATAATAGCAACACGCTGTGGATAAGCAATCATGGTTCCGTAGCACCTATCGTTGCACTCGAAGCCGATGGTACATGGCATAGTTTCAGTCCTTCGTTATCTTATCGTTTTACCACGCAAGTCGTTGTTGATTTTAATGGTTACAAATGGTTTGCAAGTGGACAATCTCCCGATGGTATTCTTGTTTTTGATGATGGTGGTACACTCCAAGATACGAGCGATGACCGATATTTCAACCTTACACAAAATAATTCGGAATTGGAAAGCGACAGAATAGAATGTCTTACCGTTGATTTGGATGGCAATGTATGGGCTGGAACGGAGAATGGTGTTGTCGTTTTTGAATGTACCGGACAGGTATTCAGCGAAAGCCGATGCGCGGGTAGAAAGCCTATTTTTGATGAAAATAATCAGGACGAATATTTGTTTAAAGATATTCGAGTGACGACAATCGCGATAGACGGAGCCAATAGAAAATGGATGGGAACGAATGCCGGATTGTTCCTTCTCGATGAAGATGTGGAGGAAACGATAGCTGCTTTTAACACAGAAAATAGCCCAATATTCAGTAATGAAATAGTTGATGTCGCCATAGATAGCAAGAGCGGTGAAGTGTATGTCGGTACAAGCGAAGGCATACTTTCTTATCGTGGAGAGGCGACCGAAGGTAGAGATTTTTTCAAAGATGTATATGCCTATCCCAACCCTGTCAGACCGGAATATCGTGGCAAAATCGCTATCAAAGGGCTCGTCACCGATGCAAATGTCAAAATCACTGATGTCGGTGGCGCACTCGTTTATGAGACCACAGCACTCGGCGGACAAGCCATCTGGGATGGCAATGATTATAACGAAAGACGTGCTGCTTCCGGCGTTTACCTCGTCTATATGACTTCCAAAGATGGCTTGGAAAAAATGGTCACGAAGATTTTATTGATAAACTAAATGCCTCCGACACAATAAGATATAGCCCCGAAGCTATTTTTTTGTTATATTTGCATACATGTCTAAAAACAAAAATACGCTCAAACTCTACTATTCAATCAGCGAAGTAGCAGAGATGTTCGGAGTTTCCAATTCATTGATACGATTTTGGGAGACAGAATTTTCTATCCTCAAACCCAACAAAAACAGTCGTGGAGACCGCCGTTTTACAAAAAAAGACATCGAAAACCTCAAAATTATTTATTACCTCGTCAAAGAAAAAGGCTTCACTCTCGAAGGCGCGAAACGCGAAATCAAACTCAACAAAGAAAAACTGACCGAAAAGCAGCGAGTAGTTCGTCGCTTGCGCGAATTGAAGGATTTTTTGCAAGAATTGAAAGCAGAATTAGAGACTTTGGAATAGCTTTTTTATGGAAAAAGACGGTATTTGGCAAGACGAATATGTAATGCACACCTTCCTATGTGATGCCGACCGCAAAGCGCGACTCACTTCCCTATGCCATTGTTTGCAAGAAACCGCCGGACATCACGCCACCGCCTACGGACTTGGTTATGAAGGCATGAAAACCAATAATCAGGCATGGGTACTTCATCGTTTTCGTGTACAGATTGACCACTATCCCGAATGGGAAGAAACACTCAAAGTCAATACTTGGGTACAGATGATGCGCGGTCCGTTTTCGCAGCGTTATTTTTTATTGAAAAATGAAAAAAACGAAACCATCGGCTCGGCAAACACCTTTTGGGTGGTCATCGACGGCACAACGCACAAGCCTCAACGCCTTAAAGACCAGCAAGCGGTTATTCCTCTTTTAAATGAAATCCCAACATGCGGCACATCTGAAAAAATTACTTTGCCTGATGATATGAAAGTCCTTGACAAACACGTAGTTAAGTCGAGCGACCTTGACCTTTTGCACCATGTTAATAATGTCAAATATTTAGAATGGATATTGGATATGCCCTCCAATGCAGGACAATATCCTCGACAGATTGACCTTAATTTTGTTAGTGAAGCTCATTTGAATGACCATATCGACATCCTGACCTCTGCATCTGAAGACGCACAATTTTACCAATTAAAAAACCACGAAAACGATAAAGAAATTTGCAAAGCAAAAATCATGTTGTCCTGACCCTCAATACTTTTGTCAAACCAGTCACCAGTCACCGATAGATCAATCACCACACTACTCTTTCCTAATCAAATCATCAATATTAATATCTACCAACCATTTCTCATCTTGCCGGATATAAGGCACAGCAAATTCATCTCCATTCGGATCGCAGCAAAACCGACAAGCCGCTTTATTTTCTTCTAATTCGCAATTTATCTTTTCAATTTTCATGTCTAAATTCGTCGTCTGTCCCAGTTTTATCATACTTGCAGTGCGGTAAGCAAGAAAACGTTTGGTGCTTTCTGTACCGAGTTGTCCAGCACGATAATTATCACCTTCATTCATATAGCTGATAAATTCACGAGTAATATTTTTCAGTTCTTTTTTCTCTTCCGAACAAGCCGACAGCAACAACAAAACGGGCATTATACACAGGATAACTTTTTTCATTTTTCTATTTTGTATCTTTGACACTCTAATTGAATGAATTTTGTAAGAACATTTTTAATTTAAAGGATAGAATCCTTATTTAGACATGCTCTACTTCACAAGATAACAAAAACATCAGACAAAAATACTCTGTAAATGGTTCGGTATGATAAAATACAAAAAACACACATCCAATATCGTCACCCTTACCTTAGACATGGAAGGGCGCAAAGTCAACATCATCAACCATGAGATTGCAAAGGCATTTATACCTGTATTGGAGCATTTGACAAAGGAAAAAGAAGCAGGTGAATTGGCAGGAGTCATACTCACCTCTGCGAAAAATAGTTTTCTTGCCGGCGGTGATTTGGACTACCTGTACGAGACGAATGATGCCCAAGATATTTTTGCTTTTATAGAAGAGCAAAAAGACCTTTTTCGTTCTATCGAATTACTCAAAGTTCCCGTAGTAGCTGCCATGAACGGCACGACACTCGGTAGCGGGTTTGAGCTTACTTTGGCATGTAATCACCGGATATTAATTAATGACCCCAAACACGTTGTCGGTTTGCCGGAAGTTACTTTGGGCTTGCTGCCGGGGGCAGGCGGGGTCATTCGACTAATGTGGCTATTGGGTATGAAAAAGGCATTGGACATCCTCACCAAAGGTGAGCGATACAAGCCCGAAGATGCCCTCGCGCTCGGACTCGTGGACGAACTTGCCAGCGACCACAACAATATGATTGACAAAGCCCACGCATGGATAAAAGCTAATCCCGAACCGATACGACCCTGGGATGACCCCTCTCGGAAAATACCCGGCGGTACATCTCACGACCCCCACTCTGCACCCATGCTTGCCACGGCTACTGCCATGATGACCCAAAAAACACGTAATAATTACCCCGCTCCACAAGCCATTTTGAATACGCTTGTAGAGGGAGCCATTTTGGATTTTAATACTGCTTTAAGAGTTGAAAGTCGGTATTTTACCGAGCTTTTATTAGGAAAAACCGCCCGCAATATGACCAAAGCCTTTTGGTATGACCTCAATGCCATTCGCAGTGGTAAGAGTCGCCCGAAGGGTTATGGGAAATTTCGCCCTCGAAAAATCGGTATCATTGGTGCAGGAATGATGGGGTCAGGCATTGCGTATATCGCAGCAATGAGTGGTTTAGATGTCGTTTTGAAGGATGTTTCGAAGCCAGTAGCCGAGCGTGGTAAGGCGTATTCTGAAAAAATATTAAATCAAAAAGTCGCTAAAGGACACCTATCGCAAGCCAACGCAAAAAGCGTTCTTGATGCGATACATCCGACCGAAGCTGCATCGGATTTTGAAGGTTGCGACCTGATACTTGAAGCGGTTTTTGAGAACAAAACCGTCAAAGCCAACGTCACCAAAGAAGCTGAACAATACATCGACGAATATTCCATTTTTGCGAGTAATACCTCTACACTCCCGATTACCGATTTGGCGAAAGCCTCCCTGCGTCCTGAAAATTTTATTGGTTTACATTTCTTTTCTCCCGTAGAAAAAATGAAATTAGTAGAAATCATCGTTGGCGAAAAAACCTCTGACGAGACGCTTGCGCGTGCCTTCGATTTTGTCAATATGATTCGCAAATTTCCTATTGTGGTCAGCGACAGTCGTGGTTTTTACACCTCGCGGGTTTTTAGCACTTACATCATGGAGGGCGTGGCGATGTTGCAAGAGGGCTACCCACCTGCTGCCATCGAAAATGCCGGTCTCAAAGGCGGTATGCCCACCGGACCGCTTGCCGTATCGGATGAGGTCGCGCTGTCGCTTACCTTAGACATTATCGAACAGACAAAAAAAGACCTCGGCGAGGCTTATCAAGCGCATATAGCAGTGCCTGTTTTTGAAAAAATGGCGAATGAATGGGGACGTTCAGGTAAAGCGAAAGGCGCAGGATTTTATGAATATCCCGAAGGTGTTAAAAAGCATCTTTGGAAAGAACTTGCCGAGCATTTTCCTGTTACAAAAAATGATTTTGACATTACAGAAATGATTGAACGTCTGATGTTTATACAATCAATAGAGACGGTACGTTGTCTCGAAGAAAAGGTTTTACACCATGTTGCCGATGCAAATGTGGGGAGTATTTTTGGTTGGGGATTCGCGCCATTCAAAGGTGGTACTTTGCAGTATATCAATGATTATGGCGTAGCGGAATTTGTGGAAAAAGCAAAGGATTTTGCAACGCAATTTGGGGCAAGGTTTGAACCGCCTACTTTATTGGTGGAAATGGCGGAGAAGGGAGAAATGTTTGAATAAAAACCCTACGTACCGGCTGTTTTAACTGCCGACACGCGCAAGCGTGTAATAAATTCAAAACAAAACCACCTATCTTTGCATTTATCTATCAGAATAAAACGATAGAATTATAATGATTAACGTCACCATAATAGACCGCGAGGGCGAACGCCACGAAACGGAAGCTCCAACAGACATGAACTTCAACATGATGGAAATCTGCAAGGCATTGGAATTGCCTGTGGAAGGCACTTGTGGTGGAATGGCTTTGTGTGCTTCCTGTCATTGCTATGTTGAAACCGAAAATACGCTGCCCGAAATGTCTGAAGATGAAGAAGATATGCTTGACCAAGCCTTTTTTGTAGAAGATAACAGCCGGCTCGGTTGTCAGCTTCACCTTAGCGATGAACTTGACGGTTTGGTCATACGCCTTGCGCCAGCAAGCGAATAATTTTTCATTCTACCAGCTAACCCATTTAAAAAAATCTACATAAGTCAAGTGTTACATGAGAATGTGAAAAGTGACAGGCATTATTATCGCCAAAGCTACATTTTTGTATAAATTTCATGTCACAATAGCTATAAAACCTTGCTATAAACGATCCTTATACTTCCGCATCTTGCACTTGTAATCAATAAGAAGGGTGAACAAAAGAATTGAAATTGAAGAGGAGATTGGTTACACACTAATTTGGGTTTTCATAGTGGGTTTATAGTTTGTTTTTTGTTTTTTGTTCGAACCTCTGTACAGACAGAGGTTCTTTTTTTTGCCTATACCCATTCTTATGATTCTAAGGCTTCAAATAATTCGTCTAACTCGTCAAAAGACTTAAATCCGACCTTTTCTTCCGTTCCGCCAAATACATTCAAACCTCGCGGTTTCAACATTTCTAACAATTCATCGACAGATTCTCCTTTTACATTGATACTCAACAAAATAGGATAATTACTGCAAAGCGTTTGTAGTGTATTTACATCATAAAAATGATTCGTTTTTTTCGTATTTTTTATATCATCCCACGTAATGTTATTTTTACTAAATTCTAATAAAAAACACTGTACATGAGGCGAGAGTCGTTGAAGTGTATTCGGCAAGTCGATTTGCTCATTTGGATCGATGACCACCTCACGCATTACATTTAGACCTGATAGGTCTTCCAACTTCATTTCATCATAAAAAAAGCCAACTTGTACAGCATCTAATTTTAAAAAATCAACTGCCTCGCGTATATAAATCGCGTCTTGTGCGCCAAATTCGCCAACTATTTGCGGTCCTTCGACCCAATCTCGAATCGCATGGAGCAATTCTGGTGTCACATAATCGGCATCTGTTGTGTCACAACAAAATCCTAACCACTCGGTGTACCACGCCGCAAAATAACGGGCATCGGTCAAGTTGCTAATTCGAGCGGCTTTTACTTTAGTCTTTAACATCTGTTGCGTTTTCTGTCCTGATACTTTCGTCTAAAATGCTTTATGCCAACCAATACTCTTCATCGCCAAACTGTTTATCCTCGTAGGGCGTATCTTCTTTGCTCCAAGTCTTTGGTCCAAATTTAAATACGCCTTGTACCCAACGAGTCAATAAGAAAGACAACCAGTACATCACCGGTACGACTACAAGTGTCAGGAAGGTCGCAAAAGTCAACCCATAGATGACTGTCCAAGCCATTGGTCCCCAGAAAACGGCGTTGTCACCGCCGATAAAAATCTCTGGATCGAGGCGTGAAACGAAGGTAAAGAAATTGAAATTGAAACCGATGGCAAGCGGTATCAAGCCCAATACCGTTGTGATGGCTGTCAGGAGTACTGGACGCAAACGAGTTTTTCCTCCTTGTACAATACAATCTCTGACCATACCGTTGGGGAGTTCTTCATCCTCTGCCAAACCGAGTTCTTCACGTTTTCGTTTTCGGGTAAGTTCGATATAGTCAATGAGTACGATGGCATTATTCACCACAATTCCCGCCAGCGAAATTGTTCCGACACCAAACATAATGATAATCAAATCCATGCCGGTAAAAATGTAGCCCAAAAATACACCGATGGTACTAAAAACGATTGACAATAAGATAATAATTGGCAATGCCAACGAATTGAACTGTGTCACCAAAATGATAAAAATCATAAATAATGCGACCATAAATGCCGATGATAAAAACGACATGGCTTCTGCCTGCTCCTGTTGTTCGCCGGTAAATACATAGTTGTAGCCATTCGGCATATCATAATCTTCCATGGCGTATTCCAACTCTTCAATGATTTCATTAGCATAATATCCTTTGAGTAGATTGGAATATATGGAAATAACGCGCTTCATATCTTTTCGTTTGACGGAACTATAGGTCGAAGAATAACGCACATCTGCTACTGCGGAAATTGGAACTTGATGCACACTACCCGATGCCTGACTACGGAAGGTGACGCGTTGACTGAGTAGCGCATTGATGTCGTTGCGATACTTTTGATCTACACGCAATTGAATCGGATATTCGTCTTCTCCTGATTTGAATTTGGAGACTTCCAAACCAAATACCGAAGTACGAATCGCTCCTGCCACTTGCTGCGTAGAGACCTCATAACGACGTGCCTGATCGCGATTTACACTAATCGTCAATTCGGGTTTACCCAAAACCACATCAGCGCGAAGCTCCTCTACGCCAGCTACATTCGCATCATTTAAATGACGTAGCACATCTGCCGAAATCTTTGACAATTCAACCATATCATCGCCCGAAATTTCGAGATTAATTGGCTTGCCCGTAGGCGGTCCGTCCTGATTTTGGTCAACGACTACGGATATACCCGCATAACCTTTCAGGTTTTTACGGATTTCTTCCATCACCTTTATCGTCGATATGTCGCCACGTTCTTGTGCCACGACAAACGCCGTCGTGATACGCGCCTTGTGTGGCGAAGCTCCCGGTTCGGGCGGTGCTGCGGGGTCGGCTGTACCTTCACCGATTTGGGTGAGTACGGCTTCTACGATTTCGCCGTAAGGCTCTACGGTTTTGGTGACTTTTTGCTCTATTTCTTTCACTATCTGATTCGTCGTTTCTATATCACTGCCTATCGGCGTTTCTACAAAAACATTCACATAGAGTGGATCGGCGAGTGGGAAAAATTCTACTTTAGGCGGTGATGCTCCCAACATCATTATCGCCCCGACAAGCAATCCAAATGTACCAAGTAGTGTGAGGTGTGGTATAAAACTGTATAAGGCAACTCGTATAAATTTGTCATAAGCACGTTCCAGTATAGGTAGTATTTTATTTTGAAAAAAGAAACTCGCAGGACGCAAGAGGAAGAAATTGACCACTGTAACGATGGCTACAATCCCCAGCAAATTTCGCATCCACATTATCCCTCCAAAATGCGCCATTACAGCGAGAAGGATGGTTACTAATGTGAATATCAAGACATTAATAATTTTACGTTTTCTTGCCTTCGCGTCATCGGCTTTTTCATCGACTCGCATCAAAACTGCGGTCAGTACCGGATTAATCACTAAGGCTACAAACAAGGAAGAACTCAACACGATAATCAGCGTAATCGGCAAGTATTTCATAAAACCTCCCATAATGCCGGGCCAAAATGCCAAAGGCACAAAAGCCGCCAAAGTCGTAGCCGTAGAAGCGATAATGGGCCAAGCGACTTCTCCCGTTGCTTTCTTCGCCGCCTCACTGCCCGTAAAGCCGTTTTGCATGTACCGATACACGTTTTCGACGACCACAATCGCATTATCTACCAACATACCAAGTGCGAGAATGAGCGAAAACAGCACGACCATATTCAAGGTATAACCAATGGCATTGAGAATCAAAATCCCCATCAACATCGACAAAGGAATGGCAATACCTACAAAGAGCGAATTGCGAAATCCAAGAAAAAACAGCAGGACCAAAACCACCAGAATGACCCCTGAAATGATACTATTTTGGAGGTTATCGACTTGGTCGCGAGTTTGGATAGAGAGGTCATTAAATAGGCTAACTCGGAGTTCTTCGGGGAATTTATCTTTTTCGGCTTTTTCGACAATTACCTTGATTTTGTCAGAAGCTGCCAGCAAATTTTCTCCTGCCCGCTTAATTACATCCAATGAGACAACAGGCAAACCGTCAGAACGCGCATAACTTGTCCGCTCTTCAAATCCCATACGAACTTTGGCAAAATCGCGTAGGTAAACCGGCTGCATTCGCTCACTTTTGACAATGATATTTTCAATCTCGCTCACGTCTTTGAACTCACCTACGATACGTAAGGCACGACGCAAATCACCTGTTTGCAATTCACCGCCCGACATGGTAATATTTTCTTGCTGAATCGAACTTTCGATATCGCGGAAGCTCAATTTGAGGGCTTGCATTTTCGGGAGATCCACATCAATTTGCACCTCACGTTCGAGTGCGCCTTTGATTTTTGCTTCGGAGATTTCTGGCAATGCTTCAACTTCATCTTGCAAATACTCCGCATAATTTCGTAATTCATCCACACTCAAATCGCCCGAAATATTGACTGTCATAATCGGAATTTCGGAGAAATTGATGTCCGACACCTCCGGATCACTCGGCAAGTCATTGGGCAAGTCTGCTTTATCCACTGCATCTTTGACCTCTTGTAAGGCTTTATCAATATCGACATCCGTTCCAAACTCGACAATAATATTCGCAAAATCCTGCTGCGAAGTCGAAGTAAAATCCTTCACTCCAGAAATGGATTTAATCTCCTTTTCAATAGGTCTCGTTACGAGGTTTTCCATATCCACCGCCGAGTTACCCGGATAAACGGTAAACACCGAAATCGTCGGTATCACAATTTCAGGAAACGCCTCTTTGGGCATATTGATATAAGACCGTGTCCCGAACAACAGTATCATAAAGGTCAACAAGAGAATACTTGTTGCATTATCTACCGCAAAGGTCGTGAGGCTAAATTCGCGGTGGAGTTGATTGGTTGTGTTGTTGTTATCCATAATTATAATGTGGTATTGGATTTTTATTTTTGGTAATTTTGGGGAATGTTACAAACAGTGTCGGTACTATCGCCAACTTAAAAAACAACGCATTTCACTTTAAAAGCTTTTTCATTTTTCGTCCCCACCAAAACATTTTCCATTGATGCCTAATGCCTCCTAATTCCCAGTTAATATCAAATTTTTTCTGCTTATCATTATCAAAAGTCGAAATGTAAGGAGGTATTGTAACCTTAGAATGTAACATCGGGGCATTATCCTTAACTTTTTCAAAATATTCTTTTTCAAAATTTGTTTTGGAATAATACCTAACATCAATAATTGTCCTATGTTTTTCTGATTTATAAACAAAAAAAATTACATCGTAAAGAGTCGGATAAATACTTTTCATCTGCTCAATCATTACTTCAAATGACTGCGGTATTTTTTGCTTATTAATTTTATTTCGTTCAACTCTTTGTTGATTAGAATCTTCGTTGGAATCCTTTATTTCCGAAATGACATACACACAATTATCGGATATCTTATTCCAACAAGATGCCCTTGCCATTTCTAAAAGTGAGGACACCATATCTTTCATATCTTGTTCAAAAGTTTCTTTTGTCATTTTTTTGATTAGTATTTTTTGGAAGAAACACAAACTCTATCCCTCTGTTTTCGTCTCTAAAATCTTAATCAACTCTCCATCGGTTACACTTCGTCCACCGGCTGTAATGATGATTTCTTCCCCTTCCAATCCTGCTATGATTTGGGTTTCGGCTTCGTAATTTTCTCCTGTTTCTATAAAAACTTTTTTAGCGCAATCACCGTCTGTACCACAAGTAGATTTGATATAAATATAATCCTTACCACTCACATCTTGTTGGATGAGTTCGGTAGGAAGTACGATAGCATTTTTGGCTGAAAACTCTTTGATGAGCATCAATGCCATGAGGTTCGGCTTGAGTCTGCCACTTGAATTACTAAGGTATGCTTCGGCTTGAAAAGTACGGTTATTGGCATTTATACTACGTCCGAAAGATGATATTGGCGCAGTGCGCGTGATACCCAATGCTGGAAATTGAATCTCTACTCTATCGCCTACTTTGATAGAACGTAAGTAGATTTCCGGTAGGTCAGCAACGACTTTGACACGCCCCGTTTTGAGGATTTGGATGATGGGCGTACCTGGTCCGGCAACTTCGCCCTGATTGACCATTACGCGGTCAACTATACCTGTCATCGGTGCATAGACATTGACTTTGCCGAGTTGCGATTGTGCCGATACGATAGATTTTTCGATGCGTTCTTTTTCGTTTTTCGCAGCGAGGTATTCGATTTCCGTACCGATATTTTGTCGCCAGAGTCGCTCCCGTTTTTCATAGACGGTTGTGGCGAGTTCGAGTGCTTTTCGTATCTCGTCGATGTTGCGATTCATGGTTTCGCCATCGGTGACAGCAATGAGTTGACCTTCTGTAATAAGGTCACCTTCGCGCACAGTAAGCTGCGTAATACGTCCACCCATTTCGCTACTGGCGTAGCCTGTTTTGTCGATTTCTACATTGCCTTGCATTTCTATAAACCGCTCAAAATCTTTGCGTTGTAAAGGTGCTGTTTTGACCAAGCGACGTTTTTTGACCTTATAAGCAGGATCAAGTACACCGATACGGTTGGTGATATGTTCTATCTTTTTTTCCGCTTCGCGCAATACTTTTTTTTGCTTGGACAATTCTGTTTTGAGGATTTGTACATCGGTGGTAGCGGCAATATCCAGTTCTTGCTCTCCTCCGCCACATGATACGATAAAAAGAATGATTAAGGGTAAGAATATTTTTTTCATTGAAATTTTATTTATAAAAAACAACACAATGTAATTCGCAATTTTTTTTTCGTAGGGACAGGGCATGCTCTGTTCCTACGAAAATTATCTATCTTCTTCCGGTGGCATTATCCAAACCTGATTTGGCAACAACAAGGTTGTAAATAGCATTATTATAATTGGCTTGTGCATCATATACATCGCGCTCGGCTTGAATGGTCTCAATGCTGCTACCGATGCCTTCACGGTATTTTATTAAAGTGGTATTGTAAATTTTTTCTGCGAGTTCGAGGTTCTTTTTTGCAGTGGAAATGCTTTGCAATGCCTTTTTATATTCTATTCGGGCGTTATAGGCTTGAAGTTTGAGGGCGCGAAGCAATTCGGTTTCTTCGTTTTTGATTTTTTCTATGGAAATTTTCGCTCTTTCGAGTGAATTTTTATTTTTAAATCCATCGAATATCGGCACATTAACTTGCAGACCAACGAGAGAAGCCTGCAACCATCCCACACCATTATCTCTAAAAAGTTTGTCGCTGGAATAACCCAATGAATACGAACCAAAACCTACGAGATTTGGGTGAGAAGCTGCTTTGATACGCTCAAGGTTAAACTCGTTTATTTTGTATCGCTCCTGAAAAATCTGAAATTCAGGGCGTTTTGTAATGTCAATGTCTTGGTCAATATCAACTTCTAAAGCATTGAGCAATAGGGTATTGACATTATCTTCAAGTATAATGTCTTGCTCTACGGGATAGCTCATCTGATATTTGAGACCATTATAAAGTAAGCCACGTTGGTCTTCGAGTTTGTCGAGTTCTACGTCAAGATTGGAACGGGAAAGTTCGAGGCGTTCTACGTCGAGTGCTTCTACAAATCCGGCTTTGTATAACTCGCGAGTCTCGAATAAAGTTTTGTCAATATTTTTGATATTATTTTCAAGCGTCTGCTTGCTTTCGTCGATGATGAGCGTTGCTGTGTAGGCTTGCCGGATGTTATTGGTGATTTCCAATTTGGTAGCATCAACCTGACTGCCTACGAGTTTTCGGAGTTGTTTGGCTGCTTTCAAACCTGTGTTATAAGTACGATCGTATAGCAACCAACTCAGTTCTAATTGAGCGGACAGGTCATTTTTCAAACCAAATGTTACCTCATTGAACCTTTGGTCTATCGGCAAATCTTCTGGGTCGATGACCATTCCGGTCATAGGGTCTATGATTGGACCGAAGGCAGCGGCATCTATAATACTGGCAGGTACTTGCAGGTAGCGTGTCAAGCCGACTTTTCCGCCCAATTGGGGGTAGCCGATGGCAGCAGTTTCTTTGATTTGAAAATCGGCATCAGCCTGATCGAGTGCGATATTTCTCATTTTGGTGCTGTTTTTTATACCATATTCTATTGCCTTTTCAAGCGTAAAACGCTCTTGTGCGATAGTCATATTCGTATATAAAAACAGCGCGAATAGCAGAATGAGATTCTTTGACATCCTATTAATTGTTGTCATTTTGAATATGTTGTTCTAATATTTTCAAACCTTTATCAGAGGCTACTCCGCGTATGTGATACATGACGTGTTCGGAGTGCAGCTCAGAAGTTTTGTATTGTGGATAAGGAAAGAGTATCGTATTGAGGAGCAGTTGAGATTTTCCGATAAATAGTCGTGCAATAATATCCTCTCGTATATCTTGGCGATACAAGCCTTCTTTTTTCCCTCTTTCAAGGTTTTCCATGATGCAGGTAAATACAAATTCGTGTGTATATGTCTCAATGATTTGCCATGCGTCAGAGTAGTATTTTTGCAAATCGTACAGTGCTGCGGGATTGATTTTTTTGAGCGTTTGATTGACATGAATGGCAATGTCTAACATTTCTTCAATAGCGTTTTTTTGTTGTTTTTGAATGGAAAGGACGAACTCCTGCTCCTCTTTCATTGCCATTATAACACAACGCATAATCAAGTCATTCTTATTATCCACAAACTGGTATAAGGTCTTTTTTGAAATGCCGAGTTCACGCGCTATATCGCTCATTGTCACGCTTTTAAATCCGTAACGCAAAAATGAGTCGGTTGCTTTTTTGATATATTGTACAGCTTTGTCTTGAGTCTCTGTTGTCATTATTATGCTATCAAGTTCGGATGCAAAGATATGCCTTTAGAACACAGGAAACGATTTTTGGTTTAAAAGTTTCCGAAGTTTTTTTTATTATTTATTGGCTGACGTGATAGACTTTTTAGAATGGTGTGTTATTCCGTACTTTTATGTACAAATTTGTGGTGATTTGGGAGGTCGTTTATAATTGGAAAATTAATTTAAATTGAATATGTAGTCTCAAAATTCTAACAGCATAAATCCAAAGGATTTATGCTGCTAAAATTCATTGCAAAAATTTGAATTTATTTCATTTTATACAATTCTTTACCTGCTTCATAATACTTGTCTCCTTCTATCCAAAATAAGTCTTGACTTGTATTACCAATCAAGCGACAGGCATACACATAAGATTTGAAAAACTTTACTAAGTAATCATAATCCAATGTTTCAGGTCCGTCGGCGGCTTGGTGATAATACCGATTGACTTCGTCGTCAAATGCGGTGATACCGACACTAAAAGTCGGAGCAGGTACACCTTTTTTAGCAAAATTAACATTGTCAGAACGATCAAACAGTCCTTCTTCGGGCATCCTATCTTCTATCGCTTTGAGACCAAAAGCCGTGCAAGCTTTTTCTATCAAATTACGAGCGGTTGTTCGTTCCAAGCCAAAGATTGTAGCCACGCTTGTATCATTGTATCCGGCATTGTCACTGTTGAAACAGTAAACAACTTCGTCCAATGGGACAACTGGATTGTCTGCATAGTAAGATGAACCGAGTAGCCCTTTTTCTTCACCTGTAAAGAAGATAAACAATGCAGAGCGTTTGGTTGGGTTTTGAGCGATGTTTTCGGCGGCAGAAAGTACCGTGACGCTGCCCACTGCATTGTCTCTTGCACCATTATAAATACTATCTCCTTCCATCGGACGACCTACTCCAATGTGGTCATAATGAGCGGAATAGATGACATATTCATCCTTTAATACAGGGTCGCTACCTTCTAACATGCCAACGACATTATAGGTGTTTATTTTTTCTACCAGACTCCCTTCTACCTTAATATCACAGGCAATATCTTTGGTATCTTTCAAAGTAGCAATAGCTTCTTTGTCGGAAGCATTGAGCCAGAGATATGGAAAAGAATCATCTTCTTCATCGTCCAAGATAGTGGCTGTTCCGCTAAAAAATCGAACTAAAAAATTGAATGGAATTTGGGTTGAGCTGTAGATTTCTAAGACAGCTTTTGCACCGTTTTCTTTTGCCCATTTTCTTTTTTGCCTACCTGCATAAAACCACTCTTGCGGGCGTTCTTGCCCTTCAAATCCACATAGCGTCACTACAATTTTGTCTTTGACATCGTTGTTTTTAAAATCTTCTTCAGTACCTCTATTTATAAATACGGCTTTGCCATCTACGCTGACATCTCCATCGCCAATTGACAAAAAGTCTTGCAACAAAGCAAAATCGTATGTACCAAATTTTAAGTTGCCTGAACTCGCCGGAGTGACGGTTTTCATGGGTACTTTTTGGAAATAGTCATCGCCCTTTGCGGGTTTTACACCATAACGCATCAAAGAAGTAGAGAGGTAACGAGCAGCAATATCCAACTCAGGTGAAGGTGTATCGCGTCCTTTCATTTCATCAGAAGCCAGGTAGTGAATATGGGCTTTGATTTTGTTCATGCTTATCGTCGAAGCAGCTATTTTTTGGTCAGCATCTGTGGTGAGTGCTTTGGAAGTTGTGACTTTCTTGGTCGCATTACAGGCAAGTAAACCTATCGAAATTATGATTAAAAAGTATATATTTTTCATAGTTCAAAAGTAGGCTTTTTTTCATAATAAAAAATATTCAAAAATGTTTTTAACGAAAATATTAACTAATTTATACTGTAAGTAAAAACAATTTAATAAATGAGCGATTCTGTTTGGACGGGTGCAGGACAAATTTTTAATCTGCCTCGCACCGACGACTCTATCCGTCGCGGGAAAGTACCGAGCCACTTGACGGCTAAAGTCGTCAGTACAGTGGCATTTCAAAATAAAATTAAAAATTTGTCCTGCACCCATTTGGACTTGAATTAGTATCTTTGCAGCCCTTTTTACAGTTATGATACATTTCGATCGTTTTATTTTGGATAATGGTATGTGCGTGTTGGTGCATGAAGACAAAAGTACGCCTCTGGTGGCAGTCAATCTTTTGTATAAGGTGGGTGCAAAATACGAATCACCAAACAAGACGGGCTTTGCCCATCTTTTTGAACATTTAATGTTTGGTGGGTCAAAAAATGCGCCTGATTATGACGAACCGCTGCAATGGGCTGGAGGCGAGAGCAATGCTTTTACGAATAACGATGTGACGAGTTTTTATGCGACTGTGCCTACCCAAAATCTGGAGACGGTGTTTTGGCTCGAATCTGACCGTATGGTCAACTTGAATATCAATGCCAAAACATTGGATGTACAGCGGAAGGTCGTGGTCGAAGAATTTAAAGAGACCTGCCTCAATCAACCTTACGGAGATGTGTGGCATCATTTGGTCAAATTGGCTTACGAAGTACATCCGTACCGTTGGCCCACGATTGGGCTTACGCCCGAACATGTGGAAAGCGCAACGCTCCATGATGTAAAAGATTTTTTTTACCGTTATTATCATCCGCGCAATGCGATTTTGGTGGTTTCGGGCAATGTAAAGGAGGCGCAAATTCGTCAACTGGCAGAAAAATGGTTTGGTGATATTGAGGCACATGAAATGCCTGATGTTCGTATTCCCGTCGAACCAGAACAACAAAGTATGCACATTCATCAAATGGAAGCCAATGTTCCTACGGATGCCTTGTACATGGCATTTCATACGGGTAAGCGATGTGAAAAGGATTATTATAAATCAGATTTGTTGTCGGATATATTGAGTCGCGGGCGTTCTTCGCGCCTGTATCAAAGGCTGCTCAAAGACCGTCGCCTTTTTTCGGATATTGATGCTTATGTAACGGGCAATATCGATCCGGGCTTATTTGTGATAGAAGGCAAACCCGCCGATGGTGTGTCTATTGAAGCAGCCGAAGCAGCCGTATGGGAGGAGTTAGAGTTATTGAAAAATGAATTGATAGTAGAACGAGAGTTGCAAAAAATAAAGAATAAAGTGGAGAGTTCGCTCGTCTTTTCGGAGACCAATATTTTGACCAAAGCCATCAATCTCGCCATGTTTGAAGTACAAGGCAATGCCGACCTCATTAATCAGGAAGCACAACTCTATCGTTCTATCGAATCTCAAGAGCTTCTCGCGCACGCCAATCATCTTTTTAGAAAAGAAAATTGTTCGGAATTATTTTATCGGGCGAAGCGTTAGTGCTTCAATTCACTCTTTCCCTCTCTGCTGTGCCAATAAATACAAAATTGCCATACGTACCGCCACACCATTTTCGACCTGTTGAAGAATGATAGACTGACGCGAATCTGCGACATCGCTCGTCAGTTCTACACCGCGATTAATCGGTCCGGGGTGCATGATGACAATATCTTTTTTGATGCCGTCCAAAAGTTCTTTATTGATACCAAAATGTTGTGCGTACTCGCGCAGCGAAGGGAAATATTTGATGTCCTGACGTTCCAATTGAATCCTCAATACATTTGCCACATCACACCATTGAAGCGTCTTTTTCACATCGTAACTGACAGTTACGCCAAGACTTTCGATATGTCGCGGAATGAGCGTTGGCGGTCCGCAAACCCGTACATTCGCACCAAGTTTTTGCAAACAAAAAATATTGCTCAAAGCCACTCGCGAATGTAAAATATCGCCGAATATCGCGATATTTTTATCGGTCAAATCACCGATTGCCTCTCGCATAGAGTAGGCATCCAAAAGAGCTTGCGTAGGGTGTTCGTGCGTACCGTCACCAGCATTGATAATGTTAGCATCAATGTGATTGGACAAAAAAACATGCGCTCCCGGAGCTGGGTGTCGCATCACCACCATATCCACTTTCATTGACAAAATATTGTTAACCGTATCCAGCAAGGTTTCACCTTTTTTAACGGAAGAAGAAGAGGCAGAAAAGTTGACGGTATCGGCAGAAAGGCGTTTTTCGGCGAGTTCAAATGAGATGCGCGTGCGGGTCGAATTTTCAAAAAATAAATTGGCGACTGTCACGTCTCGCAACGAAGGTACTTTTTTAATCGGACGATTGATCACCTCTTTAAATTGCGTAGCAGTATCAAGTATCAATTGAATATCGTCTCGCGTAATGTATTTGATACCAAGCAAATGTTTTGTACTGAGTTGCGACATAGTTGTGAAAAGTATTCTGCGTCCTTTGTGCGGTGTTGATTTTACTCTTCTATTTTTGAATACATGTAAATTTTATGATTCCCGCTTGATTTTTTTGCCCAATCTACTTTCACATAAGCCTCATCTACCGCGTCCACCGTAATGCCCGTATAGTCAGATTGTATCGGCAAATGACGATTAAATCGCCTATCGACAAGCGAGAGCAATTCTACTTTATCGGGTCGTCCGTAATGTTGTAAGGCATCAAGCGCGGCGCGTATCGTCCGTCCGGTATAGAGTACGTCATCTATCAAAATGACCTGCTGTCCATCCACGAGAAAATCTATATCGGTTTCATTCGCTGCAAGTGGTTTGTCGCGAATCCGAAAGTCATCACGGTAGAAAGTCACATCCAATTTGCCATAACGAATCGACGTAATGTCCGGCATTTTGAGTAATTTTTTATAAATATGATGAGCAAACAAAACCCCGCGAGGTTGTACACCTACGAGACAGGTATTTGCAAAATCGCCATGATTTTCGATGAGCTGATGGCAGAGCCGGTCAATGGTGAATTTGAATTTTTTACCTTCGAGTAAGACGCGGTCTTGCATTATTCAGAATAAATATTTATACCATTTTAAACAACCGATGTCGTATAAAAACGAACATCTTTTGTCGATATTCTTCGTTAAAAATACTCGCCGTAGCGTGGGCTATGCCTACGTTTTTTGGCTCGACTATCAACAAAATCTATCCATTTTTACTTATGACATCGATTATTTAAAATGGTATAAAACGTGAAAAGTATATCACAAAGATAGGCATACTTGTTTAGGAACAGGTACGAAATAACTTCGTATTTTATAATATCTTTTTTCCTTTATACTTCTTCAATGAAATAGTCATTTATACCCGATAAACTCTCATTTCATGGGTGCAGGACAAATTTTTAATTTTATTTTGAAATGCCACTGTACTGACGACTTTAGCCGTCAAATGGCTCGGTACTTTCCGCGACGGCTAAAGTGTCGGTACGAGGCAGATTAAAAATTTGTCCTGTACCCCATTTCATTGAATCGTCTAAAGAAAAAAATCTAATTCTAAAATTACGGACTTATTTCGTACCTATTCCTTAGTTTTGAAAACCTGATTTGGAAGTATAACGTTATATATTTACTTTACTTTGAAATAAATACCTCAAAAAGTCGTTATTTTGCGTAAAATATAGCGTCAGAATAATGACAAATATTATTGTAAATAATAAGAAAAAATATTTATACTTAAAAAAGAAAACTTTATTATGAGATTATTCATTTTAACGCTGAGTGTATTGTTCAGTGGTTTTTGTGTAGCATCGAATGATATGCAGCAAACTGGAAACGAGTTGAGATACGCAATACAATTGGGAGCTTCTACCCAGCCGAATCTCGCCAAATATAAATCCTTAAAACGCTACGGACACCTTTATAGCGTAGATGCCAATAATGGTATGCAACGTATCATGCTCGGCAAATTCACGAGTAGAACCAAAGCAGACAAAGCCCTCAAAAGTGTAAAAGCCAAAGGCTTCAAAGACGCTTTTGTGTCTGGCGGTAAGGTCTCCGGCAATAAAGTTTACACCGTTCAGTATGCTTCTTATCTTTCGACAGATAAAATAAATTGGAACAAATTACAAGAAATTGGCACGGCACAAATTGACGCAGCAGATGGCAAAATTAAAGTTTTAAGTGGCACTTTTTCCGAAAAAGCCACAGCAGACGAACATGCCAGAGGCTTGCGAGGCATGGGTTACAAAGACGCTTTTGTTCGTCAGGTCAATGAAGGTACGCTACTCAATGTCGGTCTCAATTATAGCAGTGGCGAAGTCGTCACAAGTACTTCTGTATCAAGCGGTAGCGACAAAGGTACTTTGATGGAAAATCTACCGATTTACTCCAAACTCAGTACTTATGAGCGTGACAATATCGTATTGCTCGACGGCAGATACCATATAAAATTGGCTTCAAATAATTTCGTACTCTTGAGTGATTATACGCCCGGTACACTCGGTGGCGTGGTTACGACAAGTCAGCCTACTGTGGTTACGCGAAGTTATGACCCCGTTGTTACGACACAACAGCCTACGACGACGACTTCGACCGTCTATACATCGCCTACCACAAAGGTTTATACCGGAACGGGTGGTGGCACGGTCATCAGTAGTACAGTTAGCAGCACACCTGTCGGCAGCACGGATTATCGTATCCAATTGGCGGCAGTTCGCAATTATGACTCGACACAATATGGCAGCGTACAGCCTTATGGCAATGTAACACTCGAACCCACCGGCAATGGCCTCAACCGTGTGATGCTCGGTAATTTCTCGACAGCAGATGAAGCACGCGCAGTTTTGAATAGTGCCAAATCAACGGGCTTTCCGGGCGCGTATATTTTGCGTTATGATAGCGGTGTGAGAGGTGGAAAAGTGAATTAGAATAGTATAAAATAGTTGAACCACGAAGCGCACTAAAGACACTAAAATCGGACTAACGCAGAGAACACTAATGGATTTTGTAAAAACTTAATTACAAACACTTTACGCCCTTCGTTTTCTTTTATGTTAGTTCGATTTTAGTGTCTTTAGTACGCTTCGTGGTTCATTATTACACTTGTTTTTTACGCCCTTCGTTTTCTTTTATGTTAGTTCGATTTTAGTGTCTTTAGTGCGCTTCGCGGTTCATTATTACACTTGTTTTTTACGCCCTTCGTTTTCTTTTATGTTAGTTCGATTTTAGTGTCTTTAGTGCGCTTCGTGGTTCATTATTACACTTGTTTGTAACTTCTCAAAATAAGCTACTGATTTCAGCAAACGACTTCCATACCAAGAAAACATCTCACCATCGACAATCAGGACTTTTGCATCAGAACAAGCTGCCTGAAATTCCGCTACATGCTTCATTTTAAAAGGATAAGGTTCGGAAGAAAGTAAAATAATTTCGGGCTGAAGCTCTTGAAGTTCTTCCAGATTTGTGGTGGGGTAACGCGACATGTCGTGATATACATTTTCAAAACCCGCCACGCGCATCATTTCGTCGATGAAGGTATTTCGTGCCGCGATCATGTATGGTTTTTTCCAAATAAAATACGCTGCGCAACTTTTTTCTGTATAAATACTTTTTTGAAAATCACTTTGTATAACATTTTGTAAATCAGTTGCTTCAACTTCCTTGTGAATGAGTTGACCGACCATTTGTATCATTTCCAAAGCATCTTCGAGTGTCGCTATATCACTCATCCAAACGGGATATTCGGCAGCGAGTGTTTCAATTTGGGTTTGTTCGTTTTCTTCTTTATTTCCAATAATAAGGTCGGGATTGAGCGCAGCGATTTTATCAAAATGAAATTGCTTTGTACCACCTATTTTCGCTTTTCCTTTGACCTTTCCTGCCGGATGAATACAGAATTTCGTTACGCCCACCACTTCCACATCCAAGCCCAAATCAAACAATAATTCCGTTTGTGAAGGTACGAGGGAAATGATGCGTTTCGGTTGAGTAGGCACATGTACCTGTCTGCCCATTTGGTCTGTTGTCAAAATCAAATCCATTCTTTTATAAGGGATGAAAAAACAATAAACACTACATCTTGACTTGTTCTTTTTGCTTTATACTTCACCAAATTCTCCTTAAATAACCCGTTATTCGCGTCAAATTTGGCTCGTGTAAAGAAAAAATAACGGCGTGAATATCTAGCGTTTATTATCTTTTCATCCCTAAACAGGTTTACATAAAAAAATACAGCTATTTCCGAAAAAGTGTCAAATCGGAAATAGCTGCAAGGTCACTCTTTTAGGCAAAGGTATATTATTTTCTATACCAATATTGAGTACGTCCGAGCAATGCGAAACCTATATAACCACGTACTTTGAGTTTGTCATCACTTTCGAGTTCAAGATAGCATTTATAGACTTTTCCATTATTGGGATCGAGAATTTTTCCATCACTCCAATAATCACCGTCTTTTTTCATGCCCATCAGTATTTCCATACCTTCGATTGGTTGGTCTTTCTTTTTACCGGGACAAACTTCGCAAGATTTACCCTTATCTTCTTCTTGCAAGATTTCAAGTATCTTCCCATACAATTTGCCACCTTGTTCGTATATCTCTACATAAGATTTTTCTAAGCCCGTCTCATCATCAATCGTTTTCCAAACACCTACGGGAGATTGGGCAACAGCATAAGTCGCTACAAATAGGATTAAACTAAACAATAACAATAATTCTTTTTTCATGATTTAATTTATTTTTTATGAAAAATATAATACAAATGTATGCTTGTCAAAGGTCATTCCAAAAGTAAGATAAATTATCGAATTCTATGAAAAAAGGCGTGCAAAATTGGGTGAATGACATCAAAAACAGAAAAAAGTGAGGTGTCTGGCTTTGAAAATGTTTGGTTCGTTATTTGTTTACATTGAAATTAGTAAGTAAAACAATACGACATGAAAAAATCATCACTTCTATTATTATTTTCTCTACTTTCCTTCGCTGTATTTGCACAAAAAAACGTCGTACATATCGAATACAATACCTGTGTAAAAGCGGATGCTGTCGGTTTGCTGGGTTCTGTCGAAAAAGAAGAACACAAACATGAAGAACCGGATTTTGAAAAAAAGGACAACAACGTCTTATTCAAAACACAAATTGACAAACTCGGCAAAAAAACGACAGATACATACACTGAGCTCATTCGCCATTATTACATCGGTGATTCACTCATTCGTTTGGACAAAAATACCGATAAAATGTCAGACGATGAGTTGATATTAATTTGGCCCCTGACCGCTCAAATGACAACTTATTACACCACAGAAGACGGTAAATCAACCTACAACGAAGCCAAATTGCGAAGCCCTTTTGTGGACTCTTCTTTGGTCTATGAGATTGATACCTTTTATCAAGACACCAAAAACATACTTGGCTACGAATGTTACAAAATAGAGGTCATCGAAAGCCATAACGAGGGCGCAGACCACATCCATCTGATAAAAAAATATGAGATGTATGTTACAGACGAATTGCCTTTGCCTGCACCTATTGTCATCGGAATATGGCGACTTCCGATAGGGGCTTGCGCTTTGGAAATAAAAGAAAGCGCACCGGAAAATCCCTCTACATTTATCTTGACAGAAGCGGTTGCGGTAAATAAAAAACAAAAAAACAGCTTACTCGAACTACCAAAGAACTATCAAAATGCAACAAAAAAAAGCTACCTTTCGGACTGGTAGAAAAAAAGTAAGTAAGTAACGAGTAAATCTATACTTTTAAAAGTATAAGTATTTATTATATAAATATAACTTATACGTGTCGTGTAAACGGCACTTTTTTTGCTATATACAGCTTTTGTTTTGCCTCATCCTTTACGATTCAAACAAATTTCAATTGATGATAAAAATTAGATACGCACTCCTATTTATTGCTGTCGTTCTCTTTGCTGCTTGCACCAAATTTGACAACATCACGACGGACGAATGGCAACCCGACGTTGCGCTCACACTTTTCAACACGAGTATCAATACCGTTGACTTATTTGAAGATTATGGTCAAGCCGGCGAATTGCTCATTGATACTGACCAACAGTTGACCTTTGTATATCGAAGCAACGGCTACTCTGTCGAAAGTAAGGATGTACTTACCCTTATCCCGGACGTATCCTTTCCGATGATAGACACATTTATGAAACTGCCCTATCCGCTACCTGCCGATATTACAATTGATTACATCGTTGCGAAAAGCGGTGAAATCAAGTTTACAACAGGCAATCCATACACCGAGCCCGTCGAGTTTACTTTCACCATTCCCGAATCCAAACTGAACGGTGTGTCGTTTAGTAAAACTGTTACGATCGGTCCTGCGAATGATATTTTACCCATTATTCCTTCCATAAAAAGCTATCCACTTGCAGATTATATCCTTACGCCTCAAAGCGATTCGATGATATTTCAATACTCCGCTCGACTTGTTAATAGCGATTCGATAGTGACATTGCCCGCCGTTATTGTTGATTTTATCGATCCCGTATATGTATATGCACAAGGTTTTCTGGGGTCGGGAAGTTTTCCGATTCCATTGGATTCTGTTGAGGTCGATTTCTTTGAATTATTCAGCGATGGTTCGGTCTTTTTTGAAGAACCAACGATGACTATAAGTACACGCAACTCATTCGGATTTCCCGTCAGGGCATATTTTAATATACTCAATGCCATCAATATTGACGGTACATCCATACCCTTCGGAAGTGATGAATTGAGTGCTGGCGTAGATTTTAATTATCCTTCCATCAATGAAATCGGCGAAGAAGCAGAAACCGTATTTGTTATTGATAAAGACAATTCTAATATTGCAAATATTATTGGTCAGCCGGTAGCTTATTTTGAGTATGAGGTTGAGGTTATTTCCAACCCTGACGGCGACATCTCTATCACGAGTTTTGTAACCGATACAAGTAGTTTTTACCTTGATGCAGAAGTCGAACTTCCTTTGTATGGTAAAGTGGACGGATTCACGGTCAATGATACGCTTGATTTTGAATTGACAGGTGAATACGATGAGGTCAATGACGTAGAATTCAAATTGGTGACAGAAAATGAATTTCCATTAGATGTCGAACTTCAAGTCCTTTTTACGGATAATGAATATAATGTTATTGATGAATTGTTGAACGCTTCAGAACGTATCCTCGCCTCCGCTCCCGTCGATTCGAATGGAGAAACCACCGATAGTAGTCGCAAGGAAACTTTTATTCCTTTTCCGAAAGACCGCTTTGATAATGTAAAAGAAAAAGCAACGCGCATACTCGTGCAAGCCAGAGTTACTTCTGCCAATGACGGTGACACCTCCGTCCGAATACGCGAACATCACGAAGTCGATATCAAACTTGGTGTCATTGCAGGCGTGAATCCTTAAAAAGCCTGTTTACAAATTTAAATTAATGTAAAATGATAAATTTTACATTTCAAAAAAAATATTCCTTTGAATTATCTATATAAATATCCAATAACCACCATTTTATTTTCTCTATTGATGTTCACTGCCAATGCCCAACACGAATTGGGTGTGCATTTCATGGAGGATATTTGGCAATCAGGACAGACCAATCCGGCATTTATGAATGACCAAAAAGTAGTCATTGCCTTGCCGAGCGTATATGCCCGTTTTTACCATTCCGGTTTTACATTCGAAGATGCCTTTAGAGAAAACGGTGACGAGTTATCATTTAATTTGAACAATGCCATTACCGCTTTAGAAGATAAAAACGATTTGAATGTCAATTTGAATATTGACGTACTTGGCGTAGCCTTGCGTTTTGATGACATTCAGGTGGGCTTGTCGTGGTCAGTAAAAGGCAACGCATACACTCAATATACTCGCGAAACGCTCGACCTTTTTTGGAATGGCAACGCTGATTATGTCGGAAGAACGGCGAATATCAATCCTGAATTTCAATTTACTGCATACAATGAAATCGGACTATCCGGTGCTTATAATTGGCAAGACAAATTCACTTTTGGTGCGAAAATCAAGTATCTCACGGGTATTTCTGACACTTCTACCGATGGCGATAATACCTTATCATTGACGACGAGTGATGATGTTTATCAGATTAGTTATGATTCAGATTTTTCTTTTCGTCGTGCCGGTTTTAGCCAAGCAGCTGACTTTGCCGAATTGACCGAAAACGATTTTTCTTTATATAATTTGAATGACCTCACTGGCGGCAATAACGGTTTTGGTATTGACTTAGGCGTGACGGCAAATCTTATCGACCGATTGACTTTGAGTGTAGCAGTCACCGATTTGGGACGTATTTCATGGAAAAATGAGACTTACGAATACAACTCAAAAGGCATATATACTTATGAAGGACTCGACCTGTTTGACTATGTATCCAGCGACACATTAGATTCGGATAGACTCGCAGATGATTTTGAACAAGTACTTGATACGATTGCCGAAATACTTGATATTCGCTCTACGGCTTCCGATGGTTACACGACTTCGCTCAATACCAAAGCCTACCTCAGTGGCAGTTATGAAGTACTTGACGACCTGACCATAGGAGCTTTGATTTATATTGAAAATGCCAACAAAAGTACGCAACCCGGATTTGCTTTGAGTGCGCGAAAGAAATTCGGAAAATGGTTTACACTTGGTGCGTCTTATGCTTTTCGTAGTCAGCGTTTTGACAATCTCGGTCTCAATGCAGTCGCACATCTCGGACCTGTTCAAATCTATGCTGTTTCGGATAATATCGCTCCATTGTTCAAGCCTTTGGATAGCAAAAATTATAACCTCCGAGTAGGATTAAATCTTGCTTTCGGGCGTATCTCAGATACCAAATCTCAAACATCTGAATTGACAAGATAATTCAGATAGTAACGACTTTATAAGAAACGTTTGTTAGACCTTGACAGTCTGACAGACGTTTTTTTTTCGCTTTCCTCCCCTTTTCAATAGGTGTTGTTGCATCAATTCGTTAAAAAGTCTCATACAGGCGATTTTAATCGAGTGTGTCACAAATCGGTGGTGAAGTTAAGCTGCCGACTTGTAAATTCTGCTTTGTTCTTTGGAAATAAATTTTTCTTTCACTAAGTAGTAAGTCAAAGTTTTTAGAGAATCAAGGGTTATAGGATTTATATATTCCAAAATTTTTCATCTGGTATTTTTTGATGTCAACCATGATGCGTACAAAAGAAAATAAAATGAAGGAAGAAGTAGGCTTACTCAAACATGTGTTGGGGCATTATATTAATTCAATTTCAAATATAGAGATTGTTAAATCACACATGCACGGTCGGGATAGTTGCCCTCATTACGAAATTCAATTTGAAATTTTGCCTATTGCATCTACTACGCTTTATCCGTTGAAAGATGAAAGGCATAATCATTTAATTGAGAAAATAACCCTTTTGCCTGGCGTGGGCGAAAAAGTAAAAATTAAAGCCCAAATTAATATTCAAACCATACAAAGGTCAGCTAATTTACTGAAAGAACACAAAGGTCGTCAGAAAGTGTGACCAAAGCGCATATCCAAGAAGCCCTATCCACGAGAAGTATAGAAGCCTTAGCGAATTACATGGGCTTTACCACTGAATCACAGCTTACCCGTTGTATGTGGGGTAAAGATACAGGTAATTTCGATTTTGTTAAATCAAGTTTTTTTTGTAAATTGAGTTATCAAATTCTAAATAGATTATGACGCAACATTTGGACGACAGAAAGAAACGCATTATCCGCGAAATTATGAAGATAAATGACGAATCTTCTTTAGAAGCTATTGAAAATCAATTGGCTGTAAAACCTTCGTCTGTGTTGCGTGAAAAAATATTGCGTCCTGTACGTGCCACAATTTCTTTGAAAGAAATGATACGGGAGCAAAATTATCAACCTATCGAAAGAGAAGAATTTTTTGAATTGGCAGCCGCTATTGGTATCGAAGAATCTATTGAAGAACTACTCGCCCAACTGGATTAAACGATGGATTACCTACTGGATACCAATATCTTAGTGATTTACAGTCGCGCCAATGACATCACCCGACAGATTGAAAATGACCTGAAATTATTGAGCCTTGAAAATAATCTTACTGTATCAGCCGTATCCGTAGGCGAGATAGAGTCGATTGCCATTCGCAATAAATGGGGCACACGAAAAATAACCCGATTGGAACGCCTACTTGACCGCTTCCTGATAGCCGACATCAATGTAACCGAAATTTTCAAAAAATACGCCGAGATTGACGCATATAGTCAGGGTAAATTGCCTGATACACCTGTCAATTTTACATCACGAAATATGGGAAAAAATGATTTGTGGATTGCCGCTACTGCCGCTGTGTTGGACTTTGTATTGGTGACTACGGATAATGATTTTAACCATTTAGAGGGTACGTATTTGACGATTCGGAAAGTACGTTTGGAGGACTATGTGGGGAAGTAGTCTGCCTTTCTGATTTTTTAGCCATTTTATTTTGTTGTAAATGCCAAGCAAGCCGCTGAGGATGTGGGCAAAGCGGGCTTCGTAGTCTTGGCGGGTGGCTTTTTTCATAGTTTGGTGCGCGGATTTGGCGGATTAAACGGATTTTGGCGGATTTTTTTTATTTGATGACAAAGGTAGGAAAAAACATCGTATGCGCCACGCGATTCGTACTGACGACTTTAGCCGTCAGGTGGCGTGAGACGGCTGAAGTCGTCAGTACAGTTAATAAATCGCCTTAGTGATTTCTTCAATCTGCATTTTGAGGTCAATAATTTCAAATCTCTTGTATAAAAATGAGTGAATTTCAAATTAGCCACAAAATTAAGAATCTGTATTGTCCAACAAATCTAAAAATACCTTATCTTTAGGGTTGGTAAAAAAATAATCATTCAATTTATCAATATGAAAAAACTATTATTCTTTTTGTTATACGCCCCCTTAGTGTTATTCGGGCAAGCCGAGCAAGCCAAACTCCTTTACCATTGGGAAGACAGCAATATGGTCGGAAGTTTTGCTTATAATAATGCTTATAATGAGATTTGGGGTGTCGTTGCGAATGACCGCGAATTTGCGGTCATCGGTTCCACCGCAGGAACACACTTTTTTGATGTAACTGACCCCGCCAATGCCGAAGAAGTTGCCTTTATAGCTGGAGCAGTACAAGGTGATGCGATTATTCATCGCGATTATCATGATTATCAATGTTATCTATACGTCGTGGCAGACGAAGGACCGAGTACGATGCAAATCATTGATTACAGCAACCTGCCCAACAGCGTTGAAGTAGTCTATGATTCCAATGAATTTCTCCAACAAAGTCATAATATTTTCATTGACACCTCTGCTGCTCTACTCTATTCAGCATCAACAAAAACAACTAATAACTACATTCGGCTTCGCGTATTATCTCTCGAAAATCCCGAAGTCCCTACCTTAGTAAACGATTATTCTAACATTGCCGGATCTTCGATAAGTGGCATACATGACATTTATGTGCGCGAAGGCATTGCCTATCTTAATTTGGGCGGGAACAATGGTCTAATGATCGCAGATTTTACCGACACCTCCAATCCCCAATATCTTGGCAGCATCACTGACTATCCACAAAAAGGCTACAATCACTCCGGTTGGCTTTCTGAAGATGGCAACACCTATTACCTTGCTGATGAAACACATGATACAGACATCAAAGCCATTGATGTAAGCGATGTTACCGACATTGAGGTCTTGACAACCTTCGATGCCGAGAGTTCTCAAACCTACTCTATTCCTCACAATCTCATCGTCAGAGGCAATTATTTATATGTTTCTTATTATTATGATGGGTTGCAAGTTTATGACATATCCGACCCCAACAATCCACAGCGGGTCGCTTATTACGACACTTACCCTGATGAAAATAGGGAGTCCTACGAAGGGGCATGGGGTGTGTTTCCCTACTTGCCTTCCGGCAATATTCTAATATCTGACATGCAGACAGGTTTGTATGTTTTTGAAAAAATTGATGAAACGATTACAGGAGAAATGAGCGCGTCAGGTACTTCGACCAACTGTGCTGGGGTCGTATCGGTATCGCATCCAGATGAAGTCATTGCTAATGTAAAAATATCACCACAACCGATTGACAACCAAATCAATCTTAGCTTTTCACTCTCAAAAGCACAGACTATTGAATTGTCACTCATCAATCAAAATGGGCAAGTTGTTCGTCAATTTGAAAGCACATCATTGCCTGCGGGACAGCATCAAAATAGCTATCTACTTCGCTCCGATTTGCCGAAAGGCATTTATTTCCTTCATTTAAAGGGAACGGATTATAGTGGTATGTATAAAGTGGTTAAAATTTAAAAAGATAAGGAGAGGAAATAAAGTATTTATCATTGAAATGATAAATATTTTATTTTCTTAATCATTCCGCGTACTGCCAAAGCTGCCTTAAATCCCTCACCAACATCTATATCAAATAAAGACCATTTTTCGCGTTCTTTTTCATCGAAATGAGTGGCTAATAATTCTGCTTTTTCATCTGGTTTTAGACTTACTTCAAATTGGTCTAATGGAAAGGAAAGTCCGTCACCTGTGGCTTTAATAAAGGCTTCTTTTCGCGTCCAACAATTAAAAAATGCTTCGTGCCGTTGGGTTTCGTGCAGTGACATCAAGCTATTAATTTCTCCCTTAGCGAAGAAATGTTTTGCGACCTGTTCCACTTCCACTTTTGGATTTATAACTTCTATATCAATGCCGATATCGTGATTTTTTGTCAAGGCAATTAATGCAACTCCGCCCGCATGTGAGAGATTGAATTGTAATATATTTTTCGGAAGAAAAGGTTTACCGTTTTTACCATATTCAAAAGTAAGTATTACGGGATTTTCGGACAAATATTGACCCAAAACCTGCCGTAGTACTCCTCGTGCAATAATAAAATGCGACCTATCCTTTTCAAAACGAAATTTAGCCGCACGTCCGCGTTCATCTTCTGAAAGCAATTGAAAACATTGATGTTCAATGCTTTCATCATTCAAATCCACTCGCCAAACATGCGCCACTTCTCGTTCACCGTTTTTCGTCAGTCGTTCACCCTCTATCGTCCATGCGTTTTTGTAATTCATTCGCTATGATTTTTACGGCTTCGCCTGTGAAAATATCAGCATGCGTACCCGGAACATGAAACACATCTATATCTTGTTGTGATAAGTATTCCCAAGTATAAACGTGGAAGGCTTTATCTGTCCTGTCGAGATGTTCTTGGCTTCGCACCAGCGTAATTTTGACCTTGTGAGGTTGCCAGCGATAAGCCCAAATAACCTGACCGAATTTCTCCATGACACGATTAAAATTCCGTTTTTGTTCATTACTTTCTGGCAACCAATTATTAGGTAATTTTCGAGCTACAACATTTGTAATAGCACGAAAACCAAGGTCACGAAATTTATTTACAAATTTTTCCAAGCGTCCTTTTTTTCTTGGCGGATTTTTACGCATAAATCCAGGCGCAGAATCCACAATCACTAGCATATCAACCGTCTCCCCGATTGCTTCCAACTGTTTTGTCATTTCAAAAGCCACCGCATTGCTGAAGCACGTACCGAGTATAAAATATGGACCTTCGGGCTGTACCGCACGGATTTCTTTGAGGTAAAAAGCAGTCATCTCTTCAATAGAATTGTATGAAAAATCTGAGCCGTCCAAGCCCTCCGGTTGTATAGCATATACCGGTTGATTTGAAGGTAGATTATTTGCTAAGTCCTTGTAAAACAGCACATAACCACCTCCGGCATGTATGCAAAATAAAGGTTTTCTATCACCTTTTGCCCGCAACGGAACGAGTGTATTCCAAGTCACTACATCTCCCTGCAAGACTTCTGCAAGTGCTTCAATAGTCGGATGTTTTAATAAAGTGACAGGTGGTAAATTGCGGTTTAATTTTTCTTCTATTTCTGAAAATAATCGAACTGCCATCAGCGAAGTACCGCCAATTTCAAAAAAGTTATCTTGAACACCAATAGGACTTCGTCCGAACAATTCTTCCCATATTTTTGTCAGCTCTAATTCTGTTGTATTTCGTGCTGCGGTGTAGTTTTTACTGTCACTTAAATGTGGTGTTAAATTGCGAATATTACTTGACAGTTCAGGTTTTTCGATACGCGCTGACAAGTTCGACACTTGCAAATTTTTTGATATAGATGAAAAGACAGTTTCTAAGCCTTTTGCCACCCATTCAATAGTTGATATTGAGAGCTGTGCCGTATCATAACGCAGGTGAAATTGAAGTGTATCACCCGGCACGACCACTATCGTCAGAGGGTAAGTCGTCGTAATCCCTCCTTTGAAATTTGTTAGGGTCAAGTTGCCATTTTGTATATCTTCCCACGGAAAATTTTCGACGACCAACAGACTGTCAAATAAAGTTCCATGCTCCGAAATATCTACTAAAGAAGTCACCTCATTCAAATTCAAATAATCATAATTCCTGGCTTGTAATTGATTGATTTGCAGTTGATTTAATGATTCGGAAAGCAGTTTTTTGTTATCCCATTTTACTCGTACAGGCATCACGTTCATAAACAGTCCTGCCATTAATTCTACATTCGGCAAGTCGGCATTCCGTCCTGAAACGGTTGTTCCAAATACCACATCATTCTGCCCCGTAAAGCGACTCAATAAGATTGCCCATGCACCTTGTATGAGTGTGTTAAGCGTCACGCGATGTGTACGTGTGTAGGTGTGTAGCGCGGTTGTATTTTTTTTTGATAATGAAAAATCGTAATTTGTAAATTGATTTTTGTGCAATACCTTTGTTGGGTTTTTGTCGATTAAAGTAGGTATTTTAAAACCCATTAAATAATCTTTCCAAAATTTTTGTGCTAAGTTTTTATCTTGCTTTTTTATCCATTTTAAATAAGAAGCATAAGAAGGTATTGTCTCCAAACGCGCTAATCTATTTTCTAATATTCCAGCATAATTTTCCACTATATCCTTCAAAATCGTCACCGCCGACCAACCGTCCAACAAAATATGATGGCACAACCAAATCAATTGATATTCAGTATTTTGTATTTGAATTAAAGTCAGACGATTAACTGATTTATGAGATAAATTCAAAGTACGCTCAATATCTTTTTCTTTAAATATTATTAATTTTTTATTAAAATTTTCTTGTGAAATATTGCGCCAATCTAAAACTTCAACATCCAAGTCAATTTCCGATAATACTACTTGTACGGCTTGCTCTATTTCCTGCCAGTGAATCGAAGTCCGCAAGGCACTATGACGCTGTACGACCTTCTGCCACGCTCCTCTAAATAATACCTTGTCCAACTCACCTTCTAAGGTACATGTAACATGCAACAAACCTTCGTCAACTCCGCCTTGCAAATGATGAAACAACAAAGCATTTTGCATAAAACTCAAGGGATAAATACCTTCGACGGTGGACGACTGAAGGCTACCGATAGACAGAATTGCAACTAATTCTTGTAAATCTCTTTGACTTAAATTTACTTCGGGAAAGTCGGAAGGTGTGTATTGCTTTTCTGTATTTTGGCAATGTTGAATGAGATTACGAAGGTTTTTCTCAAAATTTTGTATGAGATTTTTAATCGTTTCTGTACGATGTATTTTGGGAGAATACGACCAACGGACTTGTAATTTTTCGTTTTTTATTTGAGCATTAATTTCGAGTAAATGATGTCGTTCGCTTTGTGGATGACGGGCATTGTCGAAGAGCATTTCGGGTGCGCCGAAAGTACCTGTTTCGCTCGCGTTTTGATTGCCGAGGTAATTGAAAACTATTGGTGCTTGATTGTCAATATTTTCTTTTCGCAAATAACGTAATACGCCATAACCAAGTCCACTATTTGGTACAGCACGGATTTGCTCTTTTACGGATTTTAATGATGCACCAATGTCTATAGGATTTTCCAAAACAAGATTTAAAGTAAAAAAGGAAGTAAACCAACCTATCGTATCTGTGACATCAATTTCATCAAAAGCATCACGCCCATGCCGTTCTAAAGCAATTTGAATTTCATTGTTATTAGTGAAATCAAAAACAGCTTGCATGAATGCAGTCAGTAAAACTTCATCGGTTTTTGTAGTATAAGTTGAGTTCGTTTCTCGTAAAAGTTCTTGCGTAGTCGCTGTGTCTAATTCAAAAATAATATCTTCAAAATCCTGTTCTTTTATGGGTAAATTATGTTCAAAATCGCTTGGAAAATCGACATCGACTTTGCTCTGTTTTTGCCAAAATGCTAATTCATCCTCAAAGTAATTTTGTGTAGCTAAATTACTTAAATGTTCACTCCAATCCTTAAATGTTGTTGATTTTTGACTTGCATTAATCTTTTTATTATCAACAATTTGCGAACAAATCGTTTTGAAGTCTTCAATAAGAGTTTGCCACGAAACTACATCAATAATCAAGTGATGTGCGATAAAGACAAGAACATTTGAATGTGTATGAGGACAATCAAAATAAGCAACTTGAAACAGCGAACCTTCGCTTAGTTTTAGATTCGCATGGATATGTGAAGCCTGTGTCTTAATTCCGTTTTCTAAATTATTAATTGAAACATTTTTACAATCAAAATATTGAAATGAATTTATTTTTTCGGGAGATAAAATACTCCCTCTGATGTCTGACATTTTATAAATATCCGACATCTTACTAACCTCAAAAACCAATCGCAACGCATCATTTGCCTTAATTAAATGTGACACCGATTTTTGTGCAATATCAACTGAAATAATCGGTTCAACTTCCATTCGTATCGCCATATTCCAATGCTGTGGTGCAGTACGATAGGTCTCAAAAAACCAATGTTGTATAGGTGTAAGCGCGACCTCCCCTGTGTATGTCTCGCGTTCTGTAGGTGTATCCGTAGGCGCAACAAACAAAGCCAATTCTGCAATCGACTGATGCTCAAAAAGCTGATTTGCTTTCAGTGCCAGTCCTGCCTTTCTTGCTTTCGCAATAATCTGAATACTCAAAATCGAATCGCCGCCGATTTCAAAGAAGTTATCGTGAATACTTATCGCCTTGATATTAAGCACTTCCTGCCATATTTCGACCAATTTTTGTTCGGTTTCATTTCGTGGCGCGACAAAATTTGAGCCATTCGAGGAGGGCGAATGTTGGGCTTCGGGCAAGGCATTGAGGTTGATTTTTCCATTGGGCAGACGCGGAAAATCATCTAATACAACCCAAGTCGAAGGCAGCATATATTCCGGCAATTTACTTTTCAGAAACTGCCTTAATTCATCTGTTTCAGTAGCTTCATTTTGCAAAAAATAAGCAATAAGTCGCTGTTCATTTTTTTGCACTGTTACGAGTGCATCTTTTATTTTTGGATATTGCCTAATTACTGCTGCAATTTCATCCGGTTCAATCCGATAACCACGAATTTTGACTTGCCTATCAGCGCGTCCGAGAAAGTCAATCGTTCCGTCTGCGCGATAGCGAGCGAGGTCGCCTGTGCGGTACATGCGCGTATGTACATGCGAGAAAGGATTGGTCAAAAAACGCGCTTCGGTCAAGTCCGCTTGATTATGATACCCTTGCGTAACGCCCGAACCGCCAACATATAACTCACCCACCACATTCGACGGAACAAGCTGTAAATGAGCGTCTAAAATATATATTTCAGCATTGGATGTTGGTTTGCCAATCGGTACGCGCTGTGCGTCTTCGGGTTTTATTTCATGTACCGTACACCAAACTGTTGCTTCTGTGGGACCGTATTCATTATACAATTTTGCTTGTGGCAGAGTATCAAAATGACGCGCCACAAGCGAAGGTGGACAGGCTTCACCTGCAACCATAACACTGTTGAGTGAAGCGAGTTTTTCGGAATTTGAATATTGTAAAAGAACATTATATAAAGAAGGTAATAAAAGTGTATGTGTTACCTTATTCTCGTAAATAATATCGCTTAATTGTTGCGTATCTTGCTCAATTCTTCGTGGCGGAATCAACAACGTACCACCACTCGCTATTGCCCAAAAAATACCCGCCACCGAACTGTCAAAAGCAAAGGAAGACATTAGCAAAAAGCAGCCCGGATGCTGTGGATAATAATCGAACCTTGCAAGGGTAGAATCTAATAAATTTTTGTGCGTAACAGGTACACCTTTAGGCTTGCCCGTGCTGCCGGAGGTATAGATGATGTAAGCGGTATCGCCCCCAGGTACTTCTAAGAAAAAAGCCAGTCCACTTGCTTCAATGTCTTTAAATTTTAGGATTTTAGCTTGTGTTTCGGGTAGATTTTGGATGTATTTTTCTTCTGTGACGATGACGGAAACATTCGCATCTTGAAGCATAAATTCGATACGCTCGGCAGGGTATTCGGGGTCGAGTGGCAAGTACGCGCCACTCGCTTTCATAATGCCCAAAATGCCAACCATCATTTCAACAGAACGCCCCGCAAGCAAGCCGATAAAATTATTTTCTTTAACGCCAAGTGCTTGTAATTCAGTAGCTAAAGCATTAGATTTTTGATTTAACTCTTCGTAAGTGAGACTTTGATTATTCGCTTTGACGGCAACCGAATTTGGTGATTTTTTGACATTTTTTTGAAATAAATCTAAAATCGAAGCACTGTCGCCCGACATCTTTAAGATGTCTGACGAGTTAGGTATCACGGTAGAGTCGTCGGACATTTTTGAAATGTCAGACGAGATATTCCAATCATATAATATGGTCTTTTTTTCGACTTCGGAAAGAATGGGAAGTTGGGCGATTCGCTGATTGGGATTATCAATAATTCCTTGAAGTAGCACCTGCAAATGTGTGTGCATACGTGAGATAGTCTCAGGGTCAAATCGATCAGTGGCGTACTCAAAAATAGCGGTCAATTGCCCTTCATCATTCGATACATATAAGGTTAAATCGAATTTGGCAACGCCTAAATCAAAAGGTTCGTGTGTAAGCGATAAATCGGAACTAAAATTAGGCGTAGGCGGTACGTCATGGTACAAAAACATGACTTGAAAAATCGGGTTTGTTGCTGTTCTGCGTTCCGGTTGCAGGGTTTTGACGAGGGTTTCAAAGGGCGTATTTTTATGCGAAAAAGCATCTAAAACCGTTGTGCGTACCTGCGCGAGCAAATCAATAAATCGCGGATTTTCGGATAAATCAGAACGCAATACGAGCGTCTCATTGAAGAAGCCAATGAGGGCTTCAAGTTCTTTTTTATCCCGATTTGCGAAGGGCGTACCGACCAAAATATCATCCTGTCCGGCGTAGCGATGCAGCAAAATTTTATACGCCGTCAGCAACAAAACAAATAGCGTTGTATTGGTTTCCTGACTTAGTAATTTAAGTTGTTGGGATAGCTCCTTAGAAAAAATTTGTGTTGCGTAATTTCCTTTAAATGAAGGATTTACAGGTGCAGGGTGGTCTGTGGGCAGGGTAAGAGTAGTGAGTTCTCCAGCGAGTTTTTGTTTCCAGTAATCAAGGTCTTTATCGTTATTGAGTGCTTGATTTTTTTGCCAATATGCGTAATCGGCATATTGAATTGGAAGCGAATTTTCGGTGGGTATTTCGTCATTTTGGAAGGCACGATAAGCACTTGCCAAATCATCCCGAAAAACGCGCATCGACCATTTATCGGTGATGATGTGGTGCATGGTCAGGACGAGTAGGTGGTCATTTTGTGCTAACTTTATTAGCGTAACTCTTGTCAGTGAATCGGCTGTGAGTTCAAAGTAGGTATTGGCTTCTTGGAAGGCAATTTTTTTTGCTTCAGATTCAGGGTTTTGATGGTTTTCGAGATTAAATTGTGAGATTTGAAAACGACTATCAGCGTGTATGACTTGGTGAATTTGTCCGTCATTTAATTCAAAAGTCGTGCGTAAAACATCGTGTCGTTGTGCTACAGCATTCAAACTTTTTAAGAGGTATTCAACATTCAAATTTCCGCGCAAGCGATAGGTTTCTGCATAGTTATAAAATGGATTTTCAGGCTGCATTTCCTGCAAAAACCAAAGTCGTTGTTGTCCGTAAGATAAGGGCGCAAGCGTACCTTCAGGCAAGCGCGGAATATGCGTTGCCTGTGGCTTTTTTTTACGTTCGCGCCACTTGGCGAGAGTCGCAGATTTGTTGGCTGTTTTCGACATTTTTATAGAACGCGGATTTAGCGGATTACACAGATTTTCGCTGAGATATTGCTACGAATAAGAGCGGTACGCACTGGAAGTTTGTGTTACATCACAATGACCAAATCCCCAATTTCAACATCACTTTCCGCCAATATTTATACAGAAAATCATCCACAGGCAGGTCAATTTCAAACAAGCGTTCAAAGACCCAATAGAATGCGATAACGATGAGTAAAATAGACCCGTAAAAGATGATTTTCGGATAAAAAGACGTTTTGCGAAGCAAAAATAATACGGGAAACATCGCGCAGATAATCAGCACTTGCCCGATTTCCACACCGATATTGAAGCCCAATAACGAAGGCAACATATACTCTCCGCCAAGTCCTTTTTCACCAAGTACACTTGCGAAACCCAAACCATGAAACAGCCCGAAAGCGAAGGCAATAAATGACTCTCCGCGCTTGATGAGTGGACGAATATTGTGGAAGGCGGCAAGGGCAATCGAAAAGGCGATAATCGACTCCACGACGCGCGACGACACCGTGATAAAACCCAATGAAGCAAGGCTCAAAGTGATGCTATGTGCAATGGTAAAAAGCGTAACAATTTTGAGGATATACAGGAAAGCATCTTTGAAAGAATCGACGGGTTGCCAAGTGGCTGTGGAGGCAAGTTCTCCGGGCGTATCGCGGCGGCGAACAACGGCAGGCAAGACCAATGCAAATATAAACAAAATATGGTCAAGTCCTATGTATATATGCCACATTCCCAACTTGATAAGTGCTATAAAACCCTTCCACATCGAACCGTCTGTAAGGTCAAGTTGTTGTTGAGTATCCTTTCTGGAGAAGATAAGTGAAACCATTGATTCATTGTTGAAAACACCGGCTTTCCAATTGTGCCCGACGACCATTTGTCCTGTTTGTATCGGGTCTTTATCAAACAAAATTTCGTATCGAATATCCAAGGCATCGGGTATTTCTTTTACATTATCGAGTTCAAAATTCGTTTGTACATAAGTTCCCATTTCGAGCTTCAAAATCGTGGGGTCAGTCAAGCGCATCGGGTGTTCGCCAAACTGCGGTGAACTCAAAGCCACACGCTCCAAAACATAAGCCTGAATTTCCGGTAAATACTCTGCAATAGACTCCGGCAAAGGAAACTTACCTTCGTCATCATCATTGAGTGGTTTGTAGGCTTCGGTGTCAAGCTCTAAGCCGAGTGCGTCGTTGAGGTCTCCGACTGTGATTTCTACCGTACCTTCGATGCGTTCCTCATACACACGCAGGTAAAGATAAGTCTGGTCGGGTTTGTGAGCATTCATTTGAAATGGTATAACAATGAATGTCCAAATTGCAAGTAGTGGTAGTAGGTTTTTGATTTTCATAATGTATGTGATTTTCGAGTGTTCGAGTTGTGAGTTGTATTTTTATAAATTATAAATAAGTCTATTTATTTGATATTTTGATGATTTTTAGCACGAGCTCAAATCCATAACATTTAAATAATCATGTCTTTTTTGCTGATTTTAAATACTTAACACATAAATATTTTTTATTTAGAAAATATTTCACGTCCACCTGTGGACTATCCCAACTCCACCATTTCACGGAATACATCACTTTTTTGTATCAATTTTTCATAATTACCTTCGGCAACAATACGTCCTTTTTCCAACAAATAAATACAATCGACATGACGCACTGTAGAGAGGCGATGTGCGATAACAATAACCGTCAAATCATCAGTATTTGCTTTCAAAGAATCTATCACCGCCGACTCTGTAATACTGTCTAATGCGCTAGTGGCTTCATCCAGAATCAAGACCTTTGGTTTGCGATATAAGGCACGCGCCAAGCCAAGACGTTGGCGTTGCCCCCCACTCAATCTTACACCTTGTTCGCCGATACGTGTATTGTATGTTTGTGGTAATTCTTTTTCGATAAAATTGTGAATATTCGCAATCGTTGTAACTTTTTTGAGGTGTTCCCAATTAACATTTTCGACATCTTCACCAATCGCTACATTTCGTACTACCGAATCATCAAACAAAAAAACCTCCTGCGGTACGTAAGCAATTTGAGCTTGCCATGTTGTTGCGTTTTTCGTATTTAAAACCACATCATCAATACGAATTTCTCCTATTTGAGGATGTAATAAACCGACTATCAAATCTACTAAGGTCGTTTTGCCCGAACCCGTCGAACCGACAAAGGCAATTGTTTTGCCTTTCGGGATAGTTACGTTTAATTCGGATAAGACCTTTTGTTCTGTTTTATCATAATAAAAACCGACATTTTCTAAAGTCAAATCATGAGTAAATAAAGGTATAGTATCCTCAATATTTTTTTCTTCAAAAAAGGAAGCATCCGAATGTAAATCAGCTTCAATCACATCAATTGCGGGCATAGTATGACGCATTTTGATAGCGGCAGCAAATACCCGTTGCAAAGCAGGTAAAAGTCGATAACCAGCCAAGACATACAAGCTTAGTAAAGGTAAAATGCCTTGCAGATCTTGTCCTCGCAAAATCAATATCAATATCACCAAAACGACTCCGCCAAATGCAAATATTTCCAATACGTAACGAGGTAATGCAGACACCAAATGTACACGCGGTTGTATATGACTGTGCAGTCGTGAAGCCTGATTAAACCTATGATAAAAGAAATTTTCTACACCATAGACACGGAAAGTTTTGATGCCTTCAAGCATTTCTTTGAGGTGTAAAAATTTATTTCTATTGGTATGTACTCGCTCTTTACCAAGTCTTGTGAGGTAGCTTTTTCGAGCGAAATAAACCAAGCCATAAGCCGCTCCTAATATCACTATCATGCCCAATGCCACTGTCGGACTGGCGACAATCAAAAGACCAAATATTAGCAAACAAACAGTGATTTGTGATATCAATTCGCACAGAGGAAGCAAGATACTGGTAGTTACTCGTCCGGCTTCTACAATGAGATTAGTGAGTAGTTCGGAAGTGTTGTGTGTTAGAAAATATCCATAAGGTTTAGCTAAATATACTCGCAACAATCGCGTACCCAAATCATGTGAAACATCCCAAGAAAACTTGTGTTGTTGCCACGAAGTGAAGGCTTTAAAAACATTGGAAAGTGTCAAAAGTACTAAGACACAAACGCCTGTAAAAATGAGCATTTCACGACTGGATTGAAAACCTAATTGTATATAAATCCAATTTAACCATGTATTATTTTGTATAGATTCAGGCTGTGCCACTACCTGCATAAAAGGCAAAATAGAAGCAATACCCACGACCTCCAATATTGCCATAATGAGTATCATCAATAGCAAAAAATTGAATCGCAGACGTTCTGTATCGTTTAGTATGGATAAGATTTTTTTGATAAGATTTGATATGCTTATTTTAAATTATGTAAACAAAACAACAAGTGACACAACAAAGTAGGTACATTATTGTTCGATTTCAAATATAGCTGATTATTTCTAAAAAATATATCGTTTTATTGATATATTTGCTTTGAAAAATAAAATGACGCTAACCAAACAAATGAATTGCCCTAATTATGGAGATGAAAACGAACAAAACACTGGTCTTATCGGCTGGAGATGTACAACAGGTAGTCTTGAATAAAGGGCTGAATGAGGTCATGGATATACTCATTGAAAGGTTGGAAAAAGCACTACAATCTTACACACCCGAAGATGTCGAAATTCCGATGCGTTCCGGCTTCAATTACGAAACACCTGTAACCGGACTGATAGAGTGGATGCCGCTTTATCACAAGGGAAATGACGCAATAATTAAGGTAGTAGGTTATCATCCCAATAATCCTAACAAAAAAAATATTCCAACTATAATGTCCTCTATTTCAATGTACTGTACAAAAACAGGACATTTAAAAAGTCTTATTGACGGAGTATTGCCGACGGCTCTACGCACAGGAGCATCTTCGGCGGTGATCAGTAAAATTCTGGCAAAAAAAGACGCAAAAACGCTCGGTTTAATTGGTTGCGGAGCGCAGGCTGTCACCCAGTTACATGCACTTTCGAGGGTTTTTAATTTTGAAAAAATATTTGTTTATGATTCGGATAAATCTACGATAAATTCTTTTCAAAAAAGAATTGCCGCCCTGAATTTGAATATACCTATCCAAGCATCTGATATTACGAAAATTGTTGAACAATCCGATATTTTGTGTACAGCGACTTCCATAGATGTAGGCGCAGGTCCATTGTTCAATGGCGTTCAATCTAAAGCACATCTCCACATTAATGCAGTTGGGTCTGATTTTCCGGGAAAGGTCGAAATTCCTTTATCGTTTTTGCAAAGTAGTTTCGTCTGCCCCGATTTCAAACAGCAAGCACTTGTGGAAGGCGAATGTCAACGACTGGAGGAAAAATATATCGGATCGGACTGGGTAGAGGTGGTTCAAAACCAAGAAAATTTTACGAAATATCGTCATCAGAAAACTGTTTTTGATTCTACAGGTTGGGCATTGGAAGACTGGGTGGTTATGGAATTATTTGTCGAATATGCGATAGCACTTGGCTTGGGTACAGAGGTTGAGTTGGAAAGCATACCCGAAGATGCCAAAAGTCCTTATGAGTTTGTACGTGAAATGCCTATGGAAACTTTGGTTTTAAGAGAGGTTGAATATATAAAAAGTGAATCGAAATAAGCAAAAAATGAAAGCTGCGAACATTTATATCTACATTAAAGTAGTCTTAAGTATTTTTATGATTGTGTGTATTTTCAATATACATTCAATTGATGCACAAAGCATTAAAGGCAGAATATTTGACCAGTATAAAACGCCTTTAATTGGTGCGTATATAGAAAATGCCAATTCCGACCATCCGCATCATACACACTCCCGCGAATTGGGCAACTTCATTTTGGAAGATGTGCATGTCGGCGACACGCTTCAAGTGACGTTTTTTGGTTTTGAAAATCAAAAAATTATTATCAAAAATGCTAATAATGAACTACTGATAATCATGCAGGAGAAATCCTTTGATTTGGATGAAGTTGTGGTTGGGCAGGACATTAAATCTATCAATTTTATTACCGATATTGACATCAAAACCAATCCTGTTCAATCCTCACAGGAAGTTCTCCGAAAAGTACCCGGTCTGTTCATCGGACAACATGCGGGAGGAGGTAAAGCCGAGCAAATTTTCTTACGCGGTTTTGATATTGACCACGGAACGGACATCGCTATTGCCGTGGATGGAATGCCTGTAAATATGGTCTCACACGCACATGGACAAGGCTATGCAGACCTTCATTTTGTGACACCAGAAATTATCGAAAATATTGATTTTGGAAAAGGTCCATACTATGCCAATAAAGGCAATTTTGCTACCGCAGGTTATGTTGATTTTCAATTAAAAGAACGCCTCAATAAAAATATGTTTAGCATTGAAGCCGGACGTTTTAATACCTTCCGAAATGTGGGTTTATTTAATTTATTACAAACCGAAAAACACAACGCCTATGCTGCCGCAGAATATTTGATTACCGACGGTCCGTTTGAATCTTCACAAAATTTTAGTCGCCTTAATCTCATGGCAAAATATACAGGAAGGTTGGAAAATTTAGATAAAGTTTCCCTGTTGCTTTCACATTTTACCAGCCGTTGGGACGCTTCCGGTCAGATACCGCAGCGCGTAGTGGATACAGAGCAAATCACCCGCTTTGGCGCAATAGACGATACCGAGGGTGGCTATACCGGACGTACAAACATTGCGCTTGATTTCACAAAAAGTATTGACAGTAAGTCATTTATAAAAAATAATTTATACTATTCATTATACGATTTTGAATTATACTCCAACTTTACTTTCTTTTTAAATGACCCAGAAAACGGTGACCAAATTCGGCAGAAAGAGAACCGACAAATTTTTGGGATCAATACGGAATGGAATCACATTAGCAATTTTGACAATTCGGAATTACTCCTTCAAATTGGCGCAGGTATTCGTTATGATGACATTAATGACAACGAACTCTCCCGTACATTAAATCGTAAAACTACGCTATCTCAAATTCAATTTGGTGATGTGGACGAGTCCAATATTTTTGCTTACGCAAATGTAGAATATGAGGTTGGCAATTGGCTCATTAATCCGGGTATTCGCTTCGATTATTTCAAATTTAATTATACCGACAGGTTTCATCCGACTTACAAAAGCGAGTCTCGCTCTACTAGCATTCCAAGTCCTAATTTCAACCTCATTTATAGCCCAAATCGTGACATACAATTTTTCCTGAAAACAGGTGTCGGTTTCCACTCCAATGACACGCGCCTTGTCCTCAATCCTGAACAAAAAGATATTCTTCCGGCAGCTTATGGGGCAGATATTGGCACAATTTGGAAACCTATCCCGAGAATGCTTGTTAATACTGCCTTGTGGTATCTGTTTTTACAGCAAGAATTTGTCTATGTCGGTGACGAAGGCGTGGTAGAACCGAGTGGCAAAACGCGACGTTTGGGGGTCGATTTTGACTTGCGCTATCAGTTTTTGGATTGGCTATATGCGGATGCAGATGTGACCTACACACTTGCGCGTAGCATCGAAGAAGAGCTTGATAATCAATATATTCCACTTGCTCCCATCACGACAGCAACAGGTGGTTTGAATATGAAGAAAGGTCAACTATTTGGTGGTATCAATGTCCGTTATCTTGCCGACAGACCCGCTAAGGAGGACAACAGCATTGTAGCAAAAGGTTACTTCATTACCGACCTTAATATGGGTTATCAGTTCCGAAAATTGAGCTTTGGTATCAATATAGAAAACCTATTTAATACCGACTGGAATGAAGCCCAATTTGCTACTGAATCCCGCTTACTCAACGAACCCGAACCTATCGAAGAAATACATTTTACCCCCGGTACTCCTTTTTATATTAAAGCTAATGTCAAGTACGAGTTTTAAACACATTTAAACAATTAATACATATTTTAAACAATAAAATCGCATGTAATAAACTTGATAATGCTATTGAATAAATTTTATTTTTTTATTTATAAAAATCTTAAAATCAAACAATTGCAAAACATTATCGCAATTCACACTTTTATACTTATTATTTTACATTTTTCATTTATATCAAATGGATTTTTCTTGGTCTAAAGAATATACAGATTATCGCGAGCGCGTCGTTGAATTTGCTAAAAACGAACTCAATGACGATGCCCTCATACAACGCGACCACGAGGGTACATTTGCCCGCGACTTGTGGGATAAATGCGGTAAATTTGGCATACAAGGACTTGGTGCGCCGGCTCGCTACGGCGGTAGTCACGAAGAGGTAGATATATTGCGTGCTGCTTATGCTATGGAGGGTTTGGGCTATGGCTGCAAAGATGTCGGATTGACCATTGCACTCAACGCACATATATGGGCAGTTCAAATGTCTATCACACTTTTTGGCACTGAAAAACAGAAGCAAAAATACCTTCCAAAAATGGCAAGTGGTGAGTGGATTGGCGCACACGCATTGAGCGAAGACACCTCCGGTTCGGATGTTTTTAATATGAAAATGACGGCAGAAAAAGTGGACGGTGGCTACCTTCTCAATGGCGAAAAACGCTTGGTCACGCTTGCGCCGATTGCCGATGTTGCAGTCGCTTTTGCTAATGCAAATCCTAAGGTAGGCAAGTGGGGAGTGACGGCATTTATCGTAGATAAAACGATGCAAGGCTTTGAATGTCAGCCTATTCAACATAAAATGGGTTTACGAACTGTACCGCTCGGGCGCATCAAATTTAATAATTGTTTTGTGCCGGACGAAAACAGATTGGGCAAAGAAGGTGCAGGCTTTAGTATCTCGAATCACTCATTGGAATACGATCGTTGCTGTATCTTGGCGGGTAAATTGGGAGCTATGGCACGCCAACTCGAAGAAGCCATTGCCTACGCGAAATCGCGCCAACAGTACGGACAGCCGATTGGTAAATTCCAGTCTGTTTCCAACCGAATCGCGGACATGAAGTTGCGCCTCGAAACTTCGCGCTTGATGCTCTACAAAATGGCTTGGCTCAAAAAACATGACAAGCCAGCTATGCTCGAAGCAGCGATGTTGAAGCTGCATTTGAGTGAGGCGTATGTTGCCTCCAGCCTTGATGCCATACGGGTGCATGGCGGCAATGGTTACCTCACCGAATTTGGTGTAGAACGCGGTCTGCGCGATGCTGTTGCTGGGATTATTTATGCAGGAACATCTGATATTCAACGAAATATAATTGCAAAATTTTTAGGTTTGTAATTACCCATAGCGCGACACTTCCAGTTCGCGCCACACGAATACACGCGAGCTGGAAGCATCGCACTACGAAAAATGAATATAAAATCAGGCATACAAAGACGCTACCACAGACTGGTACGAAGGATAAATTTTCGGTATAGAATCGCCACAAGTCGCTGGCGAAAGTTGCCAGATTTTATTATCATTGGTACGCAAAAAGGTGGTACTACTTCCTTGTTTTATTATCTTTACCAACACCCCGAACTCAATCTATCCTACAAAAAAGAGATTTATTTTTTTAATCTTTATTTTGAGAAAGGATTGTCTTGGTACAAAAGTCATTTTCCGCTCCGTATTAACTCCAAAATTACGGGAGAAGCAACGCCTTCTTACCTCTTTCATCCAAAAGCAGCCAGACGTGCCAAGTCGATCTTGCCAGATGTCAAATTAATTGTGTTGCTCCGAAATCCTATTGACCGCGCATATTCAGGTTATGCTATGGGTTTAAGGCGAAATACAGAGCCATTAAATACCTTTGAAGCCACCATAAAACGTGAATTCGAAGCACTCCGAAAACAAAATGCTACAGAAGAATACACCCAAGAAAAACACAATCTTTATTATCTTGAAAGGGGAAAATATTACAGCCAATTATCGTGGTGGTTAAAGCATTTTCAACGTGAACAATTTCTTTTTATTAAAAGTGAAAATTTCTTTCAAAATCCTGAAAGTGAATTGATTAGAGTTTATAAATATCTTGGTATTTCAACTATTTTGCCTGATGATTTGTCGAAAAGAAATGTAGGAAAATATGATAAGGTTTCATCGGAGACTGTCACCAAATTAGACCATTATTTTAAAGAAGAAAATCAAAAATTAATTGACTTGTTGGGTGAAGAATTTAGTTGGGAAATTGATAATTAGCTGATGATATACCTTCTAATGGAACATGTTCCATTGGATTTATTTTATTTATAAAATAATTTATACGTAATTTTTTTTATTTAAAAAAATATTTATAAAATCTGCGAAATCCGGTTAATTCGCGTTCTATCACGATGTATTTACTACAACATAGCATCCTAAATTCCGCCAATCGTTATCCCGATAACGAGGCTTTTCGTTGTGGTGATAAAGCATTAACCTACAAGGCATTGACAGCACAAAGTTACCAACTCGCGCACTTGCTCATCGAACTTGGTGTGCAACGCGGTGACAGAATCGGCATTTACCTCAACCGTTGTTTGGAAACTGCGGTGGCGGTGTATGGTATCATGTCGGCGGGTGCGGCTTTTGTTCCGCTCGATCCTTCCGCGCCACCTGCACGCACACAATTTGTCATTCAGGATTGCGGAATTAAGCATTTAATCAGTAATAAAAATCAAGAAAAAAATCTGAAAAAAATCCTTACACAAAACTTAGGTATAAAAAGTATTATCTCTCCCTTTGGAGGGAATGATACCACTGTTATCTCCCCCTTTGAAGGGGGTTGGGGGGAGGACTTCACAGCTTTTTGTGACAATTTAAATATCCGAACATCTATACAAAAAAAAATACAAAAATTACCCCATACAAACCCTAATATCCGTACCCTCGAAGATGACCTCGCCTACATCATGTACACCTCCGGCACTACGGGTACGCCCAAAGGCATCATGCACACGCACCGAAGCGGATTGGCTTATGCCAAACTCTCTGCCGACCTTTATGATGTGCAACCGACGGACAGACTCGGCAACCACGCCGCGCTACACTTCGATATTTCCACAATGGGCTATTTTACAATGCCTTATGCGAGTGGAACCACAGTTATTATACCGGATATTCACACCAAACTCCCTGCAAGTATGGCGCAATTAATAGTAAAAGAACGCCTTACGATTTGGTATTCTGTACCGCTTGCATTGACGCAATTATTGCAGCCGGGTATAGTGGATAAGTGCGATTTTTCGGCGATTCGTTGGGTGCTGTATGGTGGCGAACCCTTCCCCGTCAAGCACCTTCGTACACTCATAGAGGTGATACCCAATGCCTGTTTTTCTAATGTTTACGGACCTGCCGAAGTCAATCAATGTACTTATTATCACTTTTCTAATTTATCCGAAAAAGATACGACAATACCCCTTGGAAAAGTTTGGGGGAATACCGAAATTTTAATTTATAATGAAAACAACGAACCTGTAAAAACAAACGAAACGGGCGAACTCCTTGTGCGCTCCGCAACTCAAATGAAAGGCTATTGGGGCAGACCCGATTTGACTGAAAAAGGTTTTTATAAAAGACAAAGAATTGATGGTTGTGAGGAGGTTTTTTACCGTACCGGTGACCTCGTAAAAATGTGTGAACAAGGCAATTTACATTTTCTCGGACGCAAAGATAGACAGGTAAAAATACGTGGTCATCGGGTAGAATTGGATGAGGTAGAAGCGGTTCTGACTGCCCACGAAGCCGTTGGAGAAGTGGCAGTTTTTGCCATAAAAAATGAAGATGAAGCGCATATCAAAGCTGTTGTGAACCTAAAAAAAGACATCGAAGAATCCACATTAAAATCGTATCTTGTTACGCTTTTACCCGGCTATGCAATACCAAATCACATCAAATTTGTGGATGAAATACCACGCACCACCGCAGGGAAAATTGATTACAAAACATTGAAATTGTAGAGACGTGATCAATCGCGTTTCTACGGTAAAAAATTATGAAGGAAGCACTAACAACATATATCAAAAAAGAAATCCTCAATAGCCCTGACACCCAACTGACTGACCAAGACGATTTGCTCGGCAGTGGCTTGGTAGATTCTATGGGCTTGATGCGAATTATCACTTTTATTGAGGAAGAATTTGGCATTACTGTACCGCCGACGGATATGGTGATTGAACATTTTATGAACATCGAAGCTATCAGTAATTACGTGGCAGGACGGCAAACGACAGACGGTTGACGGTGAACGGCTACACTTAATATGAATCAATCTAAACCACTCACAAAGAGTCAGTTACTACTGTGGACGGGGCAACAATTACACCCGAATGTGCCACTGTACAATATGATTTTCACCTTTGAATTAGCGGGTAAAATTGAGGTGGAGATATTTCGTGAGGCATTTCGTTTGTTGGTGCAAGGCAGCGATGCAATGCGGACGGTTTTTGAGGTCGTAAAAGGTGTGCCGCAACAAAAAGTATTGCCAGAATTGCCTTATGAAATGGAAGTTGTGGATTGGTCGGCAGGGGCAGATTTTGAGGTGTGGCTTGCCGAGCGAAACAGTCGAATGTTTGACCTGATGCGGTGCTTATTTGATTCGGTATTGATACGATTTTCGGAAGAAAAATATGTTTGGTATTCCAGTCAACATCATTTGATTTCAGATGCTTGGTCGGCTTCGGTTTTGTATCGAAATATGGCGGAAATTTATGGACATTTATTAAATAAAACACAAAACGAAATACCAGAAATTACACTTTTTAACGATTATTTAAATTACGAAAAAGAAAGCAGCAAAAAAAATAATTCAGCTACCCAATTTTGGCAACAAAAATCTCAGTCACTTCCCCAAATGCCACGTTTATACGGCACTTCAAAATCTAAAAAAAACATTTCTCCCACGCAATCTGAACGTATTATTTGTGACTTAGGTTTGGAGCGTTCTACGCGCTTACGTGCGCTTACACACGAGGTAGATATTCGGGCTTGGACGGAGCATTTATCTTTGTTCAATATCTTTACAACAGTACTTTTTGCATGGCTACATCGGGTAAGCGGACAGTCGGAATTGGCGATAAGCACACCTGCACATAATCGCGCTACGGCAGCTTTCAAAAATATGCCCGGTGTATGTATTGAGTTATTTCCTTTAATAAATATCATAGAAAAAAATGATACATTTAAAACTCTTTTTCAGCGAGTTAGTGTAAATTCTTTGGAATTTTTGAAGTACGCACAATCGGGTATGGTCTCGCCCGAATTGAATCGGGGTATCAATGTAGTTCTCAATTATATTCATGCAACTTTTGAAGATTTCAACGGTATTCCTGTCATTACAAATTGGTTGTACCCCAATCATGCAGACGCTATTCACCACTTACGTTTACAAGTAGTGAGTTTTGATGGCACGGGAAATATTCAACTGTATTTTGATATTAATGAAGCGGTGTTTGATGTGACATTACAAAAGCGTATCGAAGGACATTTTTTGAAATTATTAGATGCCTTTATTGCAGATAGAACGCAATCTATTTTCCAAGCGTCTTTACTTTCTGAAAAAGAATATCAGGAAATTATTATTGGGCTGAATAGTAAGGGAAATGAGGCTTCGAACACTTCAAAAGTGTCAGACATCGCGCAGATTTCTGTTTTACAATTATTTGAAAATCAAGCAAAAAATAACCCTGAAAATATTGCCATTTTTTACAAAAAAGAAAACTACACTTATCGCGATTTTAATAAAAAAACAGATCAACTCGCACATTACCTTCAATCAAAGAATATCACGTCGGGCAGTCGCGTAGCGATTTACACTAAGCGTTCACTGGATCTGTTGGTGAGTATTTTTGCAGTCTGGAAATGTGGTGCAACATACATTCCGATAGCAACGGATTATCCTGCGGAGCGAGTGCGTTACATATTGGAAGATGCACAAGCAGACTTGCTGATAGCGCACCGCAATTTGGCAGTCGAATTGACAACCCAAACACCAATATTGAATCTGGATAATGAGCGCGAAAACATCCGACAAAATCCTGTCACTACACTGGCAGTTCATTCCACTTCTCCTGCATACATCATATACACATCCGGCTCTACGGGCAAGCCAAAAGGCGTAGTCATTTCGCACGAATCATTGAGCAATTATCTACAGTGGGCAAAGTCAGAATACGTCACTATCCCAAATCCGATGATGCCTTTATTCACTTCGATTAGTTTTGATTTGACAATAACATCTTTATTTTTACCTTTAATAAGTAATGGACAATCAATTATTTATGAAGAAAACGAAACAGGTGCGGATTTAGCATTATTGGATGTGATAGAAGAAAACAAGGTTGATATTATCAAATTAACGCCTTCACATTTAGCATTATTAAAAGGGAAAAATTACGAAAATTCACTTATCACAACAATGATTGTCGGTGGTGAAGATTTTAAAACTGACCTTGCCAATTCTATTCAAAATTCATTTTCTTCCGAATTAAAAATTTATAATGAATACGGTCCTACGGAAGCTACGGTAGGGTGTACTGCACAGCAATTTAATCCGAAAAACACCACACAAACATCTGTTCCGATTGGTAGCCCAATTGCCAATATGCAGACTTTTATATTGGATGATTTCGGATATCCTGTACCGCAAGGTGTAGTCGGTGAATTGTATGTAGCCGGAGCGGGTTTGGCAAAAAAATATTGGGAACGTGAAGGTTTGACCAAAGAAAAATTTACCAAAAAATATCCTACACTTGCGCCACGCATGTATCGTACAGGTGACCTCGCGCGACTCAACGAAAGGGGACAATTAGAATATCTCGGCAGAGTAGATCAACAGGTAAAAATCAGTGGACGACGCATTGAATTGGGAGAGATTGAAGCCGCATTGAACACGTATATGCTTATAGAAAATTGTGTTGTCACCCTGCAAGCCGCCCGAAATGAAACATTAGACCCGCAATTGGCAGCCTTTTATACGGGTACAAAAACGGCAGCAAATCTACTGCGCGACCACCTTGCGCGACAATTGCCTGAATATATGTTGCCCACTTATTTTGCTTATATGGATGCCCTGCCAATCACTCAAAACGGAAAAATAGACCACGCCGCTTTGCCTATTTTGGATAATACTGTGAGTGAGCAAATTTATGTAGCACCTTCCAATGAATTTGAAGAAATTTTGCATGAATTGTGGTCAGAAGTGCTTGAAATAGAGCAAATTGGAGTGCATGATAGGTTTTTAAATATTGGTGGAAATTCTCTGGCAGCTTTGAGACTGGTGACGCGAATAGAAGAGGCGTTCGATTTGAAAATAACTGTCAATAAAGTATTTGAATATACCACAATTGCGGAATTAGGAAGACATATAGAGGAAGTGATTTTGGAGATATTAGAACAGGAATCACAGGCATAGAATACAAAATAAAAATTTTAAAATATAAAAACATGAATGGGTGATAATTCACACATACTCATCATCACAACCGGCTTAACGGGTATGCTTCATGCGAGTTTTGAGTTGGTGTCGCGCTTGGAAAAGGCGGGGCATAGGCTGACGTATGCCTGTCCGCATAATGTACGCGAGCGTGTGGAAGTGCAAGGTTTTACCTACCTTCAATTGCCGCCTGTTAATTTTAACCCTTCGCCACAATTACCTGATTATCAATACAAATGGCAACGTGCCACTCATCGAATTGTCAATTTCAGACAACTACAAAAAACAGCCATACAGCAACTCGGCATGGACGAATTTTCTACCATACTTCGCCAAGTCAACCCTGACAAAATATTGCTGGATATGGAACTCCACGAACATATCATAACGGCGGTTTCGATGGACTTTCAGGTGACGCTATTGAGTCAGTGGTTTTCGGTGTGGGAACGGGAAGGGCTGCCACCGCTTTGGAGTGATTTGATGCCGGACGACTGTGTTAATGTGAAAAAAATATGGCAAAAAGAACGAAAAAAACGACGTTGGGGAAATTGGAAACAAAGGCTTTTGAGTGGTTTTACGGATAGGCGTAGTGTATTGTGTGCTTACGCAAAAACGGTAAATTTTCCCTTGCAAGAATTGGTCTCTTATCAGTGGCCCGAACCCTTCGGCTACCGGACTTTGCCCGTATGGAGCATGACGCATTGGGCTTTAGAATTTCCGCATGAGCCACGCCCTAATCTGCGCTACATTGGCGGAATGGTGTATGCACAGCGCAAAGACATTCGCACAAAAGACGCTATAAATCAACAACTTATAAATATTTTTAATCAAAAAAAACAAACCGGACATCGTTTGATTTATTGTTCTATCAGTACGATGAAAAAAGGAGGTTCGACATTTTTACAAAGCATTATTGAAGCGGTAGGTGAGCGGCAGGATTGGATATTGATAGTCGGAATGGGTGGGCAATCTACGAAAAATTTGGACAGTTCCATACCTTCAAATGTGCATATTTTTGATTGGATTCCACAGTTAGACGTTCTCCAATATGCAGATTGTTCGATTAATCATGGCGGTATTCATACCATTAATGAATGTATATATTTTCGTGTGCCGATGCTCGTCTATTCTGGCGGACACCATGACCAAAATGGCTGTGCTGCGCGTGTAGCTTATCATGGTATCGGCATTCGCGGCAATAAAAATGAAGATGACAAAAGTACCATTCAACAACACATTGAACGAGTGCTGACAGAGGCATCATTTAAACAAAAAATCAACGACATTTACCAACAATATCAAGCAAACAAAACCAACAGTATATTACTCAAGTAACTCCATTCAGACATTTTTTCACAAAAATGTCGTCTTCTTGCATATTTTTTTTAAAAATCATCTAAAAAATGTGTATCTTACTACACGAAAGCGGAACTAAAAGTGAGGTTTGTTGAATCATATATACACTTCTATCTACATGATAAAAAAAACGCACATACAGGGTTCGAGGGTATTCCGTCAATTCAAAGAATTGGACAAGGAAGAACCGCGCAATGTGGTGAATTTTTTTAAACTTCATGAACCGTCTTTCAATGAATTAGAATTTAAAGAACAAAATCATTTGTTGGCTGCTTACGGTGATGCGCTTTTCAAACTTCGACTATACAAACCTTATCTTAAAATAGCGGATCGCCTCATAAAATTATCTATTCTCCAAAATGTTCGTTTTGTACAAGGCGAAGACATTTTTCATAAATCCTTATATCAAAAAGGATTGGCTTATTTTCACTTACATGATTATACTGCTTCGGCTCACATTGCAAAGGAGTTGATTAAGATGTCACCGGAACAGCGTTCCTATCGCAATTTATTAAGGCGCTGTATGATTCGTCAGCGTCCCGAATGGATTAAAAAAGTCTTGTTTACGGGTGCGGTCATGTATCTACTCTCGGTTTTGTTGGTGATACTTGAATTTGCGATCATCGCGAGATTTTATGAAGACTATCAACAAGACACAGAGCAAATTCGTATAGGTGTTTTCGTGATTGGTTTGCTTGCTTTGACCTTGGGGGAATTGGTTCACCACATTCAAATACAGCGAAAAATCAATCGCCATACGAAAGCAGCAAGAATAAAAAAGACCGCCAATTCTATTGAATAAGATACAAACAAATTTACAATATCAATGAGAAGCCTACTACTTATTTTGCCCATTTTATTGGGCTTTATTGCTTGTACTCCTACACTCAAACCAGCTCTCACCGAACCCGACGAACGTGGCTATATTGTACAAGTTGGTGACAAAGTTCCTAATATAGAAATGGATTTGATTGATGGTACAACTACATCTTTGAAAGAATTGCGCGGTAAAGTTGTGGTACTGCAATTTACAGCAAGTTGGTGCGGAGTATGTCGTAAAGAAATGCCACATATCGAAAAAGACATTTGGTTGCCACACAAAGATAAAGACCTTGTAATTATAGGTGTAGATCGAGATGAACCGCTCGAAAAAGTACAAGAATTTGCCAAACAAGTCGGCGTGACCTATCCGCTTGCCTTAGATCCGGGCGCGGAGATTTTTGCTAAATTTGCTTCCAAAAAAAGTGGCGTGACGCGCAATATCGTCATTGACCGGAAAGGCAAAATTGCCTTTCTCACACGCCTGTTTGACCCTGTCGAATTTGAAGCCATGAAAAAGAAAATAGAGGAGTTATTATAATCTCGAACACATAAAATTGTACAAAAAAGAGTGAACAACGGTTGTTGTTCACTCTTTTTTGTTGGGATACGTAAGCGATAAAAAATCGCACCACGACAACATATTATATGAGCAAAACACTAAAAAGCTGGCTGGCACTCGGCTTGCTAACCCTAATTTGGGGAAGTTCTTATATCTTAATTAAATGGGGCTTAGTGGCTTTCGAGCCATTTCAAGTAGCATCTTTGCGTGTCGGTATTGCGGCAGTGGCTTTTTTTCCGTTTTTTCTCATCAAAAGAAAAGAAGTACAAACCAAAGATTGGAAATACCTTGCCATTATCGGATTGGTAGGTACAGGTATTCCATCCGCCCTTTTCCCTATTGCTCAGACCGAAATCAGCAGTTCGCTCACAGGCGTATTGAGTACTTTGACTCCCATTTTTACGCTCATTCTTGGTATATTATTTTTTGCTACAAAGGTCGCACGACGCAATATGCTTGGTGTAATCATCGGCTTAGCCGGCGCAATGACGCTAATCATTTTCGGAAAAGCTGCCTTCGAAGGCGGCAACAATTGGTTTGGCTTATTCATCGTTTTGGGCTGTTTTTGTTATGCCGTTAGTGTAAACACCGTCAAAGCCGGTCTCCAAAACCTCAACCCAATTACCTTGAGTTCCGCAGCTTTTGCGCTGCTATTGCCACTTGCCGGGTTTGGTTTTTGGTGGACAGACATCAGCACAACCTTACAAACACACCCACAAGCCTGGGAATGTCTCGGCTACATTGCAGCCTTGTCACTTGCGGGAACATTCTTTGCTTCGGTACTTTTTTTCTGGCTCGTCCAGTTGACAAGTCCCGTCTTTGCTTCTACGGTGGCATATCTCATGCCGATTGTTGCTCTGTTGCTCGGCGCACTCGACGGCGAACTCATCACCGTCTGGCATTTGGGGGGTATGATGTTGATACTCGTCGGCGTATATTTGACAAAAGACGTACCCGCGACATAGAGTTTTCGCTCATCCCCAAGATAAGGTGAAAAGTAACACAGGCTTCCAGCCTGCACCGCGTTATACTTCTTTAGGGTAAGAAGTATAGCTGTGAAAGAAATCCACCGAAAGTGCAGGCTGGAAGCCTGTGTTACTTTGAATCAAAAAGAAATTTCACCCCCATTTGGGGATGAGCGAGAATTTTATACCATTTTGTGCAATTTCAGTATTAAAACGTATCTTAGAGGTATGAAATTTGTAGGAGTATAGATATTGCCTCTTTTGCTTCATTTACGTTGAAATCTAATCAACTAAACTGAAAATTTCATTTATAACCAACCCACAAACGATTTGCCATCTATATTGTTGTTGTATATTTACATTTTAAAAAATATTTTATTTTAAAATGCAGGCAAAACAATGTATTCTACTGAATAATAATTGTATTTGTATTAAAATAAGTCCCAAAGGGATGTCATATAGCAACGGTGGGTGTAAGCCCGTCGCCCCAACAAAACACTTCGCCAGCCCTGAAAGGGTGACATAGCGCGATGTTTTGATTACCTTATAACAAGTTTACCTACTTATGAAAAACCTATACTTATTTATTTGTCTTATCTTTTTTTATAATTTCTCACATTCAAATGATATTAAAGACAATTTAAATGTAGAAATTTCAGGATGCCAATTGTCTGGCGGTACGATTGTTGGCAATGGTGCTATCTCGCTTTGTGAGAATGATTCGCCCGAAGTACTTTCGGTTATGAATGAAGTTACTGATGCTTCTGCGGGTTTCCCAGATGTCGTTTGGGGAGCTTGGGTATTGAGTGACCCTTTGAATGAGACCAGTGTTCCCTCCGGTCTTGTTCCGAATGATTCGTATCCCTTTGATGATGAAAATTATGCAGGTATTCTTGTACAAAGTGGGCAAAATACGTATGGAACAAGCGTAAATTTGCAGTCCGACGGTACAGGAATCACCTATTACATTGCGCCAATGATAGGCAATGGTGCAACAGGTGCAATTGACACGCAATGCACCGGACTTAATCCAAGTGAAGGTTACACCGTCTATATGAAATCCGAAATCAAACCTCGTATTCGCGTCAATAGTTGCGCGATTAGTGTCGAGCTAAAAGGAGGACATCCGCAGGTCAATCCAAATTTTGATTATTCGTGGTCATACCTCACGCCGAGTGGTCAAACCGTCACCGGAACAGGCGCATTGATTGATGTGATTGGCGGAGCAGGAAATTATAGATTCTCTGTAACAGACGATGGTAGTGGTTGCGAATTACTCAACTTTGCCACCCTTTCATTACCAAATACTTGTACAGGTTATTCAACTTGTACAACGGAAGAATCGAATGTCATTGTCAATGTAACGATTGATAAATTTGGTACGGAAACCTATTGGAAACTTTCAGATAATAATACCGGTGTAACTTATGGTTTAGTCAACCCAGGAACTTATCCAAGTGGGGACGAACATATCGGTACAAAATTCACAGACACGCTTTGTGTTCCACCCGATGCTTGTCTGAATTTTACCATTAATGATTCTTTTGACAATGGTATATGTTGTGAAGAGGGCAATGGCAGTTATGAGGTTATTTTTGAAGGTGCGGTTGTCGCTTCAGGTGGTGAGTTTGATGATATAGAATCTACTTCTTTCAATTGTCCGCCCGGATTAGTTTGCAATCAAGCCGTTCCTGTTTCGGAAGGTAATTATACGACAGAAACGGCGAATCAATTTTACGAATTCACACCATCACAAGCCGGTATGTACAAAATTACGACTTGCGATCTCAACTCCTGCAATACCAAAATATGGATATACGACAATTGTAATAACACCAATTACGAAAGTAATATCGGTACTATTTTTTACAATGATAATAATACTGAATGTAATGCGGCTGCCAGTATTCAAGCTGCCTTAAATCCTGCTGTAACCTATTATATCAGAATCGGTGATGCCGCCGGAGACTGTGAAGGCACAATGATCAATTGGTCACTCTCTTACGAAGGACCAGTCGTTGGCTGTACCGATATGGCGGCTTGCAATTATAATCCGCTCGCTACGGAATCTGACGACAGTTGCCTTTACGGAGGAGATGTAGGCTGCCCCGGACCTGATTTGGTTTTATTAGAAGATAAACTCCGAAATACCCTTCAGATGGGAACAGTCGATAATACTGATAATTGTTTCGTAAGCGAAGGTTGTTTGAATGGTTATGGTACGAGAGATGTTGTGCGTTTTACAACACACATCAGAAATATTGGAGAAGTTGATTATTACATTGGCAAGCCAAGTGCCAATCCAGACCAATTTACCTATGATAATTGTCATAATCATAATCACTACGACGGCTACGCCGAATATATTTTATATGACGACGAGGGTACGGAAATACCAATAGGACAAAAAACAGGATTTTGCGTAATCGACCTTGAATGTCCTATCATGACTTACAATTGCCAAGACATGGGAATCACTGCCGGATGCGGAGATATATATGACGCACAACTGGACTGTCAATGGATAGATGTGACTGATACGGAAGACGGAACATACACGCTCGTAGCTCGTGTCAATTGGGACAATGCCCCCGATGCACTCGGGCGTTATGAGACCGATTTTGAAAATAACTGGGCGCAAGCCTGTATTCGCATTTACACCGAACCAAGTGGCACACGAGCAGTCGAGAGACTTACAGAGTGTGAGGAATTCATAGACTGTGCCGGAGAAATATACGGCTCTGCACAGCCTGATTGTGAGGGAACATGTAATGGTACAGCCCTCATGGGAGACCTGAATGCCAATAGCTCACAAGATGTAGCAGATTCCCAAAACTACGTTGCGAAAATACTTGACAATACAATCACGCCAACTCCTTGCAATGACCTTAACGGTGACAATGCCATCACTGTCTATGATGCTGCATTGCTGGCAAGCTGCATAAAATATGGTGAAACTCACCCTCACCCCGAAACTGGTTTTCATGACCATTGTAGATTTCCAAGCGGTATTCTCAATACCAATCAAACCGTTGGTTTGAGTATCAATGACATCAATTACAGTGAAAAATACATTGATATTGACATCACCAATCCCGGTAGCCTTATTACTGCTTATCAATTTAATATGAGTGGTATCGACATTGCTTATGTAGAAAATTTGGTCGATCCGACCATTTATCCAATTACACCCCAAGCCACCGTAGGCGGACAAACCGTCATCGGCATTTCGTATGATATGGCATATATTGAAAAATCATTTGGCGACCCTTTGTGTAGAATTTATTACTCAGAAATTACCGATGACCAAATCTGTATCGAATCCATTACAGAAATTATCAATAGTGACGACGAGCAAACTCTAAGCGAAATCGGCGGAGATTGCCTCATGGTCGTTGGTATAGAAAATCCTTTGACTACAATAGAAGCGAGTATTACACCCAATCCGGCTACCGATGTAACGACCCTTACTTTTCCGAATCCTTCGAATGAATTTTTTACATTAAAAATAACTGACGTAACAGGCAGAGTCATTCGCACGCAGGAAGAAATACGCGGCACGACATTCATCATTCAGCGTGAAGAACTCGAAAGTGGCGTGTATTTTTATCATTTAGAAAGTGATAGAAAAACAGCTACCGGAAAATTGGTCTTGCAATAAAAGTAGTTTGCCCTGACTGGTATTAAGAACGTGTTTAAAAATTTAATTTGGATTTATTATAAAATTTTCAACCGTCAATGAATTTCTGACGGTCTTATGAATTTTAGCCAAATTGTTCTGAAAATTCGTTAAGAATTTCATACTGTTTGAGCGAAGCGAGTTTATGAAATTTAGAATTTTCGGAACAATTTGGCGTTAAGAAATTCATCAAACTTTGATTTTTGGTTCTTTTCATCAAGGAAAAGAACAAAGTAAACATCTAATTTACAGCAATTTACAACCGAATTATTGTCCAATTGAAAATTTCATAAATTTTCTTTCTGAAAGATTTAAACATGTTCTTAGTAGTAAGGAACGTCAAGGCATTTGCAATGCCTTGACGTTTTTTGTATTTTTGTAAAAATATTTTTAACACAAAAATCACTGAAACTATCGACATATTATTTTTGTTAATCAATATTTTTTAACCCGTTATTTGCGTTATTAATGAAAATGAATAAATACATCCTTACAATACTATCTGTTTTCCTTGCGGTTAATGTCTTTGCACAAAGCAAGCAACAGATTCGTGAAGGCAATCGCGACTACAAAGACGGTGATTTTGAACACGCCGAAGAACAATATCGTCGTGCCATACAAGATGACCCTGCTTCACTACGCGGCACATACAATCTCGGCAATGCCATTTACGAACAAGGCAGATACGAAGAAGCCGTCAAACATTATAGTTCGGCAGAAGCCATTGCAAAAGATGACAAAACCAAATCCAATGCCTTGTACAATCTCGGCAATGCTTATCTTGCCCAACAAAACTTAGAGGAAAGCATCAATGCCTACAAGCAAGCCCTCAAAATCAACCCAAAAGACATGGCGACCAAATACAACCTCGCCTACGCGCTTCAGCAAATGAAAATGCAGCAGCAACAGCAGCAAGAACAACAGCAACAACAACAACAAGAGGGCGAACAATCAGAAGACCAAGAAGACCAAGACCAAGACCAACAGCAGCAGCAGCAGCAACAAGAACAACAACAACAACAAAATCAAAGTGAAGGAGAAGAAGAAAAGGAACAAAATGAAGAATCCGAAGAACAACCTCAACCACAAGACATGAGCAAGGAAGAAGCCATGAAAATCCTTGACATCATGGAAAATGAAGACCAAAAAGTACAAGAAAAATTACGCAAAGGGGATAAAAGACGCAGCAAGTCAGACAAGGATTGGTAGAAAAAGCTGTGAAAAATGGATTTGTGTAGATTGGAGTATAGGATTTAAAAGATTTTATGGATATTTTTACATTTATCGCAATAATTCAACGAAACATAATCAAGCAGAACTTGTGTTTGAGTTTGAATTATAGTACCTTTGAATCGCTTGAATAGGACGACCAAAATAAATTCGAGCTATTATTTTTATCAACCAATACACTTGTAAAGCCAATACACTTTTTTACAATGTACTAAATTATTTGAGGACAAAATTTGAGTGACATTATATTAACTATCGACAATGGTGTTCCACTTGTAGATTTCTACGGGCAAAACGACAATAACCTTAACTTAATAAGAAAAGCCTTTCCTGATGTAAAGATTACTTCTCGTGGTAACACGGTCAAGATCTCCGGCGAAAAAAAACACACCCAAGCCTGCAAGGAAAAATTAGAAAAAATGCTGCGTTTGCTCAAACAGCAAGAGCAACTTCCTGAACAAGATGTCTTGGAAATTATTGATGGTGAAAACCCCTTTGACTATCGTGTCAGCACGAAAGAAAACGGCAACGTCATCGTACATGGACGTAGCGGTACGCCCATAAAAGCCAAAACTAAAAACCAAAAACGCCTTGTAGAGGCATCCGAAAGCAATGATATTGTATTTGCCATCGGACCTGCCGGAACAGGTAAAACCTACACCGCAGTAGCACTCGCCGTAAGAGCTTTAAAAAATCGCTTGGTCAGAAAAATCATACTCACTCGCCCTGCCGTAGAAGCAGGTGAACGACTTGGCTTTTTGCCCGGAGACCTCAAGGATAAAGTTGACCCTTACCTTCGACCCTTATATGATGCTCTGGATGATATGATTCCCGGTGAAAAACTTGCCAATTTTGTACAAAATAATGTTATCGAAATCGCGCCGCTTGCTTTCATGCGTGGACGCACACTCGACAATGCCTTTATCATACTTGACGAAGCACAGAACGCCACAAGTGTTCAACTCAAAATGTTTTTGACTCGTATCGGACCTTCCGCCAAATGTATCATTACCGGCGACCTTACACAGATAGATTTACCTCGCAACCAGACCTCCGGTTTGTATCGAAGTCTCCAAACTTTGAGTGAAATTGAAGGTATCGGAACTATATTTTTAACCGAAGAAGATGTCGTTCGACATAGACTTGTTAAACAGATTATTCGGGCATATAGCATAATGGACGAAGAAGATAAGCAAGCAAGAGAAGCAGCAAAAAAACAACGCGAATTGAGAAATGCCATCAAAAATACAGATAAACCAAAAAAGGAATAAAGCCAGAATCGCACCAAAATACACCGACTTATACAAACCTAAATGTCATAAAAATGTCAAAATATAAAATTTAATATGTCACGGAATGCTGTAAAAAGTACTCTGAAAGAATTTTTTATGCGTTTTTTTTTCAAATTAATCTACCTTATATTTTGAAGAAAAAGAATGAATAACGTAGCTTTATAGTCCAACCCAAACACGTTAAAAAAGACGCAATTTACTGATTTTCAATACTTTACACGAAATTAGAAACCTCAATCAAAAACATTCTTATCCAACTTTCAATGTATAATTATCTTTCCTGACAATCATCTTACAAGAATAAATCTTATTTTAACGAACATATAAAATATTGAATTTAAAGAGAATAATGTTTAAAAATCTCAAATTTATTTTTTGAAATTCAAATAAAATTACGACATTTGCACACGTCTCTATACATACCCACTTATTATATAACTAACTAATAAACCATGCTTTAGGATGAGAAAGGCAGATTTAGTAAACAAGATCGCAGAAAAAACAGGAATTGCGAAAGTTGATGTATTGGTAACGCTCGAAGCTCTCTTCAAAGAGGTCAAAGAGTCACTCGCTGATGGTGAAAACGTCTATGTGAGAGGATTTGGCAGCTTTATTATCAAGAAAAGAGCAAAGAAAGTTGGTCGCCACATCAAGAAAGGCAAGCCTATCGAGATTCCAGAACACTATATTCCGGCTTTTAAGCCTGCAAAAGTGTTCATGGAACATGTCAAGAGCAATGTGAACGGCATTAAAGAATAATTAATCGCCTTTACAGAGTATCAAGGATCGAAGACAAGCAAATACCAATTTATTTGACCACTATAATAAATTCGTATTTCATTTACATCGTGTAAATACTCGCTTGCTCTTCGACCCCTTTTATATCTATTGATGATAGTATTGCTTTAATCGCAAAATATCCTTAGATTACCCGCCAATCGTGCAGGATATTCATCCTGTCCACCCATCTTATTTAACAATTCAATCATCAATCAACTCATGTCCAAACTACAATGGATAGTTTTACTTTCAGCTATAGGCATACTGCTACTACTTTATTTTGGATGTCCGACCAAGCCACCGGGAAGAACACAAATAGACATTGCCAGAGCAAAAAAAGCCAGTACCATAGACCTTGATAAACTGCTCGAAAGAGCAACTAAAATATACAGCCCCGAACAACTCCAACCCATTCTTGCATTAGAACGACAACTTTCCGACACACTCCCTGACGACCTTGCGACCGAATTGCTCAAAGACATTTCCCGCAATTGGAATCAACTCGGCGACTTTGCGCTTGGTGGTATGTATGCCGAAAAAGTAGCCGATATTTCCCGCACCGATTCTGCTTGGGCGATTACCGGAACGACCTATTTTTCTTGCTTCAGAAGCGACCGTGATTCTACCATGCGGTCATTTTGTATCTCCAAAGCCATCGGTGCTTTTGAGAGTGCCATCTCCGTAGCACCCGACAATCCAGTACATTCCGTCAACCTTGGGCAATGCTATGTCGAAGCCGGACAACAACCCATGCGCGGTATTACCATCATTCGAGATGTTGCCGAAAAACATCCCGAAAACACACTCGCAAGTATGACCTTGGGACGCATGTCAATACGCACTGCACAGTACGAAAAAGCTGTTCAACGTTTTGATAATGTGATTAATTATGAACCAAAAAATGCCGAAGCGCATTATTGGCTGGGTATTAGTCATAAAGAATTAAATCAAACCGAAAAGGCAGTTTTTCATCTAAAACAATTTATCAACCTCTCTGATAATGATGCCCAAAAACGTGAAGCACAAACCTTATTACAAGGTTTGGAATCATAGCGTTTAATTACAGCAATTCTCAATTTGAGATTTTACAAGTGTCGTCAGACACGAAACCATTTGGTAGCCCCAAAATCGAAAGTCTCATTCAAGCATTTCCTTTTCCGGTCAAATCGGTTAAAAACAAAATTTCGGATGCTTGGAATAAGTTTGGAGTGACTGCCGAACTTTTCATTTTAATACGCCCCGACACACATATCGCTTAACTTTGTGATCAACTTGATGTAGAAGGGTGCAGGACAAATCTTTAACCTGCCTCGTACCGACGACTTTAGCCGAGCTGTGCGATTGAAATAGTTAGCCATAAATTTCGGCTTTAATTATCCAAGATGCGTTAGCATTGACCCCGTTTGTAGTAAGATTTAAGCAAAAACCAATTAAGGTACGTAGTACCGACACCATTTCGTGTACAAACGGTGTCGCTCCTACGGAGCTTTGGAGGTTTTGGGAACTATTTTACTACAAACGGGAACGGTACTAACGTACCTTTTGAACTAACGCATTTCAATCGCACAGGTTGACTTTAGCCGTCGCGGGAAAGTACCGCGAATACTGTACTGACGACTTTAGCCGTCAAGTGAATTTTATTTTAATTTTTAATAAATAAAATTCAATTACTTATAAATATTTTTTCATGCCCTGCGACGGCTAAAGTCGTCGGTACAGTATTCGCGGTCAGCCTGTAAAGCCGTCAGTACAGTGGCATTTCAAAATAAAATTAAAAATTTGTCCTGCACCCATGTAGAAAAATACGCAAATATTTAGAAAAATACTTTTCATTACAAAGTAATCAGGGCGAACGAAAAGTCGTTTTCATAATGCGTAATATATTAATTTTTAAGTTTTTAAGAAAGCCTACTCGGCGGACATTTTCAAAATGTCAGGCGAAATATATTTACATTCTGATTTGAATTTTTTTAAATAAATTACGGAATTGACCATTAATTGGGCAGCACTGTTAAATGCAAAATATCGGTAGCTTTTTTGAGATGAAAATTTGTTTTGAGTGCCTCTATGTACTCCATATTACGAACCTAAAGGCTCGTTTGACGTATTTTTATTGAAAAACTCTACCAATATTCGACCTCTAACGAGGTCATACAACATTTTGCCCAATTAATGGTTAATTCCGATAAATTAAGTAATTTTTACTTTGTAAATAATTGATTGTCATCAAGTAGTAAGCAAATACAGTCGCCTGACATTTTCAAAATGTCCGCCGACTCATGCTTCCCCTTCAACTTTAAAAACATATTATAAAAACGACTTTTCGTTCCCCCGACAAAGTAATAATAAATAGCTGATTATCAATTTTTTATTTATAAAAATATTTATTCTTTCAAATGAAAAAAATGAATTGGAACAGTATTTGGAATTAGGCTAACAAATAGCATTGAAACTTTCACAGTTGTTTTTTCATCCCTAAATGGGCGATGAAAATTTAACATTAAAATTTAAACCTCTTATTCACGTTTGAAGTTTAAAAGACAATGATAGTCCAAAAAATATTTTTTATGAGAAAACTACATATCATCTACTTTTTCGTCTGCTTATTTGTCCTACCTATGTTTGGTCAGGAAAAAAAGGACGATACAACACTTGCTCAAAAGAATGACGAAATCATAGAGGAGACGATGCAAATACAAGGGCAAATCGTCAAAGTAATGATAGTAGGCGGTGATACACTCATCGTGGCTGACCTCGAAGATGTGTCGGTGGCGAGTCCCCGCAAATTCAAGGATAAAGCCGAATACCGCCACTACCTGCGTATGCGTTACCATGCGACAAAGGTGTATCCTTATGGCGTAGAGGCGATTAAGGTATTCAGAGAAGTAGAATATTGGTCACAAAACAAAAATAAACGTCAGCGCAAAAAGCACATCAGAAGATTGCAAAAGGAGCTGAAGAAAAAATTTGAAGATCCGCTCAAAAATCTCACTCGTACGCAAGGTCGCATTTTGGTCGAAATGATAGAACGAGAAATAGAAGCTCCCGTCTTTCATGTTATAAAAGACCTGAAAGGTCCGATAAAAGCAATTTGGTGGCAAAATGTCGGCAAGCTATGGGGCTACAATCTCAAAGAGGGTTATGACCCGGAAAAAGACCCGATTTTGGAGAGTATTTTGGGTACACTCAAAATACAACACGAAGTCGAAGAAGAATAGTTGATTCATATTGCGGATAAACCGCAAACTTGTAAAAATATCAAAAAGTAAAATCCAAATTTCAACAAAATTTTTGTTGAAATTTGGATTTTTTGCATTTTAATTAGACTTTATTTAGGAATATTTTGTATGCATGGAACTTTTGTATTTTTTCGATAATCGAGCCTCATTTTGAGCCGCATTTCCTATCCCGATAGCTATCAGGAGGGCGAAAAATAGGGGAAGAGTATCGGAAAAAGACAATTTAGCTGCATACAAAATTTTTCTGAATAAAGTCTATTATTTATCAATAAAGGGTGCAGGACAAATTTTTAGTCTGCCTCGTACTGACGACTTTAGCCGTCGCAGAACAACGAAGCTCTTGACGGCTAAAGTCGTCAGTATAGTGGCATTTCAAAATAAAATTAAAATTTGTCCTGCAACCATCAATAAACTACATCAATTCGCCAATCTCCAATTAATGACCAGCACATCTTCGTCTTCCAATGTGTTTGTGGTAGGGGAGGTCGCATGTGTATTGTCTGGTGAATATTTCAAATTACTATCTCTCATGCGTGGTATAGGCAAGGTAGCGTTTACTTTCCTTGTAAGTGGCGGTATTTTGACCCGATGGATGGGTGGTTCGGGTTCAAATTCAGGTAATGGTTGTATAGAAGAAGGAGACATAAAAGCGAATTCTTCATTTTGAGGGAATCTTTCTTCCTGAATAACAGTTTTTTGGGCTTGCCAAAAACCTCTAATCGCGGCTTTCTTCTCTTTTTCTTTATAGCATTTTGCGAAAGCATCTATACTTGGCGGATGTGTACGTTTGCCACGTATCAAAATCACTTCTCCCACTATGGGTTGTTGCCCGTATATGAGTTTGTTTTTTTTATACAATTTGCGGAGGCGGATGCCGTAGCGTTGAGAAATATCGTACATGGTCTCTCCTGCTCTAACGATGTGTCTGTTGTTTTCTCCATACCAATCACGGTGTTTGGATTGGAGAAAGACATGCTGACCGGAATCGAAAAAATGATTTTTGTCCATGTCATTGTACCACAAAATGATTCTATAAGGAATGTTGTAACGCTTCGCAATAGCAATAGGATTATCATTTGATAATGCTATAATTGCTTTTGCATTATTGACATGAATAATACCTTCCGCGTCCGGTTTGAAAAACGGACGGGGGGCTTGCTTAGAAGCAATGGTCGGAAATTGCGGTGTCGGAGATTTAGGTTTCTCTTTAATAATTTCCGTATTTGATAAGGATGTTTTGGGCTGTGCCAAAACTGCGGGGCATAGCAATAGTGCTAAACCAATGAGCATACTCGATTTCATGAGTCGCCTTTTTGAGTGAACAGATAATTACATTTACTTAAGAGAATTCAAATATAATAAAAAACATTTACATTAAAAAGAAATTAATCATAAAAACATATAAAATTCCTATAAACCATTGGTTTTTCTTCACGTACAGCTATTCAAATCCTATTTTAAGTGAAAAAAATACTTCGCATTATGGGACAAGTTATTTATTTTCTTTCACTTAGTACACTGTTTCACAAATTTATTTACTTTTTTGAGTATTTATTTTAAAATGACTCTTCACCAAAAAATCCTTAAATACAGTGAGTATTCGCGTCATTTTTGATTCGATTCATTTCAAAATAAACGTCAAAAAATGTAAATAAATTTATAAAACAGTGTACTTAGTACATCAAGATTCTTGATGGGTGCAGGACAAATTTTTAATTTTATTTTGAAATGTCACTGTACTGACGACTTTAGCCGTCAAGTGGCTCGGTACTTTCCCGCGATGGCTAAAGTCGTCGGTACGAGGCAGATTAAAAATTTGTCCTGTAATCCGTTACAATCAGCAAAATTGATTAGGAACGAGGCAAAATATACATTATATTCTGTGAAAATTTGGAGTTTATTATTTGGAATTTTCTCCGAGAATTACTTTTTACCGCCTCCGGTCAATGAATAACCGAGGGTAAGAATAACTTGCGGGTCGCCGGAGTCAAATGGGCGGTCGGCACCGAGTACATTGGCACTGCTGCCTGTAAAGTTGCCTTCATAGCGCAAGTCTATCACGATTCTTTTACCCAAATCCAATCCTAAACCTGCTTGGTAGCCATACTTCGCGCTTTGGAGCATTGTTTCACGTTCTTCGGCATTGGTGAGTGCTTCTCTATCAAAAGCCATTCGGATGTAAGGTCCTGCCATTGCTCTTACTGGTCCGAGTTTTGCACCAAACATGAAAGGAATATCTAAGTCTTTGAGCGAAGTCACCATAAGCTCTGGCTGTACGAAAAAGCCAAGTACTTTGAGTCTTAAAAAGGCACCAACTTGGGTACTGACATTGGCTTGTTTAAATTTATCATTGAGGTTGTCACTGCCGTCTGCGGTGGCGGCTTCCAGATTTTTTACAGTAGCTCCGATACCAACTTTAGGTCCTATTTTGAACATTTGCGCAGAGGCAACAGTGGCGCAGAACATAAAACACGCGATGAGAGGGATGATTAATTTTTGCATAGTTATATGATTGTGAGGTGAAAATAAGATTCTTTTAAATTTAACTTTATCACTATACATAACTAAAACGATTACCATGCCAAGTCAAGTACCTCTCAACCTTTTTAACAAAAAAAAGATACTTTAACAGAATTTTTAGAATAAAATGCGAAAAGGTGTGTCATCATAAAATATAAAGTCATTTTTTATATACTTACTTTATCTACTCAATGCTGAAGACACCCTATTGTTGATGCTCCAATAGTTTTTATCTGAGCCATTAACATCGCCATTCCTAAATAAAGTCTATTGAATTGTTTTTACTAAATGTAAAATCGTAAGCAATTTATGGGACATTTTATAAATGCGATAACATTGTAAGGAGGGTATTTTTAATTTTAAATATTTTTTAATATAAAAACGTGTTAAGGGAATGATTTTTGTGAACAAAAAACCTTTTTCATCGGTTTCCATTTCATCAAAAACAATATAAAATAACACCTTTGCACCATGATAAAATACCTATTCTTTGTTCTCTCTGTATTCGTCTTAATAGCTGCCTGTGATTTGGAAAAAGACATTGAAGTCGATCTTCCTGATTACGAAATTGAGATTGTCGCGGAATCTTATATTGAAGCAGGACAACCCCTTCGGGCATTGGTCACAGAAAGTCTTAGCTATATCGACCTACCAACTCCGCGTCCAATTGATGAGAATACACCGGTCACGGTATCTTCCGAAGGACAAACTTTTACTTTACCGCTTTCTCAACTCGCCGAAATCATTGCTGCAGAAGGCGATACTTTAGCCGAATATCAATTTGAGGCACTAAAGAGTTCGATTGAATTGCTTGGATTACTTAGTGGCGTAGATGTGACAATAAGTCATAATGCAGAAGATTACATGCTTGAGGAAGGTATTTATTTTGACCTTGATTATCTAAAAATATACAATTACGGACATCCTTTTATCGTTCCTGCAGATTACACGAACGACTTCTCAATTCAAGTCACTGATACATTGTTGAACCGCAACTTGATTGCTACGACAAGATTGCTTCCTCCTGTACCAATTGATAGTATACTTTATAACTTCAACGCTTCGGATACACTTGCTGCTATACAGACTTGGTACACAGACGATGCTACTGTGGAAAACTATTACCGCTTCATGATACATTATGGGACATTGGATAATCTTACACAGGACGGCGAATTTGATGACCGTTTTTTTAATGGCAATAGTGTACCGCTCGGTACAGGTTTTGATTTTGGAATAGGCGATACGGCAATCGTGAGTTTGTTTCATATCGACGAGGTGTATCATGACTTCTTAGAAACTTACGATGAAGCCTTTTTTGCCAATGGCAATCCATTCGCACAACCCACTCAAATCCTTACTAATATAGAAGGCGGACGCGGGATTTTTGCAGGGCTTTCGTATGTGCGAGATACGGTGATTATTGAGTAGTCTGTTTTACCTCAATCAAATTCACATTATGAAATTCGGAAAGCTACCCAATATCGACCAAGTTGATTTTATCTTACCACAAGACGCGACAGACACATCGACTGTATTGGAAAAACTCCCTCCAAGCAAACCTCAACTCTATGTCGGTTGCACAGGTTGGGGAATGAAAGAATGGGTCGGCACAGTCTATCCGCCTAAAACAAAAGCCAAAGACTACCTCCGTCACTACGCCCGACAGTTCGGCACTATCGAACTCAATACCACGCATTATCGCATTCCTACACTCGAAACCGTCACAAAATGGCGAGATACCGTGCCTGCCGATTTCCGTTTCTGTCCGAAGATACCACAGTCCATCAGCCATAGTCGCGATATGAGTTTGAATAGTGACAATACGATACGGTTTTGCGAAAACATCAGCGAATTAGGCGAAAAACTCGGTTCTTGTTTTGTGCAATTACCGCCATATTTCGGATTTGATAGGCTGAGTCTATTGACAAAATTTTTAGAGAAATTCCCACAAAACATTCCACTTGCCCTTGAGTTGCGACACGAATCATGGTTTAATGATTCCGCAAATTTTGAAGCTGTTTTTCAGATGATGCAAGGGCTCAATATCAGCCCTGTTATCACCGATGTAGCCGGGCGACGTGATGTCTTGCACCAAAGACTCACCAATCATACCGTCCTCATTCGCTGGGTCGGAAATGCCTTGCATCCAACAGATTATACGCGTATTGATGCTTGGGTGCAACGGCTGAAAACATGGTTTGAAGCAGGATTGCAGCAAGTGTTTTTCTTTCCACATGAACCGGACAATGTACTTGCGCCGGATATTGCCACCTATTTTATCAAAAAAATAAATGAACATTGCAAACTCGATATTCATGTACCAATATTGGACGGTAGCAAAACGGAAGGTGTAGCAGGTGAGCAGATGAGTTTGTTTTGATGTAATAGGAGTCTTTTAATGATTTTTTTATAACGTCCTAAAGAATAAAAAAGCAACGTCATTCCGAATTTATTTCGGAATCTCCCAAACTACGAAGCGCAATTTTTGACAGTAGCACCTGTTTAAAATTGATTTTCACAGTTCGGGAGATGCTGAAACGAGTTCAGCAAGACGTTTCTTTTTATAAGAAGTCTTATTCTAAATCAATTCATCATTGTGCATGTTAATGGCATTAAGGAAAGCATCGACATATTTGAGTTCAGGAGCAAAGTCAAATAATAGTTCGTACTGACGTTCTCCATCTTCAGATAGCGTATTTCGGAAGAGTAGGATAGCTTCCTTGCTTCGCCCGACTTGATAGAGACAAGCGATTTTGCAATAATCAAGCATGAACGTAGAGCTATTGTACATCTCGGCTTCTTCCAAGACCTCTATTGCCGCATCATAATCTTTATTGGAAGCGTGGAAAGCTGCGAGACGTATCCAGTTTTTACATTCATCAGGAGCCATATCGCAGGCTTGTTGAAAAAAATCAAAAGCCGTCGTGTAGTTTTCCAGTTGATAATGCGTCTCTGCAAGCGCGACGAGATAAGCGGCATTTTTATTGTCTAAACAAAAAGCAGATTCGTAAGCACCCTTCGCACCTTCCCATTTTTGTCTTTTAAAATAACACTCTCCGAGTCGAAAATAAGCATCATCGTAAGCCGCATCAAGGCGAATAGCTTCGAGATAATAGGATTCGGCATCGGCAATATTGTCCAATTGCTCAAAGCAAAAACCCATTCTGGTTTGCATATAGGCATCGACATCGACATATTCGCAAGCTCTTTCATAACATTCAATTGCCTTTTCATAAAGTTCCAATTGAATGAGTGATTCGGCACGTTCGCAATAAGCGTATTTAAAATCTTGGTCAATCACATAAGCATACTCAAAACTCTCTGCCGCTTTATCATACCGTCCTGTATTGTAATAGGCATATCCGAGATTATACCATGCCAATGACGAATATGGAGCTTTGTCAATAAGTTGTCGATGTAAATTGATACTTTCTTTATAAAAATCGGTAATTTCTACCAAAAACCAGATTTTTGAGAGTGCGTCCTCATTATCGGACTGCATGAGCAATGCCTGTTTGAGCGACCCGAAAGCATGGCGGTATTCTTGAGTTTCCTCATAATAAAGTGCTTTGGCAAGATAAACGCTAACTTGTTCTTTTTCTGTAGCAATGAGTTCGGCACGTTCGAGAGCAGTGTAGGCAAGGTCATAATCACCCAAATCTTGATAAGCTTGCGCCCGTAATAAGAAAATTTGTGTTTCGGTAGCATCAATAGACTCAGCCCTGTCAAGAAATTGAAGTGCTTGATTTTCATTACTTTTATCTATTAACAATTGAGCTTTTTGAAGATAAAAGGTTGTCGTGTAAGCATGTTGGGCAAGTGCATAATCGGTGGCGAGTAATGCCTCATCCAATCTGCCGATGTCATCGTAGTAATGAATAATAAACTCAAAATCGGCCATATCCATAAATTGTAGATTACCCGAGCAGAGCATGTCTTCATAGGAATTCACCAAGTACCGGATACGGTCTTGTTCTTCATGAGAATGTAGGGACATAATGTTGGTCTTTGAGTAATGTAATTAAAGGTATTTGAGCCGCTTCAATTGCTCGAATACCTCCGATAATTGTTCCAAATCCTTGCGGTTTTGAAACAGGCAGTTTAAGTAGATTTTGTTGTTGTTCTTTCGGGGTCGTAGCTCGTTATTCTTTTTATTCATTATAAAATTAAGAACATTTTTACAACTTTCAATAGTTTTGCAAAAAATTGAGTGACAGCCTTTTTGTGACATGCCTTTTTTATTATTATAGGTGAAAAATTATGCGACAGACTATATTTTTTATTTGACTAATAACGTTATAACTTTGCATGATTCTAATAACATAATCAAGTCGGGCATCACCTGTCTTTATTTAAATGATACAAAACGTTTAACATCAGATAATTTACCCAGATTTATATTGTTTAATATTTATATTTCACTTAGATACCAATCAACTAATGAGAACAATTATTTCGCTTATAGCTACTATCGCCATATTTAATTTTTCTGTAATTGCACAGGATGAAGTTTATTTTCAACAAAAGGTTAATTACGACATAGATGTGACACTGAATGACGCAGATCATACGTTGCAGGGGACGATAAAAATGGATTATACCAACAATTCGCCCGATAAACTCGACTTTATTTACATTCATCTGTGGCCAAATGCCTATAAAAATACGGAATCGGCTTTTGCTCGTCAAAAACTCGAAGACGGCAGTACGCGTTTCTATTTTTCGGAGGAAGAAAAAAGGGGTGAAATTCGTGACCTCGATTTTAGCATCAATAATGAAAAAACAACTTGGAGTTATGACCAACAACACGGAGATATTGCCATAGTCCAACTCAAAAATCCGCTTAGAAGTGGTAAGACAATTGTTATTAGTACGCCATTTACCGTAAAAATACCGACATCGTTTTCCCGCTTGGGGCATGTCGATGAATCCTACCAACTTACTCAATGGTACCCCAAACCGGCAGTTTATGACCCAGAAGGTTGGCATCCGATGCCTTATTTGGATCAGGGCGAGTTTTATTCCGAATTTGGTGATTTTGATGTAAAAATAACGCTACCGTCCAATTATGTGGTTGGTGCTACGGGCGAATTACAGACCCAGAGTGAAATTGATTTTTTGAATAAAAAAGCCGCGCAAGGCGCGAGCATGGATTTTTCTAAAATCAATAAAAAAGCTAAATTTCCAGCTTCTGCTACCACTACAAAGACGCTACATTATACTGCCGAAAATATACACGATTTTGCGTGGTTTGCAGACAAGCGTTTTCATGTCATGAAAGGCGGTGTCACGCTGGCTTCCGGTAAAAAAGTCGATACTTGGGCGATGTTCACTGACCTCGAAGCTAATATGTGGAAAGATGCGACCAAATACCTTGACCGTTCTGTTGAGTTTTATTCCGAAAAAGTAGGTGAATATCCCTGGTCTCATGCCACTGCCGTACAAAGCGCACTCAGCGCGGGTGCGGGTATGGAATATCCGATGATTACGGTGATTGGGCAGTCGGGTACGCCACGAGCTTTGGACATTGTGATTACGCACGAAGTGGGGCATAATTGGTTTTATGGTATCCTCGCCAGCAATGAACGCGATTACCCGTGGATGGATGAAGGGATGAACTCGTATTATGAACAACGCTATACCGATAAATACTATCCCGGACAAGATAAATTGGGAGATGTTGCTCCTGGAGCTTTGGCAAATGTACTGGACGCAGACGATGTAGAGTTGGGCTATGGACTCTACCAATTGCAAGCGCGTCGGCACGAAGAGCAGCCGATTCAGTGTCATTCTGCTGACTTGTTGAGTATCAATTATTTGTTGTCCGGCTATACCCGTCCGGCGGATGTGTTGTGGTATTTGGCGAACTACTTGGGCGAAGATAATTTTGATAAAGTCATGCAACATTACTACAATAAATGGCAGTTCAAACATCCACAACCCGCTGATTTCAGAAAGGTATTTGAAGATGCGGTGAATAAAGATTTATCTTGGTTTTTTGATGATATTTTATTGACTACCAAGCAATTAGATTACGCACTTACTCGCACGCGGGGCAGGGTCGCTACCATCGAAAATAAAGGCGAAATTGCCGGACCATATTCGATTTCTTTATTGAAAAATGATAAAATCGTCAAGACGATGTGGTATAAAGGTTTTAGTGGAAAAAATCAAGTGAGCCTGACGACAGAAGACTACGACGAAGCCGTCATTGATGCGATAAAAGTAATGCCCGATGTCAATCGACGCAATAACGGTCAAAAACGTGCCATGCAATTAAAACTGCTCGGCGGTATCGAAAATGAAGATAAAAAAACGCTCTACTACGCGCCACTCATCGCGGGTAATGCTTATGATAAGTTGATGCTCGGATTGGGACTTTATAATGTAGTGGTTCCTGCCAAAAACCTTGAATTTCAGCTTGCGCCGATATTTAGTATCGGTTCGGGTGAATTGGTTGGGGCAGCCGGATTGAGTTATTATCTCTATCCGAAGAAAGGTGCATTTCAAAGTATTGCATTAGGACTGGGAGCGAAGAGTTTTCATTATAATGAATACGGTGGCGAACAAAAAGATATTGATTATTTGGAACGCTATTATCGCTTTGCGCCAAGTGTCAATTTTGAACTACGAAAAAAGACAGCACGTAGTCCGATTTCTCAAAATATTTCACTTAAATTGCTTAGTGTTTTTCAAGAAAAAGCCACGTTGAGACTTGATACGCTCTCAGATCCGGTGGTTCTTGTATATGAAGGTAACGAAATCTCTAATTGGAATGTCCTGCAAGCCGCTTACAGTTATTCCAATAGTAATACGATTAACCCCTTTGGTGTCTCTGTCGGTTTGGAGGTTTCGCCTGATGCAGATGGTGGCGACCAAGCTTACGCCAAACTCTCGGTAGAGGGTAATTATCGCTATGTTTATCAATCCGGCAAGGGTATTGACTTGCGTTTATTTACAGGAGCTTTTTTGTATAATGCCGATAGAGATTTCGGCGGATTTACTTTTAATATGGTCACACAAGGCTTCCGTGACAATAATTTTGATGACTACTATTTCGGTCGGTCTGAAAATACAGAAGGGCTTTGGTCGCAGCAAATACAACCTCTGGATGGTGGTTTTAAAACACCTATTGTTACCGACGATTATGGTACGAGCAATTCTTTTCTCGTTTCGTTGAACATCAAGACAGATTTACCTATAAATCTGCCACTCAATCTACCACTCAAACCTTATTTGGATGTAGGCTATTTTAAAAATACTGCACCATCAGTAGATGCTGATTTTTCTTACGAGTTTATGTACAATCTCGGTATTGCATTGGAAATAGGTGATGGTCTGGCAGGAATTTATTTGCCTCTCGTTGCGAATAAACGGCTTAGTAATGATTTGAAATCGCGCGGCAGCTATTTGAATCGAATTGGGTTTACGATCAATATCAATCGTTTGAATCCCTTTGAGTTTGCGAGGAATCTGTCTTTTTAGATGTATTTTTGATGAAGGTATCAAGTATCAGGACAAAACAAATGCTTACATTTTTTCATCCTGATACTTTATACTGGGTGCAGGACAAATTTTTAGTCTGCCTCGTACCGACGACTTTACAGGCTGACCGCGAATACCCGTACCGACGACTTTAGCCGTCGCAGGAATGGAAAACATATTTATAAGTAATTGGTTTTTATTTAATTAAAAATTAAAATAAAATTTACTTAACGGCTAAAGTCATCAGTACAAAGTTCGCGGTCAGCCTGTTTGGCCGTCGCAGAACAACGAAGCTCTTGACGGCTAAAGTCAACCTGTGCGATTGAAATGCGTTAGTTCAAAAGGTACGTTAGTACCGTTCCCGTTTGTAGTAAAATAGTTCCCAAAACCTCCAAAGCTCCGTAGTACCGACACCGTTTGTACGCGAAATGGTGTCGGTACTACGTACCTTAATTGGTTTTTGCTTAAATCTTACTACAAACGGGGTCAATGCTAACGCATCTTGGATAATTAAAGCCGAAATTTATGGCTAACTATTTCAATCGCACAGCTCGGCTAAAGTCGTCAGTACAGTGGCATTTCAAAATAAAATTAAAATTTGTCCTGCACCCCTTTATACTTGATACCTCATACATTACAAACTCTAAAAGGACGCGCTATGATTCTAATTCTTGTTTCGTACTTAGTGCTTCCTGTTTTGGATTGAATAAATTATCAGCGAGGTCAAGTTCCGGATTTTTGGACTGCCGCTCATTGATAATGGTGAGTAGAGAACTGTTTTTGTTGTAGGGAATCGGCGCGATTTGGTTGACGAGCTTACCGGTCAGTACCGGATGTTGAAGAATCTTAAAAGTAATCTTCGAGTTTTTTGCGTCAAGCGTAATCTTTTCGACGATGTCACCTAAGGCAGTTTTCATGTAACGGATGATTTCCTGTCCGGTTTGTCGAAGTATTTTGAACTCCTTAATGTCAGCCAGATAGCGATCTGGGTGCATAATTCTATCAACATAATACTCCCAAACAGCTTGTACGGAAACATCAATACTAACGCTGCTAAAGCGCATGGTACTACTCATAAAATCGGTTTAATGTTTAAAAAAAATGATGCCTGAACTTGATCAGATAGAAATGGTGTGAGTATGTTATAATTTCATTTAATTAAAGTCGTTTAAATTAAAATTTTGTTACAAATGCTATTTACGAAACAAAAATAAGATCTTAATTTGTTTTTCGCAATGGTAGAATGTCACGAAAGTTTCATAATTTCACAAAAAAGGTAGGCAAGTGATTGTATGAGTATTAAACGAAAAAAGAACAAGATTAATTCTGTCATTGTAGAATAATGACATTACAATGAGGAATGTTAAGAAAAGCCTATTGTTTATTCTTATCCAAAAGATTTAATGGTCTTGGCAAAGATATTGACTTCAATTTTTTTCAATTTTTCCAGACTTTTAATGGATGCTCGTAACTTCATATCCCTTTCAAAACGGTATCTGTGCTATAACGGCATACCCTCAATAAATACATAAAACGCTGCATGATTTTTTAGATTAATGAAATTTGTAGGACATGATTTTCTTGCAAAACATGTTGACAAGTATTTCATTATGAATAATTAACCCTGTAATATTTAAATGCAAAAATACTCATACTAAGTTTATTTTTACTATAATTTTACATCTATAAAGAGGAAATTCGTTTAAAATTAAAATGAAGTAATATATGAAAAAGTATAATTTATTGATGCTGATATGCTGTTTGCTATTTAGTATTGGAGTCTATGCACAACACGATAATTCTCATTCAGGACGATATAACAATGGCGGAATTGACTTTGAATTTGCATCTGAACTGGTGTATAGTGATGATGACGAGTTGCTTGGTGTTAAAGTTACAGTGACAAACATGGGCAGTTCTTCCATAAACCAAGATGTTTTGTTTCGAGTGCATATAAGTACGATGATTCCTGATGGGTCGCCAGAAAATTATAATGCTGAACAGCTATTAATACTATCCAGACACCCTTTACCATTTGGTGGTTCAGACGATATCTTTATTAATCTTGTTGATATTCATAGAAGCAGAGTTAGTAAATATGACGTAATTACAATATGGCCTGTGGTTGCATCGAATCAGTGGGAGTAGTTTCGCTACTCCGCTTACTTTGAAATTGGTATAAAAGAAAGGGTAAGTTACCTAAAACAAAAGAGGCTTCCAATTGGAAGCCTCTTTTGTTTTAGGTACTTCAATAGACAAATCGTCTATTGATTATTGACTGATTTTTATCTGGGTACGCGAGAACTTTTACCATTGTTTCGCTCCCAGAAAATTTTATCAGAACCATTGGTGTCACCATTCAGGTCGGCATCAGAAGAACGGTAATCATCAAAATTACCATTTCCGTTGCTCCAGAGGATTTTGTCACCACCATTGATATCGTAGCTTTGTATATCAGAATTTTGTCCCAAATCACCTGATAACATCACCCATACACCAGAAGTGAGTTGTTTTTGTCCTGTACCTGTTGCATCTCTATAAGAATCTTGCGCGGTAAAATCCACAACAATTTCTTTATTGCTAACATTAACAGGTTGAGCAGACATGACTCCCATGTGATTGCGATGTTCTACGACAACATAGAATGGTCCGGGATGTACGGTCTCAATCGGACAAGCTATGGGGAATTTGATTGTACCGTCTTTCATCAACAGACCTGCTGCTTGAGCTACCTCATCAGATTTTTGCGAGGCTGTTCTGAGTCCTACCAAAACCCAATCAACTTCGTCGCCGGTGTAGCTGGAGTTTGTAAAATTAAGACCTTCCGTACCAGCATAATTCCAGGGGGCTATGGAGTATGGTTGTCCTGCGGGAGTTGGTTGTACAAGATTATTGATTGGTGTTTGTCCAGGGAGTATCTTGCGATCTGCGCTGAGTGTAGTCGTCATCTGTCCTGTACCTGAATCATAAGGACCTTCAAGAATAGCGGTCAGTTTGAGTTGGTAACAAGGATCTGATTCATAAATAACTCTCCAGAAGTCAAGTTGTGGAGGCGTATTATTAACCTCATCAACTGCAACGTATTCGAGTTGTAGGTATGGATATTGAGCAGCATCAACGGTGCTTTGATTGAAAATATGGTCAGTAGCTGTCAATCCACTCATCAACAATGTTCGATTTCCATTGGCACTTATACCATACACATTGATATGTGCATCATCGTCTGTTTCTTTATTGGTAACATCCCAATGTACTGATCCCCATTCGCTGGCAGGTCCGATGATAGTAGAGAACATGCTACCATTTTCCCATGGGTCTTTAATTGAGAATATCGCCTCAATAATGTCACCCTCGTTCGCTGCCATCTCTTCTTGCACAGTACCATTTTCCAAATCAACCAATCCGGCATAAGGCACACCACCGAGTGTAGCAGAGTTTTGTATATCTACCAAACCTAAATTCGCCAGTGCAGCGAATAGTGCAGGACTAAAGGTTTCTGGTAAATAATCATTGAGACTGTAAATAAGCATATCATTCACATCGGTCAATGTTGGTAGTACATTGTTCAAGAAATTAATCAAGTTTTGCTGCCCTGCGGGTGTATCTGTCAAGAATGTAAAGGCAAGCTGACTCGGTTTACAGATATAAGAACCGTGTTCACCTACATTATTCGCTAAATTAACAGCAGTATTTATTATTGGGTCGTTATCTTCATCAAATAAGGCAATTGTAAAACCTTGTTTAGCTGCCTCACAACCCTCAACATCATATATTCTTGAACCGCCTACGGCATAATCAATTTTATCACTTGTCAATATACCGACGTGAGCATTACTGACGACGACTTCTATTCCTCCACTGACAAATTCAAATTCACGAGTATCTTCATTATATACAAGCGTATTGCTATAACGGTCATCCATGAATTGGTAATGGTGAGATTGATTCCAGCCGGGATATTCTCCGTCAATATAAGTATAAGATAGTCCTTTCCAACCACCAGAGTTAGCTACCTGTCCGGGTGCAGCAATGACACGCCAGTAATATACGGTCTCGTCAGTATAGCTGACCGGAGGTGCCCAACTTAAAGTGCCGCCGGCTTGAGTAATATTGGTACTTTGTTTTAATGGACTATTGAATAACTCAGTCGTATCAATTTGTATAATATAATTTAAGGATTGATTAGCATAACGACTGTTGATTTCGGCTTGCAATAAGATATTAGTATCATCACCTTGTATAGAATAATTTGATGGACTAATCGGATTGACAATGTTATCATATACAAATAAATTTGTCATGCCAACATTGTTGCCTTCCGCATCAGGATTGGGCAATTCGACGACAATATCGTCAGAATCAACAATTACCCTAAAATCATTCATACCGGCTGCTGTTTCGATTGCCGGAATGGTGTAGGTCAGTTCTTGTTCAAATCCTGTGACAGTAATCATTTCATCAACAACTGTAAGGGTAGTGCCATCGGGTAAAATACGCTCAACTAAGAGTTTGAAAGGTTGACTTTCTGTTTTACCGAGATTATATACTGGAAATGTAAGTTCAATATCTTGATTGGACTCAGGAATAGTTGGGGCAAAATTAATCTCGTCATCCTGAACGATATAATCCGGTGCAGTTTCGGTATTGACTCTGACGGCTGGGTCGCCATTGAGTGTCATTTGTTGATACACGATGCGGTTATATACATTCAAATCGGTAGAGAGTGCTGTAATGGCTTCTCTCCAAATATCACCGATACCTTCTCCATAATTATCTTTAGATAATTTTTGATAAAACATATCACCAAATACATCTAATGCACCCAAGCTGGACAACCAAACGGTAGCAAGAAAAGCAATCGCACCTCTATCTTCAGCAAAGACGAATTGTTCGCTCATACCAAATGTTTTGGTGTGAATCTGTCCGCTATAACAACCGAGTGAGAAGAACACCGGATATTTATCGACATTATCGTATGCTTCGGGAGCATTGATGTTAAAATCAATATTATTGGGAGTAGAGTGACCAAAGAAGGTCATTAAAGAAGAACCACCACTGATGAGTGAATCTAATGTACGAGTAGCAGAGTTTGTACTTGGCACCGCACTGTTTTGGATGAAAGAGACAACATCTCCACCATAATATTCATCAGAAACTTGTGCTTCGTAATTTCCCAAATTATTAACAATTGTTGATTGAATATTAGGATCTCCACCACCGAGGTGAAGGACTCTTTTTCTCCATGCTTTGTCTTCTACGGTCTGGGGCAATGTGGCGTTCACATTTTCATAAGTCATGACCTTATCTAAGTATATTCTGATTTGGTCGGGATTGGTAGCAGGGAGTTTACCGAAAGAAAGTCTCGGCGCATCCGATTGTGTAGTTGCTGTTAGCAAAGCATCAGAAGGCTCGTGTCCGAAAGTAGTCGTAAAGGCAGGCTGTTTTGGCCAATTTCTACGTACAGAATAGTACGGACGAGATTTACCTATCATAAACATATATCGGGGTTTCGGAGTCCAGTTTGCCAACGAATAACCGGTCAGGTTTCTCACTGATTGAGAGTGGCGACTTATACCGTAAGCGAATTGGTCGTAAAGCTGCTCTGTCGTAATAATAACCGGTGTGTAGCCCGTTGAGGCACGATATGTTGCGTAATTCTGTACATAGTTGTTACCTGCGCCATCGTCCATCAAAAGAGGATTACTAATAATGATGTAATCACCTTGATTATTGGCTTTAGAAAAATCAACAAAGTTCATTTTATTTACCCCACTAATCGCGGTGTAATTATGATTTTGACTAACCAATATCAATTCGCGATTAGCAGTAGAAGGTGGTAAAGCGACTCTCACTGTACTACCATTCAAAGTAGTCGTAATACGTAAATTATTGGTCAAATCATACAAAATCGGTGCAGTACCGCCGTGATTAAAATTCGTAATTTCTAAGTATTTTTTGCTGGCTGGGTCAGCAGCTATATTAAATTTATAACTGGAGGCATTGCCAAAATTAAACTGACTTGGATAGGTCAACATAGCAAAAGAAACGGTATGTTTATCCGTAGTTCCTGCGTTACCATCAAGGTCAACGGTATTAGCACCATTTGATAGAAAACTTGTAGGAAAATCTTTTTCTACCTGACGCATTCTGTAATTATAATATGTCGTGGAATCAGCCACTGACAATAATGGATTATCATTTACTTCAATCTGAATGTTGTGATTAGCCCCTTCACCTTTTGAGGCAAATCTCATTCTCAATTCAGTATCCGGTCCACCTGTATATACATTGCTGACCGTCAGAGGAAGAGTCGTGTTTCTGGCGAGTTTAGTACCAAAGCCTTCACCCGCAGAAAATCTTGATTCTTGTAAACCACCAAAAGATTCTCCTTTATTATATTTTTTATTAGAATAATATAAAGCCTGATCCATGAAATAAGGCTCTGCCGCAGGTACACCTGCCAGATTGTTCGGAGTGTTTTGAAATTGGGTCGCACCACCTGCCCACGTCAGAAAGTAGGTCGTGGTATCTGTGAACATGCTATATTGAGGGTTAAAGTGATCGTCTTTCGATTTGTAAAGATGAACATCGAGATCACCTTTATTTCTCTCACCATAAAACTCTATATAATCGCTGCCTCCCATAGCACCGGTTGCACTTACATGGATAGGCACTTGGTTACCCATAGCGTACAATTGAAATTGACCGGAGCTAATCGAACCGAGCGGTACACCCGCGTCCGAAAGTGCTTGTTGCGAAATACGGTACATACCATCCGCAGTAACATGGAATTTATAATAGTCTTGACTATGGTTAATCCACTCATTTCCGTAAAGTGTCTGCCCATTGATAGTCATTTGAGCCTGTGAAGCACTCATTAGAAACAAAAAACTTAGAATAATGCTTGATAGCCTTTTCATAAAGTCGAGTTTTATTAATCAAAATTTATAATGAATATGGACTTTTATCTGGGAATTTGAAGTCCGTAAAATAATCGTACTAAAAAATAAAGTACATTAACAACGTTGTATATTTATGGGGTGCAGGACAAATTTTTAATTTTATTTTGAAATGCCACTGTACTGACGACTTTAGCCGTCAAGTGGCTCGGCACTTTCCCGCGACGGCTAAAGTCGTCGGTACGAGGCAGATTAAAAATTTGTCCTGCACCCTATTTATGTAAATCGTCGTAAATAACGAATTTACACTATATTAGACTTTATTTAGAATAATAAAATTACGTGCTAATGTATTTCTGAAACTTGGTTATAAATAAATGGTGACCTCTGGATTTGATTTGGCAAAGTGAGCATACAAAAAGGTGTCTAAAAGGATAAATCAGTATATTAGACGTAAAATTCTTTCAAATAGTTCTGTTTTGTAATAACTTTATTCAAAGTTATTTTCTTTTTATAAAAAGTGTAAAAATATATAGAATTCATTGATAACAATAAGATTTATAACATAAAAGTGTAAAATGCCTCAAAATGTCGGCATTTTTACATAAAACGTACAAAACATTGCCAAATTTGCCTTTGCTTTATTTGCAAATTTTAACAAAAAACCCCAAGCACAACCTGAAAACCGGAGGAAGAAAAGCTACATGATTTAAATGGGAAAGAGGCGAATAATAAATTTAGATTGAAGTAATCGGATATAAATCTCTAAAAAACACATTATGTGCCATGCAAAAACTGTCGAAATGAGTACAGAAATAGAAATGTTAAAACCATTCAACATGTATTTATACCATATTTGCAAGGCATAAAATAAGCATTATTTGATAAATCAAAAATAAAGCGATAACAGAACGGTACATCAAATACTCATGTACAATGACATTTATTTTCATAAACCACATCCTGAATTTTACACCATCATTTAGGTGAGTAGTTGACAATTAGACATTTAAACCATAATTTTGGGGGCGAATTAACATTTTCATTCGGAATTATCCCTTATCGACTTTGGAAGGTACGAAGCATTAGGTATCAAGTATCAGGACGGAACAGACGGGACAAGTTTTTGTCTTAATACCAAATACTTGATACCTGATACCAAACACCCCTTCTCCAAAGTAAGGTCAGTGATAATTCCGTTTTTATTTATCCAAATTATGCGAATTATACTCACTTTTTTTCTCATTCATTTTTTCTCATTCACTTTTGCCCAAGTAAATGCTCCGGTCAATATCGACTTACACCGAAAACTACAAGACCTTGCAGTGACTGGACAAACAGACCAAATGTTTGATGTATTGGTAAAAGGCAAATTAAGTAGCATCAAGGATGCCGTTCGAGAAGCAGGTGGTACATACAAACACGGCATCAAAGATATTGCATCCGTCAGCATTCCTGCTTCTACTATCTATCGAATCGTCAACCAACCTGATATTGAACGAATCGAATGGCATAATATAGAAGCCAAATTGCTCGGTGACTTTATTCGCATCAACAATAATTTGGATTCCCTGCATCGCGGACTCGGCGAATTGCCACAAGGACTCAACGGAGAGGGCGTACTCGTCGGCATCATTGATTCCGGTATGGAATGGATGCACCCTGATTTGCAAAATTCGGACGGCACAACCCGCATCAAATACCTATGGGACCAACTATATCCTGCGAGTATTCTGCAAAACGATTATGGCTACGGACACGATTGGGATGAAGCCGACATCAATGCCGGAAATATACAACACGACCCTTTTGAAGAACCCACCTACGGACATGGAAACGGCACAGCAGGAGTCGCAGTCGGCAATGGAAATGCCGTACCGGGAGACTACATCGGCGCAGCTCCCGGAGCAGACATTGTACATGTAAATATAGACCTCGGCAATGGTTGGTACACTAAGTTTTTGGACGGGCTGGATTACATCTTCAGCAAAGCCGACGAACTTGGTCAACCTTGCGTTGTCAATTCCAGCGTCGGTTCATATCGCGGTCCGCACGACACACGCGGTATGGAAGTCCAGATGATAGAGTATATGTTGGAAGAAAAACCCGGTCGCGTACTCGTACAAGCTGCCGGCAATGGTGGCGGCATACGCCAACATCTTGGCTACGAAGTGACGCAAGACACCGTTTTTTCTTGGTTTAAAGTAAATACAACCAGTCTCGGTTATGCCTATTTTGACTTATACGCTGACAAAGCCGACTTTGATGACGTATATTTTTCAATCGGACTACGTAGAAAAGCGGATTACTCCCTTCGTGATGTGTCTCAATTTTTTAATTTACAAACAGACTTCCCCGAATTGATGACTGTCGGAATGGATAGCATAAAACGGACATTATACGATTACGAGACAGGCGATTATCTTGGCGAAATAAATATTTATGCCGAACTTAATGAAGGTGTTTACGAAATGGCTTACATCGTCTATCCTTCAAATGCGACCGACTATTGGGAGTTTTCCACCACAGGAAGCGGCAAATTTGATGTGTGGAGCAACGGTACACTCATGGGAACATCAAGTATTGAAACGCCCAATAAAGTCCCCGATGCCGATGTTTTTCCAGATATTGAAAGATATATCTTTGCAGATACCCTCAAAAGCATTGTCAGTTCGTGGAATTGCTCTGATAAGGTCATTTCCGTAGCCAATTACTCTAATCGTACCTCGTGGGAAGGTTATGATAATATGACTTATACACAGTCCACACCCGCTCAACACAAAACGCCTAACTCAAGCGTCGGACCTACTCGCACAGGATTACAAAAACCCGATATAGCGGCTTCCGGCAATTTCACCTTTGCCCTACAAGCCATAGAACGACTGGAAGCATTGCGGAACGACCCCACCAAAGCCGATAGACTTGCCCCCGAAGGCTGGCACGCCAGATGGTCGGGTACATCCATCGCTGCTCCGGTGGTGACTGGTGCAGTCGCTTGTTATCTTCAGCAATTCCCCAATGCCACTTACGCAGAGGTCAAAGCAGGCATTGAAAATTCCGCCAAAGTCGATGAACACGTCCTTCATCAGTATGGTCTGACACCCAATTACGGTTGGGGCTATGGCAAAATTGACGGTTTCAATTTTGTCAACAATGCCATTATTGCGGTTGATGTTGATACGCCTATATTGGAAAATATCGAACTTTATAACATACCCAATCCCGCTCGTCATTCGACCCGTATTTTTTATAAAATAAATGATTTTAAATATTCAAATATTCAAATACAAATCACGGATGCACTGGGGCGCATTATCCATACACACAGTTCCGACAAAAATACCGACATACTTCATTTAAATACAGAAAAATTATATGCCGGAACATACTTTTATAGCATTATCATAGACGGAAATACCTTACAAACTAAAAAAATGCTCCTTATCCGGTAAAATATTAATTTATCATCTAAATGTTCGATACATGTTTTATATAAAATACTTATTATCAAGCAATTAACGCCAATTAACCCTGTCACGATATGATGGTGTTGATAACTTCTTGTGTTTTTTTTTGACTTTTCGGAATTCTCAAACTAACTTTGTCATCGCTTTGAGGAAAAAGTTTGAAACAGTGGGAGCATCGTAATTGGTGTGATTTATAAATTAATAATACAAAAAAGAAAAGCCGAAGAGCTTTTAAAGTGTTGTTCCAGAGGTAGTTTTGTATTTAGGATTTTATATTTTATACTTTCATCCACAATCAAATCTGAGTTATTAAAATGAGGAAAGACAAATTCATTTACAATACCCAAACCCTATCTTACGAAAAGATAGTGGTAAGATGGCAACAACGACTGCTTCAAGTCATTGAGTACACTGTGGCAGTCGCTGTAGTGGCTGTCATTCTGGTATTACTCCACAATAAATTTTTCCCCACTTCAAAAGAGACCGCCCTCCAATACGAGATTGACCAAATAGAACTCCAATACGAGCAACTCGCCAACGAAATGGGTACCTATTCAAAAATTATGGACAACTATCGCCAACGCGAAAACAATGTCTATCGCATGGTTTTTGAAATGGAGCCAATTGACGAGTACGTATGGGAATCAGGCGTAGGAGGAAGCGATAAGCACGAAAAATTCAAAAACTTCAGAAGTAAAGAAATTATGACCGAAGCGGCAGCTAAGGTCGATAAATTGGGCAGACAACTTGCCATGCAATCCAAATCACTCGACAAAATACGTGATATGGCAGAAGGCAAAGAAGAAATGCTTAATTCCATTCCTTCTATTCGTCCGATAGGCAAACCTTCGCGAAGAATCAAGCTCTACTCCGGCTACGGTATGCGTATCCACCCGATACACAAAATCAAAAAAATGCACTATGGTATTGATTTTACCGCACCGAAAGGCACACCTATATATGCTACGGGCAATGGTAAAATTAGTAAAATTACCAAGAGTCGTTCTGGCTATGGCAATCGCGTGATGATTGACCACGGCTATGGTTACAAAACACTCTATGCACACATGAATACGATTGATGTCAGCAAAAGACAAAAAGTCAAAAAAGGTGACATCATCGGTACTGTCGGAAATACAGGGTCTTCTACTGCGCCACACTTACATTACGAAGTGATGCACAAGGGCAAGAAAATCAACCCAATACACTTTTGTTTGGATGGCTTGACACCGGAAGAATATGACGAAATGCTCGAAATGGCATCTACCGTCAATCAATCTTTTGATGGTGGAGGTGAAGAATTTGAAGGCTCCAAACCATAGAGAATAATTGTTTTTACTTCGCAAAAAGATAAAATATCAAAGACCTGCATCCAAAAGATGCAGGTCTTTTTTATATGAGAAAAAACTTCTAAAATAAAGAAGCAACTTGCGTACTATCTCTATTTTAAATACTTTTGCAGACCTTCTCATTAAATTTCGACAAATTAGACTAAATCAAAAAATGACAAAAATAAAATTCGGAACAGACGGTTGGAGAGCGATTATCGCTGACACCTACACCATAGAAAATGTAAAACGAGTAGCGCAAGCCACCGCCGCATGGATGATAGAAAAAGGTTGGGACAAAGCCGTTATTGGGCATGACTGTCGCTTCGGAGGAGAAATGTTTGCCAAAGTGACCGCTCAGGTTTTGGGCGCGAACGACATTAAAGTTCACCTTGCCAAAGGCTTCGTATCTACGCCTATGGTGTCGCTTGGAGTAGTCAAAACCAATGCACAAGTCGGCATAGTCATCACAGCCAGCCACAACCCACCTTCCTACAATGGCTTCAAACTCAAATCTGCTTATGGCGGACCAACCGTACCCGCAGGCATTGCCGAAGTAGAAGCCTTAATTCCTGATAATCAAGTAGATATAGACTTGCCCACACTTGATTCATTGCATGATAGTGGGATGTTGAATTATATTGACTTAGAGGATATTTACATTCGACATGTAGAAGAAAACTTTGATATGAATGCCATCCGTCAATCCGGTATCAAACTCGCTTACGATGCTATGTACGGTGCCGGACAACGTGCTGTTCAACGCCTTTTGCCAGATTGTGTGCAGCTACATTGTGATGACGATCCTTCCTTCAAAGGACAAGCTCCTGAGCCTATCCACCGAAACCTCACCGAACTGTCCGAAACCATTAAAAATGACGCGACGATAGATTGTGGTTTGGCAAATGACGGCGACGCAGACCGTATTGGTATGTACGACGGTGATGGCAATTTTGTTGATTCACACCATATTTTGCTCCTGCTTTTATTATATTTAAAAAAATATAAAGGTATGGATGGAAAGGTGATTATCACCTTTTCCGTAACCGACAAAATGAAAAAAATGTGCGATAAATTCGGTGTGGAATATCAGGTGACAAAAATTGGATTCAAGTACATCGCGGAGATTATGACGAAAGAGACAGTGTTGGTCGGTGGCGAAGAATCCGGCGGAATAGCAGCAGCAGGTCATATTCCCGAACGCGACGGTATTTGGATGGGTTTATTGCTACTCGAATTTATGGCAAAAACCGGAAAATCACTCAAAGCACTCATTCAGGAAGTCTATGATATGGTCGGACCATTTGCTTTTGATCGTGATGATTTGCATATAGATGAAGCGAAAAAACTCACCATTATTGAGCAATGCAAAAACGATGCTTTTGAGCAATTTGGTAAAAATAAAGTACAACGTGTAGAGGATATTGACGGCTACAAATTTTATTTCAATGAAGATGAATGGACGATGATACGCCCCTCCGGTACAGAGCCTGTCTTGCGTGTGTATGCACAAGCACCTACACACGAGCGAGTACGCGCCATATTGGATGCGGTACACAGCGAATTGGGATAACCATTAATACAAAAGCGAGTTCAAATATTTTAGCAAAACCAAAATCGTAATTTGAACTCGCTACATTTACAGATTCAACAAATACCACAGTGAATACATTTGAACAATATTTACAAGAATTTAACAGTAAAGTAGAACTGACGGATTTTTTATTATCTTTTCTTGTAACTGCTTTTTTCTCTATTGTATTATACCTGTTCTATATCCGTTTTGCCAACCCCTTGTCTAATCGCAAACGATTTGCACAAATCTTTCTACCACTTGCCTTGACTACTATGATTATCATTACAGTGGTCAAATCTTCGCTTGCCCTTTCTTTGGGACTGGTAGGAGCCTTATCTATCGTGCGTTTTCGGACTGCCATCAAAGACCCGGAAGAACTCACTTACTTGTTTTTGTGTATTGCGCTTGGTTTAATCGCGGGAGCTAATCAACTTGTTATTGCCATTATAGGCTTTCCGATTATTTTATTGATGATTGGTATTTATAAATACACCACAGGCAGAATTCGTATCAAATACGAGGACAAAATGCTGCTTTCGATTCAAAGTAAATCCGACCGACTACAGCCGCTTATTGATACCGTCACTAAGCACCTACCTTACGTAGAACTCAAAAGATATACACAAGAAAAGTCAGGTATTGACCTAACACTTGGTTGTAAAATTGATACGGCAGAACAATTAGATACCATTAAAAAGGAATTGGACAATATCGCACCTGACACTCGCATTGCGCTCATCAAACAGCCAGATATTATTGCTTAGGAATTAGACTTGAACGTCTTATTACCGTGCAAAACGGTAATAAAGTGATGTTTTTTATCGGTGTTACAATAATAACTTCGACATACACGCTTACATGGCAATTTTGTTAATTTAATATCGCATTTTAACCTTGTAATAAAATACTCTTTGGATTTGTGTCAAAGTAAGGTAAATAGGAGCTTATGTCAAGCAAGATTCCATTGTTTTAATATAAAATGACGGTTTGAATCTGTAATATAACGTCTAATAAATGACTCTATATATAGAATAATTAATATAACTTTGTGAATAATAAAGTAAACTATTTTCATGTTTGGCAGATTGAGACTCTGTTAAACAAATTGACCTTTATTTAAACACACTTCATTTGGTCATGTAGCGTTTGTATGTTCAGACGCTGCTTTTTTATCTCCATTAAATAAAGATTGGGTTTCATTAAGTAGCATCTGTATTAATAGTTTCTACGGGTGCTGCTTTTTTTATGCAATATTTACCCAATAGAGAAGACAGAGATGTCTAATATGTTTTCTGTAAATTGAAAATGGTAGATGAAAAAGAATGGAGGGAGATAAAAAGACAGTCTAACCTTTTTTATCCTTAGTCAAATTTCTAACTTCTGGCTTTTTATGTAACTTCCGGTAAGCGTCTTTGACAGCAACCATAGGGATGCTAATGCAGCGTTTTTCCATGTAATTCATCATGCGTTCGACAAGTTCACGGGCTTCGGGATTGAGTTTGTTGATTTCGTTTTTGAATACATGCTCCACGGCGTGGGATTTAATGGCTTTGATTTGGGTCGAAACATCGCTCATGGCACGTTCAATCTGACGTTGACGAAAACGCATTTTAAATTCCTCAACACGCCTGCCAATCAACTTTCGTGCTTTATCAACTTCATTCAGACGAAATGCCATATTCTCTTTGGCTAATTGCCTAAGTTTCTCAATATCAATATATTCTATATCAAAATTTTCGACGACTTCATCACTCACATTACGTGGAAGCGAGAGGTCAATGACAATTTTCGGCGTATTTTTGGTATTTATTTTTTGAAAAATATCTTTTGTAATAATCGGCTCAATCGCTGCCGTGCAAACGACTAAAACATCAAAACCAGAGCGGTAATTTTCCAACTCATCCAACGAAAAAGCAGTGCCTTTGAGTTCATTAGCAAGAGTTTGAGCATTGGCGAGACTACGGTTGAAAACAGCGACATCCTGATAGTCGTATTTGAGCATAAATTTAGCAAAAAGCTGATTTGTCTTGCCTGCGCCTACGATGAGGAAGCGCAAAGCTGACAAATCAGTCTGCTCCTGCAGTTTGCGAAAAGCCAAAGACACAACCGATACGGGTTTTTCGCCGATACGTGTTTGGGCATATACCTCTTTAGCCACCTCGACGGTTGCGCGCATGGCTATGCGGATGTTGTCGCCCGTGAGTTTATAGGAATGGCAGGCTTCATAAGCCTCGCGTAATTGTCGGAAAATCTGGCGTTCACCTACAACCATAGAATCCACCGAAGTGGCAATTTCGTATAGATGACGAATCGCTCCTTGCCCTTCAAGATACATCACTTTGTCAGTGATAGACGTACTTAAAGTCGGATTGATAGATTGAAAAAAGGAAGTGATAAAATCCTTATCAGGGCGAGTATGGCTTACGAAAAAAAACAATACACGATTACAAGTGGCAAGATACATCAACTCATTCAGACCATATTGCTCACGAAGTTTATTCAGGCGTTCAGACAAAATATCTTTATTATCTGTCGGAATGATAAACTCAGCGATATCGTCCGTAGTCGTCGTTTTATGCGTTACCGTAAGTATTCTGTAATTTTTCAATACGCTATATTTATACGTAAATAGATAACGCAAAGATACAATAGGTGTACCTTAATTGTGTAATTTGAAAGACAGATGGGCTTATTTAGATTTAATCTAAGTAGTCGTATCGCTAATTCCCTCCATCATTCGAATCATAAAAATCATCATCATAATACTCTTCCCTGTGTAGCACATCCATATATTCTTCACTATCCAATTCGGGTACGGGGCAGTCGGGACATGGAACGCCGGATTTAGGTTGAGTGTTTGTTGTTGGAGTTGCGCCTGTCACTGGAGCAGTAACTGGGGTAGGGGGGCGATAGGCTTGATAACTCTGCGAAACAGCATAGTCCGCATCATAAATACTACCTTGTATTCTGAATAATGAACGACGATTTAGGCGATGCTCCGCATCAGAGCAAGGCACATTGTCCATACAATGATTAAGTGGTTGCGACTCTCCGTAACCTCTCACTATCAGCCGATTGCTGCCGATACCTTTTCCAGTCAAATAATCCGCCAAGGCACGCGCACGAAGTTCTGAAAGCTGTTGATTGTACAAGCGATCGCCTCGCGAATCGCAATGTACCGCTATTTCCACCACCAAATCCGCATTATTTTGCATAAAAGTTGCCACATTATTTAAGTGATAGTAAGCATCAGGACGAATCACAGATTGACTAAAACTAAAATACGAAAATCCGGCAGAAGAAGGAGTCAAATCACTCACTGATAGGTCGATAGGGTCAAGGTATTTATTTTTATACGTCGTAGTCATTGCGGGTTCGGGAGATGACACGACTGCGGGTTCGGGAGTGTAAGTCGTCGCAGGATACGATGTACTTGGTGGCGGTGTATAAGTGGACACTGTCGGTGAATACACAGGCAAGGATGAGGCAATATAAGTTGAAGTATTCGTTGTAGGTGTTGATGAGTACACAGATGTAGGCGAGGTGGTGTAGGTCGGAGTACTCGTAGATATAGGTGTGTATTTATAAGCTGCTGTTGAAGCTACGACCTTGTCGGCGGGTGGCGCAGTCAATATTTTGGGAGAATAACTGATATTTGCAGTCTTAAATTGTTCGGTATTAGAGACTCGATGTTCGAGGCTAATGTCTTTTGAATGTATCTCATCCGTCGTGCAAAATACGGCAGTATTGGGTTGATAATCAATATGCGAAATATCCAATTGATAACAGCAAGTTCCGATAGCCGGAGGCGACAGCTTAAACCGTCCCAAAGCATCCGTATAAGTCACTCGCTGACCATCACCACAGTCGCTGCTCAAAGCGATACGGGTACGGTTGAGAGCTATACCTTGCTCATTTTTTATCGTACCTTTTATGTTGAATGTTCTGAAAAAAAGCAACTCCAATATTTCATCGCCGGAACATATCTCCACGGACTCAGCTACATAGCCAAGTTTTGTGATTTTGACGACGCAGCAACGGTCTGTATTCAACTGGAGGCGCGCTTCGCCTTTATAATTGGTGTAGATAGTACCGTCTTTGCAAATAGGGTCAATTTTTACACCCGATACCGCAGCGTCATTAAAACTATCTGTGACCTTAATTTTTACTTGCTGCGAAAAACCGTTTTTTGAAACAAATAAAAATACTATTAATAATAAAAACCAATGCAAATTCTTCATAATCGTTAGTTGTAATGTGCATATTTGAGAAGAATGACAAGGGAGAAGAACAATATTACAAAAAAAGCTGAACTATTGACGGGTTTTTACATAAGAAAAATAAGAGCATGTTTAAAATTTGTACGAACTGAAAATCAATAGATTGTGGTTTTGGCGAGGTATCAAAGAAGGCGTTTATTGAGATAAGCAACTGATTTGTCTAAGTGTAGCGACATTTTTGCCTTTGATTTAAATTGTAAAAATAAAGACATATTCACAATATCAAGGCTTATAAAATCCACTTTTTATACTACATTTGCGCTATTATCATAATAAAATTTTGTTAAAATCATTTTTTGTTGTGTGATTTTCGGTTTTGCGAATGTCAAATTAAATTTCTAAGTAGTACGACAAAAATAAACTAACAACGTTTTGAACCACAAAGCGCACTAAGTAGTAAGTCAATCTAATTATGATATGTTGCTTTGAGTGAAATTTTTTCGAGTACGAGGCGGAGGTTATTCAGCATAGCCGTAGCTACGCTGGATGTTCTCCAACAAAGTAATCGGACAAATTTCGCCAAATGAACTTATCATAATTAGTTTGACTTACTACTAAGAACACTAAATCGAACTGACGCAAAAGAACACAAAAAACTCATAATCAATATTTTATAAAATTAATTAGTGACCTCTGCGTTAATTCGACCTTCGTGTTTTTTGTAAACTTAGTGGTTCGATATTTTTGTCCAACTACTTACCGAATATCACGACGTTTAAAAATCGTACAGCCATGAGCCTGAATATTCAAGATTTTATGGATTATGCCGAAGCACGTAATCCACACGAACCCGAATTTTTGCAAGCGGTACACGAAGTTGCCGAGACCGTCATTCCTTACATTCAAGCGAATCCAAAATATGCCAAAGCCCGCATTTTGGAGCGCATCATTGAGCCGGAACGCATTATACAATTTCGCGTACCGTGGATAGATGATGCCGGAGAATTTCAAACCAATCGCGGTTATCGAATACAGATAAATTCCGCTATCGGACCCTACAAAGGCGGTTTGCGTTTTCACCCTTCCGTCAATTTGAGTATCCTCAAATTTCTTGCCTTCGAGCAGACTTTCAAAAATAGCCTGACTACGCTGCCGATGGGCGGTGGCAAAGGCGGTTCCGACTTTAATCCGAAAGGAAAATCCGACAATGAAGTCATGCGATTTTGCCAGAGTTTTATGACCGAGTTATTCCGCCATATCGGTCCAAATCTCGATGTACCTGCGGGCGATATTGGTGTAGGCGGACGCGAGGTCGGTTATATGTTTGGACAATATAAAAGGTTGAAAAATGAATTTACGGGTGTACTGACGGGCAAAGGACCGACTTTTGGCGGTAGCCTCATTCGACCGGAAGCGACGGGATATGGTTGTGTTTATTTTGCTCAAGAAATGTTGAAAACTAAAGGTGAATCGGCAGAAGGTAAAATCTGTACAGTCTCAGGTTCCGGTAATGTCGCCCAATATACGACCGAAAAACTGATAGAACTCGGTGCGAAAGTTGTCACCTTGTCAGATTCAGGTGGATTCATCCATGATAAAGACGGTATTACGAGAGAGAAACTGGATTGGGTCATGGATTTGAAAAATAAAAGACGCGGACGCATCAAGGAATATGCGAAAGAATTTGGCGTACCTTTTTATGAAAAAGAACGCCCGTGGAACACGCCTTGCGATATGGCGTTTCCATCTGCCACACAAAACGAACTCAATGGAGAGCAAGCCAAAGCACTCGTCAAAAATGGTTGTAAAGTCGTCGGTGAAGGCGCGAATATGCCTTCTACATCGGAGGCAATTGAGGTGTTTTCGGATGCTAAAATCTTATTTGCGCCCGGCAAAGCCGCCAATGCAGGTGGCGTTTCTACTTCCGGTTTGGAGATGACACAAAACTCCCTGCGCTACTCATGGACACGCGAAGAAGTCAATAGCAAACTTCACCAAATCATGCGCGACATTCATGCCACTTGCGTAGAATATGGCAAACGCAAAGACGGTACGATTGATTATGTACGCGGTGCGAATATCGGCGGTTTCGTGAAGGTAGCTGATGCGATGATTGCACAGGGGCATGTTTAGATAAATAAGAAGAAAAATGGTAAGCGCGATTTCGACAAAATCGAAATCGCGCTTTGTTTATGGATGTATATTTCGCTTAATCTCACATTTTTAACGACATTAAGCGAGATATAAATTTTGATATTTCGCTTAATCTACTTAAATTTACTGGATTAAGCGAAATATAAACCATGATAGGTAGAAAATACGAACGAAAAAAATTAGACTATCTGACACTTTCCGATAAGGCAGAGTTGATATCTATTATTGGAAGAAGGCGGGTAGGAAAAACTTATTTGATACGAGAGCATTTCAAACATCACATTGTTTTTGAATTTACGGGAACACAATATTCCAATAAAAAAAACCAGCTTAAAAAATTTGCTCAAAAACTACAGGAATACACGGCTAACCCTTTGAAAATAGCCACACCCGAAGATTGGGCGGAAGCCTTTATTCAGTTGAAAGGTTATTTAAAAAATCTGAAAAAGACCAAGCACAAACCTGTTGTTTTTTTTGATGAAGTGCCTTGGATAGCGAGTAAACGTTCCGGTTTTTTAAATGAATTTGGCTATTGGTGGAACGACTGGGCAAGTCGGCAAAATATCATTGTCGTTATATGTGGTTCGGCGGCATCGTGGATGATTGATAAAGTGGTGAACCATAAAGGCGGATTGCACAATAGAATTACAGAGTCCATTCACCTCAAGCCTTTTACCTTAGCCGAAGTCAAAGAATATTTGTACTCCATCAATTTACATTTAGACGATTATCAGGTTTTACAATTGTACATGTCTATAGGCGGAATTCCGCATTACCTACAACATATTCGAAAGGGAGAATCTTCCACCCAAATTATCAACAGGCTTTGTTTTCATAAAGACGGTATTTTACGCCACGAATTTAACAATTTGTATGCAGCACTGTACGAAGGACATGAGCGGCATGTGGCTGTCGTAAAAGCCCTTGCTACCAAATGGAAAGGACTGACCAGAAAAGAAATTATTGACTTGACTAAGCTATCGAATGGAGGCGGTCTGACCCAAATATTGATAGAATTAATCAGTTCCGATTTTGTAGCTGAAATTGTGCCGTTTGGCAAAAAAAAGAAAGATACTTTATATCGGTTAATGGATGAATACTCTCTTTTCTATCTGAATTTTATTGAAGGAAAACGTGCCGGAAAAAAAGATATTTGGCTACAAACCGCAGAAGATAACCATTACAAGATTTGGAGAGGTTATGCCTTTGAAAATATATGTATCAAGCACGTGGAAGCTATCAAACAAGCCTTAGGTATTTCAGGCATACAAACGGACGTTTCCGGTTTTCGTAGTGCAGGGAATACCTACAACAAAGGTATTCAAATTGATATGTTGATTGACCGAAAAGACCAAAGCATTAACCTTTGTGAAATGAAATTTTATAATGATGAAATTACTTTAACGAAAGAAGATACCGACAAATTAAGACGAAGAAGGTCGAGGTTTCAGCAAATTTCAAAAACAAAAAAAACAGTGTTCAATACCATTGTCACAACTTATGGAATTGCTCGAAATCAATACAGCCATAGTCAGGTTGATAATGTTGTCACTATGGATGCTTTATTTTTATTAGAGCGTTTTGAATGAAATTAAAAAAGTGCGATTTCGTTTTGTCGAAATCGCGCTTTTTTTAATTTTTCATGAAAATGTCACTATTTTTTTATATAACTTTGTCAGCATTTCTGTGTTGTATCGAACACACATTATCATCAAAATTTAAAATTTAAACTAACATGGCGAATTATATAGAGATGGATAACCTTCGTTTTATTATCCATGAAATGCTTAATGCAGAGGAATTGTGCAAACTACCACGCTATCAAGACCACGACAAAGACAGTTTTGATATTATGATGAACTCCACCAAAGACTATGCGGATAAGGTCATGTATCCCACTTTCAAAGAAATGGATGAAGACCCTGCCCGTTACGAAGATGGTGGTGTATATGTACACCCGGTTGTAGGAGAGGTGATGAAATATGCAGGAGAAAACGGCACTATCGGTGCGCTGTTTGACTATGAAGTAGGTGGTATGCAATTGCCTTATTTGATAAATAGCGCGCTTGCACACATCGTGCAGTCTGCCAACAACAGTATTCCGGGATATACCGGTTTGACGGGTGGTGCTGCCGGACTGATTGTCAGTTTTGGAGCGCAAGAATTGATTGACAGGTATGTTCCGAATATGATTAACGGGCAATGGGGTGGTACAATGTGCCTCACCGAACCACAGGCAGGTAGTTCCTTGTCAGACATCACGACTTCCGCTACGCCCAATGCGGACGGTTCTTATCAAATCAAAGGACAAAAGATATTTATTTCGGGTGGCGACCATGCCTATTGTGATAATTTTGTGCATCTCGTTCTTGCGAGAATTGACGGCGCACCTGCCGGCACGAAAGGTATCTCACTAATGGTTGTACCAAAACACCGTTTGAAAGATGACGGTACGCTCGAACCCAATGATGTCATCACCGCCGGAGATTTCCAAAAAATGGGGCAGAAAGGATACTGCACAACGCACCTCGTATTTGGTGAGAACGAGAACTGTCAAGGTTGGCTCGTCGGTACAGAACACCGAGGTTTGAAGTATATGTTTCAGATGATGAACGGCGCGAGAATTGATGTCGGACTCACTGCCGCTTCTATCGCTACGGCGGCGTATCACGCTTCTTTACAATATGCAAAAGAAAGACCACAGGGCAGACGTATTTTGTCAGGTGGTAAGAAAAATGTCGAAGCCGAACAGACGACCATTATCAATCACCCCGATGTACGCCGAATGTTATTATTGCAAAAAGCGATAACCGAAGGGTCTATTTCCTTATTGATGCAAGCCTCTCTGTACCACGATTTGTCGGAAAACGGATCGGAAGAAGAACGCGAGTATTACCACGACCTCCTCGAATTGCTCACGCCGATAGCCAAAACCTACCCTTCCGAAATGGGACGTATTTCTATCAGCAATGGACTACAAATATTGGGTGGTTACGGTTTTTGTACCGAATTTCCTTTAGAACAATATTATCGTGATGTTCGTATTACGGCGCTTTATGAAGGAACAACGGGTATTCAGTCCTTGGATTTGTTGGGTAGAAAAGTGGTGATGAAAAACGGTGAAGCCATGAAACTCCTCACCAAAGAGATGATTGAGACGATAAAAGATGCTGAAAACTATGACGACCTCAAACCTTATGCTACTCAATTGAAAGACGCTTCAAAGGAATTACAAGCAACCTTGATGCACCTGCTTCAATACGCGATGAGTGGAGAACACGAGCGTTATATTGCAGATGCGACCATATTCATGGAAATGATGAGCAATGTCGTCATCGCTTGGCAATGGCTCAAAATGGCAACCGTTGCCAAGACAGCACTCGTCACAGACAATAAGACTTTCGATACGGCTTTTTATGAAAATAAAATCCACACCATGCGTTTTTATTTCAAATATGAATTGCCAAAAATCAGTGCTTGCAAAACAACGCTCACGCACGCCGATGCACTGACAATTATTGAAGAAAATGCGAATGTATTAGCATAATAAAATACCGAAGAATCAAATGAAAAGCTGGGCATTTTGTCCGGCTTTTTTTATTTGCGAACATTGTCAAGTACTTATGAGTTGAAGCACTAGAATGTCCTAATAAAATCTGTGCAAATCAGCTTCATCCGCAAAATCCGCGTTCTACTCCTCGCATTCGCTGCCTGTCGTTTGCCGTCCATCGTCCACTGTCACATCCTGACAAAGTTCGACCAAGACCCCGTTAGCAGTCTTTGGATGAATAAAACACACGAGCTTATTATCTGCCCCACGCTTTGGAGTGTCGTTTAATAATCGGAAGCCTTCGGCTTCAAGTCGCTTCATTTCCGCTTCAATATCATCTACTGCAAAAGCGATATGATGCACCCCTTCACCACGTTTGTCGATAAACTTAGCAATCGGGCTATCCTCGCGAGTAGCTTCGAGCAACTCCACCTTATTATCACCGACTTTGAAAAAAGAAGTATTCACGCCTTCCGTAGCCACTTCTTCTATTTTGTAGTGGGCTTTACCGAGCAGTTTTCGAAACAATTCATTGCTTTTCTCTAAGTTTTTAACGGCGATACCTATGTGTTCTATTTTGTTCATGTTATTGATTCTCGTTTATTATCTTTTCATCCCTTATGAGTTGGAGGTGCGCGTAGGCAAGTTGATGTGTTCTATTTTGTTTCTTTCACTAAAGCAAAAATAAGATGTTTTTTTAAAATTTGACGATAACCGAAAAAGAAACACAACATAATGAAACAAATAATACTAAAAAAGTAAATAAACGATGTCATATCTCCAAATTAACAAAAAATTAGCATACCTTTAGGTGTGATATATCATGTCACAAATTATTTAAAATTGGGTTTCATGGCGGTGTCTGTGTTAATGGTTTTCTACAGGCACTGCCTTTTTTTTGTTAATAATAAACATATTGTACTTGTTTTATGAAATAATTTACAAATATTAAAAAAGTTCGTAAAACGGTGTAAATGTAGGTTCATTATCGGAAAAAACTACTGTTAAGGAAAACAAAAAAAATATGCTCAAATGTTTCTTTTTTCGATAGAAATGAGTTAAAATTGCTCATTGATATGCCCCCTATCTACCTCAAAAACAATAATGTTAGCCAAGTATTATTTATTATAAAGTCTAAAAACATAGTCATTTCTGTGTTTTATCAATTCATTAAGAATAGATTACATGATAAATAATAACTAAATGTGTCGTATGCGTGGTGAGAGATGTATTGTGATTTTTTTCAATATCAAAGTAAAATTAAAAACTGATATTTCCAGTGTTTTTACTATGATGATTGTGTGAAAGACTATTTTAATGTCATCTGATTGTCAAACGTTTGTTTAGAGCCAAAAGCGTAGAATGAAAAATTGGATACCATTTTTTGCGATACAAGTATTGTTTTTGACCTGTACTACAAACAAAAAAATAGAGTGGTTGGAATGGGAAATAGGCGAAAAGATAGTGATAGAGAGAAACAAAAAAGCCTTAGTCTGGGTGTACGACCCAAGCTGCTCAACTTGTGAAGAAGCCGAACAAAGAATTTTCAACACCCCCGAAATCAACCAATACCTCAATCAACACTTCATCCCCATCAAACTTTCCGGCAAGCGGAAAGAAACAATTACGACAAAGGGAAAAACTTACATCTATCGACAGGGGCTAAACGGCTACGATTTTCACGACTTAGCGCAAGCAATTACGCAGTCAAAAGAAACCATTAGCTACCCACAACTCGTATTTTTAGATGAAAACATGAACATCATCGCCCCACTAAGCGGAGATATTCAACCCGACGAACTGAACTTATTACTCCATTTTGTTGCAGAAGAGCAATTTAAAAAAATGAGTATTGATGAGTACAAAAAAACGTACTGACGACTTCAGCCGTCAGAAATGTACAGGCGGCTTCAGTCGCCATGTCAAAAATTGAAATAACAAACAAAACCCAAGCGAGCAGCCTCTCCTCATAGGAGTCGGAGGCGCGCGAAGGCACTAAAATATAAAATCAAATATACTCAAGCACCTATTCAAATCAATTATTATGAAACAAAGTATTTACCAAAAACTACTTTTAAGCCTGATGCTGTTTGCCTTTTTTGGCACATTGGCGTCGGCGCAAGTCATGTCGCGTAGCGATGTGGACGCACGGCAAATTCAGAGTCAGAAACAGATGATGAGTGAGCTTAAAGTCAAAGCAAAAGCGCAAGGCTTGACCGCTACACCGCAAGAATGGATTGACGAGGCAAGGCAGCAACGCAATGAGGCTGCAAAGCAAGTAAGAAGTGAGTGTGTAGCAACGCAGAGGGCTAAGGCGAAAGTCGTTAAGAAAGCGGTGCTAAAGCCTAACGTGGAAAGGAAATCAATAGCGAAAACGAAAACGAGTCTTCATCAGAAAGCAAGAGAATTGAATGAAAAGTATGCTGAAATAGGCTACAAAGCGGTCATTTCAAATGTTGGAGGTAAAGAATATATCGAACTCAAAGAACTTCCGCAGCAATACGGAGTGATTCCAACAAAAGCTAAAAACTAAAACTGAATGAAAATCATAAACAAAATTTCTGAAATGAAGAACATAATCAGATTATTGTCTTGCTTTCTTCCGTGCTTACTCTTTTTGAGTAATACTATGTACGGGCAAGCTTGTACAACGGCACTACAGCCTATCAATGTGGTGGCGATAGATAATGGACCTTCGGGAGTGCCTATCACCCCACCAGGGTCACTCGCCCAGTCTAGCTCCATTACTGTGCAATGGGACCCACAATGTGGTACTCGTGCAGGTGATGGCTGTGAGTTTGGAGATGACAACTCACTATTTTGGTACGTAGGGATCTACGGACAAAACTCGCCTGTACCCAACGGTCTTGATCGTGAGTGTGGTGTAACTGCCGTAGCGAATTGTACACCGCCAGGCGGAGGAGACCCTGACTTTCAAGGCTTACCTTTTAGTGGTGGTACAGATGATGCGCTATGTTTAGTACCTAAAGCATCTACTTGTGTATCTTCCGAGTTTAGTCAAGATAGAGGTGGTGACCTTACCTCCTGGCACACCTTTGGGGCAGACCCCGCAGGGTTTCTTGGTGCTTGTGATGGAGGTTTGCCACTCGAACTAACTCTACCTATATGTCCTGGTCAATGTTATAATGTCGTTGTATGGGAAGCTATTATTGACCAACCTTCTGGTTCAGGACCAAATGCCGATGGCGGTGCTGGTGGTACAGGAAATTTATTTCCTATTCCTGGCTTCGATGCCAACCTCGGTTGTCAAAATATTGGTTTTGTTAGCGAATCTGCCCCTTCTGATGTCATCTCTATTTGTATTGATGCAGCAGACGGTACAGACAACGAACTAATCCAAAACCCAACACTTACCGTAACGAATAGTGTTAATGGCGACCCAAATGAAAGTGTTTGTGAAGGTTTGAATATGATGGCTTACACAGGTACATACCAAGGTCAGCCCGAAGATATTGGAGACCCAACCTTAGCCGATCCTTGTCAGGCATCTAATAATGACTTGGGTATTCCAATGATATTAAATGATGCAGATCCAATTATATCTGACGGTACCGTAGACCAAGCATTTGGTGGTACTGGTAACGGCGGAGATGCTGGAGACCTATTAGTAACCTTTGGTGGTGCAGGTGCACCTTCTGCCAACGGCCAACTTGGCTTGGGCGCACACGTTGTAGAGGTTAACTGCCGTGAAAATATTGGTATCATATTCTCTACGCCAGAAGGCTGTAAAGGTTTTACAGACCAAAATTTTGCGGGTTTACCGGCTTGTGATTTTTCAGATGGTTCATTACTTTCAACCAATGCAAAAGTATATATCACTAATAATGGTACGCCACTGCCCTCTGGTGTTACGATAGCACCATACCCAGCTTGTTTTGCAACAGGAACGGGTACACAAACTTGTCCTACTAACAGTGCAACAGGCTATGGAGCAAACTTTACAGCACAGTTTGGTAATTTTATTTCTGAAGACGATACTAATGGACAATGTATTACCAACCTCGTAGGAAACCCATTCGAAGGCGGTGGTGCCAATCCATTCACCTTAACAGGTGCTTTAAGTGGTATTGATTTCGGTGATGGTGTAGCGCGTGATGTATCAAATATATGTGTCACCTACGAAGACCCTTGCGATGGGTCTAATTCTGTCACTTGCGTTAAATTTATATCTGATGCACCGCCACTTGATGCAGTAACTGCTGCTTGCCCCGAAACTTGTATCGGAGCTAATGATGGTGCTATTTATGTATATGATATTTCCGGCGGTTCTGCTGACCCGAATAGTGACGCTATGTATGCTGACGGTAACGGAGGTGGTTATGTAGTAGAAGTAACAGCAGGACCTTCGAGTGTAGGTACGGCACTCACCAATGTAGCAGGTTCTACTTGGGAATTAACAGGCGTATCACCCGGTATTTATACTGTGGAGATTAGAGATAACTTAGCACCCGCTGATTTATTAAATGTAGAAGGTGATGAAGGCACGGCTATGTGTGGGGCAGCTTGTCCGATTGAGCGTATCATTGCGGTACTGCCCGGTCCGGATTTACCGATTGCTTGCCCGATTACCCAACCCACCTGTACCGAAGATGGTACAGCGCAGATTATAATTGACAGAATTGCAACAGAATTTGTATTTCAAGATATGCAAGAAGCTACAGCACCTTCACTTGGTGCTTCGGGTACTTTAGGAGATGATTTAGGAGTTGGTGCAGTATTTGGAAATCCATTTGATATGTACACTACATCGACTATTCCTGTTAATGTAAATCTACCTTATGCAGGTTGTGTTCCTACACCTGTAGTAAGCGATTTTACTGCGGGACAGGCTTGTGTAACACTTGGACCTGGTTGCGGTGATGCAGGTGAAATATTTATCGTTTCTCCCGATGGTACTTTCTTTCAGACAGGACAATTTGGTGCTGCTATCGGAGGAAACCTGATGGGAGGAGTAGAATATTGCTTTAGTATTGCCAATCAATTTGCAGGAGAAACCATCAATGGTACATGGACTGCTTTTTATGTAGATTATGGTCAAAATTTAAATAATAATGGTTTTGCAGCAACGCCTGCCGATTGTGAAGTATCTTTTAGTGTCATATTTAATGATTTGATGTGTACAGAGGAATTGAATCTAACTGCATTTTGTGGTGCTACCGGACCAGATGAAGGTGACGGTGCTGGTGCAATTGCTTCTGCCGACCAAACACTTACCTGGGTAAGCAATAATGGTGTTGATACTGGAACTGAAGCAGGTGGTTTTGACTTCCTGACCTTTACCAATGGCGTTGCGGATGGTGAAACTACTGTTGATTTTAATAATCAAGCTGCCTTAGATGGAGGAGTTGCTGCCGGAACTAGTGTATGCTACGGTATAACAGGTTACGTTCCGGGCAATAACTTTACAAGTGCAGATTTATTTACTGATGTACAAGGCAATGCGCCGAATTGTTATCAAGGGGTTTGTTGCGAAGTAATACATGAAGTTTGTTTTATTGTATTTCCAAAACCGGACGCACCAATGTCGAATCCGGTATGTATCTGTGCGGGCGAAGCTCCGGTAGCACTTACAGCTACGGGTATGTGTGACCCTACGCAAGAGTTTGAGAGTGGTTCAGGTGCAAGTGTAGGGCAAGCTTTTGATCCGAATTTAGGAACTGATACAGAATTTACATCATATACAGTTGTCGGACCGCCCTCTGGAAATACCGCTTGCGTTGGCAGTGGAGAAATAACAATTACTGATGGTCCCGCTGGTAATGATGGATATATAGTCACTTTAAACGGGGGTATTGTCTATGTCTCTGGTTTAGGAGGCGCACCCGGCACTTATCCTGATGTAGTACCTTTAGGCGCAGTGGCAGCAGGAGATGTAATTGATGTTAGTGGTTTTGAGAACGGTGGAGCTGGTCCTACTGTAACTAACTTTACTGCCAACATCACCTATACTTGTCCCGCTCCAGTACCCGCCTACACGTGGTACGGTGACGACGGAGACGCAGATGGTGCTTTACCCGACCCGACTTTAGGTACAGTAGTAGGCATGGGTGCAGCTTATACGCCCGCTGCTGGTGATGTGGATATGTTTGGTATTGCTTTCGATCCTGCTGCTTGTGGCAATTATACCTTCTGCGCTACCGTAGATTGTGATGATTGTGAAGGTGAAGCAGAATGTTTTGTATATACAGTCAATCCCTCACAATCCGGTGCAGCCCCTGTTGATTTAGGCAGCCTTTGTGAAGGAGAAGCCATTCCAGTAGCCGACCTCGCTGCTCAAAATGGTGGTGGATTAGATTACACCGTATGCGACGATATGGCACTGACGATGGGCTGCGTGGTCATTACGGATGGTATGTTTACACCTCCGGTAACAACTGCCGGAACATATATGTACTTTTACTCCGGTACGCCGGCACCTTGTACCTTCCCCGGTTTTGTAGAAGATCCGGCTTGTGTATGTTCGGCTGCTCCGTCACCGATTACACTTGAGATACTCCCTCCACCGGATCCGGGTATGTGTACACCACAAGAGTTCTGTGAAGGAGATCCGGACGGTATCTCAATGGGCTTAGAAGCAACTTGCCCTGATTGTCCTGAGACACCTGCAGTGCCTGGTCAAACAGGAACTGTTACATCTACAGGACTCGCAGCAACGTCAGGAACGACATTTGGAGCAGAGGGAACAGGTATTAGTTTCACATTTGACTTTGCAGCAGCAGGTATTCCTCCGGGAGCATATATTACGGGAGTTGATTATCCTGCAGCCAATGGCAATGCTTTACAAATAAATAATCCATTATGTACCGGTTCTTGGGCAGAAGAAGCAGGGTTGACGATAACTGATCCTACTGGCACTACAAACACTGTTATTACAGCTGTTGGTGACGGCACAGCACCCGGTCCTTGGGACTGGACGGCTGGTTCATCGACGGCATTTGATGAAACAGTGCCAGGTCCTACTGCCACGCCTACGGGCAATGCTAGTGGTATCTGGACGATTACATTCGTTGATATATTTGATGATGTTGCTGGATGTGGCGGACCCGGCAGCGGACCGGAACAAGAAATATTAAGCACTGATGCTAATTTTACAGTAAACTGGGAATTACCCGGAGTGCCTGCAATACCAGGACCACCTGCCAACGTAATGTGGTACAGCGCGGATGACGGCTCACCTTCTATTGGAATGGGCAGCCCATTTGACCCTACGGGTATGATGTCCGAAGAAGGAACTGTGTATAATGAAAATACGCCCGGCACCTACACTTTCTACCATACCTGTGAATGTGATGGTTGCGAAAGCACACTCACACCATGTACAATAGAAGTAGTTCCTCAACCGACTTTCGTGTGTCCGACTACGTTCTGCGAAAGCGAAGTTGACCCCGACGATCCGATTATAGAATTATTCCCCGACCCC
>Ga0209187_1000225_pt1 | contig 122553 bp, 98 predicted proteins | sample BantaG_FD_187430 | JGI IMG/M metagenome (GOLD analysis project Ga0209187, IMG submission 187430) | Marine algal microbial communities from Bantry Bay, Ireland - BantryBay_4 metaG (SPAdes) (version 2) | ecosystem: Host-associated > Algae > Red algae > Unclassified | place: Bantry Bay, Ireland...
TATAAATTCCGAAAACTTGCTAAAAATTCAGATTTTGAGTATTTTTTTCAGCGTTTAGAATGTCAAAAGTCAGCAATTTATATTTTCTTTCTTCCGTTTGAGAAATTTTCGCCAATTGTGGCTAACGATTTGGCTATGCCCTGTGCTGGATTACGGAGCAGATTTTTTGGGTTAGTGTGTTGTAAGTCAAAGCTAAGGTTTTATCTTATATTTTTCTAAGGTCAAATCTTAGATTTGACGTTTTCGGAGTAAGAGAGTTTCGGTTTGTAATGTTGCCAGTATTGGGTATAGCTCTTGTTAGTGATTGGCTTTCTTTATTCAAGAGTGAATGTTATTGGAAGCAAAGTTGTTTCAACAGGATAGTTATTCATGTTACAATTAAATATCTTCTTATTCTTATATTTTTTAGTGATTTCATTTGCCAACTCTACAAGAAGAGTGTTAAAAGAATTTATTTCGGTTTTCTCGAATAGACTACAGTTTAGTAATATTCCCGAAGAGTCTATACTAAACAATAAATTACCTTGAACTTTATCGATATTGGATGTTGTGCATTCCTTTGCTGTTGGCTTTAAGTATTCGCTTTCTATTATCTGACCATGAAAATATATAAAACTTGAAGTCGAATCACATTCTTCTTCTATTGTCATGTTTCCAAATTTTGTTTCAAGCGTAATGCTATCGGTGAAATCGTTGTTATAGTATTGTTCAATTCCCAAACAGTTTATGCTCGAAAACAAAAGGGCGCCCAAGGTCAATAGTTTGAAGCAAATTATGGGATAGTATTTTAAAAAATTAGAATTCAATTATTAATATTTCTTGCTTATCACTAACAATCGAATATCGACATTGCCGATATTTCTATTATATCCCACAATTTAATTTAATTTTTAAAAGTATCCAAAGGGCTAGTAATTTTTTTATTGTTAATATCTACAGTTCTTGTGTAAACCTCTGTAGTTTTGGACGAACTGTGTCCTAACATAATCTGTAAATGACGCATATTAACATTGTTTTCAATACAATGAGTCGCAAAACTATGTCGCAAAGTATGTACTGTCGCCCATGGGTTACTTCCTGTAATTTCAACAGCCTTTCTAAAAACAGAGCGAATGCTTGTAACGCTATATTTGCCTCCAGTTTGCCCTTCAAACAACCAATAACTTGGGCGGTATTTTTTATAATATTTGCGTAATAAAGGGAGCAAACTTTTGGCTAAAATAGTTTTACGATCTCTTTTTCCTTTACTAGATTTTATAAATATAAAGCCTTCTTTAGAGTGTATATCTACAACTCTTAAATTTACTGCCTCAGATATACGTAAACCAGCACTATATATAAGCGTTAATATAGTTTTATGCTTCAAATTATTAGGAGCGTTAATAATATTGTTAACTTCAGATTTAGAAAGTACATTAGGTAAAGAAATTTCTTTTTTTGGTCTGTTAATTTTATAAAAGGTACGCTCTTGTCCTAATACGTGCTCATAATAAGCCTTTATTGCATTTATTAATTGATTTTGATAACTGGCACTAATGTTATTTGTAGAAATTAAATTATGAATAAAATCTTGAATGTCTTCTGTTGTAACATGAAGCAATGGCTTATAACTAAAAGCGCCTAAAAACACACAAAACATATTCTTATAAGATCGTACCGTAGAATCACTATAACGTTTTAATATCAATACCTTTTCTAAAGCTAATAGCGCCTCATGTTCTGGTTCATTTAATATTGGTTTTGCTACCACTTTAGTCATTGGCGCCTCTGCAATATTATAGTCGTTTCCTATAATTTTAATAAGTTCCGCACGATGTTTTATAGTGTTTAAAACACTCCAAAGCTTCTGGTCTTCATGCCAAAAACTCCCATTTAAAGCTTTAACCTTTTTTCGTATAGCAAAATTATGATAAGGGATGTACAACTTTATACGTTTAGATTTTGGTAAAGGATTGTAAACTGTAATGTTCATAGTCTTATTTTTTTTTTAATAGTATAAACATCTACATTATTTTAATATGAAAAAATAAAAACACATTACTTAACGTTTTTATCCGTTAATAACGTTTAAAAGTTTACATTTATAAAAATTATCCAATGCAATTGAAGGTTTTGAGCGCTAAAAAATGTAAAATTTGCAGTAAAAAAGTTAAGGGTAGAAGCGATAAAAAGTTTTGTTCCATACGATGCAAAAACTACTATCATATTAATTTAAATAAAGTTACCACATTAGCTACCATTAAATTAGACACCATTTTGCACCGTAACAGATCCATATTATTAGAGCTATTAGGAAAAAAAAGAAAGCAGCTAAAAATAAATAGACTGGTGCTAGAACAAACAAATTTTAAATTTAAATATCATACGCATACCCACGTTAATAAAGTAGGTAAAACAATGCATTGTATTTACGACTTCGGATGGATGGAGTTTTCAGACAATCAAATCCTAGTTGTTCGTAATTAGTATAATAACCCTAATTTATATTTAGTAATTTACTTAGTATTAAAAGGCATAAAAATTAAAAAACATCTATTCAATTGCTGTCTACAACCTTTTTTATGTCTTTCTAAAAAAACATTTTGTTCAATTGTTTTTAGCTTCAAACTTTCAATTTCAATTATGTCTGGTATATGAAAAGTAGCCCTAAAATAAACTGTTATCTTTCAGTTTAAACACAAGCCGAATTTTCAAATTTTACCATTTATTTTTTATTGTGAATCGTTAAATTTAAAAATTTGAGGACCTTCCAAAAATGCCCAAACCTTTGTATTAACAATAATTTTCGCTATTTCTTTATAGACATTGTTACAAACAGTATTATTGCTTAATTTTCTCTTTTTTAATCTTAATTTCTTGTTTTGGTTTTCCTCCAACTTGAATTGTTCCAAAATTTCCGCTGTTCATCATTTCTTTAAATTGGTCAAAAGCACTCCAAAAGCTCCTACTCAATTTGCCATCCTCAATTTCTTTGTCGATGACAGGTTTAAAATAATTCCACACGTAATTATCTTCTCCATAAGTTCCTCTTTGATGCCATAATACAATCCAAGCTCTTTCCTGCCAACCGTGTTTTTCAGTTATTTCTATTAGTCTTGCAATATTTAAAGAGTCAACTCTTTTCATAAGTTCGGAAGTTGTTTTTTTATACTCCTCTTTTGTTTTGTGAAACAAAATTTTCTTCAATTCTTTCGCTTTAACTGTATTATTTTCTCTTTTCGCTTTAAAAAATGCATCTCCAGCATTTTGATAGTCAACTTCACTATAACCATCTAAATACATTCCAGTTTTTCTAACAAATTGGTCTCTTGAAGTTAATTCTTCAATTTTAAGATAAAGGTCAATATCCTCGATTGAGGAGAAAAATTTTTGTCGTAAATAATTATATTCCGACACTATTTTTTTGTAGAACTCCTTTTCATGAATATTAGTAAAACCTTTGTAACTCTCCAAGTAGCTTTTTGGTGCGCCACCAATAGAAACACCTTTCCTAATCCATTCGTCTGCAAGTGTTAAATCATTTAAATTTAATGCACATTCTGCCAAATTAAAAAATGGTGTGCTTGAATTTGGTATTAAGATTTCCAGCGCATTTTTATATTTTTCAATTGCTTGTTTACAATTTCCGTTCTTTCGTAAATTGTTTGCCTCGGACACAAGTCCGTCGTGTTTATCATATTTTGTCTGTCCATAGCTAAAAAACGAAATAATTAATAGAAGTAATAGTGTTTGTCTCATAATGTTTGTAACGTTTAGTATAACAATAGTAAGGGATTAAAAATAAACTTACTTTCGGATTTAGCACTTAGCCAAATTTACAATATTACCGTTATTTTTCTTTTAACCGTCAAATTGTAAAATTAGCGGGCTTTGTTATTATGCACCAACTTTTGGTCTGGCTCGTAATCCTTATTATTTTTATACATTTTTAGCAATAGTACTTTTCAAAGATTTATTTAATTTCTTAATATAGTTTTTTCGTTCAAGTAATTGACTCACATCAGTATCAAACGTTATGGTTTTGTTTAATTTCGGAAAGGATAGTTTATTTTTTGCTATTGAATTTGAAATCAAAATATTGAAGTAGTTATAGATTAGAATTATTTTTTGCAAAATATCCGTTTCCACAATTTTAAACCCAATTTTTTCTGCTGTTCTTTTATTTATGATGTAGCTCGTTCCTCTAATTTTCATTTCCTTATTGTTCTCATGCTGTTCGATTAGTTTCAGTAAGCCGTCCAAATACTGTTGGATTATAACATTGGTTCTTTGTTTTCCATTCATTTTTTTATCAATTACGAAATAGTAATCAAATAAAGTTCCACCATGAATTTTGATTAATCCGTTTTTCGGTTTTTCGGTTATAAATAAAGGTGAATAATAAAGCATTCTTCCATTTTTTTTTAAGGAAGGCATGTCAAAGAATGGTGCAATTATAGATAAGGTTATTGCAAATGTCAAAATTCCAATCAGGTATATTTCTGAATAGATTGATATGATAGCAGACAATAGTATGATTATAATAGAACAACTCGCTATCACAATTAGGATTCTATTTTGCTCTTTTTTATTCTTATTGTAAAATTTATGGTTCAATTTTTCTGAATGCGTTTTTGTATTATTGCCGATGTCTCCGTATATGAAACGTAGCGTGTTAAAAAACGTTATCGTTTCGGATTATACACGAGCCGAATGTTTAAATTTTTCTTTTTATCTTATTCTTCTTAAAAAGCCAAATTTAAAAATTTGGCGGTCTTCACAAACACACAAAGACCTTACGGAAAGCCTATATTAGCTATGTTTTACATGCATTGTTGGCGGTAGTTATTTTTTTGCTAAGTTGCTGTTCAGCACTATTTTCCTTATTTCTTTTTCAAAATGATATCTAATTGGAATATCATTGTGATAAATATTTTCTAAGACAATAACGTTCAATTCTTTTTCTGGTACGTAAAATTTAATATTTACAAAACCGAAACCTGAACCACCGTGTCCTAAATATCGAAAAGGTTTATGGGCAATATCAATTCCATATCCGTATGACATTTTTTCATCGCTCAAGGCTGGAAATAAGTCCGATACTTCCGAGTTTGTCATAATTTCATAAGATGCAGGTTTTAATAATTCGCCATTGTGAAGTTTGGTATCCCAAATATGTAAATCGTTAATGTTAGATATTATTCCACCTGTTGGTATAAAATCGTTCCAAGTGTCTTTTGTAAACCCAAGTTCTAAAAACTGGATAAATTCATATTTGTCCCCAGTCCATTGATATCCATTAATTAATTTTTGATTCTCCTGGTCAAACTGATAGCTAAAGGTATCGTCCATTCCTAGTGCTTTGAAAAGGCTATTTGTAATTTCAGAATAATTTTTTCCCGTAACATTTTTAATTATTCTCCCAAGTAGTCCATATGCAGGATTGCTATAATGAAAGTCTGTTCCAGGCTTAAAAAGTAACGGTTCTTTTAAAGAGGCTATTCCTGAGGACATATTTATTAATTGATGGACAGTTACAGCATCAACCCACGTTGCTCTAAATTCAGGTAGATATTCACTTATTGGTTTGTTAAGTTCTATAGTTCCTTTTTCGACTTCTTTTAAAAGAATTACTCCCGTTATTTGCTTACTGTTTGATTGAATTCTGAAGTTATCACTTTGGCTTAACGGTGTCTTATTATCTAGATTAGAGTAGCCAAATGTTTTAGAATAAACACTTTCTCCATTTTTGGTTATGGAAATCACTCCATTGAATTTTCTTGGACTGCTTGTTTGTATTAGACTGTCAATTTTAGCAGAATAGTCATCAAATGCTTGATTATTATTTTTCGTCTTATTATCGCCACAATTAAAAACAATGAATGCAACAAAAAAAAGTGAAATTTTAAACGTGTATTTCATTATAATGTTTTATTTCTGAATGTTGCTTTAATTACCGCCAACTTACTTGTATTGGCCATTAATCTATTTGGTGCTTTTTTACTGTCTTTTTTCTAAATCTGTATCATAGAATAAAACATTTACCGTTAAAGTACAAAAAAGAAGCCGTACCAAGATTTAAGAATTTAATATTATTTATACCACAAATAATCCCTTGTGTGTTTTTACTATAGAAATTTAAGTTTTTGCCACAAACGCATAGGTTTCCATAGTTTTATAAACTTTTTAATGTTTTCTCTTAATTCTGGTAGAGGCTGGGCTAGCAAAACGCTTAATGATCATACTTATATTATGTGGCTTATCCCGCTTTTTTACATGAAGAAAATAATAACTAAAAGCAACTATATAAAAAATATAGATCTTTTTTTTTTAGTAAGTTTTACAAGACTGCAAGTTTCCAATAATTAAAATACGCTATTCTTTATTATCGACTAGTAATGCGTCTAGATATGTTTTAAAAGCGCTTACATCTTCTGGCTTAGCCATTATTTTTTTATTTTTATCCAATACAAAATAGCTAGGTGTAGCGGTAACATTATATTGGTCGCCAATAGGGTTATCCCATTTGCCTTCGCCAAAAACATGTAAAAAATCTGGATAATCGTAAGTTAAATCTTTCCAGCGGTACAAATCATTATCTAAAGCAATAGCAACTACTTGTAAATCTTCTTTTGTTTTAGATTTAACATAGGTTTTTAACACCGGAATTTCATCTAAACAATGAGAACATGTCGTACTCCAAAATAAAATAAGATAATGTTTAGCGTCTTGTAATTTACTAAGCTTTGTAACTTTAATTTTATCGTTATCATCTTTAATTTCTACATTAAAGTCTGGTGCTATATTACCAACAGAGGCATTTTTAAAATAGATAATAGAGTTTGCTAATTTGCTATCGTTATTAGCGCGTGCAATGTCTAATAAATACTTAGTACCAATATAGTTAGTTACCGTTTCGTTACCTTCAACAGAAAATTGATTCCATAAAACCTCTAACAAAACAGCCTTTATTTTTGGGTTATTTCCAATAGCTTTTACAAGGGTATCTACATTTTCTTTGTAGGATGCATTAGCATCATCTGTGTCTATAAAGCCAATAACGTAATCTATAGCAGTTTCAATTAAAAAATTAGAATTCTGAAGTGCCGTATTACCAAAATTAATACTGGTAAAATAGTTTGCTTTAATGTTGTTAGAAAAGGTGGTAATATCCTCTAAACCTGTTGGTATATAAGGTCTGTTAGCTTTAATAAAATGATTCACTAACATGCCTTCTGAAGCTTTTTCAAACTCTTCTTGTGTTTGTTTTAAAATTTTAAATATCTTAGTAAAGCCGCTTTTATCTTTTTTACCAGCTTTATAATAATTGCGTATGCTTTTGTTAACCAAAGCTAGACTTCTATTGTAAGAATTATACAATTTATTTTCGCTAGATTTATCAAAGCTTAACCCATCTTCTAGATCAAATTGTAAAACAATATCTTCTTTATTATTTACAATAAAATCAAAATTGTATTCATCTTGAGGTTGAGCATACACTAACCGATATGTTCCAGGAATTGTCTTTTCATCAAGCTCAAATTCAAAAGTGCCATCTTCTGTAATATCTGCATTGTCAACAAATAATGATGTTTCTGCAGTAACACGATATAAAAAAGCAAATTTAAGCTCTTTTGCCGGAGTAAAGGCACCTTTTATGGTGTGTTGAGCTAACAATACCGATGGTAATAATGCAAGTAAAAAAAGTATTTTTTTAATCATTGTAATGGTTTTATATGGTATAAGGCAAAAACTCTGCCAAAGATAAATTTTTATTTTAAAATTGGTTTAAGTACTGCTAAGGCTTGTTCTACTGTATTAATATTTTCAAAGGTAAGTAATAAACGCAAACCATTTCTAGTATGTTTTTCTTTCATTTTACCAGCTTTAGGGTTTTCTTGCACATATTTTAAAAGCTTGGTAAAATTTGTACTTTGGTAAAAATGACTTTGTTGGTCGTTAATAAAATAACCAATTAACCTCCCTTTTTTCAAGATTACTTTTTCAATTCCTAGTGCAGTTGCCAACCATTTTAATTTTACACTGTTTAATAAATCTACTACTTGCGTTGGCAAGGCTCCAAATCGATCTATAAGCTCACGTTCAAATTCAGTTAATTCTTTTTCAGTTTTAAAATTATTAAGTTTCGTGTAAAGGTTTAATCTTTCGGCAATATTATTAACATAATCGTCAGGAAATAACAATTCTAAATCACTATCAATTGTCATGTCTTTTACATAAACTTTATTTTCAAGATCCTCACCATATATATCTTTAAATTCATTTTCTTTAAGTTCTTGAATGGCTTCATTTAATATTTTTTGGTAGGTGTCAAAACCAATGTCGTTTATAAAGCCACTCTGCTCTCCACCCAATAAATTGCCAGCACCTCTAATTTCTAAATCTTTCATGGCAATATTAAAACCACTGCCTAAAGCCGTAAATTGTTCCAAGGCTTGTATACGTTTTCTGGCATCGTTAGTCATGGCAGAATATTCTGGAGTAATAAAATAACAAAAGGCTTTTTTGTTGCTTCGTCCCACACGACCACGCATTTGGTGTAAATCGCTCAACCCAAAATTATTGGCATTATTAATAAAAATAGTATTGGCGTTAGGAACATCCAATCCGCTTTCAATAATGGTTGTGCTTACTAAAACATCAAAAGTACCTTCCATAAAAGCAAGCATTAAAGATTCTAATTTTTTACCGTCCAATTGTCCATGTCCAATACCAATTTTGGCACCTGGAACCAAACGCTGTATCATTCCAGCAACTTCCTTAATGTTTTCTATTCTATTATGAATAAAAAACACTTGTCCGCCACGTTGTATCTCGTAACTAACGGCATCTCTTATTACATTTTCATTAAACCTAATAACGCTACTTTCTATAGGATATCGATTTGGTGGAGCAGTTGTAATAACCGATAAATCTCGTGCAGCCATTAAGCTAAATTGAAGCGTCCTTGGAATAGGAGTGGCAGTCAGGGTTAACACATCAACATTATCTTTAAGAGTTTTTAATTTTTCTTTTACAGCAACACCAAATTTTTGTTCTTCATCCACGATAAGTAAACCTAAATCTTTAAATTTTACATTTTTGTTTACTAATTGGTGTGTGCCAATAACAATATCTACATGCCCTTTTTCTAGTTTTTCTAAAGTCTCACGCTTTTGTTTTGCAGTACGAAAACGGTTAATATAATCTACAGTTACTGGAAATTCTTTTAATCGTTCTTTAAAAGTTTTGTTGTGTTGGAATGCTAAAATAGTGGTTGGCACCAAAACCGCTACTTGTTTGCCATTATCCACCGCCTTAAAGGCGGCACGAATGGCAACTTCGGTTTTTCCAAAACCTACATCGCCACAAATAAGCCGATCCATTGGTCGATTACTTTCCATATCGGCCTTAATATCTGCGGTGGCGGTACTTTGATCTGGAGTGTCCTCGTAAATAAAAGAGGCTTCTAGTTCGTGTTGTAAATAACTGTCTGGTTTGTATTGAAACCCTTTTTCTAACTTACGTTTGGCATAGAGTTTTATTAAATTAAAAGCAACTTGTTTGACTCTAGATTTGGTTTTTGCCTTAAGTACTTTCCAAGCTTTGCTACCTAATTTGTAAATCTTTGGTGGCTTACCATCTTTACCACTAAACTTTGTAATTTTATGTAAAGAATGAATACTTAAATACAACACATCACGCTCACCATACACGAGCTTAATGGCTTCTTGTTGTTTACCTTCGACATCTATTTTTTGTAGACCACCAAATTTACCTATACCATGATCGATATGGGTAACATAATCGCCAATATCTAAATTTGTAAGCTCTTTTAAAGTAATGGCCTGCTTTTTAGCATATCCATTCTTTAGATAGAATTTATGGTAGCGCTCAAATATTTGATGGTCTGTATAGACCACTATTTTAGTGCTATGGTCTACAAAGCCCTCAAACAAAGATAAAATTATGGTTTTGTATTTTACATCTTGCTCGACATCATCAAAAATATCATGAAAGCGCTTAGCTTGCTGCGCGCTTGCACAAGCAATATAATTGGTAAAACCTTTTTCATGGTTGGTGTTTAAATTGTCTATTAGTAAATTAAATTGTTTATTAAAAGCAGGTTGAGGTGTAGTATTAAAAACAATGTCTACTTGTGGTGTTAACCAAGATTTTGTACCAAACTCTACTATAGTAAATTCTAACAGTTCACGTTTAAGTAAAGTAGCATTACAAAACAAGGCTTTAGGTTCTAAATGGTTAACTTCGCTAGAAAGACTATTGAAAGCGTCCTCGGCTTTGGAGAAAAAGTGGTCTATTCTAGAAAATAAAACGTCTACATCTTTTGTAAAAACAACCGTTTTAGAAGCAATATATTTTATGAAGCTCTCACGAGATTCGTTTATAATTTTATTTTCTATATTTGGAATAATACCAATTTTTTTTATTTGCTCGTTAGAGCGTTGTGTTGCTAAATCAAAAGTCCTAATACTTTCCACTTCATTGCCAAAGAATTCTAATCGATAGGGTTGATCATGACTAAAAGAAAATACATCTACAATACCACCACGTACAGAAAATTCTCCAGGTTCTGTTACAAAATCTACACGTCTAAACTTGTACTCGAAAAGAACTTCGTTTACAAAATCGATGTCTAATTCATCGCCAACATTAATTTTAAGTGTTTTTTTTTCTAATTCTTTTTTGGTAACTACTTTTTCAAAAAGTGCCTCTGGGTAACTTACAATTATGGCCGGTTTTTTGCGTGAGTTTACGCGATTTAACACCTCTGTACGCAACAATATATTTGCATTGTCTGTTTCTTTTCCAGAAGCATCAGCCTGATAGGGTCTTTTATAACTGCCTGGGTAAAATAAAACATCTTTACTGTTTAAAAGTTGCTCTAAATCGTTAAGGTAAAAGGCCGCTTCTTCTTTGTCATTAAAAATTAAAAGAAAGGGCTTTTGAGCAGTTTTAAAGCTTTCGTTAATAACAAATGACAAGGCAGATCCTACAAGACCTTTTACATGTATTCTAGTAGTTTTTTGTTGAGTTTGGGCAATAGTAAGGTGTAATTTTTGCAGTTGCAAAGACTGTGCGTAAGTTTGCGAGAGGAGTAATTTGCCCACCTAATTATAAAATTGGAAGACAAATATAAGCCATACATTTATGAATTGATAATTATGGATTTATAAATATAAATATTTTGGAAAATAGCTATTGGCAAACGCATTAGCGGTTGATGCGGCATCCTTTTTTTTAGTAAACCAAACTGCACAAATACAAGGAAAACGTTCTAGTAGTATTAAACGGCCTAAATAAATTACAAATAAAAAAAGATACAGCGGAAAACGCGACCTCGTTTTTACGAGGGAATGCCCAAAAAAAGAAGTTTTTAATTTTAAAAGATTTGAAGTTTAACTATCTTTGATGCTCTAAAATAATAATAAACATATGTCATTTTCAGATTTATTTGATAGCGGATTTAAAAAGCGTAATGAGGACCATTTTGCCTCTATTGTAAGAGTTGCCATGGACGATGGTGTAATTTCTGAGGAGGAAAAAACGTTTCTGGATCGTTTAGCAAGAAGGCTTGCAATTGGTGAGAACGATTATATTAATATCTTAAAGGATTATAAATCGCACCCAATTAATCCTCCAACTTCCTACGATAATAGATTAGAGCGTTTGTACGACCTATCTCGCATGGTTTATGTAGACCATATAAAAGGTGATCATGAAGAAACGTTATTAATTAAAATTGCTGTTGGTTTAGGGTTCAATCCAGACAATGCCAAATACGTTGTGGATAAGGCGTTAACTTTAGTTAATAATGGTGTTGATTTAGAGACGTTTACCGAAGAAATAAAGAAAATGAATAGATAACCAATCCTTTCTATTGCAGCATAACAGTCGTTAATTATACTAAGCTTAACGAGATCTAGTTTTCTTGGTAAAATATTTGAGTTTTCTTAATAGTTCTGGCTTATTGTAAGGCTTGCCTACATAACTATTTATTCCTCTACCTTTACAATAGTTTTCTTCTTCTTTAGACGGTGCATTGCTGGTAATAATAATGGGTGTTCTACTAATGCTATCAATTTCCAATGCCCTTATGTAGCGCGCCGTTTCCAGACCATTCATGGTTGGTAATTTTATATTTAGTATAACTAAGGCAAATGCAGATTTATAAAGCTCCTCTATAACTTCATCTCCATTTTCCACTATAACCACGTCGGTGTGTTTTAATTTCGTAATAATTTCCAAAAGTTTTTCTTGATTGCTATGTATAGGCTCTGCAAGTAATATTTTTATAGGATTACCAATGGTGGTTTTGGAGGTTTTAGTAATAATTTTATCGTCGTTTTGGTTTGTAGCAATTTTAAAATCTAATGTTACCATAAAAGTACTACCTGCACCTATTTTGCTCTCTACAGTGATATTGCCATTTAGTGCTTGAACAAGGTTTTTTGTAATGGCAAGCCCTAAACCTGCTCCAGAGTTAGATAAGTCATTACCAATTTGATGGAAGCCATTGAAAATAGCGTCTATTTGGGTACTGTCTATACCAATTCCTGTGTCCTTTATACTAAACTCTAGCTTGGCGCAGTCATTAGTTCCTGGCATGGTTTTAACACTAAAATCTATAGTTCCAGATGGAGTAAATTTAATAGCGTTACCAAGAAGATTGTTAATAATTTGTGCTAGTCTATATTTATCTGCAATAACATATTTAGGACATTCTGGATCAATAGTAGCGTTAAGTGTTAGCCCTTTTTCTTTGCATTTTTGAGTATAGATTTCAATAATAATGTTTATTTCTTCTAGTAGATTATACCGAGTTTTTAAAATAGAAAAACGACCAGTTTCGATTTTAGAGATATCTATAATATCATTAATCATTGCCTTTAACTTATCGTTAGTATTTTTAATAATGTTAAGGTTACTATGCTGTATTGCATCTAAATTTGTAGTCTCTAGAAGAGAAGCAAAGCCATAAATAGTATTAACGGGCATTTTTATTTCATGGCTAAAATTAGCAATAAAATTGTTTTTAAAGCCTTCCCTTTCTTTTAAAGCAGTATTGCTGTAATTTAAAACTTGAGCATTAATATCTGATACGTTTTTAATTTGAGTGGCTTTATGGAATAAAACATATTGTTTTGTTAATTCTTGAAACACAAATACCGAAGGTTTATTTTTAGTATTCGTGTTTAAAATACCATCAATAGTGTAAGTATTTTTATCAAGTTTAATATTAATACACTCAAAGCTAAAGGTTTTATTGTGTTTCGTTAATAGTGGTTGCAAACTACTAAAAAAAGGATGTAAACTGGTTATAGGTTTTCCTACACAATTTTTAAAAAGTAGAGTTTCTGCTGCTATAATAATACCCTTGTCACTAATTAATAGGATTTGGTTTGTGGTTTGTTTGTAGGAATTAGAGTAATCTTCAAGCATCTTTGGGATAAAATATAGTTAATAAACCTAAAGATACAGTTTTTTGTTACGCTAATTTAAGATGTTATGCTAAGTTCTTAGCTATTATATTTAATAGCTGGTTTTGATCGAAAGGTTTTTTCAAGACATCGTTAATGCCTGCTTTTTTATACCGGTTTAAATCTTCTTTAAAAACTTTAGCTGTCATGGCAACTATAGGCACTTTTTTCTGGTGTCGCTCTGGCATTTTTCTAATTTGTTTAGCAATCTCATCACCTCTATACTCGTTTAGTTTAATATCCATTAATACCAAATCGATTTCATTATCATAACTCCCCATTCTAGAAATAACATCATGAGGTGAAGTGGCTATGTCTAAGAAAAAATGACCTTGAGAGGCTAATATTTTTAATACTGAAAGTTGAGTTATTTGAGAGTTTTCAACGAGGAGAATATGGTATTTTTTTGATGTATCGAACTCGGCTATTATTTTATCGTCTGAATCTTCTACTGCTAATGTACTATGGGCCGAGAAGTTAATGTTAGTAGAAAAAGTTGAGCCTTTTCCATATTCTGAAGCCACAGTTATCTTACTTTGAGTTAACTCTACTAGATGCTTAACAATAGCTAAGCCTAATCCAGTACCCTTATAAGTAGTATTGGAACTTACTTGTGTAAAACTAGTAAATATATCGGCAAAGTGTTCTTTTTTTATGCCAATTCCTGTGTCTATAATCTCAAAATGAATGCTTGCTTTTCGAGCTCTCATTTGGTTTAACGAAACATTTAGGCTAACACTACCAGTTTCTGTAAATTTTATAGCATTGTCTAATAAGTTTGTTAACACTTGCCGTAATCTTTTTGCATCTCCTCCAAGTACTTGCGGTAATCTATCGTCAAAGTTAGCAATAAATTCCAGCCCCTTTTGTTCCGCTTTTAAATTGTAATTAAACTTAATTTCGTTTAAAAGTGATAAAAAATTAAAGGGTTCTATAGACAACTCAAGATTACCAGATTCAATTTTAGAGATGTCAAGAATATCATCAATCATCTTTTTTAAAAAGCTTGATGTTGAACTTAAAATTTTTGTATAATCTTGTTGCTTGTGGTCTAGATCTGTTTTACTCAATATATCGGTAAACGTTAAAATCCCGGTAAGCGGATCGCGCAATTCATGGCTAAAATTAGCTATAAACGTATTTTTAAAAATTTCCTTTTCTTTTAAATAGGTGTTTTTTAGTTCTAGAATTTGAGCATTTATAACAGACTCATTCCTTACTTGGGCAGTGGTTTGATAATTTTTGTAATGCGCCGATAGGTCATGGATAATTAATAAAGGATTCTTACCATCGCTAAAAGTTTGTAAAATTATATCTGCAGTAATAACCTTGTCTAGAATATTTAGATGGATACAAGAAAAAACGGTTTCATTGTCTTTGTTTACTAAAAGAGATTCTATAGAGAAAAAAAAGGGATGAATATCCGTTATGTCCTTATTTTTAAAATCTGGAAACAGTGCATTATCAGATTCTAAAACAAGACCATTTATGTCCAGAATAGAATATTGTAAAACGGCCTTAGTGTATTTTTTTTTGTATTCTTGAAGCATATTAAGCTGATTTATGCTTATTTAATAAGCGCTTCAGCTAAATTAGTAAAAAGAACATCAACTTTATTTCCTGTCTTTGCACTAACATACAAATCTGTTAAATTGCCAAAATTCTCGTTGTTCTGCTTTAAATAGGCCTTAGTTACCAAATCCTCTTTGTTTCCTACAACTGTTATGGGAGTATTGGGTTGTTTATCCTGAAGAAATTTAATTTCGCTTTCTAAATTTTGGTAGGTAGCAGGTCTAGTAACATCGTAAACATAAATAAACGCATGCGTTCCTAAAAGATAGGATAACCTAGTATTATTAATATCGTCATTACCCTCTAAATCCCAAAGCACAAGAGCAACATCAATATCCTGCTCTGGAATCGAAATGCTTTTTTTAAAAATATGTACACCAATGGTTACTTTGTAATCTTCAGAAAATATGTTTTCTACAAAACGTCTAATAAGGGAGGATTTTCCCACACCAAAATGACCGAGCAAAACTATTTTTTTCGAAACTTTCATTGGCGGTATTGCGATTTAATTTTTGTTAACAAAAAGAAGTTTTGTACAATACAAAAGTAAGAAAAGGTATATAAAAGAGACGGTTTTTTTAACAATTTATTATTTAAAATACGATTTTAATTTTTTTGTTAAAATATAATCGTTTTTTAAATCCTCTTTATTAATATAATTTTGCGCAAAGTTTAAAAGCTTGTCTTCAAGTTTGCTTTTAAAAACAGCATTATATGCGCCTGAAATAATAACAGCAATGTAGTACGCAGAGAAATTTTGTAAATGAATATGAAAGCTATCATATTCAATATATTGAAGTTCTTGATTGCTTTTTTCAAACGCATCCTCAGCAAAACTTTTAATAGCGGTTAGCATACCAGAAACCATATCGTCGTCAATAGTATGGGTTTTAGAAAATTCTGAAATTATTATTCCAGAGCCTTTTTCTATAACCATAATTTGTTCAATTCTTGGTTGTACAAGTTCTTGTAATAGTAAATCTGACTCACTTACGCCTGATTTTTTAGATTTAAATTTTCGCTTTAAGCCTTCAAAAGAAAAAGCGCTATTCATTTTATTATTTATCTGCTCAGACAACACTTTAAACTCCTGTTGCACATACTTCTTTATAAGCTTTCCAATAATTGGAAATAAGGCTTCTATAACGGCTTCCTGAGACTCTTCGATTTCGTTTTTTAAAGTTTCGGTAATAACAGGTCCTAAGGTTTTAGGCATACTGGTAACAAAATCTTCGAGTCTATCCGCTATTATTGGATTTACACGTTCAGGCAACTGTTTTTGTTTGTTAAAAATATCTTCAACAATTCTAAGTTTTTCTTCAACTTTCTTGGCATACTGGCGTTCATCTGTTAGTAAGATGTCTTTTAAAATAGAAAGTCTTTCGTCTTGATTCATGGTGTGAGAACCAATTTAGTTACTTATTTTCTCACCTAATTTTATTAATAAATCTCCCAGCAGTTTTCGATCTATTTTTTTCTTATCTAAAGCTTCTGCTTTATCATTAATTCCGTTTTCTATATCGCTAACTCTAATATTAACATCTGTACTTAAATTATCAATATTTTGAAGCAGCTCTGCCTTGATATTTTCAATTAAACTTTCAAGTTCTTTTTTTTTGTTTAAAATATCCTCTTTGACATTTTCAAATTCGTGATCGTATTCTTGGATACTATCACCAAAAATAAGTTGCTTAATTGCATCTATTTTGGAAGATTGATCATTAGCGATTATCGTATTGGGTGTGCTTTTATCGTTTTTTGCCATTATATGTTAGATTAATAAACTAATAACAAAAATAACAAAATAAATTAGATTAAGATGCTTAATATCATTTTTGCATAAATTCCTCTGCTTTTTCAACCATATTTTTACTTCCGCAAAAAAAAGGAACACGCTGGTGTAGGGTTGTTGGAGCAATGTCTAAAATACGTGTGTAACCATCGCTAGCCTTTCCATTAGCTTGTTCGGCAATAAAAGCCATAGGGTTGCACTCGTAGAGTAAGCGTAATTTACCATCAGAATTTTTAGAACTTTTTGGGTAGATATAAATGCCTCCTTTTATCATGTTTCTATGAAAATCAGAAACCAAAGAACCTATGTATCTAGAAGTGTATGGTCTATTGTCTTCCTCCTTTTGGCAGTATTTAATATAATCTTTAACACCTTGAGGGAAATGGTTATAATTACCCTCGTTTACGGAATAAATGTTCCCATCCTTTGGACATTGCATGTTTGGATGCGATAAATACAGTGTGCCTAAAGCTGGGTTTAAAGTAAATCCGTTTACACCATCGCCTGTTGTATAGACTAACATGGTGGATGTTCCATACACCACGTAGCCTGCAGCTACCTGCTGATTTCCTTTTTGAAGAAAATCTGCTAAAGTTACTGGTGTACCTACTGGAGTAACACGCCTGTAAATTGAAAAAATAGTACCTACAGATACGTTAACATCTATGTTGCTAGATCCATCTAAAGGATCTATTAAAACCACATATTTATTTTGGTTATTCTCGTCTTGACTATTTATGGAAATAAAATCGTCTTCCTCTTCGCTAGCAATACCGCAAACAATATTTCTGTTGGTTAGGGTTTGTATAAACTTTTCGTTAGCATAAACGTCTAATTTTTGCTGGTCTTCACCTTGAATATTTGTATCTCCTGCAGCTCCAATAATATCTACCAAACCAGCTTTGTTTACCTCGTGGTTTACAACTTTAGCCGCTAAGCGTATAGAGTTAATTAGCCTAGATAATTCACCAGAAGAATATTTAAAAGAGTCCTGGTTTTCAATAATAAATTCTCCTAACGTTTGGTTTTTTCTTGACATAGTTTTATACTTTCGCTTATGCAAATATCGTGTATTTAAATAAACTACAACGTTTTCGTTATAGTAATATTTTAGATTATTTAATGGACCTAGTTAAAATTAGTGGCGTGGCGCAACGCCATGTTTACTATTTAAAAATTTAAATACAAAATGCTTAGGACTTAGCAATTAAGCTAAAGCTAGCCTGTAATTGTACAGGTGCTTAGTAATAGTGCGTATACTAAGTTAAATTAAAATTCACTTAATTCTACACTAAACTTAACCTTAGCTTTTAAAGCGCTAAAAACTTTTAAAATTGTTTCGACAGTTATATTCTTAGTGTTTCTTTCTAACTTTGAGATGTGCGACTTTTGAACTCCAATTAACTGCCCAAGTTGCTCTTGTGTTAAATTCCGTTCTTTTCTAACAAACCTTATCATATCTCCAAGCGCTTCCATTTGTAAATTAAACACATATTTATCACGTTCTAATGTTTCAACTTTTCTAAGGTCTTTGTTTTTTATCGAGTCAGGCGTTTTCATGCTCATTTTTCTATTAATTATTTTTATAAGCTAAAGTTTTTGTTTTAAAATGCTTAGTTCTAATGTTAAAAGCTTTTACAATGTTAGGTTTGGTAACGATACTAACTTTTTTACTATTTTCCGTGCGGATAGTACAAACGCTTAGGTTGTATCTATTTTTTGGTTTTATCTAATAATAAAAAGTTAAAAGTCTGTATTGGGTTCTTTAATGAAGTATTGGAAATTTTTATGTTGCTTGTCAGTTTTTAAAAAGTCTTGTAGTCATTTTCTTCTTTGCTTTATCTGTGGAGTGTAATAATTATTATTTTACTGTGGGTACAATTAAGAGATAACATCTATAGCTTGTTTAAAGAAAACGATTTCAAACTTCGCTGTCATTACTGTCTATTTTTTTAAACTTTAGTAAAGATAACAAAAAGTTGAATTATAAGGAAACTATTAAAAATTTCGTCTGTATTACTGGGAACTTTAAACTATATTTGATTTTTTTTATTTATAAATAATGAACTATACCATTCGCTTAGGCACTAAAACCGATATGAAAAGTGTTCACGAACTTATCGTAGAACTCGCTATTTATGAAAAAGAACCTCATGCCGTTGAGCTTACTGTTCAAGATCTTGAAATTGATGGCTATGGTAAGCAACCAAAATTTATTTGCTTTGTAGCAGAAATGGATAACACTATTGTTGGTACAGCCTTAATTTACAATCGATATTCTACCTGGAAAGGTCAAGTGCTTCATCTTGAAGACTTAATAGTTAAAAAAAGGTTCCGTGGTCGTGGCTTGGGTTCTGGGCTTTTAGATGAAGTTGTAAAATACGGAAATAAAATAAGAGTAAAACGCATAAGTTGGGACGTTTTAGATTGGAATGAATCGGCAATTGCATTTTATGAAAAAAAAGGAGCAGATGTTAAACGGGATTGGGATGTTGTACATTTAGATGAAAACGGAATAAATAACTATTTAATAAATTTATAGTGAGAGTTTTTAAATTTGGTGGCGCTTCGGTAAAAGATGCCGATGGTGTAAAAAATGTTGTTAAAGTACTTGAAAAAGTAGGGTATGATAATACGTTAGTGGTCGTTTCTGCTATGGGTAAAACAACTAACGCATTAGAAATTGTAATTGATAATTATTTAAATAAAAATAACACCTATATAACGCAATTAAAGACATTAAAAAAAGACCATCAAGCAATAATGCTGGCGTTATTTAAAACCCAACAAGACCACGTTTTTACTATTGTTGATGCATTATTTAAAGAGTTATTGCAATTTTTTAAAAGCAATAAATCTCCAAATTATAATTTTATTTACGACCAAGTTATTGGTTATGGCGAACTCTTATCTACAACAATAATAAGTCATTATTTAAACAGCAAAAAGATAAACAATACGTGGCTGGATGTTAGGCATTATATAAAAACCGATAATTATTACAGACGTGCAAATGTAAATTGGGAAGCTACCCAAGAGGTCATTTCTAGAGCATTAGAAACCACAACATTATACGTAACTCAAGGATTTATAGGAAGTGATGCTAACAATTTTACAACCACTTTAGGACGCGAAGGCAGCGATTATTCAGCAGCTATTTTTGCTTATTGCTTAAATGCAGAAAGTGTAACGATTTGGAAAGATGTACCAGGCGTATTAAATGGCGATCCACGCAATTTTAAACACACACAATTGCTAAATACTATTTCCTACACTGAAGCTATCGAACTGGCTTACTATGGCGCTTCTGTTATTCACCCTAAAACATTACAACCGTTACAACGTAAAGAAATTCCTTTGCATGTAAAATCGTTTTTAAATCCAGAAAATGCAGGAACAACGGTTAACAAATCTATAGGAATAGAACCTAAGGTGCCTTGTTATATTTTAAAACAAAATCAAGTGCTATTGTCACTATCTACACTAGATTTTTCTTACGTGGTAGAAGAGAACATTAGTGAAATTTTTAACCTGCTAGCCTTATACAAAATGAAGGTTATTGTTATTCAAAATTCTGCCATTAGCTTTTCTGTATGTTTCGAGAATACGTACAATAATCTAAACGAGCTTTTGTTACACCTAAAAGCTAAGTTTAAAGTCCAATGTCATGACAATGTATCCTTATATACTATTAGGCATTATACGGACCAAGCAATTAAAAATCTAGAAGAAGATAAAACAGTCTTACTAAAGCAGATATTTCAAGAAACTGTCCAAATTGTAACTCAATAATCTATTGCTTACATTTGTAATTCCAAAATCCCTATAATAAAGCATGTCTTTAGTCTCTGCAAAAGAAGTTTCAAAAGCAATACATTTAGATAAATACGGTGTATTTGGAACGTTTGTAGGATGGCTATTAATGAAACTTACAAAAATTTCTACTCTTAATGGAATTTATAATCGTAACAAGCATTTATCTGAGCTAGAATTTTTAGATGCTATTCTAGAGGAGCTACAAATTAAGTTCGAAATTCCTCAAGCAGACCTTAAAAGACTTCCAAAAGAAGGCGCCTACATTACTGTGTCTAATCATCCTCTAGGTGGAATAGATGGTATTTTATTATTAAAATTAATGCTAGAACAGCGCGATGATTTTAAGATTATAGCCAACTTTCTTCTGCATCGTATAGCGCCAATGAAGCCCTATATAATGCCAGTAAATCCATTTGAAGATCGAAAAGACATCAAGTCAAGTATCGTTGGTTTTAAAAATGCAATAACACATTTAAGAAATGGTCATCCTTTAGGCTTATTTCCTGCTGGAGAAGTATCGACATACAAGGATGGAAAGCTAATAGTGGATAAAGCTTGGGAAGCAGCAGCTATGAAATTAGCCCAGAAAGCCAATGTCCCTATTGTGCCCATTTACTTTCACGCTAAAAACAGTAAATTGTTTTATAAGTTGTCCAAAATAAGCGACATTTTTAGAACGGCAAAATTGCCATCAGAATTATTAACACAAAAACGACGTGTTATAAAGGTAAGGATAGGACGACCAATATCTATAAAGGACCAATTAGAGTATACAACACTAGAAAGTTTTTCGGAATTTGTTCGTAAGAAAACCTACATGTTATCTAATGCCTTTGAGCCTAAAGAAAATTTAAGAAACACCATTTCTTCTACCTTAAAAGCACCAAAACCTATAAAGGCACCAAAAAGTATCGTAACCTCTGTTAGAACAGAAGTCATGTTAAAAGAAGTCGCTTTTCTTCGTAAAGATGATAGTAGACTATTAAAAAGTAAAAACTATGAAGTGTTTTTAGCGCCTGCCAAAAAAATTCCAAATATTTTAAGAGAAATAGGGCGCTTGCGCGAAATAACGTTTAGAGAAGTTGGCGAAGGCACAAATGAAGCTATCGATCTCGATGTATTTGATGGCTATTATCACCACATGTTTCTATGGGATGGCAAGGCCAATAAATTGGCTGGCGCTTATAGAATGGGCTTAGGAGCAAAAATTTTCGAAAAATATGGTATCGATGGGTTTTACCTACAAGATTTATTTCGTTTTGAGCCAGAATTGTATAAAATGATGAGCCAATCCTTAGAACTCGGACGTGCTTTTATTATTAAAGATTACCAACAAAAACCGATGCCTTTATTTTTACTTTGGAAAGGTATTGTACATACTACTTTACGTTTTCCAGAGCACAAATACCTAATTGGCGGTGTTAGTATTAGTAATCAATTTACTAATTTCTCAAAATCGTTAATGATTGAGTTCATGAAATCACATTACTACGATCCCTACGTGGCTCAATACGTACACCCAAAAAAGGAATTTAAGGTAAAATTAAAAGATGCTGACAAAGATTTTGTTTTTGATGCTACTGAAGCCGATTTAAATAAATTTGATAAAATTATTGATGAAATAGAACCTGGTGCATTGCGCTTACCAGTACTGCTTAAAAAATATATTAAACAAAACTGTAGACTTATAGGTTTTAACGTGGATCCATTATTTAATAATGCAGTGGATGGATTAATGTATATAAAAATATCAGACTTGCCAGAAAGTACGGTACGTCCAGTTATGGAAGAGTTTCAAGCAGAGTTAGAAAGTAAATTTCCAAGCACCGCAGCAGAGGATTAAATTTTTTAAAACTGAAAAACATTTTACGCGATGCGTTACTATTGCTTTACGCTATTTCTGCCATAGCTCAGGGATTAAAGCATATTATGGTAAACGAAAAAGAAAACGAGTCCGTAATTGGAGTTTTAATTCATTTCCAAACTAACGCTATTGGAAACCTAAATTCTCAAAATTAAAAATTTTGAGGCTGCATTAACCTTCTCATTAAAAAAAAATTAGCACTCCTTAAGCGGTTATTTTAGAATGTAAGAACGACTGCTCTAGTTTGAAAACACTTGAAGAATTTATAATAGCGTTTCTAGGGCTATCCAGAGTTACAGATAAATGCACCATGTTAATAAAGATGCTTTTAAATTAAAATTTAAACTCGACAATAAAAATTATTCGCTTTGGTAAGGTTTACCAATCATTATTAAAAATGAAGTACTTTATTTTATAAATAAATATAATATTAATATGTTTTAACGTGACCTCAAATAATATTGATGTGTATTAAGAAAAAGTAAAAAGCCTAAACTGGCACTGCACTATATTCTATAAGAGCTATTGCAGTTAATAGACGTAAAAACGGAAAATTTAAATAGTTAAAGGCAGGTATCAAGTAAAGTCAACCTTATACGTGAAACATTTAAAAATAATAATTTAAATGTTACCAAAGTAGCACACTCAAAAAATACTTAAATTGTATCCAAAGGCAGGCCCTCTAGAATAGAAAACAAAGTGAAACATTTTAAAATTAAGGCTTATGGTCATTGTGCTTCAAAAAAAATCAAGAGTTTTTTAAAGGTTTTATGTTTAAACAACAAATTGGCGGTATTTTATCTATAGATTATGGATTCTAAGCAGTGACATATAGCTGCATTGTGCGCCTATTTTAAACTAGAAAAAACATACTTCATCTCTGTTGCTATTTGCAAACTTCGCTCTAAATAGATTTCGGATTGCCTAGGTGTATTGTCAGATTTTTTAGGATCCATATAGGTAATGGGTATTCTAATATCGCATCCAAAAACAACAGGACAACCTTGGTCTGCAGAAGAACAAGTTAGTATTGCAGCATATTCAGTTTCAGGATTAAAAGAAGCGTTAAACTTTTTTGAAAAGGCAATAATTCCAGCCTCATTTCTTCCATACTTTATACAATAAACAGGGTTTTTTCCTACAGAGAGAATGCTAATTTTAAAACCCTGATTGGTTAAGGTTTCAGCTATTTTAGGGAATAGGGCCGTAGCTTCCGTGCCGCCAGAATACGTAGAAACTTTGTTAATATCATAATAAGCAGCCATGGTTTGAGCCCAAATTTGCGACAAATGACTTCTGCGGGAATTATGTGTACAGATAAAATTTAAGCGTATAGCCTCGTTATTACCTAATTTTACCTGTAGATAATCTATTAAAGGTTGAAGTGTTTTTTGTCTGTCTTCAGAGACTGTATTAATATCTAATGACTGTACTACATGAGTAACGGCTTCAAATAGTGCTTTTTTCATTCTTTAAAATTTACTTCAGGATGCCGGCAAAAGCATTGTCCTAAATAATTTTTTCTTTTTAAACTAATAAAGATAATGTTAACAACAACCACTCTCTGGTGTGCAACACGATGTTACTTTCTCATTAATATGTTCAACAATACCACACACATCAGATGCTTTGCATGCTGTCTTTTTTACGCCTAATCTAAAAACTAGATTTTGATCTTGTATAATAAAATCATTTACAAATAATTGCGCAGTATTAAAAGTAGCATTGCTATATTCAAACTTTACCTCGGCTTCTAATTGATAAGGTTTTAGTGTACCCACTTTGTTTAATATTGCCAATGCTTTGTATGCGCTCATGTATTTTGTGTTTAAAATATCTAACGGACTTTCCCATAATTGAATAACGGTTTCTTTCCATGCATCGGTTTGCGCACCACAATCTACAGAGTCAACAGTAATATGCTTTACTTCTGTTATATGGTAATTTGGGCCAACTCGTTTATTTGGAGCATATTCAAATAATAAAGCCTTATCTTGGTGTTCGTAGAGTAGTGCTAAAAATTGTTTTGTATTCATGATTTTTAAATATATTATTTACAACAATTCACTTGCGTTTTTACAAAAAAGTCATTTATTAAACGCCTACACTCATTTAATTTATCCTGATTAATACTGTAAAACAAGTTTTTGCCTTTTACAGTTTGATTAAGCAATCCTGTTTTTCGTATTTCAGCCAAGTGTTGAGAAATGGTTGGTTGTGCTAAACCAATAGCTTGAACTAGATTGCTACAATTACATTTGTTATTTTGGCTAATATGTTGAATAATAGCTACTCTAGCTGGATGACCAACCATTTTGGTGACATTTGCAATTTGGTTTTGCTCTGCGTCGAATTTGTGTTTTTTAGTAAAACCCATAGCTTAATTTTAATGTGATATTGCAATATTACGTTGTATAAACTGATTAAAAAAACCAATTACAGTTAATAATTGGTTTTAAATATTATCTAAAACCAAGGCTTTCTTCCTACTTGGTAAGTAGCATAAAACTCTTCGTCAGATTTTGTTAAGTATATAATACCTTCTATTAAACCCATTATTCCTGCTGCTCCACAAGTAAGAATTGAAGCAATTAATTGAATGACACCTTCTTTATTATACCCTAAATAGAATTTATGAATGCCAAAAGCACCAACAACTATAGCTAGAATTCCAGCCATCATCTTTTTGTTCTCTCCATCAACACCAAATGCCTCTTTAGCACTATTACTAAAGTCTTTAGCAGTTTTTTTAGCATCATCAGCCAATTCATTTACCGATTCCTTAGCCTCTCCTGCTAATTCGCTTGCCTTATCAGCAGTTTTTTTAGCACCTTCTTTTGCGTCTCCTAACATATCGTCAAGACCATCTTTTAAATTTTTTTTGTCAGACATTATTTCTGTTTTAAGTTTGGTTAATGGCATAAAAATACTAAAAATAAATTACTTACAAAAAAGCTTTTTCAATTGAAACGCATAAATCTATTTTATTACCGTCGTGATCTAAAAACCAACAAAATTTTAAATACTCATAATTTTATAATATTAAACAACAGCTAAATTTTACCTTTTCAAAACATCTTACATTTAAGGTAAGATAATTTCATAGTTATCAAATAACTTTTAGAGGACTCAAAATACTAGGTACCATTTTTAAATGGTGACACCCCGCAAAATAAATAATGTTTTGCTTTAGCGTTATACCAAAAGTAATCACTTTATAGTCTTTAATTAGACCTAAGTGCTTACCAACTCTAAGCTTATTTTAAAAGTATACCGTTAAAAAAAACAGGCCTCCAATGCTCATTACTATCTTCATTAATCCTCGATTAATTTTAGGATTTCATGAAAAGTATTTCTGACTAGTTTTAAAAAACTTATTTTTTTATTGTGTTTTCATAAACTTCTATCCATTCTGCTATACTGATTTTACCAAGTAATTCTTTAATTAATTGATGTGGAATGGCGTCTGTTTTTTTAAACCGAACACAACTTTTCCCCATATCTAATTTGTATTTGCACTGTTTTGGGTATTCTGCTACAAACCAATCATACAATTCTTTTTTAGCGTATAGTCCAGAATGGTATAATGCAATAAAATTTTTTTGAGATGCTAAATGAATAAATGGCAAAGGTGGAAATGGCTTACAATGGTAACCATTAGGATATATAGATTTCGGAACGTAATAAGCTAGCATACCATAGCTCATTCCAGCTTCTAAACCTTCTGGCATGTATTTAATAATAAGGTTATTTAATTTGGTAATTGGCACTTTTCTGTCTTCAGGTAGTTGCGCAATGTACGCTTCAGGTGTTTGTGCTTTAGAGGTCATAAAATCTTAATTTATTTTCGCTATAAAATTAACAAAATTCTGCTCTTATTTTGTCTACAATGGTTTGTGCTAATTTTTCCTTACTTTCTATAGTCCAACCAGCTACATGAGGAGATAAGATAACCTGTTCCGATTGTATTAAGTATTTATAGGCCTCTGGCATATTTTCATGACTGAATAAGTTTTCGAAAGATGCTTTTTCATATTCTAAAACATCTAATCCCGCGCCTAAAATGCTACCTTCTTTTAATGCTGAAACCAAATCTGATGTTATTACGCTTTTTCCACGAGCAGTATTTAAAAGCCAAATCGGTTTTTTAAATAAATTAATAAACTCTTTATTAACCATGCCAATAGTTGAAGGAGTTTCTGGAGTGTGTAGACTTAAAATGTCTGCTTTTTTTTGAAGGTCTTCTAGAGCTACTTGTGTTGCATTTTCATTACCAATATTATTTTTAATATCATAACACAATACTTCTACATCAAAACCACGTAGTTTTTTAGCAAAAGCTTTACCCATATTTCCATAACCAATGATACCAACGGTTTTACCATCTAATTCCAATCCACGATTGGCCTCACGAAGCCATTTACCAGCTCTAACTTCTTGATCTGCTTTGTTAAGTTTGTTAAATAATGAAAGGAGCATGGCCAAACTATGTTCCGCAACAGCATTTCTATTACCTTCTGGTGCAGCAATTAAACTGATGCCTTTTTTTCTGGCATAATTACACGCTATATTTTCTAAACCTGCGCCAACGCGTCCAATAAATTTTAATTGTTTTGCCGAATCTATAAAGTTTTCATCTATAGCAAATCTACTTCTTATAATAACGCCATGGTAGTTGTGTATTATTTTTTGAATGGCGTCTTTAGAATCGGTATAATTTTCATCATTTTGAAAACCCAATACATTTAATTGATTGATTAATAGAGGATGATTGATATCGAGGTGCAGTATGTTCATAATAATTATTAATACCTCTTTAACCTATGAGGTCTCTTAGCAATTAGTGTTTTGTGTTTTTTAGAATTTTAAAGTTACGAAGATTTGCGTAAGTGGTGGAAACGGCATCCATTTTTTTGTTGCGTTTATGCAGATAAAAGATATAGTGGATGGCACGACCTTAACAGTTAAAACCCTAAAATAGATTTACAGATTAATAGGTAAATGACTATGCCAAAAATATCGTTGCTTGTAGTTATAAATGGACCTGTTGCTATTGCTGGATCAATACCTCTTTTGTTTAAAAACAAGGGTATGAATGTACCAATTAAACCAGCAATAATAATAACAACCACAAGTGAGACTGAAATGGCTAGCGCTAATTCTATATCTAGTTTCCAGGCAAAAACAAAGAGAAACAGGAATAGGGACAAGATTAATCCGTTTAGTGCTGCCAGTAGCATTTCCTTAATTAAACGGTTATTAATACTGCCTTTTACATCATCATTAGCCAAACCTTGTACAATAATTGCACTCGATTGTACACCTACGTTCCCTGCCATAGCGGCAATTAAGGGTGTAAATAAAAATAAAATTACAGCTTCTTCAGGCAAGCTTTTTTCAAAAAAATACATGATAACAAAAGCGCCAATTCCTCCAATTAAACCTAAAAATAACCACGGCAATCGTGCTTTTGTTAATTGTAAAATACTATCGTCTGCTTCTACATCTTGCGTAATTCCTGCCGCTAGTTGGTAATCTTTTTCGGCCTCTTCTTTAATAACATCCACAATATCGTCAATGGTAATTCTGCCTAATAACACTTTATTTTCATCAACCACAGGAATGGCTTCCAAGTCGTATTTTTGCATAATTTTAGCAACGTCTTCTACGTTTTCTTCAACATCTACATAATCTACTTTAGGGATATAAACTGTAGAAATGTGTGCTCTTGGCGATGCTATTAATAAATCTTTTAAAGACAATCGCCCAATTAACTTTTCTTGATCATCTACTACATAAATGGAGTGGACTCTTGTTACATTTTCGGCTTGTGCGCGCATTTCTTTTACACACTCCGTAACAGTCCAGTTTTCTTTTACTCTTACTAACTCTTTTGCCATTAAACCACCAGCAGTATCCTCGTCGTAAGTAAGAAGTTCGCGTATTTCGGCTTTGTGTTCAAGATCTTCTATTTGAGCAATTACAGCTTCTTGCCTGTAATCTGGAAGCTCCGAAATCATGTCTGCCGCATCATCGGTATCCAACTCTTCAATTTCTTCGGCTATTTCTTTGGTTGATAAGGTGGCTAGTATTTTTTCACGATCATCTTCATCCATTTCCATAAGGATTTCAGATGTTTTGTCGCTATCCAATAACTTAATAATATAAGTAGATTGATTGGTACTTAAGTCTTCTAGAATTTCGGCAATATCTGCGTGGTGGTACTCATTTAGTAATTTTAAAATGACGTCGTCATTTTTTGAATCTACTAATTGTTCTACCTGGTTAATAAGCGCCTCACTTATTGTAAACTTGATATTTTCGTCTTGTTCTTCCACTTTTAATTCAGATTTGCATGTAGTAATTTTCGTGTTAGAAAATTAAAAGTAGTAAACTTACGATTACCTTTGTTTAGGCGCAAAAATTAGGAGCTATTTTTCTTAATACCATTAAATTGTTATTTTATAACATGCTTTGTATTATGCCAAGTACTAAATCTGTTACCCAAAAATTAAGTGACTAAGTAATTTTAACCCTTATGCTTGGTTTAAACACTTTAAGCTTTTATATCTTGCTCTATCAAACCAGTTAAGTCAATAAAATCTTGAACATCCAATTGTTCTGGGCGTTTATTAAAAATGTTATTTGTTTTTAAAGTATTGCTTAATTCTAATGTTTTTAAACTATTACGCAATGTTTTTCGTCGGTGCATAAAGGCTTGTTTTACAACTCTAAAAAATAATGTTTCATTGCAAGGTAAAGAAAAATTGGCTTTGCGGGTTAATTTTAAAACGCCAGATTCTACTTTTGGAGGTGGATTAAAAACCGTTGGAGGCACTGTAAATAGGTATTCAGTATTATAAAAAGCTTGTACCAAAACAGAAAGAATACCATAAACTTTGCTGCCACTTTTGGAACAAATTCGTTGTGCTACCTCCTTTTGGAACATTCCAGAAAATTCAGGAATTTGATGTCTTAAAGCTAAGGTTTTAAACACGATTTGCGTGGAAATATTATATGGAAAATTACCACAGATGGCAAAGGCTTCGTCTCCAAAAGTTTCTGATACATCGTACTTTAAAAAATCTTTTTCTATAATTCTAGACCTAAGATTAAGGTAGTTGTTTTTTAAGTAGTTTACACTTTCTTCGTCAATTTCTATAACGTAGGTTGTAACTGGTTTTTTAAGTAAGTACTTAGTTAAAACGCCCATTCCTGGACCAATTTCTAACACTTTATCGTAGCCTTCTAATGCTAACGCATTGGCTATTTTTTCAGCTATAGTTTCATCTTCTAAAAAATGCTGACCTAAAAACTTTTTTGCTTTTACCTGGTGTGGATTATAAAATTTTTGTGCCATTAGCTCGGTTTCGTTACAACTACACGACTTTTTTATATGATTGTATTCTCGAGAACGTTAAGTCCTTTAATAACATTGTTTTAAAACCGAAGTTTTAAAATCGTTTTTATTTCGTATCTACAAAATATTCATCTATTATTTCTAGTTCTGTTCTAAACGCTAACATTTTATCTGCAAAAAGTTTTGCACCATTATTGCGTAAACGGTCTGCATCTTCTTTATAATACGCGTCTAATGCTTTGCGCGAATGTGCTCTATATTGGATAGAGTAGGTTTGCCCGCCCAAATCTTCTTCTACTAAAACCTTGGCTAGCTTGGCTTCCTTAAATTTTCCAGTTGCTAATACATGAGGAATATGCTCTTTAATCCATTGTAGCCATTCTTCGTGAGCGCTATCGTCTATATTTACTGTAACGTTATAAATTATCATAGTCTACGTATAAAATAATGAAGTGTCTTAAATATTTATAGCGGGTTAGAATGTTTGAGTTAGCAATTGTTATTTAGAACTTAAATATTAGCCACTTAATTTATTGCATCTCCACGAAGCGCGCGATATTTCTTTCGCGCCTCAACAAAATAAATACTATCGGCATGATTAAAAATAATACTTTCGTATAGCGCTTTTGCTTTTTCAGGTTGTTCTAATCTGTTGGCATAAATTTCTGCTAGAGCATAAATAGCATCGTCTAATAAAATATGGTCTTTAAACTCCAGAATTATGCGTTCGTAATTTTCTTTAGCTTTATCAAATTGTGCTTTATCTTCAAATAATTGTGCTTGTTTTAAAAGTGTCTGTACAATAATAGGTTCGGTTTGTTTATCGTCTAGAATAGTGCTTAATAGCGCTATTGACTCGTCTTTTTTATTCTGAAAGGCTAATAAATCTGCTTTAGCATACCTTTTAAGGGCTACATGTAAAGAATCTTCACCTTTATTATCATTAATAAGCAACATTAAATCTAATGCATCATTAGCAGTTAGTTGTGAGGTTGATGTTTTTAAAATTTTAAGTTGAGATACTGCCCATTTAAAATCGCCTTTATAGTAACTTGTTTTTGCCACTCTAAAACGTGCTTGTTGAGAAATAGTACTGTTCTTTAAGCTACGCTGGATTTGAGTATAATAAATCAAGGCTTCATTAAATTTTTCTTCTAAAACAAGAATATCACCTAGCTCTAATTTAATTTGTGCTAATCTATATTTACCGACACTAAGTTTTAAACTGTCCTTTAAAAAGGAAATAGCCTCCGTGGTTTGATCTAGATAAAAGGCTAGAAAATGGGCATAAGCAATTTGAAGATCTAGTGTTCTAACCGTTTTACCATAAGTTTCTAATAAATTTAAATAGTCCTCGTTTATTGTTTTATACTCTTTCTTGGAGGCCTGTGCTGTTTCAATTTTTAGAAGATTATAAAATGCATTAATTTTTATATCTATGTCTTGAGTATTATCTATTATAAATTGATAAATAGATTTTGCAACGTTAGGTTCTTTTTGCGAGTACGCAATATTTGCTAATGCTTCTACACGGTCTAAAGTCTCCATTTGTCTTTTATAAATGGCCTTTTCTTGTGTAAATGCTTTATTATAATCTTTTTGTTGAATAAAGAGCCAGCTCAACATATCATTCCAGACTAAATTTGGCGTCGTTTGGATTTTTTTCAATAAAATTTTTCTTAAAATTATATTGTTTTCGTTCTCCTTATTTTCGCTAATAAACGCACTAAAGTCTCGCTTGAGGGTATTAATGTAGCCTTTTCTAGTTTCGGCAAAATTAATATAGCTATTAAACATTTTTTCAACATTGCCTTGTTCTCCATAGATACGAGCTAGCAGTATATTAAAGTTAAGCTCAGGATTTAATGCCATAGCTTTTTCAAAAGCTGTAATGGCTAGGTTTAGCAAGGATTTGTTTTGAAATGCAGCACCTATACTTGATCCTAGTTTTGGATTTACAGTAATATAATCTAAAGCTTTTTGGTAATTAATATTGGCATTTATTGTATCGTTTTGAAGCTTATAGTTATAACCTAATTCGATATATATTGGTGGATAATTAACAACTTTTAAAAAATCTGTTAGTAAAATCTCTGCTTCTTTGTACTGTTCTAATTGTTGATGTGTTTTAACCAGCTGATTTAAATACGTTCTGTTTCTCTTATTTTTAGTATGTAATTTTTTATAGGTAATTAAAGCTTTTTCAAACTCCCCATTTTTAAAATATTGGCGTTCATGGTCTTGAGCAAACCCATTAAAACTAAAGAGAAAACAAAAAATTAATAAATAACGCATAGAAAATATTTGTTGTAAAAATAAGTAAAATCAATAGTTTTTATAAGCGTTATTCTTACTTTTTTCTAATTCAAATTTTTGGCATGACAAAAATTGATAACAGCATACAAGATCCTTAAAAAACGTTTTACACTTTTGTAAAGCAAATGTTATGCCTAAATAAAGGGATTAAAAAAGTATCTTTAAAATCAAATGTTAAGCATTACAGCCAAAGCAAAATAATTTTATTAAAAATGCAAGTTAAGCCAAAAACATGCTTAACTTGAATAAACATTAACATTTGCATAGCGCAGAGTGGGACAAGGATTAATTAATGATTGAAAAACCGGTGTAAGGCACTAGAACTTCTGGAATTATAATACCTTTCTCGGTTTGGTAATTTTCTAAAATGCCGGCAAGCACTCTTGGTAACGCAAGAGAACTGCCGTTTAGAGTGTGTGCTAATTCGTTTTTGCCCTCGCTATTTTTAAAGCGAAGTCTTAAGCGGTTAGCTTGATAAGTTTCAAAATTTGAAACACTAGAAATTTCTAACCACCGGTCCTGTGCGGTTGAAAACACTTCAAAGTCGTAGGTTAATGCGGCAGGAAAACCAGTATCTCCGCCACATAGTTTTAAAATTCTAAACGGTAATTTAAGTTCGCGTAAAATACCTTTTACATGTTCTATCATACCATGAAAAGCTGAGTATGAGTGATCTGGATGTTCTACTCTTATGATTTCTACTTTATCGAATTGGTGTAATCTGTTTAGGCCACGAACATGTGCACCATAACTTCCAGCTTCACGTCTAAAACAGGGAGTGTAACCGGTAATTCCTATAGGTAAATCGGTTTCATTTAGCAGGACATCTCTAAACACATTAGTTCCTGGCACTTCTGCCGTTGGAATTAAATATAAATCGTCTCTAGAATCATGATACATCTGTCCTTCTTTGTCTGGTAATTGTCCAGTTCCGTAGCACGAAGCTTCATTTACCAAATGCGGTAATTGGTATTCTATATAATCTGCAGCAGTATTTTTATCTAAAAAATAGGCAATTAGTGCACGCTGCAATTTAGCCCCTTTCCCTTTATAAACAGGAAAGCCAGCACCTGTTATTTTATTGCCTAATTCAAAATCAATAATATCATACTTCTTTGCCAATTCCCAATGCGGTTGTGCACCATCATATAGTTTTGGTACATTACCTTCGTTATAAATTTCTTCATTATCTGTTTCAGATTTTCCTGCTGGAACAGAGCTATGAGGTACATTTGGTAGTTTATATAATAAAGTTTGGAGGCTGTCTACGCAGTTGCTTAAATCCTCTTTTAACGTTTCAGATCTGTCTTTTAATGTACTTGCCTTTTCTTTTAAGACATTGGCTTCAGCACCTTTTCCAGTTTTGTACAAGTTTCCAATGTCTTTGGATAGTGTATTAGACTCAGCTAAAGTATTATCTAATTTAGTCTGTAATGCACGACGATTTTCGTCTAATACAATTACTTGCTCTACCAAGCTTGTAGCATCAAAATGACGTTTTTGTAAGGCTGCAATTACTGCTGCTTTGTGGTCTCTAATAAATGATACTTGTAACATAAAGTTTATTTTTACTAGCCATAAGTTTGTTTAATTGGGCGTTTCCTTTTGCAATACTAGAAGGTATTATTACCCTCTAGTATTGCAAAAGGTCGGGCTTTCGCAAGTCGCTCTCTACTAGGAGCTCCAATAAGTGCTCAATCCCTAACGCAAAATTCTAACTCCAATTTTAAAGTTGTAAAAGTAGTGAGATTTTGTTTGCCAAAAAACAATTTAAAATAGAAATGTAAAGCGTATTAATTTTTACTTTTTCTTCCATGAATCCGCTAGCTTTCAGTCGTCTAGTTTTGAAGGTAATATCCAATTGTTGTGAGTAAAGTAATGCCATTGGGTATTGGCAAGGTCTACATTTTCATCAATAAGTTGTTCACGTGGCTTTCCATTTACACTTACTTTTGCAGTCACAAAAACTTTAATTTCTTCTCCTTTTTCTTTGTATTCTCTTTTTAAATGCTGTGCAAACTGCCAGATAAAATCAGGTTTGTAATTGATCGAGCGAATTTGTTTTTTTGTAAGATAATGATTTAAACTAATTAGTGTAGTTTCGTTTGTTGCACGATTTACAACCCTAAATCTGGTGTAGCCAGATTTAGAACGTAACATCATACGCCAAGAAAGTCTATGGCCTTCCTCTGTCCATAACACATTGTCTTTTATAAAATGATGGCGTATTGGTAAAATTAGTTGAATAATAAAATAAATACTTCCTAAAGTTATCAATACAGGCTTGTAATTAGGAACTTTAATTTCAGCCTTTGCATAATATTTCTTCTTTTTTAAAAAGAGATTCCTAATCATTTTGGGCTCAAAAAAGAAAACAGAAAATGCTAAAGATAAAAACGGAAAAATGCCAACTTGAAAAACAACAGAATTAAATAAATGAAAGAAAATTGAAACGAAAAAGGCATATTTTCTAGTGGGTTTAAAAAGCAACAATGGGATTATTAAACCATCAAACAAAATACCGCCATAACCAACCAGATAGGGCATAAAATGTTGTTGCAAAAAGCCTCCAATAATTGGGTAATTGGCCTTACTTTGCATGAGTATGGTTGGTACACTAAGATCCAGCCAATCAGGATACATTTTTGCTTTGGAAGCATAAGTGTAAAGTATTAATAGTTGTAAAACAAATATCCATTTGCACCAAGCGGGCATAGAGATTTTTTTTATTTTAGGATTTAATTTGGCATCTATAGAAGCATATTTATGTGCAGGTAAAATAACCATAAATGCACTTAGTAGAACTAAAAAATAGTAATGGTTGTTGTACGATGATTTTTGCATAAAGTATACAGCGCACCACATAATAAAAAATATAAACGCGCTAGCTCTATATTTATAACCAAGCATTATTAATAAACCAAAAATGCCCATTATTGCATAATAAACATACATCCAAGGTCCTGGTAAAGGTTGTAACCATTCAAAACCTAAAAAAGTAAAAGTAAATTTAGGCTCTACAAGTGTTTTGGTTATCCAACCCGTGAAAATTGCACCAACAGATTCTAAGAAACAAAGGAGTCCAAATGCAATTCTAAAGACTATTAAAGCACTATTGTCTATATGTTTAAATAGAAAGGTATTAAGCATGGTTTTTAATAATCTGTAAAGCGTTATGTTTGTCTTTTAAAAGTTGTTCTTTAAGCACTAACAGCGATTCAAACTTTTCTTCACCTCTAAGCCGTTCAAGAAGTTCTATATTTAAAAATCTATCGTACAAATTGTTGTTAAAATGAAAAAAGTGAATTTCAATAGTCTGTGCTATTCCATTAACTGTTGGGTTTGTACCAATGTTCATCATGCCAAATACACTCACATTATCGATTATAGATTTTACCACATATACGCCTTGTTTTGGAATTAATTTATAAGTTTCCTTAATCGCAAGATTTGCTGTTGGAAAAGCTATAGTATTACCTAAGCCTTTGCCTTTAACTACGGTTCCAGAAATTATAAAAGGATAGCCTAAATAGCTGTTTGCGGTTGCTATATCTCCTTCAAGTAAAGCTGTTCTAATTTTGGTAGAGCTAACAGCAACATCGTTAATATCTTGTGCAGAAATAGCCTCAACTACAAAATTGTATTCTAGACCAAAGGCTTTTAAATCGTTAATATTAGCTTTACGGTTTCTTCCAAAATGATGATCGTAACCTATAATAATGTGCTTAGCGTTTAATTGTTTTACTAAAATAGTTTCTACAAATGCTTTAGCAGTTAAACGCGAAAATGCTTTAGTAAATTTTTTGACTATTAAATTTTCTAAACCAATATGATTGAGAATTTGCTTTTTTTCGTCAAGTGTATTTAAAAGTTTAATATTAGCATCTTTCTGCAACACCATTCTAGGATGTGGAAAAAAAGTAAGTATGGTAGGTGTTAAATCTTTGCTTTTGCCAACTTCAATAAGACGTTGAATTATTTTTTGATGCCCAATATGCACACCATCAAAGGTGCCAATGGTAACTACTGTATCGTACTTTGCTGTAAAATCTGGTTTCAAAAATTAGTAATTTATTTACAAAAATAGAAAAAGCGGATTGAAATTTCTTTCAATCCGCATTTAATATTTTATTGCTTAAAAATGACACTTCAATAGTTTAGGACCAATTATTGTATTAGATTTTTAAAAGAACAGAACCATTGCTATCGTATTAGCTGGTAAAGATTTTAAATTTGTACTTGTGCCTAAATTTTATTGGTGCTATTATACAGCTTATCATTTGCTCCTACTGAAAATACGTATTTTTATAGAACAGTAATTGCATAGCAACGGTTATTAAAATTAACCCAATAAATTTAAGTAAATTATAACTATTGAGGAATTTTAACAGATACGAATATTGATTTTGTCTAACAATTATGTAAAATTCTTATTACTTTAGTACATATTATTGACATTATTTTGTTTATAAAACCACGTTATTGTGAAAAAACTAATACTTAATTATTGCACAGTACTTGCTTTGTTTTCATTTGTGGTGTCCAACAGTCAACAAAATTATTGGATAAAATCTTCAATTAAGAAAACTAAAAATTTAAAAAGGGTACATCGCGCATCCTTTCCTAAAACGTATCAAGTATTCAATTTAAATATTGAAAAGTTTAAATCTGCAATAAAAAATGCGCCACTTAGAGGTGAAAATTCTGGCAAGTCTAATGTATATGTATATTTTCCTACAGCGGATGGTAAATTAGAGAAGTTTGCAGTGTCAAATTCTCCCATTATGGAGTCTGCTCTTGCTGCTAAATATCCAATGATTACTACATATAAAGCGGTTGGTATTGATGATGCTACCGCAACAATGCGTTTTAGTCTAACACAATTTGGACTGCATACCATGTCACTTTCTGGTAAGAGAGGTTCTATTTACATAGATCCTTTAACCGCGGATGGTAATTTTTATATGGTTTACAAAAGAAGCGCTTTAGGGCAGGACTTACAGGGGTTTGAGTGTTTAACAGACCAAAGCGCAAAGCTTAATTCTCTAACAAACGAACCATCGTATGAAATAATGGCTATAGACGACATGAAGTTAAGAACCTATCGTTTGGCTCAAACCTGTAATGGGGAATATGGAGCAATTTTTGCCGGGAACGGAACTGATGCGCAAAAGAAAGCAAATATTCAAGCACAAATGGTTTTGACTATAAATCGAGTTAATGAAGTGTATGAAAGAGACCTGGCAATAACATTAGTTTTTATAGCTCAAAACGATCAATTAATCTATTATGATCCAGCAACGGATCCTTGGAATGGCGAATTTAGTACTAAAACACAAGAAGTAATTTCTACAACTTTAAATAATGAATCTTTGTATGATATTGGACATAATTTTAATACCTCAATAGGTGGGAGTGGTGGTTGTTTAGCTTGTGTTTGCTTAGATGGCGCGCCGCCTTATGTAGGTGACCAAAAAGGACGTGGATATACAGGAAGACCAGATCCTACTGGAGATCCATTTGATATCGATTATGTTGCGCATGAAATGGGACATCAGTTTGATGCTTGGCATAGCATGAACACCTGCAGTCGTTCTGGAAATGGAATAACAGAGGTAGAACCAGCATCTGGTAGCTCAATTATGGGATACGCAGGGATTTGTGCAACAAATGTTCAGCTTAACAGTGATGCTCATTTTAATTACGTAAACATAAGAGATATTTCTGCAAATATACAACCTGGTGGAACTAGTGATTGTGGTGCACAAATGACGTTAACAAACAAACCGCCAGTTGCTAGTGCCGGTAATGATTATACAATTCCACCAAGCACAGCTTATGTTTTAAGAGGTACGGCAACAGATCCAGATGGTACGGCTTCATTAACTTATAATTGGAGCCCTAACGATCCCTCTAGAGCACCAACAGATGGAGCACCTCAAGATGATTGGACTACAGGTCCTATGTATCGTTCTATTTTACCAACTGTTTTACCGGATAGATACATGCCAAGTTACAGCAACGTTGTCGCGGGAAATTTAACACCCACTTGGGAGGTTACTCCGGCAGTGGCCAGAACTATGAACTTTTCTTTTATAGTAAGAGATAACGGTAGTGGTTTTGCAAATGGTATTGGGCAAACTGATGCTGATTTAATGGTGGTAACGGTTGAAAATGCTCCACCCTTTACTGTTGTTACTCCTCCAATTTGGGGAGCAGGAAGTACCCAAATGGTCAAGTGGAATGTTGGAAATACTAATAATAATACTATTAATTGCCAAACAGTAAATATTAAGTTTTCTACAGATGGTGGTATAACTTTTCCAACAATATTAGCTGCTGGTGTTCCTAATGATGGTTTAGAAACCATTACAGTACCGTTGGTTGCAGATACTAATACAGCCAGAGTTATGGTTGAGGCCGCAGACAATATATTTTATGCACTTTCAGATAATTTTCCCATGTTAAATGCACCAGCTTTTGTCTTACAAAGTGCGGTGGCAAATCGATCTGCATGTAATATTGACGCCGTGTCTTATGAAATTGATTTCTTTACAGCTAATGGATTTAATGAAACAACAACATTTAGTGCAACTGGAAATCCAGCAGGCTCTACAGTAGCCTTTTCTCCTGCAACAATTAATGCTGAAGGTCAAACCACAATGAATATTAGTGGTCTGTTAGGATCCACAGCTGGAAATTATACCCTTACTGTAACCGGGACATCAGCTTCTGAAGTAAAAACCGTTGATGTATTTTTATCTGTAGTTAATGGCCTGTGCGCCTCAATAGCAAATACAACTTTTGCTACAAGTACAACTTTAGTTCAATTTAATACCATTAATAATACTTCTGGTAAGCCATCAGGGTATAGCAATTACACTGCAATTTCTACTGTTATAAATAAAGATAGTACATACGATTTGGTTGTAAACCAAAATACAGATGGAAATAACACATGCTTTACGACTGTTTGGATAGACTGGAATCAAAACTGTATATTTGAAACTAATGAAGCTTATGATTTGGGCTTAGCTAATAATACCCCTAATGGACCAACATCAAACTCACCGCTTGCTGTAACTGTTCCATCTAACGCCTTTAATGGTAATACCATTATGAGGGTTACCACTAAGTTTAATTCTCAAGGGACTGCTTGCGAAAATGCTCATGATGCAGAGGTTGAAGACTATACAATTAATGTTCAACCATCTTTACCAGTTGCTGAGTTTGGAAATTTAGAAGGATTAACCATATACCCAAATCCAAACAGTGGATCGTTTAATGTTAAATTAAATAGTGTTTCAGATAATAAGATAGATGTCACTGTATTTGATATTAGAGGAAGACGAGTGTTTAATACCACGTATATAGCAACTCCTGAATTTAATAAAAGGATAGACCTAAATAGGGTTCAATCTGGAATGTATTTATTACAAATTAGTGATGGTTTAGATACTATTACTAAAAAAGTAATTGTGAATTAGAAAATTTTACGGTTTTAAAAATTTTATCATTTTTATTTACCGTTAAAACCATTCATAGTATTATTAATACCAGCTAACCCAAAGGATTTAATTATTTCTGTAGCCTTTTCTAAACGCTCCTGGAGTGCTGAGTGTTCTTCTTCTGTCCATTCCCCTAAAACATAATCTACTTGTTTGCCTTTGCTAAAAACATTGCTTATGCCAAACCTAAACCGGTTATACTTTGTTGTATTTAACTTATCTTGAGTATCTTTTAATCCGTTATGTCCGCCATCACTTCCTTTAGTTTTAATCCTAATACTTCCAAACGGTAGGTTTAAATCGTCTGTTATAATTAACAAATTTTCTAAAGGAATCTTTTCTTTTGTCAACCAATATACAATAGCCTTTCCGCTTAAATTCATATAAGTGTTTGGTTTTAAAAAAATAAATGTTCTTCCCTTTAATTTATAAGTAGCAATATCACCTAATTTTTGAGTTTCAAAATTTAGAGATTCCTTATGAGCAAAATAATCCAAAATTTTAAAGCCAATATTATGGCGTGTGTGCCGGTATTTTTCACCAATATTACCTAAACCGACGATTAAAAATTTTTTCATAGCATTTGTTTCCACGTTACCGTTAGTACCTTTAAATAACTTTAGAATACAATCAAACATGGTTAGACTTAGTTTTGGCAAAAATAAAAAAAGCATTCTGAATACTTCAGAATGCTTTTAAATTATTTACAATTAGAATAAGTTTTTATTCTTTAACTGCAGCAACATCATCGGTTTGAGTTGATGGCACATCGCCTGCTTCAGTTCCTTCTTCTCCTTCCTCATCTTCATCTTCATCTTCAACAACTACAGCTCTAGAACGTCTTACTAAACATACCACACCATTTTCTGGGTGCATGAATGTGTAAGCTTCATTTTCCAAAGTACTAATGTATAGTTTGTCACCAATTTTCATATCTTCAATTTCTGCATCGATATAATCTGGTAAATTTCCTGGTAAAGCTTTTACTCGTAAACTACGGTTATTTTTACGTAAAACACCACCATTTCTTACTCCTTTAGGATTCCCAATAAAGTTAACAGGAATTTCCATGGTAATTTCTTTATCCTCGAACACTTGGTAGAAATCTATGTGTAGTATTATATCTGTTACTGGATGAAATTGAATGTCTTGTAAAATAGCATTAAAAGTACCTCCACCTTCTATTTCTATTACAACTGTATGCGCATTAGGTGTGTACACCAGTTTAGAGAATGCTAATTCAGCTGCCGAGAAATGAACTGCTTTGTCTCCTCCGTATAAAACGCAAGGAACCTGACCAGCATTACGTAAGGCTTTTGTTGCTTTCTTGCCCACGCTTTCTCTTTGAGATCCGTTGATTGTAATTGATTTCATTGTTGTTATTTATATTTTAATTATTAATACAATTTTGGTGTTGCAATCCTATTTAAATCTTCCCAAAGGGAAGAAGATTGATTACATTAAAAATTTAGAGCTTATCGATTTATTGTAATGCACATTATGCATAACCTCTGCAAATAAATCTGAACAACTTATAACTTTAATTTTTTTACTTTTTTGTTTAAGCGGAATGGAATCTGTTACAATTAATTCCTCTAGTTTAGAATTTTCTATTCTATCATAAGCATTACCAGATAGAATAGGGTGTGTGCATATTGCTCTTACACTAAGCGCACCACGTTCCATCGTTAAGTCGGCTGCTTTAGATAATGTTCCAGCGGTATCCACCATATCATCAACTAAAACTACATTTTTACCGGTAACATCTCCAATTAACTCCATGTGAGAAATTACGTTGGCTTTCGCCCGTTGTTTGTAACATATTACTACATCACTTTCTAATGCTTTAGAATAGGCATATGCTCTTTTACTACCTCCCATATCTGGCGAAGCAATAGTTAAATTGTCTAAATTTAACTCCTTTAAATAAGGTAAAAATACAGTAGATGCAAATAAATGATCTACTGGCTTCTCAAAAAATCCTTGGATTTGGTCTGCATGTAAATCCATTGTAATTATTCGAGTAGCTCCTGCAGTTTCTAACATTTTGGCAACTAATTTTGCTGCAATAGGTACTCTTGGTTTGTCTTTTCTGTCTTGTCGTGCCCAGCCAAAGTATGGTAAAACTGCTGTTATGTGTCTTGCAGAAGCACGCTTGGCGGCATCAATCATTAATAACATTTCCATTAAATTTTTAGAACTTGGATTTGTAGATCCAATAATAAAAATTCTTGTACCACGAATAGACTCTTCATAAGACGGCTGAAATTCACCATCACTATAAGTGGATGTAATAACATTACCTAGTTGAGCACCATATGAAGCAGCAATTTTCTCGGCTAAAGTTCTACTTTGCGTTATTGAAAATATTTTCGCGTCTGGCTTATTAAAGGGCATCTTAAAAATGGTTTAAAGTGATAATAATCACCACGTTTTTTTAATGAGGTGCAAATTTATAATTTTTTTTTGTCTCTAAAGCATAATCTATAGCATTTTTAGGCATTTACGTAAAAAATATATATTTTTGTAGCTTATTAATTGCTCAAATGGCGGAATTGGTAGACGCGCTGGATTCAAAATCCAGTTCTTTCGAGAGTGTGGGTTCGATTCCCACTTTGAGTACAATGTACCCTTTTAAAACAATGTTTTTAAAGGGTTTCGTTTTTTATGGGAATTTTAAGGCGTCTTTTTGCAAATTTACGAAATGAAACAAGCAACGAGGTGAGCTAAAAAAGTACAAAGACTCAGTGAGGGTTTTATGTAATGACGTGAAATAAGCTTGTTTTGCAATATAATTATTTCTGCATTGTATTAAAAGCAAGGTGTTTTCGTCTCTACACAAATCCAAATAAACCTTAAATACAATAGCATATATCATTTTAATAGTATAGTACAAAGTGTATCACTTTAATTGAAAGGGGTCTCTATAAAACTAAATTATTTACAGATGATTTTTGATAACCATATAATTCTTGAGGATAATGTAAACCAAACAATTACTGTTAGATTTTGTATCCTCAATTTATCTTTAAATAAGGTTTATTAAAAAAAATGAAGACTCATATTTTGTTACTGAGAACATAATTAACATCAGCAAAACAATTAATATGAATTTAGTTTACTAGACTAACAAAAAAATTAGTGCCAATATTAAAATGTAGTCCAATAGATATTAAAGAGGGGGAATAAAAAGAGGTTAAATGTTTAGCGGTATAATGACATAGTCACTATAATTAAAAGTGATTAATTATATATAAGAATTAAGCGACTCCAGTTTATAATTGATACTTTTCTTTTTTTTATTATATATTTACAACCAGTCAAAAAATACAATTTAAAATGCTCCAAGATCTTTGGTTTAATGTACAATATGGAATCAATCACGTATTAGATGTTAATGCTTATGATCATGTATTGTTTTTAATTGCATTAACAGTTCCTTTCATGTTTAAGGATTGGAAGCGCGTATTTTTACTAGTGTCTGTTTTTACATTAGGGCATACCGTATCATTAATTTTAGTAACATACAGTACTTTAAAGATTTCTGCAGATATTGTAGAATTTCTTATTCCACTTTCAATTTTAATTGCGGCACTTTTCAACCTTTTTACATCAGGAAAAGGTGCTCAGAAAGAAAAAGTAGGATTGCTATTTACTACTACTTTATTTTTTGGCTTAATTCATGGTCTGGGCTTTGCTAGAGAATTTAGATTAATAGTTGATACAGATGATGCTAAATTAGGAAGCTTAATAACATTTGCTTTAGGTATTGAAATTGCTCAAATAGTAATTGTATTTATTGTGTTATTTTTAGGTTACTTAACACAAACTGTTTTTAGGTTTACTAAGCGCGATTGGATCATGGTAGTATCTGCTATAGTAGTAGGTTTAGTAATTCCCATGTTGTTAAATAGTCCGCTTTTAAATTAAACAGACTATAAAGTTTTCATAAATCTTCATTATTTACATTGTAATTAAAATACTAACACGTTATCTTCGTTTTAATTCGTGTAAGTGCGCCATAGATTTTAATGTTTAATTTTGGTTGAATACTCTTCGGGTTTAATATTAAAAGATAGATTAATAACATACATGCCAAAAAACAAACAACATAAGTATGATAAAGCCTATTTAAGAATTGCCGAAGAATGGGGGAAATTATCCCATTGCCAGCGCAAGCAAGTTGGAGCTATAATTGTTAAAGGGCGCATGATTATTAGCGATGGTTTTAACGGTACTCCAATAGGGTTTGAGAATTATTGCGAAGATGATGAAGGCTATACCAAATGGTATGTGTTGCATGCCGAAGCCAATGCTATTTTAAAAGTAGCTTCTTCCACCCAGTCTTGTAAAGGCGCAACCTTATACATTACTTTATCTCCTTGTAAAGAATGTAGTAAACTTATTCATCAAGCTGGTATAGTTCGTGTAGTATATAAAAAGGGATATAAGGATGATTCTGGATTGCGTTTTTTGGAAAAAGCAGGAATAGAATTAGTAAAAATTGAAGATTTAACAGCTTAAATTTTAAGCATTTTAAAATAAATATTCTTAATGAATTTAAAAAGAAAATATCTGCCTCTACTTTTAGGTATTGCCATTGCGGTTGGTATTTTTATTGGTGGTTCTTTAGATTATGAGGATACAACAGACAGCCTTTTTACCTCAAATAGTAAAAAAGACAAACTTAACAGGCTTATAGATTATATCGATCACGATTACGTAGAGGATGTTAATACGGATAGTATTGTAGATGTAACAGTTAACGGTATTCTAGAAAACCTTGATCCGCATTCTGTATATATTCCTAAACAAAACATGCAAAGTGTTACTGATAATATGAAAGGCGACTTTATAGGGATTGGTATTAGTTTTTACACCTTTAAGGATACGATTACTGTAATTAGAGCAGTGGAAAAAGGGCCAAGCGAACGTGCTGGACTAAGAGGTGGAGATCGTATTATTACTGCAGATGGCGATTCGCTTTTTGGTCGAGATTTAACCAATGGCGATTTAGCAAAAAAACTTAAAGGTCCTAAAAATACGGATGTTATATTAGAGGTTATTAGAAAAGGAGAAACTAAACCTTTAAAATTTAAAGTCACACGAGGCGTGGTTCCAATAGTAAGTGTTGATGCTGCTTATATGCTAAGCGAAACTTTAGGATATATAAAAATCAATCGTTTTGCCCAATCGACTTATAAAGAATTTAAAAAGGAATTAATAAAACTTAAAAAGGCTGGAGCTAAAGAAATTGCTTTAGATTTAAGAGGAAATCCAGGTGGGTTTTTAGGTATTGCCGAAAAAATAGTGGATGAATTTCTTGAGGACGACAAACTTATTTTATTTACTAAAAATAAGAAAGGTAAAATTGAAAAAAGCTTTGCCACACGTAAAGGATCTTTTGAGAATGGTCACGTGTATGTCTTAATAGATGAAAATTCTGCTTCTGCTAGCGAAATTGTTGCAGGAGCTCTTCAAGATAATGATAAAGGCACAATTGTTGGTCGTCGTTCTTATGGTAAAGGCTTAGTACAACGCGAAATGCAATTAGGAGATGGCAGTGCTGTTAGGCTAACAATTTCTAGATATTACACACCAACAGGGCGCTCAATACAACGCGCTTATAATAAAGGTAACAAGGACTATTTTGATGATTACTACTCAAGAATGGATAGTGGTGAGTTGTTAGACCCTGAAAAAATTGAAGTTGCAGATTCATTAAAATTTACCACTCCAAAAGGTAAGGTTGTTTATGGTGGCGGTGGTATAATTCCAGATGTATTTGTGCCTTTAGATCAAGGCATGCAAAATGAAACCATTAACTTTCTATATCGAAAAAAATATTTTAACAATTTTACATTCGAGCAATTAGAAAAAGATAGAGATTACTTTAAAGGCATTACCAAAAAAGAGTATATATTAAATTTTGAAATTTCAGATCAAATGGTGGAGGAGTTTCAAGATTATTTAAATGTAAAAAATCAAACCAATATTGTTTTTATTACTTATAAAGAACAAGTTAAACACTACTTAAAGGCCGCGCTTGCAGATCAACTTTACGGTAATGGTGCTTTTGAACAAGTATTAAACCAAAGAGATACTATGGTTAATGAGGTTGTAACATTAAGTCTAAATAAAGAATTTGCAAATTAAACTTTATCATGAACTTTAGTTTGCTTACCATTATTCCAAAGCGTTAAAATATCTGTTGCAACATGAGCACCACTTCCAGAAGCAATTGCAAATTGACTACGCCAACCAGCTAAAGTTCCAGCAACATATAAATTATTATCAATTAAATGATTTATGTTTTCTAACCATATCCTATCCTTTTCTATAGCAGCTCTTGGATGTGGTTTTATGTAACGCTCTAAACCTTTTATAGTTAACAAATTAGTATAGCCAACGGCTATAACCACCAATTTGGCTGCATATTCGTTTTTATTAGTGGTTACCAAAAAACCTTCAGAATTTTTAGAAACCTCATGCGTTTTTTCATTTTCAATTTGAAACACCTCAGGATACAAATCTGTTAATTGCTGTTTGCCTTCAGATAAAATATCCTTTCCTAAAGTGCCAGGTTTTAAACCCAACACATTATTAAACAATGCATTTTGTAAATGAGATGCTTTTTGGTGTGCAATTATGGCTACTTTTTTATTTTTTGCAAATGGCTTTTTAAGTCCAGAACCTAACACCAGTGCGCAAGATAATCCAGCTGCACCACCGCCAATAATTAAAACGTCTAACATTTAACTTTTACTTTTTGCTTCAATTTTTTTTGAAATTCTTAAAACCTGCAATAATAATATTGCACAGAGTGCAGCAAGAATAGTAATAATTGCAATCATACTCTTGCCCTGGAAAAGCGCATCAAAATTAAGTTGAGTGGCATTATAAATTATTAACCCAATAGCAATAATATTTAGTATTAATATAAATATCTTCATCTTTATTACTTATTATTTTTAATCATTCCAAATTATGATTTTAATTCTCGCTCCCTGCAATTCAGAATGCTATTAATATTAGCATTTGCTAATGTAAAGTTAATTAAAAAGAATTTTAACGTTGTGTGCAAATAACTTTATAGAAATAGCTAGTAATATAACACCGAAAACTTTTCTAACAATATTAATGCCGTTTTGTCCAATTAAACGTTCGATCTTACCTGAAGTTTTTAATACAATATAAATAACAATAACATTCATAAAGACAGCTACAATAATGTTTTCTATTGCATACTCTGCTCTAAGCGATAGTAATGTAGTTAAACTTCCTGGGCCAGCAATTAATGGAAATGCTAAGGGAAACACAGAAGCAGTCATAGGGTTGGTATCGTCGTCTTTATATAATGTAATACCTAATATCATTTCTAAAGCAATAAAAAATAAAATAAATGATCCGGCAACGGCAAAAGAACTAACATCTATGCCAATAAGATTTAAAATACTTTTTCCTAGAAATAGAAAAGCTATTAAAATAACCCCAGCAATAATTGACGCCTTTTCACTTTGGATATGTCCAGCTTTTTTACGTAAATCTATAATAATTGGAATATTACCAACGATGTCTATTACAGCAAAAAGTACCATAAAAACTGTAAATATTTCTTTGAAATTAAAATCGAAAGTCATAATTATTTTTCTAAAAATTTCGGCAAAAGTACTTTGAAATTAAAGATTTACAATATTAAATTATAGTTAAATCTTATTAGAAAATAATAAGATATTATCATGAGGTATTTCGCCGTATCTTTGTACCGTATATAGAGAATAAAACAAGAATGTTTCAATTAGGTAAAACAATAGTTTCTGAAGCTATTATAGAAAACGATTTTGTATGTAATCTTTCCGCATGTAAAGGTGCTTGTTGTATAGATGGAGATGCTGGTGCTCCAGTAACGGAGGACGAAGCACAGATTCTTAAAGAAATTTATCCCAAAATAAAACCGTTTTTAAGACCGGAAGGAGTGGCTGTAATTGAGGCCCATGGCGCTTTTGTAAAAACACCTTTAGGTGAATTAGAAACACCTTTAATTCATGGGGCAGATTGTGCATATGTTATTTTTGATGAAAAAAATACTGCATTGTGCGCTATAGAAGAAGCCTATAATCAAGGTGAAATTAGCTGGAAAAAACCGCTGTCTTGCCACTTATATCCAATACGTGTTAAAAATTATACAGAATTTTCTGCAGTAAATTACGACAAGTGGGAAATTTGTGATGATGCTTGTAGTTTAGGAAAAGAGCTTCAAGTACCTGTATATAAATTTGTTAAAGAAGCATTGATTAGAAAATTTGGTGCCGATTGGTATACCGAATTAGAAAAGGTAGCCCAAACTATAAAATAAAGACTAAGCGGTCTGTAACCCATGGTCTTCTTGTAGTCTATTTATAGTTTGCTTTTCTAATTAATCCATAATCAAAATTATAATAAGTATAGCTTTATAACTTTTCTAGGGTAAATATAGATTTCAAAATTGTATTTTAAGAGTCCTATGCATTAGTTACTAAAACTATAGGTAGAAAAACAATTTGGAAAAACAAGGCTGTCTAACATTTTAAATTATATTTGGATTAATACCATAAAAATGCTGTATTTTAATTTAAAAACCATCTAAAATATAAAAATTTTTTATTTTATTTTTTCCCTTATTTTATTGCTAGTAGCACAACATGTGTAATTATAACTAACTGATAATCAATATTTTGTTTAAATTGTGTTAAATCCGTTGAAATACAAGGTAAACACTAGGTTGTTAAAAACTTGTTGACAACGTTTATAAAATACCCTTTCATTTTTAAGTACAATTAGTAATCTTTGTTGAAGGTAAAATAAAATAATTTTCCATGCCCTTAAGTCTTCTTAAAAAGCATTGGGACATCAATTTTTTAAATACTTACATCTTTTTTTATTTCTTTTAAAAAGATGAAATTTATATACGTTTTAACAGATTTACAAATGCTTTTCCCTGAATGGTGCTCATTCAGAAAAAAAAACAGCTATTTAATTCATGCTTATGGAGATTACGCAAATTATTAAAAGAGATTATGAAACAAGCCCATTTGTTTTAAATAAAATTTCGAATGCCATAGAAAAAGCAATGCTTTCTGTAGGCAATGGCACAAAAGAAGATGCAAACACCATATCTATAAGCGTTTTAAAAGCATTGTTAGAAAGAAAAGAGAGGGATTTTAGATACGTACCAACTGTAGAACAAGTACAAGATCTTGTAGAGGAAAAATTAATGGGAAGCAAATTCCCTAATGTTGCCAAGGCCTATATTTTATATAGAGATGAGCAAACAAGAAATAGAAAAACAAATATTTTTGAAAAACGTATAAACTTAAAACCCTACGAATACCCTGCCCTTAATGATTATGTAGATGCGATAAGGCATTCGTACTGGATTCATTCAGAGTTTAATTTTACAAGCGATATTCAAGATTTTAAAACACGACTTACAGTAGTAGAGCAAAACGCAATTAAAAATACCATGCTAGCAATTTCTCAAATAGAAGTTGCCGTTAAAAACTTTTGGGGCGAAATTTATAATAAAATGCCTAAACCAGAAATTGGATCTGTAGGTGCAACCTTTGCTGAAAGTGAAGTTAGACATCAAGATGCCTATTCGCATTTATTAGAAATACTAGGCTTAAATAACGAATTTAAACACATTAAGAATAAGCCGGTAATTATGCGTAGAGTGCATTATTTAGAAATGGCTTTAAAAAATTCTAAAAGCGAAGACAATAGAGAATACGCAGAGTGTGTTTTATTATTTTCTCTATTTATAGAACACGTATCGTTGTTTTCACAGTTCTTAATAATTATGGCTTTTAATAAGCATAAAAACATGCTTAAAGGTGTCTCTAATGTGGTAGAGGCAACCTCTAAGGAAGAGCAAATTCATGGCGATTTTGGTATCGATATCATAAAAATTATAAAAGAAGAAAACCCAACGTGGTTTGATGAGGCTCATGCCGCTACGGTACAAGAAATGTGTAGAGAAGCCTTCGAATCTGAAAGTAAAATTATAGACTGGATTTTTGAAGCAGGAGAATTAGAGTTCTTACCAAAGAATGTTATTAATGAATTTATTAAAAATCGCTTTAATAATTCTTTGCAAAGCATTGGTATTGGAAAAGTGTTCGAAATAAATGAAGAACTAGTAGTTAAAACCGAATGGTTTGATGATGAAATTATAGGTACCAAACATGGAGATTTCTTTGTAAAAAGATCTATAAACTATAGTAAAAGAACAAAAAGTATAACTAGCGACGACCTATTTTAAAATGAACAATCAAACAAAACAAAACACAGAAGTAAATTTTAGTAAGGAAGCAGAAGCTTCTAAATATAATAAATTAATTAACGCTAGAAAAAAAACAAGAATGGCAGCAACTAATCAACCAGAAATTAAATGGTTGACGGAAAACAGTCGTAAATTTTTAGAATCAGGTTACCTAACAGAAGGTACCAATCCAGAAGATCGAATTAGAGAAATTGCTAATCGTGCAGAAGAGATTTTAAAAATTGACGGTTTTGCCGATAAATTTTATGGCTATATGGCGGAAGGCTATTACTCTTTAGCATCGCCAGTTTGGTCTAATTTTGGTAAAAAAAGAGGGCTACCAATTAGTTGTTTTGGTTCGCATATTTCTGATGATATGGGAGATATCCTCTTCACACAATCCGAGGTAGGCATGATGTCTAAATTAGGAGGAGGTACTTCTGGTTATTTTGGTAAATTAAGACATAGAGGCGCGCCTGTAAAAAATAATGGTAAATCTTCTGGAGCTGTACACATCATGCAACTGTTTGAAAAAATGGTAGATGTAGTAAGTCAAGGCTCGGTAAGAAGAGGTCGTTTTTCTCCATACCTACCAATAGATCATAAAGATATTAATGAGTTTTTAGAAATTGGTACAGAAGGTAATCCAATTCAAGAGCTAACTCATGGTGTTACTGTAGGTAACGAATGGATGCAACAAATGATTGATGGTGATGCAGATAAAAGAGCCATTTGGGCAAAAGTGTTACAACGTAGAGGAGAAATAGGATATCCTTACATATTTTTTAAGGACAATGCTAACAACGCTGCTCCGGACGTATATAAAGATAATGGACACGAAATTTACGCAAGTAACTTATGTTCTGAAATTATGTTACCTACAAACGAAGAGTGGTCTTTTGTTTGTGTACTGTCTTCAATAAACTTATTACATTACGATAAGTGGAAAAATACAGATGCTGTAGAAACTATGGTATACTTTTTAGATGCGGTATTAGAAGAGTTTGTAACTAAGTTGGAAGTCTATAGAGATTCTTTAGATCGTGACGATAGACAAACATTTATGTTTATGGAAAAAGCCTATAATTTTGCTAAAGAAAATAGAGCTTTAGGAATGGGTGCATTAGGCTGGCACTCTTTATTACAATCTAAAATGCTAAGTTTCGATAGTCAAGAAGCTTTTAATTTAAATAGCGAAATATTTAAAATCATTGAAGAAAAGTCTCAAAAAGCATCAAGAGAATTAGCAACATTATTTGGTGAGCCAAAAGTATTAAAGGGTTATGGAAGACGGAATACAACATTAAATGCTGTAGCGCCAACAACATCTTCGGCTTTTATTTTAGGACAAGTATCTCAAGGGATAGAGCCAATTTGGTCTAACAGTTATGTAAAAGATATTGCCAAACTAAAAGTAACTATTAAAAACCCATTTTTATTAGAACTTTTAGAAGAAAAAGGGATGAATACGGTTGAGGTTTGGAAAAGTATTCGTGATTACGATGGCTCTGTACAACATTTAGAAGGATTGACTGATCATGAAAAAGAGGTGTTTAAAACCTATTCAGAAATTGATCAAATGACAATTATCTATCAAGCAGCAAACAGACAAAATCATATTGATCAGGCACAATCTTTAAACATTATGGTGCATCCCGATATGCCAGTAAAAGATATTAATAAACTATATGTTACCGCTTGGCAGTTAGGAGTTAAATCGTTGTACTACCAACACAGTATGAATGCTGCGCAAAAATTTAAGCAAAAGAAAGAATGTACTAGTTGCGAAGGTTAATAAATTCAATTGTTAAAAAATATGCACTTGTTTAGAAGACACTTTTTACCTAATTAAAGAATATTTTAAACTTAAAAAAGCATCCTGAAAAGGATGCTTTTTTAATACCTATAGATTAATCATTTTCATGCTTTTAAACTTTTAGAAATGAATAAAAACCTAAAAGAAGTAGCTTTAGTATTTTTTAAATTAGGATGTTTTGCTTTTGGAGGTCCAGCGGCGCATATTGCTATGATGGAAGATGAGGTAGTAAACAAACGCAAATGGATGTCCCTTGATTACTTTTTAGATCTTATAGGGACTACCAATTTTATCCCTGGCCCAAACTCTACAGAAATGACTATGCATTGTGGTTATGAACGTGCAGGTAAATTTGGACTTTTTGTAGCCGGAATAGCCTTTATTATTCCAGCCACTATTATTACTGCAATACTAGCTTATTTGTATGCAACATATGGAGCGTTGCCAGAAGTAGCGCCATTTATTTTTGGAATCAAGCCAGCAGTATTAGCCATTATAGCCTCAGCAGTCTTAAAATTAGGACGAAAAGCGATTAAAACTAGAGCACTTACTATTTTAGGACTATTAGTTTTAGTCGCCAGTTTATTAGGTGTAAATGAAGTTTTAGCACTATTATCTGCTGGAGTTTTAGGTACGCTATACCTTTACATACAGGACAGCATTAAAGGGAATTTAAATGGTTTAATTCCATTGCTTTTAACATCAGGTTTAGGGTTTACCGCATCCAAAATTACTGCTTTAAATGTGTTTTGGGTGTTTTTAAAAGTAGGTGCTATTTTGTATGGTAGTGGTTACGTATTATTTGCTTATTTAGATGCAGAATTAGTGACTAGAGGTTGGTTAACACGAGCAGTGTTAATAGATGCAATTGCAGTAGGGCAGTTTACACCAGGACCAGTGTTATCAACGTCAACATTTATTGGGTATCAATTGTCTGGGTTTGCAGGTGCTTTAGCAGCAACAATTGGCATATTCTTACCGTCATTTTTATTTGTATTACTATTAAATCCATATATTACTAAAATGCGTCAATCTAAAATATTGCGTTATTTTTTAGACGCCGTTAATGTAGCTGCAGTTGCAGTAATGTTAGCTGTCTTGCTAGTAATGGCAAAAGTAACTCTTGTAGATTGGAAAGCCATAGTTATAGTAATAGGTTCAGCTTTGCTCGTTTTTAGAACTAAACTTAGTGTTATTTGGGTAATTATATTAGGTTCAATATTGGGTTACGTTTTTATTGAATATTTGTAATAAAAGAAAAAGCCATTTCACAAATGATAGTATTTAAATATAAGATATTTACTCTTCAGAATCCATAATGGTTGCAGGTACAACATCTCTATCAAAAGAATTATAATACTCTTCTAATAAATTCATAGTAGCAGTAAATAAATCTTTAGTTTCTAATAATAAACTAAAGTACAACGTTGTGTTTTTAGGACTAGATTCTTCAGTTCTTGTGCGCGATACTTGCTTCTCAATTTTTGAGGTTATTAAATCAAATACATCTTTTTTACGACCTATAATATTTCCAATCTGTTCAAATGAACGCGAATCGAATGCTTCTTTAGTTTCTACAAATAAGGTGTTTAGAACTTCATTAATTTCCTTAAGCTCTTTAATTTGATTAAATTTAAGAATTTTATGGTTGTTATTTATGTGCTTATGGCTTACTTTAGATATGTACTCCAAAGACTGCGTCATGTCCTGTAGATAACCAAGAATATTAATGTAAAAGCTACTGGCTCTTAAACTTGTTTCATCAAGATTCTTTATAAAATAGAAAATATTGTCCCTAAGATTATCAACTTCCGAAGTCAATTTATCAACCTGTTTTTTATTTTTTTTAAGTAACTTTAAATCTTGCTTTGCTAACCCTTTAACAACATTTGAATAAATAGTGTTGCCGCGTTTAACCACATTAGAAATATTTTCTGCACTCTCAAGTATTACACCTTGTACAGAACTACTGCCTGTTTCTTTCAAACTATCTTCCTCAATATTTTTATTAGATTTCTTTTTATGAGATAAGTAGCTACGGACCAATAATAATACTGTAATTAATAGCAAAATTGGTGTCATAACCTGCGGATTCATTTTAACAAGAAATACAACAACCCCAGCAGCAATAAAAGCACCTAATGCAGTGCCAAACCAACCGCCAATTACGTTTAGTACACCTGCAACTCTATACACAGCACTTTCTCTGCCCCAAGCGCGATCTGCAAACGATGTTCCCATGGCAACCATAAAAGTAACGTAGGTTGTAGATAATGGCAACTTCATAGAGGTTGCAATAGCGATTAATACGCCAGCTACCATAAGGTTTACAGAGGCTCTAATCATATCAAAAGCAGGAGCATCAATACTTTGATCTTTAGTTAATATTAGCGCATCTGGCTTTTCAAAGCTTTTACTAATTTTCTGTTGAATCCGTTTTGGAACGATAGCACTAAAATATCTAGATAATGCGGAAGAACCTTTTACTATACTTCTTGAAAACATATTTGGTTCAAATTTTTCATGTGTTGCGCCTTGCCGAGACAAACTTAATTCTGTTTCTGCAACTGTTCGTGCTTTTTTAGAAAACCATAAGGTTAATACCATTATAGATCCAGCAATAAAAAGTAATAAGGGTTCAGCAGGTACTTTTTTATCTAGAACTTCCATTGAAAACATGGAGGCTTCTACACCAGATGCGGACCAGGCCTCGTAAGAGTGAAACGCTGCCATTGGTACGCCTATAAAATTTACTAAATCATTACCTGAAAACGCTAAGGCTAAACTAAAAGTACCTACAGCAATAACTACAAGTAATATTGATTTTTTAGTAATGGCTTGAAAAGTAAAAGATACAGCTAGCCACAATACAAAACTTCCTAAAATTATAAAAATTTCATTGCCATCAACCATGCCTTTCAAATCTTTATAGTAAGGGGTCCCTTTCAAACCTTTTAAAAAAATAAAGTAAGTAATAGCAGTTAAACAAACAGCTCCAAATAGGGCACCAAAGTTTTTTATTTTAGTTTCGTATTGAAATGTAAAAATCATGCGTGATAACCATTGGACTAACGCTCCAACAGAAAAAGCTATAAAAACAGACATAACTATACCACTTATAATTTCTACTGCTTTTTTTGTATTAATGTAACTACCCAAATCTAATAAGGTTTGAGTCTCTGAAGCTGTAATTTTAATTAAGGACATTACCACTGCAGCTCCCAATAAGTTAAACACAATAGAAACGGTTGTAGATGTTGGTAAACCAATGGTATTAAAGAAATCTAGTAATAAAATATCCGTTATCATTACAGCTATAAATATGTACATGATATCTTGAAAATTAAACATGCCGGGAACAAAAATTCCCTTACGCGCTACTTCCATCATTCCACTTGAAAAAACGGCACCAATAAATATTCCTAAACTAGCTACAATCATTATCGTTCGCATGGATAATACTTTAGAACCAATAGCAGAATTCAAGAAATTAATAGCATCATTACTAACCCCAACCACAATATCAGCAATGGCTAATACTGTAATGGATATTAACATAAATATGTAAATATTATCCATAAATTTTGCTTAGTTTAAGTTTGCAAATATCAATAGTGATACTGAGTGTAATGTTATCTAAACGTTATTTTTTGTTGTTTTTAAAAATGAAAATCGAAACCTATTCTAAAGGTGATGTTGTCATTATTTTCATTAACAGTAGTGTAGCTTAAATCGCTTTGTACTTTTAACTTATGACCTACAATAAACTTTGAAGCACCTAGAGTATATTGCTTTTCAGGTAACGCTCTGGTTATGGTTTGATAATTTACAGTGGTAAAGCGAGCAGCAATTTCATAATTGCTTTTAAATAAGTATCCAGCTTGCAAGTTTAAGGCATTGCCAGTTAATACAATATCTCCTGTCGGGGTTGTGCCATCTCTTTCTGTTGCTATTACCTTATCTGACGTTCGTTTTGCATATTCTCCCATAAAGGATAAACCCTGGAATTTTAACATGGTATCTACAAAGATGGTGGTTTGGTCCGTTTCGAATAAAGATCCATCAGTTCTAATCATATAATTGCCAGCAAATCCACGTTCTCTAACAGCTTTTTCATTAAAATTATAGGTAAACCCTACCATTAATTTAGGCTTTTTCTCACGTTCTAAATCAGTTTGTTTGTAGTCTCCTTTAGATTTAAATTTACCAAAAGGTAAGAAATCTATACGCGCTGTATATTGTAAACCACCTTCATTACCTTCAGAAACATTGCGCCCTTCACCTTGAGAAATAGATAGCTTTTGGCGCATGATACAACGACCACCTAAATTAGATTTATGTCGTAATTGCAGACCTAAATCACGATCTATATTAAATCTACTATTTAGTAAAGAGCGATCTATTAATTGCAGGTTTCCTGAAGAAACTACCCGCTCAACATTGCCTGGTAGTTTTGCTTGTCCTGCCCAAAGCACCCAGTTTTTATAGAAATTCCACATCATAACAGCGTCCAATATGTAGCGTGGAGTATTCCTGTTAAAAGCATTTGCGCCAGAGATATCTCTATTAGATAAGCCTAATTCTATATTATATCTTAGTTTAGGACTATAGGCAAAACCATTAAACTTTAACCGGGCGCGACGCACGTTAAAATTATGTTCTGGACTGCCATATTTTACGTCTTCATATTCCCATGTAGATACCGATCTTACTTGAATACGAGGTGCAAATTTTATGCTAAATGAGCCATCCTTAGCTGTAAAATTTATCAAGCCTTTACCAAAAGAAGTGTCCCTTATTTCTTGAGCATTTGTGGATGCATAAACACATAAAAATACTGTAATGATAGTAATCTTAAATTTCATTTAATAACAATTGCTTTGCATTGCTGAAAATAACCATTTTAACTATGAGTTGAGTGTTTCTAAATAATTTAATTTAAAAAGGTTTCTAATAAAAAAACTTGTTAAGGCCTAAAGCAGAATAACTTAAATTCATGATACTGTCGTTCACAAAAACCAATAGCGTATTTAAATTAGCATATAGCTTTGTCTTAAAGTTGCTTTAAAAAAACTATTTGTTTTAAAGTAAAAGTTGCGCTAATGTTAAGTAATTGTTAAGCCTTTTATATTAAAAAAATTAAGTTAAAATACTGATAATTAAATAATTAAAAATCCAATGTTAATTTAATGTTATGTAATAGTTGTTTAAATGTAAAATTTAATATATATTTGTTAAGTAATTATTAATTAAAATTGATTTAATATGAAGTATATAATAGTAATAGCAATAATGTTAAGTGCGAGTTTAACTTTTGCACAAGACGTAAAACCAAAATTTGAAAAGCAAGGCAACATTACTGAAGCAACTTTTTACCATGATAATGGAGTAATAGCTCAAAAAGGTAATTTTAATAAAGAAAACAAGTTACATGGTATATGGACAAGTTTTGATAAGGAAGGAAATAAATTAGCTATAGGAAATTACAACTCTGGTATTAAGGTTGGAAAATGGTTTTTTTGGGATGAACAATCTTTAAAAGAGGTCGATTACAATAACAATAATATTGAAAAGGTAAACGAATGGAAAAATAAATCTTCTCTAGCTTTAAGAGATTAGAAAAATATTTATATGTAAAAAACAGCCTCAAGAATTTTTCTTGAGGCTGTTTTTTTGTACTAATAAATGTTTATTAAAACTTGTAAGTGTAACCTAAAGAGATTTCTCTTCCAGGATTTCTAGAGGAAAATATCTGATCTTGTGCGGCAAATGCTTCATAAAAACTCTCTCTTTCATCTCCTAAAATATTGTTTACTTTAAAATCTATTGACGAGTTTCTATTTTCTCCAAACGTTTTATTCAAAGTAAAACTAAAACTGTGAAAAGGCTGTGTATATACATCTGGCACAAAACCGTTACCCACAACTTCTAATGTTTTTCCTTGCACGTTGTAAAAAAGCCCTGCTCTAAAACCTTCCTGGTTATCATAGTCTAGTCCAGCATTTATAAGAAAAGGTGATTGCCCTTGTAATACACGCTTTCTATCTACAGTTTCACCAACTCTAGCATTATCTGTTCTTAGATTAAATTCTTGTTCTAACATTTCTACTTTAGAATCTATAATAGAAACATTAGAGTTTAATTTAAAATTAGGTAAACCTATCACGTCTAAATTTTGTCTAAATTCTATTTCTACACCAATAACGCTTGCATCTCCAGAATTTGCTACGGTTATTTGTCTAAATGCTTGGGGAAAGAACGTTAACTCTATAGGATCTACAAAACTTTTGTAAAAACCACTTACTGCAATCATTTGTCCTTTTTCCCTAAATATTTCATAACGTAAATCGAAGTTATTAATATAAGATTGTCTAATAGGATTAAAAGTACCATTGTCTAAACCACCTATAAAAAACCTATTAGTAATTGGATCGAAAATAGCAGCTGTTGAAGCTTCTTTAAAAGAAGGTCTAGCAGTTGTTCTAGAATAAGAAGTTCTAAGGTTAGAGTCTTCTGTTAAAGCGTAAATTAAGTTTGAAGAAGGAAAGAAATCAAAATTATCAAACGTTTTTTGTCCAACAACATTTTCTCCGCTAACAACTCCTGTATAGTACGACAAAAATTGTTCTGTTCTTATACCTAAAATAACTTTAAGTTTCTCGCTAGCATTAAACTCATTAGATATAAACATAGAGCCTACATTAGACTCACCTTCATAAGAATTTTCTGGTTGAAAAATGTTGTTAGAATCTAAATAAGTACCTTCACCAGTTTCCGGAGTCCAAATGCTACTTTCTGCTAAAATGGTATTTACATCTCCATCTATAACAATTGGCGAAGTGGATTCAAAAAGATATAAATCTGAATTAAAATCTCTATATTTAAAGGTATAACCTCCTCCTAATTTTACTTTTGCAGGCCTATTAAATAACTCGTATTTTTTAGCTAACTTGACGTTTGCCACCCAGCTTTCTTCGGAAAGATTTCTCCATATGCGTGTTGGATTTCCAACCGAACTTGGATCTATTTGAAATTGCGTTTCAGATCCAGCTTCCACAATTCTTAATGCAGTTGTTCTATGATCTTTATCTTGAACGGACGAAACTGATGGAGAAAATACCCAATCAAACTCCAAATCTCCTGCAGTGTTTAACGTATGGTCACCTACTAAAGATAAATTTGTTATTGCTCTTTGAGTGTATAAAAGTTCGTCTCCAGAAGCATCTAAAAGACCACCGCCAGCACCACCTTCACTAAACAAAATATTGTATTTACCAGCTGTAGATTCACCATTTTGAATATGAAGTCCTGTTAGTTTATATTTAGAACGTTCAGTTTTATAAGTCAACCCTAAAAGGCCATTAATTAAAACCTCGTTATGTCCAGAGTTTCCAGTTACTCTTCTGTCTGTAACTAATTCGTTATTTAAATTTAAATTGGTATTATCTCTCGTATAATTACCATCTTCTCTATCTCCGTAAAATCTAGTTGCATTTTTGTAGTTAAATGAAGCTTGGTATCCAATTTTATCATTTTCTCCAACATCGTATTGATTACCCAAAGTAAACCCTAAATTATAATTAGCAATACTTCGTTCAACATCTGCACCTAGTTGAGAATCAAAGCGTTTAGTTAATGATGTTAATAATTTTTTATTTTTAAAAGTTCCTGGAATTGGTTGGTATCTGTTAATTTTTCTATTTCTTTTTCCATTATCGAAGCCTAAAAAATCAGTATTACTACCTTCATAGTTTAAATAATTATTTTTAAAATGCATATCTGGATTATAACCACTGCCAAGAGAAAGAGAATATTGAGCTTTTGTTGGAAAATCTTTTGTTACTACATTAACTATACCTCCAGTAAAATCTGCCGGATATTCTGCCGAAGCAGATTTTAGTACAATAACATTATCTATAATATTTGTTGGAAATATATCCATTGGGATAGTGTTTCTATCTGGATCTAAACCAGGAATATCAACACCATTTAATATAGATTTTGTGTAGCGATCACCTAGCCCACGAACATATACGTATTTTCCGCCTTGAACAGACACTCCAGGAACACTTTTTACAGCTGCTGCAATATCTCCTGCACCTGTTTTTTTTATGCTTTGAGCAGAGAGCCCATCTAACATTACTACAGACTTTTTTTGAAGTCCTAATAATGCTGCTTCAGTATTACGTTTAGAACTTGTTGTTAATACAACTTCTTCTAAAGCATTTTCAGATGGATTTAATGTAACTTCTAAATTTGTTACGCCGTTTTTAGTAATAATAACATCGCTTATTTCTTGAGTTTGATAGCCAACAAAAGAAAAGACTAGAGTATAGGTTCCAATTTCAAGATCTAAATTGTAAACACCATCAAAATCTGAAGTTGTTCCTTTGGAAGTTCCTTTTACTAATATATTAGCAAATGGTAAAACATCATTAAATTCACCATCAAATACTTTACCAGCTAATTTACCTGTTTGAGAAAATGAGATAGCAGTTGTAAATAATAAGAGTAAACAAAATATGGTTGTTATTTTTTTCATTTTAAACTTTATGGTTAAAAAAAATACTGCCCATACCCACATTTTCAGGTTATGAGCAGCTTTTTTTTTGTTTAAAGATTTTATTTTTAGAATCCTAATCCACCTGCTATATTAGCATAAGTCCAGCTTAGGTTAGAAGTAGTTGCACCTGTGGTTTGAGATCCGGCACTAACTGCTGTAGCCTGAGATCCAAATCCTGTAACAGTAACAGTTGATGCTTTATTAACAAAAATGTCTTCAACAGCAGTAATGCCAGTTGGTAAAACTATTTGCCAGTTGCTAAAGTTTACTAAATTATTGTTATAATTTGTTGCTACACCATCGTTATCTAGTTCAACATCTGCAGAAGCTCCAAAGCCAAAAGCATAAACATTGCTAGTTGTAGCCTGAGCATTACTTCTATAATCTGCATATTCAGATTCGATGTCACCGTTACCAATTAATGTTAAGTTTTGTAACGTGCAAGCACCATTTAAAGTCCCTTCTGGTCCATCAATTTCTAAAGCGTGATCCGAAATAGCGTTTAATACCACAACAGCATTATCAATAGTTCCAGAGTAAGCTTGATCAATATCAAGCGCATCATCTCCTTGTCCCCAAACTAATACGTTAGAGACATTAACAGTACCTCCAAAAAATTCAACACCATCATCTTTGTTGCCTATCACCTCTATATTATCTATCGTAGTTCCAGAACCTACAGCTCCAAGCGTTAAACCGTTGATTTCATTACCTTCACCTAATAGAGAACCTCCATGACGAATGGAAACATATTTTAAAACACCAGAATTATCATCATCAACAGCAGGATCGCCACCAGGGCCATATAATCCAAAAGTATCGCTAGCAGGAATACCTTCAATCTGTAATTCTGTAACATCTCCTGGAAATGAACTAGAAGCTTTACCTAATATTATAATACCTCCCCAAAGACCTACATTAGTTACATCTAAATTAGTACCAGCAGTTTCTCCTATGTTAATATTATCTGCTTCGGCAGTAAATATAATAGGTTGCGTAGGTGTTCCTTCAGCCATAATCTTACCGCCTCTAGCTACAATTAATGCAGAAGATAAAGACTGCTGCCCGGCACGACCTTTAATTATAGTTCCTGGCTCAATAGTTAAAGTAACACCTTCTTGTACAACTACTTTTCTATCTATAATGTAACAGTTATCTGCTGTCCAAGTTTCATTTATTGCAATTCCTCCAGACTTAACTATACAAGCGCTACTACCGTTGCCGTTTGAGTTATTATTGTTAATTACAGTTTGCTCTATAACTATTGGTGTATCATCATCTTGAATACAACCTGTTAAGGCTAAAGTCGTTATTGTTAAAGCAAATAATACTGAATTTTTCATCATTTTAAATTTATGTTAGATTTCTCTGCAAATAAACTACCAAATAATAAGTTTCAGGTTACCTACGTGTTAAACCTATTTCACTAAAAGGTTAGATTAAAGTTATCTAAATGTTACTTGTTTTATAAATTAGATACATTAAATTAACATTGGATTTGCATATCTTGCAGTTACTTAATATGATACTATGAATTGGGAACAATTACTTTCTTTAAAACGCTATGGTGATACTAATAAGAGATTAAGAAAAGAGCAGGACGAAACACGTTTAGGCTTCGAGGTGGATTACGATAGGATTATTTTTTCTTCAGAATTTAGAAGCCTTCAAGACAAAACGCAAGTTATTCCGCTATCTCAAACCGATTTTGTACACACGAGATTAACCCATAGTTTAGAGGTAAGTGTTGTTGGGCGGTCTCTTGGTCGACGCGTTGGTCAAAAAATTTTAAAAAAACATCCGCATTTACAAAGCACTCACGGCTATCAAGCACATGATTTTGGTGCCATAGTTGCAGCTGCTGCATTGGCTCACGACATTGGAAATCCACCTTTTGGACACTCTGGAGAGAAAGCCATTGGGGAATTTTTTAAATCAGGTCCAGGCAAAAAATACCAATTAAATTTAAGCGAGAAAGAATATCAAGATTTATGCGATTTTGAAGGTAATGCTAATGGGTTTAGAATTATTACCCAAAGTAGAGTTGGCAGAGAAGGCGGTTTGCGTTTAAGCTATGCCACGTTAGGAGCATTTTCTAAATACCCAAAAGAATCATTACCTAAAAAACCGACTAAGCACATTGCAGATAAAAAGTTCGGGTTTTTTCAGAGTGAAAAAGAAGCATTTATTGATGTTGCTGAGGAATTAGGACTACATAAACGAAGCAATAAAGATGCTTGTTATGCACGACATCCTTTAACCTTTTTGGTAGAAGCTGCCGACGATATTTGTTACACTATTATTGATTTTGAAGATGGTATAAATTTAGGCTTGATACCTGAAGCCTATGCGTTGGAATATTTAATAAACTTAGTTAGAGATAATATTAAAACAGAAAAATACCATACACTTTCAAATAAAGAAGATCGGGTTAGTTATTTAAGAGCTTTAGCTATTGGAGCATTAATTGATGAAGCAATTGATATGTTTATGAAAAATGAAGATGCCATTTTAGCTGGCACTTTTAGTGAAGCATTATTAGATAAAAGTAAATATGAAGCGCAGATAAATGATATTATTAAATTAAGTGTAGAGAAAATTTACCAATCTAAAGAGGTTTTAGAAAAGGAAATTGCTGGTTATGGCTTGTTAAATACATTACTAGACACGCTAACGCAGTCTGTAAATAATTGTTATAACAATACAGCTTCAAATTACGATTATCTCATTGTAAAGGCCATTCCTAAAACTATCGATGTTTTACAACCTTCCCTTTATAAGCGGCTGCTAAGTGTATGTTATTATATATCACTGTTAAGTGATAGTCAAGCCATTAATCAATACAAAAACATTAAAGGTTTCAGTATTTAAAAAATTTCATCAACTTTTATTTAACATAATTTTTTATAAAAATTAATTAAAAAACAGTAGTTTCAAGTATAAAAAAAATTAAATGAAAAAGAGTCTTATTATTTTAACCATAGGTGTTATATCACTTGGGGTTATTGCTTCGTTGTTTTCTATTGAAAAAAAAGAGTTGTTATCGCAATCTTCAGTAAAACAAACGCACAGAGAGCATTTAGAAAATAGTCCTTTTAGAGAAGTACTTAAGTTAACTAAGCCTGAGAGAAAAGCGGCTGGTTTAACACCCAACAAATTTTATGAGCAAGAATGGGAGTTAACTATGCATCCTATTTTAGGGCATCCAACATCTGAGAATTTAAAACAGATTAGAGCAGATCAACTACTTAAAAGACAATCTTCCGTAGCTTCTTCAAGAGTTCCTGGAGATGCTACAGACAATAGTTGGGTAGAAAGAGGACCAAATAATGTTGGTGGTAGAACAAGAGCCATCATGTTTGATCCTAACGATGCTACAAACGAAACTATGTTTGCTGGTGGCGTTAGCGGAGGTTTATGGAAAAACAGCAATATATCTAACCCAAACTCAAGTTGGATTAGGGCAGATATTCCAGAAAATTTAGCGGTAAGCTGTATTACATTTGATCCTAACAATAATAGTATTTTTTATGTAGGAACAGGAGAGTCTTATGTAGGTGGTGATGTCAATGGTGATGGTGTTTGGAAATCTGAAGATGCCGGAATAACATGGGCAAAAGTATTTGGCGGTATTACTGGTCCTACTACTTTTGAATCGGCCTCAAGTATAACAATTAATGCACCTAGTAATCTAGTTGGGGATTATATAGCTCTACCTACTACAAGATTTGGTTCTGAAATTACAGCGGTAATTACAGCAGATTTAATTTTAGCCAATGGAACAGTGCCGTTTACTGGTAATTCAGGGACAGTTTCTAATGATCCTTCGGAAGGTTGTGGCCCTTCAACAGTAGATATGACAGGTAAAATTGCTGTAATTCGTAGAGGAGTTTGTCAATTTACAGAAAAAGTAAAAGCAGCGCAAGATGCTGGAGCTATTGGAGCAATTGTAATGAATAATATAGATGGTGCTCTAATTAATATGTCTGGAAATGATACTTCTATTACAATTCCCGCAGTTATGATATCTAAAGCAGATGGCGATAGTATTGAATCAGCAGTTTCTAACGGAACTGTAAGTGCATCCTTAAATCCTTCTACTGGTAATTTTACAGGTAATCTAGTACCTGGAATTCAGTTTATAAACGATATAAAAGTTAGGAATAACGCTGGCGTATCTGAAGTATATGTAGCAGCGGGAGATAGTTTTTATGGAGCGGCTAATGCAACAACATATTTAACAGGACCAGAGTTTGGACTATATAAATCTAACGATGCTGGTGCCAATTGGACAGAAATAGCAATGCCATTAACCGCAAATGGTAATAAACATTGTCCAAATGATATTGAAATTGGCGCAGATAACAATGTTTGGGTAGCAACTACTCAAAGTGTAGTGTTTGGAGATGGTGGTGGTAAAATATTAAGATCTGCAGATGGTACAACTTTTACGACTGTAAAAACCATTCCAAATGCCAGACGAACCCAAATAGCAGTTTCGTCTTCAAATCCAGAAACCTTATTTATTTTAGCTCAAGGAAATACTGCAAATCCAGTAATTATGGAGAAAACAAGTGATGGATTTGCGACTACTTCAGCAATGGGATTGCCAAACGATGCAGACACCGGAATTTCAGATAACGATTTTACAAGAGGTCAAGCATTTTATGACTTAATGCTAGAAGTAGATCCTAATAATGATCAAATAATTTATGCTGGAGGTATTGATTTATTTAAATCCACCAATGCTGGAACAGCTTGGACTCAATTTAGCCATTGGTATGGAGGTTTTGGATTTCAAGAAGTGCATGCAGATCAGCATGCTATGACATTTGCAAATGGATCCTCTAGTGTGGTTGCATTTGGTAATGATGGAGGCGTGTATTACTCAAATACTGCTGGAGCAACTACAAATTCTAGAGAAAACGACTTAAACACCTCACAGTTCTACACTGTAGGCGTTGGACCAACTTCTGCTTTTACGGGCGATTATTTTGCTGGAGGATTGCAGGATAATGGCACACAACTTTTTCAGAATGCTAATGCTAATCAAACCGCTGCTTCTCAGGAAGTTTCTGGAGGTGATGGAGCTTATACTTTCTTTGATCAAGATGGAACGGATAGATATATGGTAGGGAATTATGTGTATAATTCGGGAATTTTTTTATTAAATCTCAATAACAATAATTTTGTAACTATTAATAACGAAAGCACTTTTAATGGTTCCTTTATTAACCCACAAGCATTGGACTCTAATCTCGATATATTGTATTCTAATTATTCATCTGGTGCAAATTCTATTATTAGACGCTACTCCGGAATAAAATCTCAAAGTACGCTAGAAGCTATAAACTTAACGAATGCTGAAATGGACAGTAGACCCACTGCGCTAACGGTATCTCCTTTTAATACGAGTTCCTCAACAGTGCTAGTTGGTACGGTTAGTGGAGATGTGTTTAAAATTGAAAATGCGGATTCAGACTCGCCTAATTGGACAGAATTAGATGTCCCTAACGTGATAATAGGAAGTGTTTCTGATATTGAATTTGGATTATCGGAAAACGACATTTTTGTAACTGTTCATAACTATGGCGTTCAAAGTATTTGGTACACCGATAATGGTGGTACTAATTGGTATGAAAAAGAAGGTGATTTGCCAGATATGCCTGTAAAAGCGATTTTACAAAACCCTTTAAGCCCTAACGAAGTTATTATAGGAACCGAATTAGGAGTTTGGTTTACTAATAATTTTTCTTCAACTAGCCCTAATTGGAATCAAGCTTTTAATGGCATGTCTAACGTTAAAGTATTAGATCTTGATATGAGAGATGATAATATGGTATTTGCTGCTACCTATGGCAGAGGTGTTTTTTCTGGAGAGTTTAAATTAGACCCTAATGGGGACGCAGATGGAGATGGTATTTTAAATGGTGTTGACAACTGTTTAGAGACAGCAAATGCAAATCAGGCAGATGCTGATGGCAATGGTATAGGTGATGCCTGCCAAGATACTGATAACGATGGCGTTTTAGATACTATCGATAACTGTCCAACTCTATCTAATCCAAATCAGTCAGATGCCGATGGAAATGGTGTTGGTGATGCTTGTGAAGATTCAGACGGCGATGGCATATTTAATGGTGTTGATAATTGTATAAATAGTGCTAATGCCGGTCAAGAGGATACCAACGGTAATGGTATAGGTGATACTTGTGATACAAGCTATTTAAATGCAGATAATATTTCTTTAGAAGTTATTTCAGAAACATGTACAGGAGAAGATAACGGTAAAATAATTGTAAAGGTAAACGAAACGTATGTAAGTTATACCGCCACGGTGGTTGGTAACGGTTTAAATCTTTCAGAACAAGTCATTTCAAGTGTTTATTCTTTTAATGATATAGCAGTTGGAGCTTACACTGTGTGTATAAATGTTAATGGCACATCCTACGAACAATGCTTCGAAATTAATATTGAAGCTGCTGAAGTTATAGCATTAAATATTGCAAATAATAACGATGGTAACAATACAACTACTGTAAATGTTAATAGCGGTACAGCACCTTACACAGTAATATTTAACGATAAGGTTTTAAAAATTACAAACAACCCAACATTTAATGTGGAACTCGTAGGTTCCGGAGCCTTAGAAATTAAAACTTCTAAAGCATGTGAAGGGACTTTTAAAACCACTATTAAAAGTGCACTTAATATTGTAGCTAGTCCAAATCCAGTCATCAATACCCTAAAGTTATCACTACCTAATTCTGTTACACAATCTAACATAAATGTTGAGGTTTATAACGTAAATGGGAAGTTAGTAATTAATACAAATTATAACATAAAGAATGTTAATTCATTAGAGCTTTCTTTAGCTCATTTAAATTCTGGGTTGTATTTTATTAAATTGAATTTAGAAACACCAGAAGTGATTAAAATTATTAAAAAATAAAACAAATGATAAAGAAAATAAATGTTTTTCCGGTAATACTATTTGTGATGGCCTTATTGGCATCTTGTAGTAGTGGCGACGATGGAGGAGGAGATACAGCATCTGCTGCTTCACCAAATACAGCACCAACAGCAGTAGGGCTATTAACCTTCCCAAGTTCAGATTTATTATGTACTGACAATACTATTAACTTTCAATGGGCCGCAGCATCGGATACAGATGGAGATACTATTAACTATAGATTAACAATTGCCTTAGATAGAAGCCAAACAAATATTGTAGAGCAACTTACTACGACTGCAACCAGTAGAACGGTAACACTACAAAGTGGAACAGCTTATTATTGGAATGTAGTTGCTTTTGATAGTGAAGATGAAGCAGCAGCCTCTCCAACGTTTGCATTTTATACAGAAGGTGTTGGTGTATCAAACCATTCACCATTTACTGCAACGTTAAATGCTCCAATTAATAATAGCGTTTTAAATGCTGGAACAGTAACTCTAGATTGGACAGGAAGCGATGTTGATACCGATGATACTTTAACCTACGATGTGTATTTTGGTAATGCCAATCCACCTGCCGTTCTACAAACAAATGTTTCAATTTCAACCTTTGATGTTACTACAGCAGCAGGAACAACGTATTTTTGGAGAATTGATACTAAAGATAATAATGGCGTAAAAAGTATAGGTCAAGTATGGTCGTTTAGTACTAACTAATACAATTAGAACTAATAAATAATAAATGATAGACTAATTAATAGTCTGTCATTTTTTTTAGAAATAAACTTAAGCTTTTAGGGTCGAGCTTAACAGATTTTTGAAGTTCTAAAACGGATCCATGCTCAATAAATTGATCTGGAATGCCTTTTAAAATTAAATTATTTTTGTAGTTGTGTTTTGCAGAAAACTCAGCTATAGCACTTCCAAAACCACCTATAATTGAAGCATCTTCAATTGTAATAATCGTCTGGTGAGTTTTAAATATGTTATGAAGCATACGCTCATCCAATGGTTTAACAAAACGCATATCGTAAAGCGAATAAGATGTAATGTCTTCCATTAAGTCTAAAGCTTCCGTTATATTTTTTACAATACTGCCTATAGATAGAATTGCTGTTTTACTTCCTTTTATTAAACACAAACTTTTACCGATTTCAATTTTAGAAAATGGTTGTTTCCAATCTATAATTACACCTCTACCTCTTGGATATCTAATAGCAATCGGGTGCTCTAAACCCAATTGGGCTGTATACATTATATTGCGTAAATCTATTTCATTACTGGGTGCAAAAATGATAAGGTTTGGAATGCTTCGTAAAAAAGCTAAATCAAAAACACCATGATGCGTTGCGCCATCTTCTCCAACCAAACCAGCGCGGTCTAAACAAAAAATTACGGGTAAATTTTGTAAAGCAACATCATGTATAACTTGATCGTAGGCGCGTTGTAAAAATGTAGAGTATATATTACAAAACGGAATCATGCCTTGAGTTGCTAATCCTGCGGCAAAAGTAACGGCATGTTGCTCTGCAATACCCACATCAAAAGCACGTTCAGGAATTTCTTCCATCATATATTTTAAAGAACTTCCAGTGGGCATTGCCGGTGTAATACCTATAATTTTATCATTTTGCTTGGCTAATTCAACAATGGTATAGCCAAAAACATCTTGATACTTAACTGGTTGATGGGTGTAAGCTTTGGTAATTAATTCTCCAGTATCTTTATTAAATTTTCCAGGAGCATGATAAGTTACCTGGTTTTCTTCAGCCTGACGTAAACCTTTACCTTTAGTAGTCATGACGTGCAAAAATTTTGGACCTTTAATCTGTTTTAATCGTTTTAATTCTTTAATTAAAAGCGGTAAATCATGCCCATCAATAGGACCAAAATAATTAAAATTTAAGGCTTCAAAAATGTTGTCTTGTTTTTGAGTACCTTTTTTTACACTAGTTAAATATTGTTTTAATGCACCAACGCTTGGATCAATACCAATGGCATTATCATTTAATATAACTAAAATATTACAATTAGTAACACCTGCATGGTTTAAACCTTCAAAAGCCATACCGCTAGCAATAGAAGCATCACCAATTACTGCAACATGTTGCGTTTTATGATCTCCTTTTAATTTTGAAGCCATAGCCATTCCTAATGCAGCAGAAATAGAAGTAGAGGAATGTCCAACTCCAAAAGCGTCAAACAGACTTTCTTTCCTATTTGGAAAACCGCTTAAACCACCAAACTGTCTGTTGGTTTCAAAATTTTGCCGCCTACCTGTTAAAATTTTATGTCCATAGGCTTGGTGTCCTACATCCCAAACCAATAGATCCTTTGGTGTATTAAAGACATAGTGTATAGCAATGGTTAACTCTATAACTCCTAAACTAGCCCCTAAATGTCCTTCTTTAGTGGCCACTACATTTATTATGAAATAACGAAGTTCTTCTGCAAGTTTGAGTAAGTCGTTTTGATTTAAAAGACGAAGCGCTTTAGGAGAATTTATAGTGTTTAAAATTTTATTCATCTAATACAAATGTAATATTTGAAAACCAAACAACAGAACTATCATTTGAAATTGTATTTTTATAAAATGATTAAACCCTACGACGACAATTATTTCATGCAAAAAGCATTGCAAGAAGCTGAGGAAGCTTTCGAAAAAGGCGAAATACCTATTGGTGCTGTCATTGTAATTGAAGATAAAATTATTGCTAGAGCACATAACCTTACAGAGCTTTTAAATGACGTTACAGCACACGCAGAAATGCAAGCCATTACCGCCGCCGCTAATTATTTAGGAGGGAAGTATTTACAAAACTGTACGCTTTATGTTACTTTAGAGCCCTGCCAAATGTGCGCAGGTGCTTTGTATTGGAGCCAGATTTCTAAAATTGTTTATGCCGCAAGAGACGAAAATCGTGGTTGTATTAAATTAAAAACCAAGTTGCATCCTAAAACTAAAATTAAAGGTGGAATACTTAAAGAAGAGGCTTCAAAATTATTAAAACGGTTTTTTATTGAAAAACGAAACCTCAATTAAGGGTAAAAGTACGGATTAACCCTTATAGGGAAATCTAAAATGATCACTAATTATCTTTTTTTCTGCTTTCGCGATTGCGCATTTTATCAAGATTCTCTTTATTTAAAATGTAGTCTTTTGGGTTTTTGTCTTTCCATCTGTACCAAGAAAATAAGGGAATGACAATAAAAAAAAGTCCAAGAACTCCAAAACCAATTAGTTTATTAGCATATGCAACATCTAAAAAATACCCACAAATAATACTCATTACAGCGCAGATAAAGAAAAACCAGATAATATATTTCATAGCTGTAAATTTAATTATTCATGTAGAGACATTAATTAATTGCCTTCTGTACGCTGTTAGTAGTTTTGATTTAGACACAAAACCAATGTAGTTACCATCTTTTATTACTGGCAAATTCCAAGCACCAGAATCTTGAAATTTTTTCATAACGGTTTGCATAGAATCTTTACCATAAATAATATTATCTGGAGGATTATGCATAAGTGACTCAACTAAAGTGGACTTGTAAAGCGATTGATCAAACATAATATCCCTAACATCATCTAATAAAATAATTCCAGACAACTTTCCATCTTCATCGACTACAGGAAATAAATTACGTGTCGATTTTGCAACGCCTGTATGCAACATATCTCCAAGTGTCATTTTTGGGTGTAGTGTTGCAAAATCGCTTTCAATTATAGATTTTAAAGTCATTAATGTCAATACATTCTGGTCTTTATTATGTGTTAAAAGTTGTCCTTTTTCAGCAAGTTCCCTAGTATAAATAGTATAATCTATTGTTCTTTTTTTAATGCTAAAAGAAATACCAACAGCAATCATTAGAGGAATAAACAATTCGTAACCACCTGTAATTTCCGCTATTAAAAAAATAGCAGTTAAAGGTGCATGCAACACTCCAGCAATTAATCCTGCCATACCAATTAAAGTAAAATTAGTTTCGCTTACATTAAATCCTAAACCAATATTATTAATGACCTTGGCAACCACATTACCAAGCGCGCTGCCCATAACCATAGTAGGAATAAATATACCACCAACACCACCAGCAGCAAAAGTTGTCGTCATGGCTACAGCTTTAAAAATAGTTATGCCAATTAGAAGCGATATAACAACCCAAATATTATCATTAAAAGCATCAAAAGGTGTTTTACCTAGAGCTTGAATATGATTACCAGAAAGTAAATTGTTAATAAAACCAAAGCCTTCACCATATAAAGGTGGAATAAAATAGAGCATAATTCCAATAGTCAAACCACCAATAATTAAACGTTGAAAAGCCGTTTTAAAACGCTCAAAAAATCTAAAAATCGCAAAATACATTTTGGTAAAGTAAATGGAAGCCAAACCAGTTCCTACACCTAAAATAGCATAAAATAAGATGTCTTTTATTTGAAATTTATCTGAAAAATTAAAGTTAAAAAGTAAGTCGTCACCCAGAAAGAAATATGAAGTAATTACAGAGGAAACCGAGGCAATAAGTAATGGCAATAACGACACAAAAGTAAGGTCTAAAGCAAACACTTCTACAGCAAAAATAATAGCTGCAATAGGTGATTTAAAAATAGAGGATATCGCACCTGCCGCGGCACAGCCTATAAGCAGCGTTCTAGTTTTTCTATTGATGTGGAATAGCTTGCCTAAGTTAGAACTTATTGCAGAACCCGAAGCCACAGCAGGACCAAGTAAACCTACCGATCCACCAAAACCTACAGTTAAAGGTGCGGCAATTAATGGAAAATATATCTTTGATGGTTTTAAAAACCCGCTTTTTCGTGTGAGTGAAAATAAAATGGAGGGAATGGCATGTTCTATACGTTTTTTGCTCACATATTTAACAAATAAATACACCAATAATAATCCAATTACAGGTAATATAAAATATAATTGGTTCTGCGAAAACACAATAGCTTTGTCTAAAATAGATTGAATAGCATACGTTATATTTTTAAGTGTTACAGCTGCTAAACCTGCTAGTAAACCAACCAATGCACTGAGTATAAATGTAAAGTTTTTCTCGGAGATATGTTTATATCTCCAAATTAAAATGCGTCTAAGAATGGTTTTTTTAGGCATGTTTTATGACTTATATCAAAGTAACAAAAAATCCTGTGAGGAGCAGGATTTTAATGACAAAGAATTAAGATTATTTTTATTAAAATCGACCATTACTAAAGTTAAAAAAATGATACTACTATAAAAATCAAAATAGTATTTAATAGAGATTTTAGATTTTTAACACTTTTTAGGTTTGAAGAAATCAGAATTTATTATTACAAAATTTTTAACTTCGTTAAAATATCTAAAAATTTAAAGTCCTATAAGTTTTGTCTTAAGTTCGGTAAAATCTTGCGGGTAGAGCTGTCTTAAGGTTTCAACATATGCGCGTGTATTACTGTAGCCTTTGGAATAATCTAGTATGGCTTCGTTTATAGATTCTAATGCCTCACTATTTTTGTTTTCGGCTTTAAGAATCTTTGCTTTGTAGTATTTTGCATCTGCACTTAGGTTTCTAGAATACTTTAATTGTTTGTTGAAATTTAATAATGCCTTCTCATAATTTCCAGCTTCAAAATAAGAAATACCATTATATAGAAAGGCGGTAACATCTACATAATCTTCTCCAAAATCTTTTATTTCTTTAGCTATATGTTTTTCAAAATACCAATTAGATTTCTCGTAATTTTTTAAGCCTAGATAGGCAATGCCTCTCCAATAGTCCACAGTATGACCTTGAGGCACGTCTATAAATTCTGGAGTAAGCGTATCACTTGCATCAAAATCGGCTATGGCCTTTTTATAATCTCTATAAAACCATAAGTATAAATAGCCGCGCCACGGGATTCTGGTAACAGAATCTAAAACAACTGCTTTATTGTATTGTGGCAACCATTTATGTGGTAATCCTCGTTTTAAATCGGCAACAGAAAGTTCATAAACACCTTGTGAATATAACGGGTCTATAGCAACAGCATCTGCAATACCATTTTGAAAAGGCGTTGAACCTTGTCTAAATTTGATAGCCGCCTTGTATTTTTTCTTTGCTAACTCACGTTTTTCAGTGGGATTTAAATTCGTGTCTTTTTGACAAGAAAAAAGCAGTAATGCACAACATAAACTAAGGTATAATTTCGGTAACTTTTCCATTTTCTATTCTATATGAGACGTACATGTAATAATTATAAGCTTTATCGCTATCACTATAATTTAAAACATTCCAGTGTTCAGATTTCGATGTAAAGGATAATAGTGCGTCTATTAACTTTGGGTCTAGAGGTTGTTCTTGCAAATCTAAATTCATCTCTATAATTTCGAACCAGCCTGCCTGACCTTTACAATTTACCAAAAACCTAAAATTAAGATACCCAGAATCTGTAAACTCATTATGGTTAAATGTCGTAATTATTTGACCTCTATAATGCTTTTTATTAACTGCATAAGCATCTAAACCAGCGCCATTATATGTGCGTTGTATGTAACCATTTTCGCATAACGTATAAACATCGTTGAGTAGCGCTTTTTCTTGATTAATATAGCCTATGTAATTTTTATAAGGTTTGTTTTCTGTGTTAAATGCTTGTGTGTAAGTGAAATAAAAATAGCCTACAATAAAAGTGATGATAATTATAACCACAAGTAAAACAATACCAATTATTTTAAAAACCTTTTTTGCTTTCATAATTCTAAAGTAACAAAAAATCCCGCTATGTCCAGGAATTTTTATAAACTCTTTGTTAGTGGCTGCCCACTACATATCAAGTTTTAAATGTAATTCTTTTAGCTGTTCTGCATCTATAGGAGCAGGTGCATCTATCATGACATCGCGGCCAGAGTTGTTTTTAGGAAAAGCAATGAAATCTCTAATAGTTTCTTGTCCGCCAAGAATGGCTACTAATCTGTCTAAACCAAATGCCAAACCACCATGTGGAGGTGCGCCGTACTCGAAAGCATCCATTAAAAATCCAAACTGTGCTTTAGCATCTTCATCGCTAAAACCTAAATGTTTTAGCATAATAGCTTGAGTGGCCTTATCATGAATTCTAATAGAGCCCCCACCAATTTCGTTTCCGTTTAAAACTAAATCGTAAGCGTTGGCTTTCACTTCACCTGGCTTGGTATCTAACAATTCAATTTGCCCTGGTTTTGGGGAGGTAAATGGATGGTGCATGGCGTGATAATGACCTGTCTCTTCATCTAATTCTAATAATGGGAAATCGATAACCCAAAGTGGCGCAAAAATTTTAGGATCTCTTAGTTCTAAACGTGTTGCCAATTCCATTCGCAAGGCACTTAATTGTGCACGCACTTTATTAGTTTCTCCAGATAATACACAAACCAAATCTCCAGTTTTAGCGCCTGTTATTTCAGCCCATTGTGCTAAATCGTCTTGATTGTAAAATTTATCTACTGAAGATTTGTAGGTTCCATCGTCATTACAACGCGAATATATCATGCCTAAAGCACCAATTTGAGGACGCTTTACCCAATCTATTAATTTGTCGATTTCTTTTCGTGTGTATTTATTACCACCAGGAACGGCAATGCCAACCACTAACTCTGCGTTATTGAAAACACCAAAGTCTTTGTGTTGCGTTACGGCATTTAATTCGCCAAATTGCATTCCAAATCTAATGTCTGGTTTGTCGTTACCGTATAAACGCATAGCATCGTCGTAGAGCATTCTAGGAAATTTATCTACTTCAACACCGTTTACTTCTTTTAGTAAATGACGTGTAAGTCCTTCAAAAACATTTAAAATATCTTCTTGCTCAACAAATGCCATTTCACAATCAATCTGTGTGAATTCTGGTTGTCTGTCTGCACGTAAATCTTCATCTCTAAAACACTTTACAATTTGAAAATATTTATCCATGCCACCAACCATTAATAGTTGTTTAAAGGTTTGAGGCGATTGTGGTAAGGCGTAAAATTCACCTTCATTCATTCGAGAAGGCACAACAAAATCACGCGCACCTTCTGGTGTAGATTTAATAAGATAAGGTGTTTCAACTTCTATAAAACCATTCTTTGACAAATAGTTTCTTACCTCTTGAGTGACTTTGGCTCTAAAAATAAGACTATTTTTTACTGGGTTTCTTCTTATGTCTAAATAGCGATATTTCATTCTAATATCCTCGCCACCATCGGTTTTATCTTCTATAGTGAAAGGTGGTAAAAGTGCTTCATTTAAAATCTGTAAGTCTGACACTAAAATTTCAATAGCACCAGTAGCCATATTCGGGTTTTTAGAAGCACGTTCAATTACTGTTCCCTTCACTTGAATTACAAATTCACGACCTAATTTCTGTGCTTTTTCAAGCAGCTCTTTAGAGGTTCTTTCTTCATCGAAAACCAACTGCGTTATACCATAACGGTCGCGCAAATCTACCCAAACAATAAATCCTTTATCTCTAGTTTTTTGAACCCAACCAGATAATGTAACCTCTTTATTTATGTGTGATGCGGTTAATTCTCCGCAAGTATGACTTCTGTACATAGTGTCTTTTAGTAAGTTGCAAATTTACGGAAGTTATATTATTTTGAAGTTGAAAATAATACATTAATCTTAATTACTTTCTGGAAAAATTATTAAATGTTATTGTTTTAGGATGGCACTTATCATTTTTTACTATCGTCTTACATGTGTATTCTATGGTTTTTAAAATTAGATGTCAGGATCTGTATTTGCCTTATCTCAGCGTTTTGGCATATTACAATTTTGAAGCTGTTTATTGTTAATAGAGCGAGGTTGAAAATTTTTTAATCCGGTCATTCTGCAAGCTCTGTGGTATATGCTTTAATGGGCTTATGGGCAAATTTAGACTTTAGCCACATTTTAAATTTTGTAATTACAAAAAATAGAATGGGCACCGCAATAAGTGTTAAAAAGGTTGCTATCATTAACCCATAAATAACGGTCCATGCCAAGGGCCCCCAAAACACAACATTATCTCCACCCATGTAAATATTAGGATTAAAATCTGCTAATAATGTAAAAAAATTAATATTAAAACCAATGGCTAGCGGTACCAAACCTAAAATTGTAGTAATTGCTGTTAATAGTACTGGCCGTAGACGTGCACGACCTGCCCGAACAATACATTTAAATAAGTACTCGCTTGTTAAATATTCTGATGATTCTAAACCCAATTCGTTTTTCTTTCTATCAATTAATAATTGTGCATAATCTAAAAGTACAACACCATTATTTACCACAATTCCTGCTAGCGAAATAATACCCATCATTGTCATCATAATAACGAAAGGAGCGCCTGTAATTACAAGTCCACCAAATACACCAATTAAACTTAGAAGTATCGCAATCATGATGATTGTTGGCTTTGAAACTGAATTAAATTGAAAAATTAATATGAAAAAAATTAAGCCTAAACCTGTAAATAGTGCGCCCATTAAAAAAGCCATTTGTTTATTTTGCTCTTCAATTTGTCCGGTGTAATCAATTTTAATATCTTTTGGTAAATTTTCAAAAGCTTTCATTTCATTTTGTACATGACCAACGATAGCGCCGGCATCCGTAAATCCTGGAGATAACTGAGAATAAACAGTCACCACACGATTGGTTTCCTTATGTTTAATGGTACTAAATCCAGAATTATTAGAATGGTTTGCAACAGCAGAAATTGGAATTTCGTTAATGCTGCCGGTATTATCTCTAAAGGTTATTTTCTGATTGAAAATAGCGCTTGAATTGTATCTATTTTCTTTATTAAAACGAACGTAAATGTCATAATCTTCCCCGTTTTCCTTGTAAATCCCTGCTTTTGCTCCAAATATTGAATTGCGGATTTGCTGTCCCACTTGAGAGGCGCTAACACCTAATTCGCCCGCTTTTTTTCTATCGACTAGCACCTGCATTCCAGGTTTGTCTTTATTGACGTCAATTTTAATTTCATCGACTCCAGGAATATTTTTAGCATTAATAAAGTCTCGCATACGCTCCGCAGTAACGATTAACTCGTTATAATCATTTCCTTCCAACTCAATATTAATTGGCGCACCAGAAGGTGGGCCATTTGCATCCTTTTCTACCGAAATTAAGACACCGGGATAAATACCAACTAAAGACGCTTGTACTTTTTCTAGCAATTCTTGGCTGTCTTTGCCCTCTCTATACTTATACTCACGCATGGATGCTGTAATCTTTCCTTTGTGCGGCATTTCTGCCGCAGAGCCACCATCGGTTTGTGGGTTTCCAGCACCTTCTCCAACTTGAGATACAGCACTTTCTACTAGAATATTTCTATCTCCATCATTATACTCACTACTATTAATAATATTATAGACTTTCTTTTCAATTTCTTTAGTAATATTGTTTGTTTTTTCGATATCTGTACCTTGAGGATATTCGATATAAACAATAATTTGGTTTGGCTTATTTTCTGGAAAAAATTCTACTTTAGTTCTTTGTTCTTTTAAAGACCAACCAAATGCCATAAATGCAACTACTAATAATCCAAATGTACCAGCAATTATCCAATAAGGTCTAGACTTAGTAAGTGCACGACTTAGTTGTCTTTCGTACCAATTTTCTAATTTTGGTAATGCTTTATTTTGAAAACTATTGGCCCATTGTCTTAAGAACAAACGATATCCCCAAAGAAGTACAGCAGTTAATACCATTAAAGTTCCTAAAGCACGATAAGGACCAGCAATAAAATATATTAATATTCCTAAGGCTACCATTATTCCTGTTAAAATAATAATGTTTTTTAATGGCATGTCTTTATCTTCAGTGCTCATAAAATTAGATACTAATACCGAATTAAAAAAAATAGCTACAAAAAGGGAGGAACTTAGTACAATGGCTAAAGTAATGGGTAAAAGTTTCATAAACTCGCCCATAACTCCTGGCCATAAGCCTAGTGGAATAAATGCTGCAACGGTGGTTGCAGTGGATATAATAATTGGAAACGCAATTTCGCCAATTCCTTTTTTAGCAGCTTCAATTCGGCTCATGTTTTCTTCGTCCATTAATCTATACACGTTTTCTACAACCACAATTCCGTTATCTACCAACATGCCTAATCCCATAATTAATCCGAAAAGGATCATTGTATTTAAAGTATAACCAAACATGTTTAAAATCATTAATGACATGAACATGGACATTGGAATAGCAAATCCTACAAAAATGGCGTTTTTAAAACCTAAGAAAAACATTAAAACTGCTACCACTAAAATGACTCCAAAAATGATGTTGTTAACTAGGTCGTCTACCGCAGCAATAGTTACCGAAGATTGGTCGTTTGTAATCGTTACGTTTAAATCTGGAGGGAACACCCTTTTGATTGCATCTTCTACCATTAATTTAATAGCGTCTGCGGCATCTACCATATTTTTACCTGCTCGTTTTTTAACATCCAGCATAACAACACGTTCGCCAAATTCTCTAGCGTAGGTGGTTCTGTCCTTTTCTTTAAACGAAACCGTTGCAACATCTTTTAAGTAAATAGACTTTCCTTTTTCGGACTTTACTACAAAGTTTTCTAAATCGGTTGGTTTTTCAATTTCTCCTAAAATCCTAATAGTTCTGCGTTGTCCACTAGTAATTAAATTTCCGGCAGACATGGTAACGTTGCCACCATTTATAGTATTAATAATATCGTTATAGCTTACTTGCGCTGCCATCATTTTATAGATGTCTACTGCAACCTCAACTTCTTTATCCTGAACACCACGAATATCGACTTGCTTGATAGCTTCAAGACTTTCAATCTCGTCTTGTAAATATTCTCCAAATTCTTTTAGCTTTTCAACAGTATAATCACCAGAAATATTGATGTTAAGAATTGGCATTTCTTCACTCATGCTCAACTCAAAAACATTCGGCTCGATTTTAGCACCATTAAAGGTTGGCCAATCTTCGCTAGAGGTTTCACCATCTATTTCATCTTTTACCTTTTGCTTTGCTTGTTCTACAGTTATACCCTCATCAAACTCCACAATAACCATAGAATAATCTTCTTGCGATGTTGATGAAATTTTAACTTTGTTGCTTACAAGATTTAGTTTCTCTTCTAAGGGATCGGTAATAAGCTTTTCAATATCCTCAGCGGTATTTCCTGGAAAAACAGTGCTAACATATATTTTGGTCTCTTTAATTTCAGGGAAACTTTCTCTTGGCATTGCAAAAAATGCAGAAACGCCCATAAATAGAATTAGCAACACGGCAACGTACATTGTTGTTTTGTTGTTAATGGCCCAAGATGCCAATCCGAATTCTTTTTCAACGTGCTTTTTAGTTTTTTTAGACATTGCTTTTCCGATTAGTTATTTGTGAGGTTATCAACTGATTTTGTATTTATGACCTTTACGGTCTGTCCATCTTTTACAGTTCTTGCACCTTCCTTTATAATTTCGGCATCGTTTGCTATGCCCTCTAAGACTTCAATTAAGTCGCCTTGCGATTTTCCAGTTTTAATAATAACACGTTTAGCCACACCTTGATTATTAGTATTTTTCTCGCCAACAACATAAATGTATTGTTCACCCTTAGCATTTTCAGAGATAATGCTTAGCGGTATTAATAAGGCATTTTTATTTGTATAGTCATTAATTTTAAGTTTTGCAGTTAAATTCGGTCTAATACTATGGTCTTTATTGGGTACACCAATTTCAACCCTAAAGGTTCTATTTGTTGGATTGATAATAGCTGCAGCCTGACGGATTTTAGTATCAATGGTTTTACCTAAGACTGGAAATTCTACTACTACCTTTTTGTTTTTAACCACATCGGAAATGTAGCGTTCTGGCACATCGGTTTCAATGAACATATTGTCTAAATTTACAATACGCATTAATGGCGATTGCCCTGCGCCCACTACACTGCCTTGCTCGGTAATAACCTGGTCTATAGTCCCAGAAAATGGTGCTTTTACTGCTGTTTTTGCAATTTGCTTTTGCATTTGGCTTACGGCTGCCGTTTGTGCGTTGTAATTAGATTTGGCTTGTAGAAATTGAATTTCACTGCCAATATTTTGATGCCATAAACGTTGTTGACGTTCGAAAGTAGTTTTCGATAAATTGGCTTGAATTTGAGCTTGTGCTAGTTGTTGGCTCATGCCACCATCATCTACTTTTGCTAGTAGCTGTCCTTTAGAAACGCGTTGCCCTTCTTTTACGTGGACACGTAATAAAACACCGCTAAATTCTGGATAAACAGTTAGTAATTTTTTTGTACTTACATTACCTTGAAGCTCTAAATAGTGATCAAAACGGTCTGCTTTAGCTATAAATGTAGAAATTAATGGAATGCGTTTAGTGGTATCTAATTCAGCAATTTTCTGGTCTAATTGCTTTAACTCTTCAATAATGTCTTGTTGCTTGGCAACAATATCTGTGCGTTTTAAGCGTATTTGCTCTAAGTTGTTTGTTGCCATAACAGCTTCAACAGATTGTTTTTTTTCTTTACTGCACGACGCTAAGAGAAGTATAAGTATTAATAGTGAACAGGTATGTTTCATTTTGATAGTGTTTTCTTAATTTATTAATTTTACGGTATTACATTTAAAACGGTTTCTAACTCAGCTTTTTTTGTAATAACATCTAGCATGGTTTGCAACAATTCGTTTTGGGCTTGGTATAATTGAGTTTGTGCTTGACGTAATTCGAAACTTGAGGCAATACCTTCGAAAAATTTAATTTGATTCTTTTCTTCAATACGTTCGGCAAGTTTTAAATTTTCTTTTTTATTGTCGTAGTCCTCAATAGCAAATTGGAAATCGCTTTTTGCAGCTGCTATTTCTAGTTTTAGTTGTTGTTCTGTATCGGTAAGATTGTTTTTAGCAATATCTAAATTAATTTTAGCACGTTGCGTTCTAGAACTTTGTAACCCAAATCCAAAAACTGGAATAGTAATTCTTACTCCAAAGTTTGCCGTACCAAGCCATTGTTGGTTGTCGTTTAAAAAAGTAAATTTCTGGCTGTTTCCTAAATAGGCACCATTAATAAATGCGCCAATAGTTGGTAGCGCCTTGCTTTTTTCTAATTTTACAAGAAGTTCTTTGGAGCGCTTATTATTATCTGCAATTTTAAAATCGATTGTGTTTTCAATGTTATCATTGGGCTCCAAAAGGTTAATTGTAATGTTTTTTTGAGCTAAAGTATCTAAACTATCCGTTGCAACTATCGGATCGTTAATGGCCTTGCCAATAGCAATATTTAGCATTTTATAGCCTACAATTTGAAGCCTTTTAACATTGTTAAGATTACTTTTAACACCAGAAAGTGTAATTTTAAGTTGCTCGACACTTTCTTCTTCCTCTAAGCCGTTTTGGTATATTTTAGTTACATCGTTCAAGTTTTTTTCAAGAATAGAAATATTCTTTTCTAATAACACTATACTCTCTTTTGTTAATAAAACATTGCCATAGGCATTTATGACTGCTTTTCTTACTTCAAGGTCTGTTTTTTCCTTTGCATTTCTAGAAATTTCTAAAAACACTTTAGAGGCTTGTAAACCCACTAAATACGAGCCATCGAAAATTAATTGGTTTATGGTAGCTTGAGCATTAACAGATTGTCTTGCGCCAAAATCTATAAAACCATTATTATCGAAATCTACAGGTTGCCCAAATTGCTGCTTAATGTTGTTAATGTAATCAATTGTAGCGCCCACTTGCGGTAAACCAGCAGCAGTCGTTTCCCATTTTTGCACTTTAGCTGCAGCAATATCTAAAGCCGCATTTTTTGCTTGACGGTTATTTTCTAAAGCATAATCTATAGCCTCTTGTAGCGTGAATTTTGTTTTTCTATCTTGAGATAAACCTATAATAGAGGTCAGCATAAAAAGAATTAGTAAAAATTTATTAGCCATTTTTATGATTGGTTTTTTGATATAAAGTTGTTTAATATGCTCAATCCATTCTCTGTAACAATAGCTCTAAGATGGTATTCTAAATAGCTTTCCATTAGGTATTCCATATTGAATTTTTCCTGCGGAAAAATTTCAGCATCCTTAATACCATACATGCCATTAAAGTACATTCTAGATATAAAATCGATATCAATAGTTGAGCGAAATAATTTAGTTTCTACACCTTTTTGAAGACTTGCAAAAACAGATTCATGCATTTTTTTAAATTGCTTAATTTTTAAAACTTTATGAATACTTGGATAATATTTTTTAAGTTGAAATTGAGGAGATGTTTTTTCATTTTTTAAATGATGCATAACAAACATTTTAATCTCGTATAACTCTTCAATTGGATTAGCAGAGTGCTCACAAATACCATCAATGCCACAACAAATACTATCAAAAAGATAAAAGGTTACCGCTTCAACTAATTTTGTTTTATTTGTAAAGTATTTATAGATTGTTTTTTTGCTAATACCCATTTCATTAGCAATATCGTCCATTGTTACACTTTTAAAGCCAAGTGTTAAAAACAATTCTGTAGATTTTTCTTTTATTTTTTCCTTCATAATTTGGGTGCAAAGATACAAAAGGAAACTTTAAAAACAATAATAGTTTCCAAAGTATTATAAATTTTTTAACATTGCCATGCTGTGTTTGTTTAAATGGATAGAATTACTTTATTTTTGCATGATGCAGGACATTCAAGAATACCAGAACGCATTTGTAGTTTTTTTAAAATCGTTTTCCAAGGATCGAGAGCCTAAAAGTTTATACGAGCCTATTAATTACATCCTCAAATTAGGAGGAAAGCGTTTACGTCCAGTTCTAACGTTAATATGTGCCGAAATTTTTAATTGTAATTATAAAAAGGCATTAAGTGCAGCACTTAGTATAGAGGTATTTCATAATTTTTCGTTGGTTCATGATGATATTATGGACGATGCGCCTTTAAGACGAGGAGAGCAAACTGTGCATGAAAAGTGGGATATAAATACCGGTATTTTGTCGGGAGACGCTATGCTTATAATGGCATATCAGTTGTTTGAAGACTATAAGCCAGAAACCTTTAGCGCTTTAGCAAAATTATTTAGTAAAACGGCTTTAGAAGTTTGCGAAGGACAGCAATACGATGTGGATTTTGAAACACGAGACGATGTTACTATTCCTGAATATCTAAAAATGATTGAATGCAAAACAGCAGTTTTGGTGGGAGCTGCCATGAAAATGGGTGCTATTATTGCTAATGCTTCAGAAAAAGATCAGAATGGAATCTATGATTTTGGTCGTTTAATAGGTCTTGCATTTCAACTACAAGACGATTATTTGGACGCCTTTGGAAACCCTGAAAGTTTTGGGAAACAAGTGGGAGGAGATATTATTGAAAACAAGAAAACTTATTTATATTTAAAGGCTTTAGAATTTTTAAGTACTTCGGAGGCCAAACAACTAGAACAATTATTTTCTGTTAATCTTGAGGATAACGTTGAAAAAATTAAAACGGTTAGACAGTTTTTTATTAATAGTGGATCTGCAAAAGCAACCCAAAAAGAAATCGAAAATTATACAAATAAGGCGTTCTTAGTTTTAGAAACTTTAAACATTTCAGAAAAAAAGAAAACAATTTTAAAACAATTTGGTAATACTTTAATGACACGTAAAGTATAACATGATTCCATGATTAAAATGAAATTACCTGCTACGTTTGAAACTTTAATTTTAGAAGCAAAACACTTCAAATTATATAAAAAGCTTGTGCAGCAATTAAATAAAGATTTTTTGTATGCTAATGTGGACCTAGATTTTCATGAGGCTATTTTGCCATCCAGTTTAAACGTATTGTTGCAAGAAACGATTTATAAAATCATACAAGAAAAATTTACAGACTATCTTAATTTACTATATATAGTGGACGTGCCAGAGTATGCCGTAAGAACTTTAAATGTTGACGATACAGTCATGTTGGCCAAACAAGTTTCTTTTTTAATTTTAAAACGAGAATGGCAAAAAGTTTGGTTTAGGTATGCGTATTCCTAGATGTTAACAGTATAGGCAACCACGAACAAAATAACCTTGTAAAATTGTTTTATATTTTAGAAAAACACCCTTACAAAAGGAACCCAAGCACTAGCTGTAATGCTTTTAGCTTCATCGTATAGAAAATCATAGCGAATACCAACAGTAACATTTCGAGTACGGTAACCAGCACCAATATAAAAGGCAGGAACCCAGAACTTATCGTCTAGAGAATCAGGATTATCAAAATTTCGACTAACGTGGTTTTGCTCAAACTCTCCAGAAAGTTGTATGGCTTGCCAGGGATTGTATAAACTAATAATTCTAGCCCCTAAGATGGTAGATTTAAATACGTCTCTCTGACTTAAATACGTACCATTTAAACCCAAGCCTAAAGAAAAACTAGTGTTAAAATCATAAATTGCACTTGGTGCTAATGTGGCACTAAAAACTCTGTTGCCTGTACTCAAACCTAAACCGCCACCAAAACGTACATTGTCCCAAAAATCACTTTTTTGTGTGTTTTCTTGAGCAACTAATGTAGCGATACTAAGAATCGTTAAGCAAAATAGACTTACTGTTTTTATTTTAAAATTCATATTGTAAAATTAATGTTGTTAAGAAAGTTATAAATATACTAAAAGCTACGCTATTTTTAGAGAAAGTTGTATTTTTGATAGAAATTTTGTTGAAGCGAGAAACGACTTAACCCTAATAATGGATAAATATTCCTTTTTAAACGCAGCACATACAGCCTATTTTGCTGATTTATACGAACAATACCAAACTAATCCTGATTCTGTAGAACCAAGTTGGAGAGCCTTTTTTCAAGGTTACGATTTTGGTAGTGAAAACTATGGAATGGATCGAGAGGTAGTAGAAGGTGTTTCTACTCTTATCCCAGAACACGTTCAAAAGGAATTTCAGGTTGTAAAATTAATAGATGGCTATAGAAATCGTGGTCATTTGTTTACAAAAACTAATCCTGTTCGCGAACGCAGGAAATACGAACCGACTTTAGATTTAGAAAATTTTGGTTTATCCGAGTCAGATTTACCTACAGTATTTAATGCAGGAGAAATTTTAGGCATTGGTGCACAGTCGCTTCAAGAAATCGTCAATCATTTAGAAAGTATTTATTGCGATTCTATTGGTGTAGAATACATGTATATTAGAAAACCAGAAGAAATCCAATGGATTCAAAATAAGCTGAATATTAATGATAACCAACCACAGTTTTCTGCAGATCAAAAAAAACATATTCTAAAAAAACTTAATGAAGCAGTCTCATTCGAGAGTTTTTTACATACAAAATATGTCGGGCAAAAACGTTTTTCACTTGAAGGGGGCGAAGCATTAATCCCAGCATTAGACGCAATGATTGAAAAAGCATCCGAACTTGGTGTTGAGGAATTTGTTATGGGCATGGCACATAGAGGTCGTTTGAGTACTTTAACTAATATTTTTGGCAAAAGCGCTAAAGATATTTTTAGCGAATTTGATGGCAAAGATTATGAAGAAAAAGTATTTGATGGCGATGTTAAATACCATTTGGGTTGGACTAGCCATAGAGCATCAAATTCAGGAAAAGATATAAAATTAAGTATTGCTCCAAACCCATCTCACCTCGAAACAGTAGGCGCAGTAGTTGGTGGTATAGTAAGAGCAAAACAAGATGAGTTTTATAAGGACGATTTTAGTAAAGTACTACCTATAATTGTACATGGAGATGCAGCTATTGCTGGCCAAGGTTTGGTTTACGAATTAGTACAAATGGCGCAATTAGATGGTTACAAAACTAATGGCACAATACACATAGTTGTTAATAATCAAGTTGGGTTTACTACAAATTATTTAGATGCAAGGTCAAGTACCTACTGTACAGATGTTGGAAAAGTAACCTTGTCTCCTGTGTTGCATGTTAATGCTGACGACGCCGAAGCTGTAGTGCATGCAACTTTATTTGCTTTAGATTTTAGAATGAATTTTAAACGAGATGTCTTTATAGATATGTTGGGTTATAGAAAATATGGACATAATGAAGGTGACGAACCACGTTTTACGCAACCAAAATTATACAAGGCAATTGCAAAACATGCCAATCCAAGAAATATTTATGCGGACGTATTAATAACAGAAGGTGTTATTGATAAAGGGTATGTTAAACAGTTAGAAAAAGCTTATAAGGATAGTCTAGAAGAAAAGTTAGATGCATCTAGAAAAGAAGACAAAACAGTTATTACACCATTTATGCAAGCTACATGGGAAGATTATTCTCGAGTAGATGAACAAGAAATGATGAAAACTATAGATACAACAGTATCTAAAAAGAGTTTAGCAGAAATTACCAAAACCATCTCAAACTTACCAAAGGATAAAAAATTTATTCGAAAAATCGAAAGACTTATCCAATCTCGTCAAACCATGTTCGATGACAATCAATTAGATTGGGCAATGGCAGAACACTTGGCTTATGGTTCTTTATTAACAGAAGGTTTTAATGTTAGAATTTCTGGGCAAGATGTAGAACGTGGCACTTTCTCGCACAGACATGCTGTTGTTAAGGTTGAAGATAGCGAAGAGGAAATTATTTTGCATAATACCATTAACAACAATCAAGGAAAGTTTTACATTTATAATTCCTTATTATCAGAATATGGTGTCGTAGGTTTCGATTATGGTTATGCTATGGCTAGCCCGAAAACGTTAACCATTTGGGAAGCTCAATTTGGAGATTTTAGTAATGGAGCACAAATTATGTTAGATCAATATATTTCTGCTGGAGAGGATAAGTGGAAAATGCAAAATGGTTTAGTCATGTTGTTACCTCATGGTTACGAAGGTCAAGGTGCCGAACATTCGTCCGCAAGAATGGAACGTTATTTACAATTGTGTGCAAAAGATAATATGTTCGTGGCAGACTGCACTACGCCTGCAAATTTCTTTCATTTATTAAGAAGACAAATGAAAGTTAATTTTAGAAAACCACTAATTGTATTTACACCAAAAAGTTTACTGCGTCATCCTAAATGTGTTTCTACTGTTAGCGAATTTGCTACAGGAAATTTTAAAACGGTTATTGATGATGAAGCAGTAAGTGCAAGTAAAGTTAAATCATTGGTGTTTTTAACAGGTAAGTTTTATTATGATTTAGATGAAAAACGAGAAACACTAAAACGCGATGATATTGCTTTTGTAAGGATCGAGCAATTATTTCCATTACCAATTAAAGAAATAAGAAAAGTTATAGAAAAATATAATAATACAGTAGAGCTTGTGTGGGCCCAAGAAGAACCAAGAAATATGGGGGCTTATAGTCACATGCTCATGCATTTGGACGAGGCTAAAACTTTTAGAGTAGCATCACGTCGGGCATATGGAGCGCCAGCTGCCGGTAGTAGCACACGCTCTAAAAAGCGTCATCAAGAAGTAATAGATTACGTTTTTGACAAATCTAAAAACAATCAGCGTTAAGCTTATAAATTATAATATTATGAAAAATAATTTATTCCTTCTAATCGCATTACTAAGCTTTTCATTAAGCTTCTCACAAACAGAAAGAGCAAATTACAAAACTGCCATTACAGAATTTCAATCGCATTATAATAGGGGAGATTTTGTATCCGTTTTTAATATGCTAAATGCTAATTTTCAAAAGACCTTAACTTTGGCAAAAACAAAGTCATTTATTAAAAACAACTTAAATGCCAAAACTTTAGGTAAAATGAAAGCTGTAGAATTTAAAAATACCATAAGAACTGGACATTATTATAAATTAATTTTTGAGAGTGGGCAAGGTAATGCCTTTTTATTATTAGACAGTAATAATCAAATTAGTGGTTTTCAAATAAGTTCAAAATAATAATGTAATAGCCAAAGTATGCTATTAATACAAATTAGAATTTAATGTTACCAGTATTAAATCTTGCAGAGTTAAGTAGGCATTATTTGTCCAATAATTTTTGTATAAAAATTACTAAATTTTAAATAGGTTTGATTTAGAAAATGGAGGAATTAAAAATTTTAATGAGTAGAAAAGTAAGTATCGATGTTTAAGAATAATAACTTTCCTATGTGGGGAGGAAACAACTGGACCAAATTAATGTTTACTAAATATTGGGGGGGTTGTATGTTTAATTATTGTTGGATACATTGTAATTAGAGTAATTGGATCTATATAAAGGATAAAATATTATGATTTTAGAAATGAAAGTACCTTCGCCAGGCGAATCTATAACAGAAGTTGAAATAGCAGAATGGTTAGTTCAAGATGGGGATTATGTGGAAAAGGATCAAGCTATCGCCGAAGTTGATAGCGATAAGGCAACATTGGAATTACCGGCAGAAGCTAGTGGAACCATAACTTTAAAGGCCGAAGAAGGTGATGCGGTTAATGTAGGGGATGTAGTTTGCCTAATAGACACCGAAGCTAAAGCACCAGCGCCATCTACTTTTGAAGGTGGTGACGAAGGCGGAACTACTAAGGCTGAAAAGGCAGATTTAATGAAAGATATGGAAGACACTGCGGCTAAAGCCAAAGGTGAAAATCATGAAAAAGCACCTAACCCAGCAAAGGGAACCTATGCTTCAGGAGTTGCAAGTCCAGCAGCCAAAAAGATTTTAGCAGAAAAAGGAATAGATGCTAAGGGCGTACCTGGCTCTGGAAAGGATGGACGCATTACCAAAGGCGATGCTGTAAATGCAGTGCCTTCTATGGGAACACCCACTGGCGGAAACCGAGGCTTTTCAAATTCTAAAATGTCTATGTTACGTCGTAAGGTAGCAGAGCGCTTAGTAGAAGCAAAAAATTCCACGGCCATGTTAACTACTTTTAACGAGGTAGATATGTCGCCTATTTTTGCATTACGTAAAGAGTATAAAGAAACTTTTAAATCTAAGCATGGTGTAAGTTTAGGATTTATGTCTTTCTTCTCGTTAGCAGTGGTAAGGGCTTTAAAAATGTATCCAGCTGTTAATTCCATGATCGATGGAAAAGAGATGAAAACTTTTGACTTTGTAGATATTTCCATAGCAGTATCTGGACCTAAAGGATTAATGGTGCCAGTGATTAGAAACGCAGAAAACTTGTCGTTTAGAGGTGTTGAATCTGAAGTAAAGCGCTTAGCTATTCGTGCTAGAGATGGAAAAATAACGGTTGATGAAATGACAGGTGGAACATTTACAATCTCTAATGGTGGTGTATTTGGTTCAATGTTATCTACTCCTATAATTAATCCACCTCAAAGTGGTATTTTGGGGATGCACAATATTGTAGAAAGACCAGTTGCAATAGATGGAGAAGTACATATTCGTCCAATTATGTTTGTTGCACTATCTTACGATCATAGAATTATAGACGGTAAAGAAAGTGTAGGTTTCTTAGTTGCTGTAAAAGAAGCATTAGAAAACCCAAAAGAGTTATTAATGAATAACGATATTAAAAAAGCACTAGAACTGTAGTATTATAGTTCTAAAAAACACAAAAAGCTTCTTATTTAAGAAGCTTTTTGTGTTTTTAACTATTCAATTTAATAGCACACACCATATTTTTTAACTTATACTGTGCGTTTTAACAATTAATATAATCCGTTAAAAGATAAAATCATTAAAATGAGATTAAAAAAAAGCACCGCATTTGAGTTGTAATGTAGACTTAGGACCTGCTTTTAAAAATGGTTAAATAGCTCTTAATACTAATAAGCTTTAAATAAACGCCTAGCATTATCTATTTTCCAATGTTCTAACTGGAACCTTGTGTTTAGACACTACAGCTTTAAAGCGTACTCCTAAGTATTTTGTTTTATAGGTAGGACAAAATCTAAAATTTTTACTAAAACATACGTCATTAGTGCATAACTAACTTTACGATATATTCACTCGTTGAGGTTTTAATTCATGCCTAAAACATTGGAATACCTATAGAACAATTAGCACCTTAAAGCGACTTAAGATATAGGTATTTTTTATTATAATCAATTATAGCTTTACCCTTATTTAATATATCTGCACCTATAATTCCATGCACAGGCTTACACTTGTGCATAGTTAGTGCTGTGTTTACATGCGTTAAATCGAATAATACTAAAGTAACATTGTTGCTTTTCCAAGTTCCTATTTTAATAGTATTTTTAGAGGCTATTTGGGTTAGCATATTTGTAGATCCAGCACCAGTGGCTTTAATATTCGAGGGTACCGCCTCAAGTTTAAATAGAGCAATGTCGTTAAAACCAATACAGCTACTAGAAGCTCCAGTGTCTAGGATAAACAAACCTTTAACACCATTAATAGTAGCTATTACCTCAAAATGATTAGTTTTTGTTAGTTTTAATTTAATCTTTTTATAACCTTTTTTATAAAGAAATTCCCAGAGTACGTTTTCCATAATTTTGTTTAAATAGCCAAATTAAAAATAGTATAATTACTATTGTATCGCCTAAAATTAAGCACATATAATTATAATGTTTAGCAGGATTACAATTATATTGAAGTGTTATTAAGTACAACAAAATATGTTATTTTTTTTAATCTTTTATTTTTTGATTAGAAGCCATGTTAGGATAACCATAAATTAGTATGTTTTTTAGGGTGCTAAATATCAGTGCTTGCATCATACTATCTCTAATGTCTGCAAAATAACTGCTGTAAGAGTAAGTGTTTAACCGGCGACTTTATTTATTTTTACCAGATGATTATTACAGATACACACACGCATTTATATAGTGAAGCCTTTGACTGCGATCGCGCGGAAGTCATGCAACGAACACTTGATGCTAATATTTCAAGATTATTTATTCCAGCAATAGATTCTTCATACACAGCAGCTATGTTGGAACTAGAAAAAGACTTTCCTAATAATGTATTCCTAATGATGGGTTTACATCCTACACATGTAAAAGAAAATTATAAAGATGAATTGTGGCATGTTGAGGACATGCTTGGTAAACATAAATTTTACGCAGTTGGGGAAATTGGAATCGATTTGTTTTGGGATAAAAGTACTTTGGCTATTCAGCAAGTAGCATTTAGACATCAAATACATTTAGCCAAACAATATAAGTTACCAATAGTCATCCATTGTCGTGATGCCTTCGATGAAATTTTTGAAATTTTAGAAGAAGAAAAAAGTAACGACTTGTACGGAATTTTTCATTGTTTTACAGGTACATTAGCACAAGCACATCAAGCAATTGCTTACAATATGAAATTAGGAATTGGTGGTGTAGCAACTTTTAAAAATGGAAAAATAGACCAGTTTTTAAATACTATAGATTTAAAGCACATTGTTTTGGAAACCGATGCACCTTATTTGGCTCCAAAACCGTTTCGCGGAAAAAGAAATGAAAGCAGTTATATTTTAAAAGTAATAGAGAAGCTATCGGAACTCTATGGTGTTTCCGAAGAAAAAATTGCAGAGATAACAACAGAAAATTCAAAGGCTGTTTTTGGCGTTTAATAAGATTAATCATTACTTTCCAAGTATCGGAATAGTATTGTACACGTTTTTTATTCTTAAAAAAGATAACAAAATAGATTTAAATAAGATACGGCAGCGTTTAATAAATTAAACAGTTAACATCAAAGAGATTAACTATACATATTAATAACAATTGACAACAAAAAAAACTAACATACTTCTAATTTACACAGGCGGGACCATTGGAATGATAAAAGATTCTGAAACTGCAGCCTTACGCGCCTTTGATTTTAATAATTTAATGGTTAAAATTCCAGAGCTTAAACTTTTAGATTGCAACATAAAAACTGTTTCCTTTAAGCATCCAATAGATTCTAGCAATATGGAACCTAAGGATTGGGTTAAAATTGCGCAAATTATAGAACAAAATTACGATGCGTTTAATGGGTTTGTAGTCCTACATGGCAGCGACACCATGAGTTATACAGCATCTGCATTAAGTTTTATGTTAGAGCATTTAGCAAAGCCAGTAGTATTTACAGGTTCGCAATTGCCTATTGGAGATTTACGCACCGATGCTAAAGAAAATTTAATTACCTCCATTCAAGTGGCCTCTTTACAGCATTACAATAAGCCAATAATTAAAGAAGTCTGTTTGTATTTTGAATATAAGTTATATAGAGCAAATAGAACTACAAAAATAAATGCAGAGCATTTTGAAGCGTTTGCAAGTCTAAACTATCCTGATTTAGCAGAGTCAGGCGTGCACTTAAAAGTAAATAACGATGCTTTGTTTAAGCCTAATACTCGAAAAACCTTCAGGATTCATAAAAAACTAGATAAAGATATAGCGTTAATAAAGCTATTTCCAGGAATATCGGAACACCTGTTAAATACTATATTTACTACACCTAATTTAAAAGGTGTTATATTAGAAACCTATGGAGCAGGAAATTGTACCACAAAAGCATGGTTTATTTCTTTATTAAAAAACACCATTAAACGAGGCATCCATATTATAAATATTACACAATGTTCTGGCGGAAGCGTAATTATGGGACAGTATGAAACCAGCGAAAAGCTTAAAAAAATTGGTGTAATTTCCGGAAAAGACATTACCACCGAAGCCGCTGTATGTAAATTAATGTATTTGTTAGGACAAAATATTAGGCCTAATTTGTTTAAAACTATATATGAAACTTCCCTAAGAGGAGAAATGACCTAAAATTAACTGTCAAAAAATTTGAACCTTAGTTTTTTTTTCATTTTATTTGAAAGTAGAAATTTTTAAACAGTGCTAGATTAAGAATGTAAATTTCTTAAAGCACCATCAATTTTTTATTTTTAATACCTTTTTTTTTATATCTTTAACACTTTAACTAATTAATAAAACTAAGATCAAAAACATGAAAAGATTATTTTCAATCCTAGCCATAGTATTTTTACTGGCATTTGGCACAGCTAATGCAACAACTAACGCAGCAACAGTTGCGACCACGGTTGCCACCATTCAAGATTCAGCAGCAACAGACGATGCAGTTATAGAAGAGTTAACCTTTCATCAAGAGCTAAAAAAGCGTTTTATTGAAGGAAACCCAGGCTTTATGGGAATTGTACTATTATGTTTAATTCTAGGATTAGCAATTGCTATAGAAAGAATTATCTTTTTAAACTTATCGTCAACAAACACCAAGAAATTGACAAAAAATGTTGAAGATGCACTACAATCAGGTGGTATAGAAGCAGCAAAAGAAGTTTGTAGAAACACAAGAGGTCCTGTAGCTTCTATATTTTATCAAGGTTTAGATAGAGCAGACGGAAGTCTAGAATCTGCAGAAAAAGCCGTTGTAGCCTATGGTGGTGTACAAATGGGACAATTAGAAAAAAATGTATCTTGGATTTCATTATTTATCTCTTTAGCTCCAATGTTAGGGTTTATGGGTACGGTAATTGGTATGATTCAAGCCTTCGATAAAATTCAATCTGCAGGTGGAATGGATGCAACCTTAGTAGCTGGTGGTATTAAAGTTGCCTTATTAACAACAGTATTTGGTCTTATTGTAGCAATTATCCTACAGGTTTTTTATAATTATATCATCGCAAAAATTGATGGTATAGTAAATGATATGGAAGATTCTTCTATAAACTTAATGGATTTGTTATCAAAATACAAAAAATAGGCTATTAACTAAATTTAAAAACAGTAAGATTATGTATAGATTTTTAAAAATAGTTGTGGCAATATTAAGTATAATTGGTATTGTATCTCTTGTTAGAATTATCTTAAAAAGTACAGAAGAAATAGAAGGTCTTGCAGCTACAGGAGATACTTCTATACTCGAGCCAATGGCTTGGACGGGTTATATAATATTAGGCTTAACCCTTTTAATAGTAGTTATATTTGTATTTAGAAACTTATTTACCGGAGGAAACATTAGAAACACCTTAGTAGGCGTTGGTGCTTTTGCATTAATATTAATTATAGGATATGCATTATCTGGAGGAGATCCTTTGGTAGGTAAGGTATATGCATACGATGATATATTGGCTACAGAAAGTGAATCTAGACTTGTGGGAGGTGGATTAATCGCTTTTTATATTTTAAGTGCTCTTGCTATTATAGTAATGGTATTATCAGGAGTTAAAAAATTAATTAAATAATTATGGCAAAAAGATCAGCACCAGAAGTTAATGCAGGCTCTATGGCTGACATTGCCTTCTTATTACTTATTTTCTTTTTAGTAACAACAGATATTGCAGTAGACTCTGGTTTAAGTAGAAAGCTACCGCCTTGGGAACCTGAAACTGTAGACCCACCGAAGATTAAGGAGAAGAATATTTTTACTTTAACTTTAAACAGTAATAACGAAATATTATTAACCTCTGGAGGAGATTCAGAACGTCTCGCTATTAAAGACTTAAGAGAGAGAACTACCGCATTTTTAGATAACGGAGGGGGAAAAGGAAAGGATGCATGTAAAAGATGTCAAGGTGCTAAAAATCCTGAGTCATCAGATAATTTGCAGAAAGCAGTTATTTCCTTAGCAAACGATAGATTAACAGATTATAAGACTTATATTACTGTGCAGAATGAAATTTTAGCAGCTTATAACGTGATTAGAAATCGTGAGTTTAAAAAGGACTACCCTAATCTTAAAATGAATTTTGTTGAAGCTACAGAAATGTACCAAGATAGAGCAATTGATGATAAGGTAAGAGAGAATTTAAAAGAGAAGTTGGAGGCAATTAAATTAGTTGTCCCTCAAAAATTCTCTGAGGCTGAAGCAAAAAGAGATTAATAAATTAACATAAATAATAACATGTCTAAATTTAAAAAGAAAAAAGATGGAGGTTTACCTCCAATTTCAACAGCATCTTTGCCAGATATTGTATTTATGCTATTGTTTTTCTTTATGGTTGCAACTGTAATTAAAGAGGATAATTTAATTATTGAAAATAAATTACCTAAAGCAAACCAAGTTGAAAAACTAGACAAACAGAAACCTATAAGCTACATATACATTGGAAAACCAAGTGCTAATTATGTAGATACTTACGGAACAGAAGATAGAATACAATTAAACGATAAGTTGCAACGCGTAAAAGATGTGCAAGCATTTGTTGCTGCTGAACGTGCTGCTCTAGCAGAAGAATTGGTACCTACGCTTACCGTATCTTTAAAAGTTGATAAAGATGCAAAAATGGGCTTGCTTACGGATGTTAAGCAAGAATTACGTAAAACCAATGCGCTTAAAATAAACTACACAACAAAAAAGGGAGATGTGCTTACTAACTAGGAACACATTAACTTAATTTTATATAAAGGCGTTTTGAAAATTTCAAAACGCCTTTTACATTTATAAAACTATTTATTTATCTTGTCGATACAAACTGTATTACTAATTAAAAACATGACTAGGTGTAAGCTGCTAATGGTTCAAAACAATAACACAGTTCGGTACATGAAATTGATTATATTTTTATTTTGTACTAGTTTTACAACTATACACTTGTATGCTCAAGAAACATTAACAGTTAACCCAAAAGAGGTCGATTTTTCATACAAAGAAGATCAGTTTTATTTTGGATTAACCTATAACCTTATTGGTAAGAAACCGGATGGATTGTCTCAAAGTGGTTTTTCTGGAGGTTTTCATTTTGGATATACCAAAGATATGCCAGTTAATAAAAGAAGAAATAAAGCCATTGGTGTAGGTTTAGGCTTATCTATTAATTCCTTTAACCAAAACATTCAAATAAGTGAGGATATTAATAATAATACGATTTTTTCTTTTATAAATGGTGATAATATAACAGTCACTAAAAATAAATTTTCAACTTATATGTTTGAGGTTCCAATAGAGTACAGGTGGCGTACCTCTACCGCCACAGACTATAAATTTTGGCGCATTTATACTGGTTTTAAATTAGGTTATGTTTTTGCTAGCAATTCCAGATTTGAAGGCACTCCAGAGAATATTAGACTAAAACGTATAAATGCAATTAACAACATGCAATATGGATTAACCTTTGGAGCAGGCTATAACACATGGAACTTTTACTTGTATTATGCATTAAACCCTATTTTTAATGATACCGCTCTAATAGATGGGAGCATGATAGATGCTAACGCAATAAAGATTGGATTAATGTTTTATATTTTATAAATAGTAAGGCAGAACCAATAATTGTGGAAATAAGCCAATACAAAAACCAAAAAGTAACTCTATACTAGAATGTGCTTTTAGGTGTAATCTTGAAGTGGCTACGGCACCAGCAATCAAGCAAAATAGAGCTAGTGACCCATTTAGGTTTTTGCCAAAATGAAGCGATATTCCCATAGCAAACATAAACACTGCGGCAATAGCAATCATATGAATGCTTGCTTTGTATTTAAATAATGCTAATACCAAACATATAATATTAGATATTAAGATGCCTATAAAAAAATAGTACAATTCTATTATTTGATGCATTGGTAATACACGTATTACTATAAGGACACAAATAACACTATTTATAAACAAAGGGAAAATACGTTCTTTATTTGTTTTAAGATAAATAGAATCTGTTTTTCCTATGGATTTTAGTAAGAAATACAATAAAATAGGAAGCGCTATAGTTAGTATGGATAGCGATATAAGTTTTGCCTGCATAACCTCATGAGGAATAAATCTTGGCGACTTAGAAAAATAGAAGATAACACCCAGTAACGGCATTATTAAAGGATGAAAAACAAAGGATATACTATTAAGTAACCATTTCATTATACAGTAATCTAAAAATTGGTCTTACAACTCCTTACGCAAACGTGCCACAGAAATATCCAGTTGCTCACGGTATTTAGCCACAGTTCTTCTGGCAATAGGATAGCCTTTTTCTTTTAAAATTTTAGCTAAAGCTTCGTCTGTTAAAGGTTTCTTTTTATTTTCTTCTTCAATAACAGTTTCTAGAATTTTTTTAATTTCTCTCGTAGAGACTTCTTCACCTTTGTCATTAGTCATAGATTCTGAAAAGAACTCTTTTATTAATTTTGTACCATAAGGTGTGTCTACATATTTACTATTGGCAACACGAGATACGGTAGAAACGTCCATTTCAATTTCGTCTGCAATATCTTTTAAAATCATAGGTTTTAAATTACGCTCATCTCCAGTTAAAAAATATTCCTTTTGATAATGCATAATAGAACTCATCGTTACAAATAGCGTTTGTTGACGCTGTTTTATGGCTTCTATAAACCATTTTGCGGCATCCAATTTCTGCTTTATAAAGAGTACTGCATCTTTTTGAGCTTTCGATTTTTCTTTAGATTCCTTATAGCCTTTAAGCATGTTATTATACTCTCGAGATACATGCAGTTCTGGTGCATTTCTACCATTTAAAGTCAACTCCAAGGCGCCGTCTACAATTTTTATAGCAAAGTCAGGAATAACATGCTCAATCATTCTGGTATTTCCAGAATAACTACCGCCGGGTTTTGGATTTAAGCGCTCTATTTCATGAATGGCATCTTTAAGTTGGGCTTCAGTAATGTCAAACTTAGCCATCAACTTTTTATAGTGTTTTTTTGTAAATTGCTCAAAGGCTTTATTAATGATATCTGATGCTAATACTAAATCTGGATTTTGTTCTTTTCTAGCCAATTGTATACTTAAACACTCTTGCAAATTACGAGCACCAACACCAGCAGGATCTAATTGATGCACAATTTTAAGTACGTTTTCAATTTTATCTTCTGTAGTATACACGTTTTGTGTGAAGGCCAAATCGTCCATAATATCACTTAATTCGCGACGTATATAGCCGCTTTCGTCTACACTACCAACTAAAAATTCTGCAATATCACGTTCTTCATCACTTAAACGGTAAGTATTTAATTGAGTTTTTAAGTGTTGTGTAAATGAAGTACCAGAGGCATAAGGAATACTTTTTTCATCATCATCAGCGCTATAGTTGTTAACACTAGTTCGGTAATCTGGAATTTCGTCATCACTTAAATAATCGTCAATATTAATTTCATCAACAGGATTTTCTTCAAATTCCTCTTGCGTGTTATCCATATCCTCATACTCATTTTCTTTCTCTTCTTTTCCAGTATCTAAAGCAGGGTTTTCTTCAAGCTCTTGTTTTAAGCGCTGCTCAAAAGCTTGCGTAGGCAACTGTATCAATTTCATTAATTGAATTTGTTGCGGAGACAATTTCTGCGATAATTTAAACTGTAAATATTGTTTAAGCATAGTTTATTATTGAATATGTATAAAAATAAAAAAAACAATCTACAATATGGTTTTTAGTAGATTGTTTTAATATTTATTTAGGGTTTATACCTCTTGTTTAATCGATAAAAAATATCTGTAAGGTGTTAAAACCTTAAAATGGTGTTATGTTCCTAAAGATTTTGTGCTTTATTTCAAGGAATACTAAAAAACTATAGGCGATACCAATTTTCTAAAACTCCGCATTTTGTGGTGTTCTTGGATAAGGAATAACATCGCGAATATTACCCATTCCAGTTGCAAACATTACTAGGCGCTCGAAACCTAAACCAAAACCTGAATGCACTGCAGTACCATATTTACGTAAGTCTAAATACCACCACAATTCTTCTTCAGGAATATCTAAAACAGCCATTTTTTGTTTTAAAACATCCAAACGTTCTTCTCGCTGTGCACCTCCAATAATTTCGCCAATGCCTGGAAATAAAACATCCATAGCACGAACGGTTTTACCATCTTCATTTAAACGCATATAAAAAGCTTTAATATTTGCAGGATAATCAAACAGAATTACTGGACATTTAAAGTGTTTTTCTACTAAAAAACGTTCGTGTTCAGATTGTAAGTCTGCGCCCCAATCATTAATAATATAGTTAAATTTTTTCTTTTTATTTGGTTTAGAATTTTTAAGAATGTCTATAGCTTCAGTATAACTTACGCGTTTAAAATTATTTTCGGTTACAAATTTTAATTTTTCAATTAGAGAGAATTCGCTGCGTTCTGCTTGAGGCTTTGTTTTTTCTTCATCCAATAATCGCTTTTCAAGAAATTCAAGGTCTACATGATTATGCTCTAAAACATAAGAAATAACAGATTTTATAAAAACTTCTGCTAAATCCATATTTCCTGCTAAATCCATAAAGGCCACTTCGGGTTCAATCATCCAAAATTCTGATAAATGACGAGAAGTATTTGAGTTTTCTGCTCTAAAGGTTGGTCCAAAAGTATAGACTTTACCTAAAGACATAGCGTAGGTTTCTGCCTCTAATTGGCCTGAGACAGTAAGATTTGTATCCTTTCCAAAAAAGTTTTTAGAGTGGTCTATGTCACCACTTTCTGTTAATGCTGGATTCTTTTGATCTAAAGTACTAACACGGAACATTTCGCCAGCACCTTCAGCATCACTTCCAGTAATAATTGGCGTATGCATATTATAGAAACCGTTGTCTGTAAAATATTTGTGCACAGCAAATGATAATGCAGAGCGTAAACGCATAACAGCACTAAAAGTATTGGTTCTTGTCCGTAGATGTGCGTTTTCTCTTAAAAACTCAAAGGAATGTTTCTTAGGTTGAATTGGGTACGTTTCTGGATCACTATCACCTAAAATTTCTATAGCCGATACTACGATTTCGACGCTTTGGCCTCTACCTTGACTTTCTACTAATTTTCCTTTTATAGAAACAGCAGCACCTGTAGTAATACGTTTTAAGGTGTTTTCATCTGTGTTTTCAAAATCAACAACACACTGTATATTATTAAGAGTAGAACCATCATTTAAAGCAATAAATCTATTAGCTCTAAAGGTACGTACCCAACCTTTCACTTCTACTTCTTGATGCTTTGATTCTTTTAATAACTGTGCAATTGTTACTGTTGTCATTTTTTATTTATTAGATAGCAAATATAAATTTTTAGTGTGTTTTATTATTCTAAATCTTCTGAAATTTCTTCTAAATCGTCCTCAGCAGGAATAATATTTATAGTTGGTTTTTTTAGAATTTCTTTTCTAGCAATACTGCGCTCCAAAGATAATAGTAATGAAGGCAATAGTAATAAATTAGACAGCATTGCAAATAATAGAGTAACCGAAACTAAAGCTCCAAGGGCTACCGTGCCTCCAAAACTTGAAATAGTAAATACCGAAAAACCAAAAAATAATACAATGGAAGTATAAAACATGCTCACACCAGTTTCGCGTAATGCGGCATAAACCGATTTTTTTATTTTCCAGCTATTGGCCTGTAATTCTTGTCTGTATTTTGCTAAAAAGTGAATGGTATCATCCACTGAAATACCAAATGCGATGCTAAATACTAATATAGTTGAAGGTTTTATTGGCACGCCTAAATAACCCATTAAACCTGCGGTGACTACTAATGGTAGTAAATTTGGAATGAGCGACACAACAATCATCCTAAAAGAACGAAACATGTAAGCCATAAATAATGAAATAAGAAAAATGGCTAAAGATAATGATAAGGCTAAATTATTAACCAAATATTTTGTGCCTTTCTGAAATACTAAGGCCTTTCCAGTTATAGCTACATTGTATTTTTCTTTAGGGAAAACGTGATTTATTTTAGTAATTAAATTTTCCTCGATACGTTCCATTTTTTCCGTTCCTATATCTTTCATAAAGGTGGTTATACGAGCATATTGACCTGTTGAATCTACAAAATTATGTAATAGATTACCTTCTCCAGAAACAGAGTTTTTAGCATAAGGTAAAATAAAAGCTTCTTCTTGTTTTGTAGGTAGTTGATAATATTTTGGATTCCCATTATAATAGGCTTGCTTAGAATATTTTACAAGGCTTACTACCGAAATAGGGCGTGATAGTTCAGGCGTTTCAATGATTAAGTCTTCTAGCTTATTCATGCGTTTTAAAGTAGAGGATGTCATTGCGCCTTTTTTACGCTTGGTATCTACCATAATTTCCATGGGCATGATACCATTAAATTCTTCCTCAAAAAAACGAATGTCGCTAAAAAATTCAGCTTTTTTTGGCATGTCTTCTATTAAACTTCCTGAGACTTTAATTTTATAAATACCAATTATACAGACAATTATTAAACCTAGAGTTGTAGCGTAAATGGCAATGCGTTTTTCTTTTACCATACGTACAGTCCAATTTACAAAACCACCAATCCAACGTTTATTTAAATGTTCTAAATGGCGGTCTTTTGGGTAAGGTAAGAAAGTGTAAATAATTGGGATAATAAGTAAACATAAAATAAAAATAGCTAAAATACTCAATGAAGCTACTACACCAAACTCCTTTAGTAATTTACTTTCGGTTATAATAAAAGTAGCAAATCCAGAGGCTGTTGTAACATTAGTCATTAAGGTAGCGTTACCAACTTTTGTAATTACACGTTGTAAAGATTTTACTTTATTGCCATGTAATTTTACTTCGTGTTGATACTTATTTATTAAGAAAATACAATTTGGAATTCCTATAACAATAATAAGAGGCGGTATTAATGCTGTTAATACAGTAATTTCGTATTTTAAAAGACCAAGAATACCCAAAGTCCACATAACACCAACGCAAACGACTATTAAAGAAATAAACGTGGCGCGCAAGGATCTAAAAAATAAAAAGAAAATTATTGATGTTATACCTAATGCGGCCAAAACAAAAAGCCCAATTTCGTCTACAATATTTTGTGCATTTAATGTTCTTATGTAGGGCATTCCAGACACCCGAACGTCCAGATTGTATGTGTCTTCAAAACCTTTAACTTTTTTTATCAAATTTTCTATAACAAAGTCTTTTCTGGCAGGAGTATTTACCATCTCTTTATTAAGATAAATAGCCGTTCTAACAGTTTTTGTTTTAGTATTAAATAAAAAATTATCGTAAAATGGATATTTAGTAAACAGTTCGCTTTGGAGTATTTTTATTTCTTTAGCTGTTTTAATTGAATCCTTTATAAAAGGTTCTAAATCAAATTTCTGAACTTTTGTATTTTTTACTAATTTTTGTAAATCTTTAATAGATACAACGCTTTCAACTTCGTCTGCAGTTCTAAAAGTATCTGCAAGTGCGTTCCAGGCATTTAGCTTATTTACAGTAAACAGAGTGGAGTCTTTAACACCTAAAACGATAAGGTTGCCTTCCTCACCAAAAATGTCAAGAAAATTTTTATACTCAATATTTACTTCATGATCATCTGGTAATAAATTAGCTTCTGTATAGGTAAAACGCATGTATTTCCACTGCGTGCTGAATAAAATTGTAATGATTATAATGCCTAGAAGAATACCAATTTTATTGCGTAAAATTAGCCTAGCTATTACATCCCAAAATTTTGATTTTTTTTGTTTTACCATGTTACTTTAAAAGTAGCTTCAAAGGTATGGAAAACCTATAGATTTTATAGCATTATAAAACAGAAATGGTTGCCAATTATAATGCGATATTAAAAGTAAATTTTAAGGCCATATTATCTTCTAAGTTGGGTAAATGATAAGCGCCATAACGGTATGTAAAGCTTAAACCAAAACCCAATAATAGTTTGTTTATTTCAATGCCAGATTCTGTATAGCCTTTTCTGAGGGTGCCAAAATTAATGTTTTGGTGTCTTGAAACATTTCTCATAGTACCCACAGCATAACGCGTTATTAATACAAGCTGTGGTTTAAAAATTTTACTAAAGCGAAAGGGTTTTACATAATGTTTAAGTACCACAGTTGCAAATCGATCTGAAAAGAACTCATTAAAAAACATGGTTTCAAAACTGTTAATACCAGCTACCGAAAAGCGGTTTAGTATTGTTTCTTTATTAATATTATTTGGATAAGCATGATACAAATGTGTTAAAGGTGTATCGCCACGCGCTAAGCCTAAAGAAAAGGTTCCAATGCTATGTGATTCTGTAGTATGCATAACCTTATGTATGGTTCTAAAATCTATTTTAGAAAAATTAAAATCTGCATTAAATACAGACTTAAAACTCTTACTGTATTGCAATGTAAATTTTGGATATCCCTCAAAGATAGCCTTTGTTTTTCCATTTTCTACCTCATACTCGTTAAACGGATTCCATTGTAAAGAAACTTTAGCTATAGTGGTTTCAAAAGCGCCATAAGCAATATTGTTTAGAACATAATTGTAGTCGTAAGTAGGACGAATATTACTGATACTAATCTCGGTTTCAGTAATTAATTTAGGGTTTATTTCGTGCTCTAAGGATATAGCAGAGGTAATATGTTTATGAAATAAACTAATATTTAATAAGCGTGGTTCGAAGAATGAAAAGGTACGTCCATCTGTTAAAAAATTAGAGCTTCCAGTTTCCATTAAATCATCTACATAAGAGATGTTTAACCAACTTTTAGTTTCTTTATTTAGTAAGGCGCCACCACCAACTTTATATTTAAACCTATGATCTCTAAAACCATAAACACCATACGAATCTATTCTAAAAATTTTTGAAAACCTATCATTTGTTACGCCACCTAGGCCTGTTCTTAGCCCTTCGTACTGGTTGAACTTTACCAAATATCGCAAATCAAAATTCCAAATTTTTGTAGGAAAAAAACCATTACCTATTTGTTTTAATAGTACGCTAGACTTTATAGAGTCTCTTTGCTTTGTGGTTTCTTTTTTAGGGGTTTGGGCAGCTAATGTATACACAGAACAAATTAATGACATGTATAACAAGAATTTACGCATAAATTATTTTAATTCTATTTTAATAGCTTCAGATAGTACGGATTTAATGTTTGTTCTATAGCCTATTTCTTTATGTACAATTTCGCCTTTTTTATTAATAATGATACTAGTAGGGTAGCTTTGTATACCGTACATTGTAATAACATCATTTGCATTTGCTGCTAGGGTATAATTAAATGCGGTGTTATAAATAAAATTTTCTACAACGCCTTTTTTATTAAACGTAAGGGCTAAAAAAACAACTTCTTTATTTTTATACTCTTTTACAAGTTCGTTTAGTTTTGGCATTTCTACAACGCATGGGCCACACCTAGTAAACCAAAAATTTAAAACCACAACCTTTCCTTTCAATTCTGAAAGTTTAATAGTGTTTCCATTTAAGTCTGTAACAATAAAGTCCAAAGCTTTTTCTCCTTTAGTATACTTAGCTTCAGGATTTTGTCTTACTAAAATAGGGTTATTGCTTTTTTTCTGAAAGACAATAGATTTAATTTTACCTTGGTTATTAGCGTAAAATAGTGGTTTGTATTCTGGATTTGCCATTAATTCCATATTAGACATTGGTAAAATTTTGCCGTTTTCGCTAAAGAGTAAAATGTCTGGAGTAATCATGATTTGCATGGTTTTAACTTGCTCATCAGATAGAAGTTTTTGATTTTGTGGAACAAATTTGTAATCCTGAGCACTTATTATTGTTGATAATAATAGTGCAAATAATAATAAGATAGATTTTATAAAGCGCATAATAGTATAAAATAACATTAATAGTTTTGTTATAAAAAAAGCGACAATTAAGTCGCTTTAAACATTTAAACCGTCATGATTTCTTTGTCTTTATTTGCCAAAAGCTCTTCAATACGTTTTGAAAACGTATCAGTAAGTGTTTGTATATCTGCCTCAGCATTTTTCTGCAAATCCTCAGAAATACCATCTACTTTTTTAATGTCGTTATTGGCATCTTTTCGTGCATTACGCACTCCAACTTTGGCATCTTCAGCTTCAGCTTTCGCTTGCTTTCCTAAATTAATTCTCCGTTCTTCGGTTAAAGGCGGAACGTTAATAATTATAGTATCACCATTATTCATTGGATTAAAGCCTAAGTTTGCATACGCAATACCTCGTTCAATTTCTTGAAGCATCCCTTTTTCCCAAGGTTGTACAGTAATGGTTCTGCCATCTGGCGTATTAACGTTGGCAACCTGGGCTAAGGGCGTTTGAGATCCATAGTAATCTACCATAACGCTACCTAACATAGCAGGACTAGCCTTACCAGCTCGAATGTTAGAAAATTGTTTTGTAAGATGCTGGATTGCATTCTCCATAGCCTCCTTTGCACTATCTATTATAAATTGTATGTCTTCGTTCATTGTTACATTTTTTATGACTAATACCCTTAAAACAATAATTAAGCCAAATTAACTCCTGGTGTTAAACAGGGCTAGTAGACGTAGCTGTATTTATTAATCCACACTAAAGTAGTCAATTTTGTAAATTAAGCCAAATTTATCATTGGTTTCAACTTGTGTTTTAGTATTGCATGGCACGCCTTATAGTTTTAAGAAGCGGCATGGATATAGATTTAAACTCTATAGCTTCGGCACTGGCATTTTAAAGACTAACCTGTGTGCCAATATTTTCTCCACTTACCACTTTCATTAGGTTGCCTCTCGTGTTCATATCGAATACAATAATGGGTAAATCATTTTCTTGACTCAACGTAAAAGCAGTTGTATCCATAACTTTAAGCCCTTTACTCAATACATCGGCAAAAGTAATATGCTCGAATTTAATAGCTTTGTCATCTTTTTCTGGGTCAACATTGTAAATACCATCTACACGTGTTCCTTTTAAAATAACATCTGCTTGAATTTCAATAGCTCTTAAAACCGCTGCAGAATCTGTAGTAAAGTAAGGGTTTCCTGTGCCGCCACCAAAAATAACAACACGTCCTTTACGTAAGTGACTCATGGCTTTACGTCTAATAAAAGGCTCTGCCACTTCATTAATTTTAATTGCCGTTTGTAAGCGAGTTTTAACATCTGCATCCTCTAAAGCTTGTTGTAGTGCTAAGCCATTAATTACAGTGGCTAGCATTCCCATATGGTCGCCTTGAACACGATCCATACCATTCATAGCACCGGCTACACCTCTAAAAATATTACCACCACCTATAACAATGGCAACCTCAATTCCTTTTTCGGTTACTGCTTTTATGTCTTGTGCATATTCTGCTAATCGTTCTGGGTCAATACCATATTGGCGACTTCCCATTAAGGCTTCACCAGATAATTTTAGGAGGATTCTTTTGTATTTCATTTATAAATAAGAGTTTAGCAAAGCTACATAATTTTTTTATTTCTGAAATTGCTATTCTTGCGGAAATTATACTTTTTTTATTCTTAAACCTGAAGTATAAAAAAACCACTGGCTCTAATAATAGAGTAGTGGTTTCATATACTTAATTTCTTCAACAAATTCCCGAACAAGCTTGAGCAACGTGAAGTTTAATTCTATCCTAAAGATACACGCTTAAAAGCAGTTACTTCAACATTATTAGATGCCACATAAGCTTCAACAGTTTGTTTTTCGTCTTTTATAAATTTTTGATCTAGTAGACATTGCTCTTGATCTAAAGTTGTGTTATCACTAACAAAACGTTCCATTTTACCTGGTAAAATGCGATCCCAAATTTGTTCTGGTTTACCTTCTGCGGCTAATTCTGCTTTAGCATCAGCTTCGGCTTTTGCTAAAACCTCTGGCGTTAATTGTGCCATAGAAATATATTGCGGTACGTTTTTAAGTGTTTTACCTAAACGGCCTAATTCTATATTATCTTTTTCAATAACAGCTATTCTTGCTTCAGTTTCATTTGCAATGTAATCTGCATCAAAACCTTTATAAGACAAAGACGTTGCTCCCATAGAGGCTACTTGCATAGCTACGTCTTTAGCAACAGTTTCATTGGTTTCGGTTAAGCCTACTAATGCACCAATTTTATTAATGTGAACATAGGTACCAACGTAAGGCGCTTCTAATCTTTCAAACGCATTAATTTCTAGTTTTTCACCAACAACACCAGTTTGTTCTATTAGTTTTTCGGCAACGGTCATACCTCCAAAATCTGCCGCTAAGAACTCTTCTTTGTTTTTAAAATTAATTGCGATATCTGCAAACTGACCAGCTAGTGCTAAAAATGATTCGTTTTTACCAACAAAATCTGTTTCGCACCCTAATACTATAGCAACACCTACAGTATTACTTGCGTTTATTCTAGTTACCGCAGCACCTTCTGAAGAATCTCTATCAGCTCTTTTTTCTGCTACTTTCTGTCCTTTTTTACGCAACACATCGATTGCTTTATCAAAATCGCCTTCAGCTTCCACTAAGGCTTTTTTGCAATCCATCATACCTGCACCAGTTGCTTTTCTTAATTTATTTACTTCTGCTGCTGAAATTTTTACTTCACTCATAATACCTTATATTTTAAAAAAGTCGTTTAATTAATTTCTGTTAGGAAAGAACTAAACGACTTTATTTGTAATAATTTTAATGTTCTATTCTTCTTCTTTAGCTGCTACAACCTCCTTTTTAGCAGAAGTTGCTTTCTTTACTGCTTTTTTTGCCGGTTCAGCTTCTGCCTTAGCTTTGGTTTTTTCAACCGTAGTTTCAGCCTTATTATTAACTTTAGCTTCGGTTTTACCCTCTGCTTTAGCATCTTTTTCAGCTTTACGTGCATTTAATCCACCGGTAATAGCTTCTGTAACATGCGTTAAAATTTTATCGATCGATTTAGAAGCATCATCATTTGCTGGTATAACGTAATCAACCTGACGTGGATCAGAATTGGTATCTACCATTGCAAAAATTGGAATGTTTAATTTCTGTGCTTCTTTTATTGCGATGTGCTCACGTTTAATATCTACAACAAACAATGCGCCTGGAAGACGTGTCATGTCTACAATAGAACCTAAATTCTTTTCTAACTTTGCTCTTAAACGGTCTACTTGTAGACGCTCTTTTTTAGATAAGGTTAAAAAGGTTCCATCTTTTTTCATTCTATCAATAGTAGCCATCTTTTTGATTGCTTTTCTAATAGTAATGAAATTTGTTAACATACCGCCTGGCCATCTTTCTGTAATGAAAGGCATATTAATGCCACCTGCTTTTTCTGCAACAATGTCTTTTGCTTGTTTTTTTGTAGCTACAAATAAAATTTTACGTCCTGAGGCTGCAATTTTCGCTAACGCCTCTCCAGCCTCATCTATTTTAGCTGCTGTTTTGTATAAGTTTATAATATGTATGCCGTTACGCTCCATATAAACATAAGGGGCCATGTTTGGATCCCACTTACGTGTTAGGTGACCGAAGTGTACACCTGCTTCAAGTAATTCTTTTACTTCTACTGCCATTTTGTAATAGTTTACGTTCTGTTGATTAGCAATAATTAAGTGGTCATTTAAAAAAAATCGCCTTAACTATTTAGATGCTTAACTAAATCCTGCTTTTAAGCTAGGACAACAATAACTGTTTAATTTTTTATTTAACGTCAAAAGTATTGAACATTGCCAATACTGTTTAAGGATTTTATTAACGTTTCGAGAATTGAAACTTTTTACGCGCCTTTTTCTGACCGAATTTTTTACGTTCAACCATTCTAGGATCTCTTGTCAATAAACCTTCTGGTTTTAAAACTAATCTGTGTTCAGGATTTAACTCGCACATAGCACGAGAAATTGCTAAACGGATTGCTTCTGCTTGACCAGTAATACCACCTCCAAATACGTTTACAGAAATATCAAAAGTTTCCGCATTGTCAGTTAATACTAACGGTTGGTTTACTTTGTACTGTAACGTTGCTGTATCGAAGTAATCTTTAATGTCTTTTTTGTTAATCGTGATGTTTCCTTTACCATTTTTAAGGTAAACACGAGCAACAGCCGTTTTACGACGACCAATTTTGTGTAATACTTCCATTACTTGAATTCGTTTAAGTTAATTGTTTTAGGCTTTTGCGCTTCGTGAGCATGCTTAGTTCCTGTAACAACAGTTAAATTTCTAAAAAGTGCAGCCCCTAATTTATTTTTAGGTAACATGCCCTTTACAGATTTCTCTACTAATCTTGACGGATCTTTTCCGAACAATTCAGTAGCAGTTAAACTTCTTTGACCACCTGGATAACCGGTGTGACGAATATAAGATTTGTCCGTCCACTTGTTACCTGATAAGTTGATTTTTTCAGAATTGATAACGATCACGTTATCTCCACAATCAACATGTGGTGTAAAGCTTGGTTTGTGCTTTCCTCTTAAAAGTTTTGCAACTTGGGAGCACATACGTCCTAATGTTTGACCATCAGCATCAACTAAAACCCACTGTTTATCAACAGTAGCTTTATTGGCTGAAACGGTTTTGTAGCTTAGTGTATCCACGTTATTAATTAAATTTTTGATTTGTATTTAAACAATTCGATTAAACATTCCTCTCTTAAAAAGAGTTTGCAAATTTACGATAAACTTCTTTATTACCAAATAGTAAGATGCTTTTATTTTATAACTTTGTTAATATGTATTGCCGCTTTCTTATATTTCGGATTTTTAAAACAAATTAACTATTAATTACAGTTATGTTAAGATTTATTTCTCATTAAAAAAGGACTTCAAACGACCTATAGTTTCTATTCAAAACAAAAATAGAAAGTCTTACATTCCATACTAAAGCCATTTATAATCATAGTATAAGAGTCATTTTTTGACTATTTTTGCAGCAATATGCAAGAATTACAACTTTCAGATTGGTTACCTACCACAAACAAAGAGGTTAAAATACGCGGTTGGGATGCGCTGGACGTTATCCTTTTTAGTGGCGATGCCTATGTAGATCATCCTTCGTTTGGTCCAGCAGTAATTGGCCGAATTCTAGAAAGTTATGGGTTACGCGTTGCTATAGTGCCACAACCCAATGTTAATGATAATCTTCAGGATTTTGTAAAATTAGGTAAGCCAAAACTATTTTTTGGCGTTACTGGTGGTTGTATGGATCCTATGTTAAGTAATTATAATGCTAATAAAAAGCGAAGAGACAAAGATGCGTATACACCAAATGGCGACATTGGATTTAGACCAGATTATGCTACAACGGTGTACTCTAATATTTTAAAAGATAAATGGCCAGATACGCCTATATTAATTGGTGGTATTGAAGCTTCCTTGCGTCGCGTAACGCATTACGATTTTTGGAGCGATAAACTTATGCCTACCATTTTAGAAACTTCAAAAGCAGATATGTTGGTTTACGGTATGGGCGAGCAGCCTTTGCGTGAGGTGGTGCGTTTGATGCAAAAAGGCGTTCCGTTCTCTAGTATTACAACAATTAAACAAACTGCTGTTTTATTAGATGCTAGTGCTAAAATACCTAAAAACAGCAACTGGGAAGATGTTGAAATAGCATCTCATAAAACTTGTTTAGCAGACAAGAAAAAATACGCTTCTAATTTTAAAATTATAGAACAAGAGTCTAATAAATTAGCAGCTAGACGCATTTTTCAGAAGGTTGGAGATAAAACATTGATGATTAATCCGCCATATCCTACCATGACGGAAGCCGAAATTGATGCCTCTTTCGAGTTGCCTTATACCAGAATGCCACATCCAAAATATAATAAGCGTGGCCCAATTCCTGCGTTTGAAATGATTAAATTTTCCATAAACATCCATAGAGGTTGTTTTGGTGGTTGTAGTTTTTGTACCATTTCTGCCCATCAAGGTAAATTTATTGCTTCGCGTAGTCAAGCATCCGTATTACGTGAAGTCGATACCGTGGCAAACATGCCAGATTTTAAGGGCTATTTGTCCGATATTGGTGGCCCAAGTGCCAATATGTATAAGATGAAAGGTAAAGTACAATCCATATGCGATAAGTGTGTGGCGCCCTCTTGCATTTCGCCAGTAATATGTAGTAATTTAGATACCTCGCACAAACCATTAACAGATTTGTATCAGGCAGTAGACAGCCATCCTAAAGTTAAAAAATCTTTTATAGGTTCTGGGATTAGACATGATATGTTAGTGCCAGAATTTAATAAAAACGCCGACCCAAAAGAGCTTGATGATTATACCGAAGAAGTCATGACTAAACATGTTTCGGGAAGACTAAAAGTAGCACCAGAGCATACTAGTGATCCTGTGTTAAAGCTCATGCGTAAACCATCATTTACATACTTTCACAAATTTAAAGAACGTTTTGATAAAATTAATCTTGCAAAAAAATTAAAGCTTCAACTCATTCCTTATTTTATTTCTAACCACCCAGCGTGCGAAGTTGAAGATATGGCAAACCTTGCTGCCGAAACTAAAGATATGGGCTTTCAACTAGAACAAGTACAAGGCTTTACACCTACACCTATGACGGTAGCAACCGTTATTTATTACAGTGGCTACCATCCTTATACGCTTAAAAAGGTAAACACACCAATAACGCGTAAGGAAAAAGACGAGCAGCACCGTTTTTTCTTTTGGTATAAAGATGAAAACAAAGCTTGGATTAAAAAGACTTTAAATAAATTAGGGCGTCAAGATTTACTTAAAGTATTACTTCCTGAAAAGGACGAGAAATGGCGTAAAAATAAACCTGGCAGAACAAAGAATACTTATAATGATGCTATACCTTTTAACCAAAGAAAGAATAAGGCAAAGTTTAAGTCTAAGAAAAATAGACGCTAGTTTGTATTAGTTTAGTCGTTTATGCTTATTACCTTCATTACTTTGAGCAATAGCATAGGCCAAAATTGCGATTTCTACTACCAAAATAGCTATTTTAGCTTTCTTACTCTTTGTTAGTGTGCTTGTTAATCCTAATATTTTTGTAATAATCATTTTATAGTTTTTTGAAATTACAAGTTAGTAAATGGTTTGATGATGGAATTGTTTTAACGATTAAATTTTGGGCTGGATTGTTTTTGCTTAAAGAAATTAGTGTCAAAAAAGTAGTATATCATCTAAATTTGATACTAAAGTTGTTATATAAACCTTTTTACATTCTTTAGCTTTAACATTTTTATTTTGATTGGATCTCTATTTACCTTATTATGCTCCTATTCCTTTATCTTCTGCTACCCCATAATTTTTATTAACATGGAATTGAAAATCATTTCCAATGAGACGAGCATCTTCAATAATGCCGTTTTTAAAAATATAAAAATTTTTAAAATTTTTGATAAAATTTAACTTTGCCTCTAATCCAGTTTCTTAAAGCCTTATAAATTTTAAATTTTAAATTTTAAATTTTGACTTTTGTATTGGATTTGCTTCTACAAATAAATCGCCCACTTTTACATTTTCTTTAAAAAATAGTTTAACGATGTTCGAATAAGAAACTAGATTTTCATCACCAAATAAATTATCAATTAAACGCTTTCTATGGATATAAGCATCACCTTTTTGCTACCAACCTTTTTAAATTTTTAAAAAAAAGCATCGAATAAATCATCCTATTTTTACAATTCCATTTATTTTAGCAACACCATTGTTACTAAATATTTATAAAATGACACCTTAGTTTTGAAACCAAATTCTTTAATAAAATTATTAAATTTATATAGGTTATAATCTATTAAAATTAAAACTAAGTAATTTTTAATTTTACTTATCAATTATTTTTATTAATGCGCCTCCAACCAATTAACACCTATATCCATCTCAACATCCAACGGTACATCCATGATATACGCATTTTCCATTTCAGTTTTAATTAATGCTTTCATCTCTTCCAATTCTGGTTTATAAACATCAAAAACCAGCTCATCATGCACTTGCAGTAACATTTTTGTTTTATAATTACCGGCTTCTAGTTTGTTGTAAATATTAATCATAGCAATTTTAATAATATCGGCAGCACTACCTTGTATTGGTGCATTTACGGCATTACGTTCTGCAGCACCACGAACCACAGCATTTCTAGAATTAATATCTTTTAAATATCGGCGTCTGCCTAAAACAGTTTGCACGTAACCGTTGTCTTGCGCAAAATGAACTTGCTCACTCATATACGCTTTTAGCTTAGGGTAGGTTTCGTAATAGGTATCTATAAGTTCCTTGGCTTCACCGCGAGATAAATCGGTTTGATTACTTAATCCAAAGGCAGACACGCCATAAATAATACCAAAGTTTACGGTTTTTGCATTGCTCCGTTGCTCTCTATTGACTTCCTCTAAACCTACACCAAATACTTTTGAAGCGGTAGATGCATGAATATCTTCGCCATTTTTAAAAGCTTCAATCATGGTTTCCTCTTTGCTTAAGGCGGCTATAATTCTTAATTCTATTTGGCTATAATCTGCAGCCAGCAAAATATAGTCTTCGTCTCTTGGTATAAAGGCTTTACGCACTTGTCGACCACGTTCGGTACGTATTGGAATGTTTTGCAAATTAGGATTGTTACTACTTAAACGGCCAGTGGCTGCAACGGTTTGCATGTAATCTGTGTGCACTCTGCCTGTAAATTCCTCAACCTGTAAAGGCAACGCATCAACATAAGTGCTTTTTAATTTTGCTAGTCCGCGATACTCTAAAATGTCTTTAATAATAGCGTGATCTTTAGCTAAATAAGATAAAATATCTTCACTCGTTTTATATTGTCCTGTTTTGGTTTTTTTAGGTTTATCGACCAATTTTAATTTTTCGAATAAAATAATGCCCAGTTGTTTTGGTGAAGCGATGTTGAATTCTTCGCCAGCAACCTCATAGATTTTTGCTTCTAAAGTGGCGATGTCCTTATTTAAATCTTCAGAGAGTCCATTTAAAAAATCTTTATCTAGATTTATGCCTTCCAATTCCATAGCTGCCAAAACACGAAGCAATGGCACCTCGATGGTTTTAAACAATTTATGTGTGTTGGCATTGGCTAACTCAGTTTTAAAATGTGCTGCTAACTGTAATGTAATATCGGCATCTTCTACAGCATACTCTGTTATTTTTTCTAACGGGACATCGCGCATGGACAATTGGTTTTTGCCTTTTTTGCCAATAAGTGCTGTAATAGAAACTGGTGAGTAATTTAAATAGGTTTCGGCAAGTATATCCATATTGTGTCGCATATCAGGATTAATTAAATAGTGCGCCAACATGGTATCAAACAGCTTTCCTTTTACCTCTATTTTATATTTACAAAGCACTTTTATATCATATTTTAAATTTTGTCCGATTTTCTCGATAGCCTCGTTTTCAAAAAACGGTCTTAATGCTTCTATTATGTTTTGTGCTTCGGTTTTATCTTCAGGAAATGGTATATAAAAACCTTTACCAATCTCCCAAGAAAAGGCAATACCTACTAACTCTGCAGTTAATGGGTTTAAACCAGTAGTTTCAGTATCAAAACAAACAGAGGTTTGATGCATTAAATTTTTAATAAATAATGTTGTTGCCATTCCTGGTGCAACGCTTTGATAAAAGTGAGAGGTATTTTCTATCGTTTTTCGCTCGAATGTGTTTTGTGTTGTCGCTTCCGCGGAAGGACTAGCAGCTCCAAACAAACTAAATTGTACAGCACCTGCACTAGCCGTCTCTGTAGGCGTCGCTTTAGTTTTCGTTTCAGCCGAAGCAACCTGTTGCGATGTTGCTGTATTTCCAGAGGTGAACGTTTTAACAAAATTATCTGTTAAACGTCTAAACTCTAATTCTTTAAAAATGTCTTTTACTTTTTCAATATCTGGAGGATCGAGTTCAAAATCTTTAGCGTTAAAGTTAACTGGTACATCTAACATAATGGTTGCCAATTTTTTAGATAATAAACCCAATTCTTGGTTAGCCTCTACTTTTTCTTTCATTTTACCTTTAAGCTCGTGCGAATTGGCAAACAAATTTTCCATGCTACCATAAGCAACTAAAAACTTTTTAGCTGTTTTCTCACCAACGCCTGGTAGTCCTGGAATATTATCACTTGCATCTCCCATCATCCCTAAAAAATCAATAACTTGTAAAGGATGGTCTACCGCGAATTTCTTTTGCACCTCTGGGATACCCCAAGTTTCGTAACCACCCCCAAAAACTGGACGATACATAAAGATATTTTCGGACACTAACTGCGCAAAATCTTTATCGGGCGTTACCATAAAGGTTTGGAAACCTTCTTTTTCGGCCTGCTTGGCAAGGGTTCCAATTACATCATCTGCCTCATAACCAGCCTTGACCATGATAGGAATATGCATAGCCTTTAAAATATCCATTATGTATGGAATGGCAGTTTTTATACCTTCGGGAGTTTCATCTCTATTGGCTTTATACTCGGCAAATAATTCTACACGGTCTGTACTGCCTTCTTTATCAAAACAAACGGCTAAATGGTAAGGGCGTTCACGTTTAATTACGTCTAAAAGGGAATTCATAAAACCCATAATAGCTGAGGTGTCTTGACCTTTAGAATTTATTCTTGGGTTTTTTATAAAGGCATAATAGCCACGGAAAATTAAGGCGTAAGCATCTACAAGAAAAACACGTTTGTTATCTGGCATATTATATCGTAATTTATTTAGTTTAGAGCTCAAAAAATACGCTTTTTATTTTTCGTTAACCTCAACGAAAAATGATATTTTCTAAATTAAAAAAGCGATGTCACTCTTGGTGCAATCAAAGAGTCATAATTTAAAATAAATGAATAAATTATCTCTTTTCAACTGCAATCTGCAAATTACAATATCTTTAAAAATTAAAGAACCTTGATTTAAAGAAAATTATTAAAAAATCTCAACTTATTTTCGTAGGCAAAAACAAATTAAATAAATACAATTTAAATAAGTATCTGTAATTCTAGGAATAGCATGATTACGATAATGCAACCCGTATAATTAGCAATTAAACTCCAGATTGGTATAATACCACCTTGTTTATATTTTGCCAAAAAAGGTGTTAATGAAATCTTTAGATTTATAAATTGCCATATTCATACCACGATATAGGCCATCAATAGCTTGATAGAAATTAGGAGCTAAAGTCACATAATATTTTGCAAAGTAAAGGTTGATTTATGATTTTTTTAGATTGACTTCAAAATGAAACAAAAGTTATTTATTTTAAAACATAAACGCTGCGGTTTATCAATTTAAAAATTAAAACGTTTAACAAATTAGTAAGATAAGTGGCAATAACAATTAATACCTTTGTACAAAAATAAATTGTATGTTGCGTTGGATTATTCTTGTATTAATTATTTTAGCATTAGATATTTATGCGTTTCAAAGCATTAGAACACTTACAAAAAACTATTTTGTATATGCTGTATATTGGATGGCGAGCATTTATGTAGTTTCTAATTTTATCTTCTACTATTCTAATTTTGTGCGTGGAGAGAGTTTTACCAATGGACATGGTTATGCTATTGCTTTTCTATTTACACTTTTTGTTCCAAAAATAATTGTATTGCTGTTTATGTTTGGTGAAGATAGTGTTAGAGCTGTACTTTCTATTATCAATAAAATATCTAAATCAAACCTTGAGCCTACAGCTTATTCTACTAGTAGGCGTGCTTTTGTTTCTAAAATTGCTTTGGGCATTGCAGCAATTCCTTTTGCTTCATTTATATATGGCATATATCAAGGAAAATACAATTATAAAGTTATAAAACACGTATTGCATTTTGAAGATTTGCCAGAAGCTTTCGATGGTTATACAATTACCCAAATTAGCGACATCCATTCGGGAAGTCTAGAAAATAAAGAAAAAATAGCTTATGGTATAGATTTAATTAATGAGCAGAATAGCGATGCTATTTTATTTACTGGAGATTTAGTAAATACTAAGGCTGAAGAAATGAACGAGTGGATTGATGTCTTCAGTAAATTAAACGCTAAAGATGGCAAATTTGCTGTTATGGGTAATCATGATTATGGGTATTACGCTTATGGGAATGATAAGAAATTAAACGATGAAAATCAACTTCAGTTTGAAGCAATACATAAAAAATTGGGTTTTGATTTAATGCTAAACGATAACCGACAGATAGAACGGAACGGACAAAAAATTAATATTTTGGGTGTCGAAAATTGGGGCGCCTCTAGACATTTTCCTAAACGCGGCAGTTTAAAACAAGCAACACACACTATTGGAGATAACGATTTTAATATTTTAATGTCTCATGATCCTTCACATTTTGATTACAAGAAAATGGAATTGAATAGGACAGACCAGAATAATCATGATATTATTACAGATGAAACCAATATTATTGATTTTAAAAAACACATTCATTTAACTCTAGCAGGACATACGCATGGTATGCAATTTGGTATCGAAGTCCCAAGTTTAGGTATTAAATGGAGTCCAGTTAAGTACCGTTACCCCAAATGGGCTGGATTGTATGAAGTAACTGGAAAATATTTGCATGTTAATAGAGGTTTTGGGTATCTGGCATTTCCTGGGCGTATTGGTATTTGGCCAGAAATAACGGTAATTACACTAAAAAAAGGAACGATAACAGCTTAAAATTAACTTAATTTAATAGTGATAAATCTATAAGTTATTAAAAAATTGTAGATTTACATTAATGGTGTTAAACTAATACTTTAAATAATGTCAAAATTTGGAGAATTAATCGATGTAAAAATTCCAGTTTTACTTGATTTTTTTACAGAATGGAATGAACAATCAACAGCAATGCACCCAATACTTCGTGACGTGGCAGCTTTGCTTGGTGATAAGGCTAAAGTGATTAAGATTGATGTTGAAAAAAACAAAGAATTATCTGAAGCACTACGCGTAAAAGCATTACCAACTTTAATAATTTATAAGGATGGCGAAATGAAATGGCGACAAAGTGGGAAGCAAGATGCCAATACGCTTATTGCAATCCTACAAGATTTTATTTAAGTCTAAAATTTCATACTTAGCCCTACTATTTACTAAAGCTCGTTTAAAAAGGTTAATAAACCATTATAACAGAGTATTTGTATTCAGGACCAACTGCAAGCGTACACGAGATTTTTAAAATACAGAATATCGTCAGGTTTAAAATGAAATGGCTTTAAAAACATAGCCTTTTTTACTAAAATGCTCCAATACTTTAGGAAGCGCATACATCATCTTTTCAGAAGCCTTTACGCTATCATGAAAAACAATAATATTATTTTTGGTGGAGGCTTTGCTAATAACATTATTTAAACATTGCTTTTTGGATATGGTGTGTTCCCAATCGAACGCTACAACGCTCCACATAATAATTTTGTAGCCTAATTTTATTATAGCATCGCCTTGGCTATTTTTTAGTTGTCCAAAAGGAGGTCTAAATAATGAAACTTTAGTTTGCGTATTAGTTAATTCGTGATTAATAATAACTTCTGAAGTTGTAACATTTTCTAAGTATTTTTCTGTGGAAATTTTCCAGCCTTTAACATGGTCCTGAGTATGGTTTCCAATACTATGCCCTGCTTTAACAATGGCCTTAAAGATAGTTGGGTATTTAGACACGTTGTTACCTATACAAAAAAAAGTAGCTTTAGCATTATATTGCTTGAGCATATTTAAAGTCCATTGTGTAATTTCTGGCGTTGGGCCATCATCGAAAGTGAGGTATAAAGTTTTATCCATGGACGAAAAATCCCAAACATAGTTTGGGAATAATCGTTTTACAAATTGCGGAATTCTAGCAGGTAAAATATGCATATCTAGTTTTCTGTTTCAAGATCTTTAATAGGATCAAAATCAGGAATTTTGCTATCTCTATCTATATCACGTTCTTCTCGTGTTTGCGGTCTATCGTCTGGAAAAAGTTTGCTAAATAATTTTTCATAATTACTAAAAGCTATAAACTCTTTTTCAGCAAAATCCTCATCATATTTAACTAATACGAGAATTAATGCTCTGTAACGCTCTAAGTCGGTAACAATTTCTTGTCCGTTTTTAAGCTGGTTGTCAAGTGTTAATTCACTGTAATACGTTAAGTTTTCTTGATATTTTACAGTAACCGCTTTAAATAATTGTCTTGCTTTATCATCTGCACCTACTTTGTAATAACCACTAATGTATGGTTCTAAAAGCGTGTAATAACCAAATTTATCTACAGGCATATTTTCCATAGCAATATCTGCAATATTTTCAGCCTTGTCTAGTTTCTTTTCTTCAATTAACTTTTCCATTAAACGTGCTAGATTACCTCTGTATGTAATGGAGTTTTTACGAGTTTCTGGATCGTGGTAAATAGCATCACTACCGCTGTTTCCCCAATCCCATGCTTTCACCTTATTATACATGAAATCACTATCTACTCGTCCCATATCAAAAGGATTGGCACGATCTGTAGGTGTTTTTATTGGCACAAGTTTGTACACCATACCATCAAGTTGAAGGTAATCCTTCATCCAAATATAATCGTCTTCACCAAAAGCACCACCAGTAAAGTAAATAGGGCGTTTCCAATCGTTATTTGCTACAATATCTAGCATTAACAAGCGTTGCTTGTTAATAGCACCTTCTTTAATTTTAATATCTATGAAGTCAACAACTGAATCGGCATCCTTTTCTTTAACTATACCATATTTAATAGCATTTTCTTTATTTACAGGAATGCGAATATTTTCTACTGGAAAATAATTGGTATTTAATAATTGCGATGGATAATCTGAAGGATCTTCGCCTTGTAATTGAACAATGCGCTTAAATTTAGTTTTAGGATTGTCACTAGAAACAAAATCTAAAAACTCCTTAATCATCAAAGTATCACGACTAAATGTAGGTTTAGCTTCTTCTGTTTTTGGGTCTACGTAATACGTGCGTTTCATAATATAATCGCGTGTACCATATTTGTATTGATCGTGTGTAAGTTGTGAAGGTACAGGATCACTATCGTAAGCCTTACGTTTCATTTGGTCTATATACCAATCGGTTTGAAATAAACTGGTGTTAACCACACGAACATCTGTTCTATAATTTTCAATTTCTTGAGCATACCAAAGCGCAAATGTATCATTATCTCCAATAGAGAATAAAATGGCATTTTCACCACAGGAATCCAGGTATTTTTTAGCCATAGATAAAGCTGTATATTTTCCAGATCTGTCATGGTCGTCCCAGTTATTTACTGCTAAAATTAATGGCGCAATTAATAAGCAAACTCCAGTAATGGCTAATGGTAATGCAGAAGTCTTTACCTTGTTTTTAAAGAATTCAAAAATACCATACACACTAAAACCTATCCAGATTGCAAATACGTAAAACGAACCAACCACAGAATAATCACGTTCGCGAGGTTCAAAAGGTCTTACGTTTGTGTACACTTGTATGGCAATTCCTGTAAAGAGGAAGAATACTAGCAATACCCAAAAGGTTTTTTTGTCTTTGTTAAATAAGAAAAACAGACCAATAAGTCCTAATATTAGCGGTAGGAAAAAGTATGTATTTCTAGCTTTATTGTTTTTAACATCGCTTGGCAAATTATCTTGAGATTGTCCTAAATGCCACGCATCTATAAAATTAATGCCGCTTATCCAGTTTCCATGATTATTATATTCGCCTTGTATGTCGTCCTGTCTGCCTGTAAAGTTCCACATAAAATAACGCCAATACATGTAACCTAATTGATATTGAAATAAATATAATGTATTATCTACAAACGTCGGTTTTTCTATATCTAAATATGCCTGACCATATTCTTTTAAAAACCGATGATACCCTTCATAATCAACATTGCCTTGTACAACTTCACTTTTAAACTGTTGTATAAAATTAATTTCTTTTTGAATTCTAGGACTTAATGCAACATTTAATTTTTCGCCATAGATAGACATAAATTCATCGTATTCTCGCTCTGTGAGTTCGTTTTTCTGATATTTTTCTACAAACGCTTCAATTTTTTTCTGCGTAAACAAATCAACATTAAATTTTTCCTTTATTTTAAAATCTAAAAAGCCAGAAAACAACATGTAATTTTCTGCATGTTCACCACTCCACATTCTCGGCAAAACAGCGGCATGGTCGTAATTGTAATTCTGATTTGCATTTTTATAATCATTAACAACAATGTATTTGCCTTTTGTTAAGTCTTTTTCGTACTTAGGTTTATCATCCACGTATGCATCCTCTTTATTTTCATTTAAAGGAGCATATTGATCCGTAAATAAAGGACCATAAAACAAGTGCGTTTTCGGGTATTGCTCTAAATTATAATAGGCTAAGAGTTCTCTTGCGCTAGATGGATTATTCTCATTAATCACCACATTTGCATTAGCACGAATAGGTAACATGAGCCAGGACGAGAACCCTATAATTACAAATGTTACGCAAAGAATACCGGTATTTGTATGTCTGTAACCTTTATTTTTAGTGTATTTTAGACTAAAAAAGATGGCCGCCACTAATAGAACTCCGGCTATTACAGATCCAGAATTGAAAGGCAGTCCAACAGTGTTAACAAAGAAAATCTCTAAAACACTAAAAAATCGTAGAATATTAGGTGCTAATAATTTAAAAATGAATAACAGTATAGCAACCGAAACCACATTTACCATTATAAAATTTAAGAAGGTAACTTTTTTGTAATTTTTAAAATAATAGATTAATCCAATGGCTGGAATGGTTAATAAGCCCATAAAGTGAACACCAAAAGAAAGCCCTATAATAAATGCAATGAGTATTAACCAGCGGTTACCTCTTGGATTATGCATATCTCTTTCCCAGCGTAAGGCGCAGTAAAACAAAATAGACATTAGTAAAGTTGCCATAGCGTAAACTTCTGTTTCCACGGCATTAAACCAAAAGGAATCTGTAAATGTAAAGGTTAAACTACCTACTAATGCACTTCCTAAAATGGCATAGGCTTTAGCGCCTGTAAAATCTTCAGACTTTATCATTTTTTGAAGTAATAATGAAATACTCCAAAACATAAATAAAATAGTAAACGCACTGGACACAGCACTTAGCATATTAAGCATAAGTCCTATGTTTTGCGGCGACATGGCAAATGTTGAGAAAAAAGCTCCAAGCATTTGAAATAAAGGTGCTCCTGGTGGATGTCCAACTTGTAATTTTGCAGAAGTTAAAATGTACTCTCCAGCATCCCAATAACTTACGGTCGGCTCAACTGTTAAACTGTAAGTTATTAAAGCAATTAAAAAAGCAAACCATCCTAAGATATTGTTCCATTTTTTAAAGTTTGAAGACGTCATATAAGTAGTTTGTTAATTTAATGGCGAATTTACTAATAATTATCAAATGAGCATGAGTATTTATCTCTAGCTACCTCAATATTGAATTGTAAATTTTATATGACAATATTAAGATAATAAAAACGAAAATATAAAGCGAGAATGATAAAATTGTATTAAGAATTTTTAAAGAAATCATCTTGGTTTTATATAATTGAGGTGTATTTTAGAAAAAAACGTTAAAAAATAAATATTATTTTACTGTAAAATGTTTGTGCAACTAAAACTTTGTTATAAATTTGCAGCCTGTTACAATTTATGGCCTATGGTGTAACTGGTAACACGTCAGTTTTTGGTACTGAAGAGTCTAGGTTCGAGACCTAGTGGGCCAACTGTAATTTAAATCCCGATCATTCATTTGATTGGGATTTTTGTTTTAATTATAAATAGATTGGTCGAGAAGTTTATGCTGAGCGCAGTCGAAGTGAGACCTAGTGGGCCAACTGTAATTTAAATCCCGATCATTCATTTGATTGGGATTTTTGTTTTAAT